>Ga0209483_1000173_pt1 | contig 59792 bp, 52 predicted proteins | sample NGEPerA_FD_184508 | JGI IMG/M metagenome (GOLD analysis project Ga0209483, IMG submission 184508) | Arctic peat soil microbial communities from the Barrow Environmental Observatory site, Barrow, Alaska, USA - NGEE PermafrostL2-A... | ecosystem: Environmental > Terrestrial > Soil > Wetlands >... | reverse complement strand
AGGAGCAGGACGGGTGGCTGACCCCCGAGGCCATGGTCGATGTCGCCGGACTGCTCGGCGTAACCCCGAGTGAGGTCCTCGGCACGGCGTCGTTCTACGACATGCTCCACACCGAGCCGGTCGGCCACCACGTGGTGGCGGTGTGCACCAACATCGCCTGTCTCTTCGGTGGCGCCGCCGAGCTGCTCGAGCACGCCGAGGGCTCGCTCGGCATCGGGGCCGGCGGCACCACGGCCGACGGTGCGATCACCCTCGAGGAGGCCGAGTGCCTGGCCGACTGCGACCGGGCCCCGTGCGTGCAGGTCAACCACCGCTACGTCGGCGCCCAGACCCCCGAGTCGTTCGATCAACTCATCGCCGACCTTCGCTCCGGCGCCCGCGATGGCGACATCCCCCCCCACGGCACCCTGATCCGGGTGCGGCGCACGACGGGCATCGAGGCCGAACCGGCCGCGGTGGCCGAGGAGCGCCGGGTGGCGGCCGAGGCCCGTGCGGCCCGAGAGGCCACCGCTACGACCGATGGGGGAGGTGCCTGATGGCCATCACCGACCCGCCGAAGATCGTGACCGCCCGCATGGGCCATGCCGATTCGCACACCCTCGAGCGCTACCTCGCCACCGGCGGCTACGACGGCCTGCGGGTGGCGCTGGCCAAGACGCCCGAGGCGGTGGCCGCCGAGGTCGACGCGGCCAGCCTGCTCGGCCGGGGTGGCGCCGGGTTCCCGGCCGGCCGCAAGTGGTCGATGCTCCGCAAGAACCCGGTCACCTACCTGGTGGTGAACGGCGACGAGTCGGAGCCGGCCACATTCAAGGACCACCTGCTGGTGGAACGGGACCCACACCAGCTCATCGAGGGCGTGGTCATCGCCGCCTACGCCCTGCAGGTCACCCGGGTGTTCATCTTCCTGCGCGGCGAGTTCGCCCTCGGGCTCGAGCGGGTGCAGGCGGCCCTCAACGACGCCTACGCCCACGGGGCCGTGGGTCGGGACATCTTCGGCTCGGGCTTCTCGGTCGACGTGGTCGTCCACCCCGGTGCCGGCGCCTACATCTGCGGTGAGGAGACGGCCCTCCTCGAGTCCCTCGAGGGCAAGCGCGGCTTCCCGCGGATCAAGCCCCCGTTCTTTCCGGCGGCCATCGGCCTGTACGGCGACCCGACAGTGGTCAACAACGTCGAGACCATGTCGAACCTGCCGTGGATCATGATCAACGGGGGCGCGGCGTTCGCCGCTCTCGGCGCTGGGCGCTCCACCGGCACCCGGCTCTTCGCCCTGGCCGGTCACGTCAACAATCCGGGGGTGTTCGAGCTCGAGATGGTCAAGACCACCTTCAACGACCTCATCAACGCCCCGGTCCTGGGCGGGGGCATCCCGCACGGGCGCGGCCTCAAGGCCTTCATTCCCGGCGGGGTGAGCGCCCCGTGGTTCGGACCGGACCAGATCGACCTGCCCCTCGGCCAGGACGAGGTGGCCGAGGCGGGCTCCATGCTGGGCTCGGGATCGGTCGTGGTGATGGACGACCGCACCTGCGCGGTGCGGGCAGCCTGGCGGATCACCAAGTTCTTCTCCCGCGAGTCGTGCGGCCAGTGCACCCCGTGCCGCGAGGGCTCGGGTTGGCTGGAGCGCATCATGGAGCGCATCGAGCGGGGCGAGGGTCGCGAGGAGGACCTCGACCTACTGCTCGACGCCTGCGACAACATCTCGCCCGGCGTGGCCTGGCCACCGCAGCAGACGACCATCTGCGTGCTCGGGCCCTCCATCCCGTCCTCGATCAGCTCGGCCATCACCATGTTCCGTGACGAATTCCTGGTCCACATCAAGGAGGGGGGCTGCCCCTATGAGTGACCAGGCCGCCCCGATCAACGGGGCCGACGAGGAGAACGCGGTGGACGCAGTCGAGTTCACGCTCGACGGCCGGACGGTGCGCGCCCGCAAGGGCGAGATGCTCATCGCCGCGGCCGAGCGGGCCGGCACCTTCATCCCCCGGTTCTGCTACCACCCGCGCATGGAGCCGGTCGGCGTGTGCCGGATGTGCCTGGTCGAGGTGAGCGGCCCCCGTGGCGCCACCCTCATGCCGAGTTGCTTCATCGAGGCGGCCCCGGGCATGGAGGTCGTCACCGACTCCGACAAGGTCAAGAAGGCCCAGGACGGGGTCCTTGAGTTCCTCCTCATCAACCACCCGCTGGACTGTCCGGTGTGCGACAAGGGCGGCGAGTGTCCCCTCCAGGATCAGACCCTGGCCTACGGCCCGGGCGAGACCCGCTTCATCGAGGAGAAGCGCCACTTCGAGAAGCCGATCCCAATCTCCGAACTGGTCCTGCTCGACCGCGAGCGGTGCATCCAGTGCAGCCGCTGCACACGCTTCGCCGACGAGGTGGCGGGAGAGGCCCAGATCGACTTCATCGGCCGGGGCGAGCAGATCCAGGTGGGCACGTTCCCCGACCTGCCCTTCACCTCGTACTTCTCGGGCAACACCGTGCAGATCTGCCCGGTCGGCGCTCTGACCGCCACCCCGTACCGGTTCGCGGCCCGGCCGTGGGACCTCGACCAGGTCGAGTCCACCTGCACCACCTGCTCGGTGGGCTGCCGGGTGGCCGTGCAGTCGTCGTCCAACCGGCTCACCCGCCTCCTCGGCATCGACATCGAGCCGGTCAATCACGGCTGGCTGTGTGACAAGGGCCGGTTCGCGGCCGACGCCGTCAACTCGGAGGACCGGCTCACCGAGCCGATGGTCCGCAAGGACGGCACCCTGGTCGCCGTCTCCTGGCACGAGGCACTGGCCGCGGTGGCCACCGGACTGCGGACGGCCGCGGCCGACCGGCCCGAGTCGGTCGGGGTCATCGGCGGGGCCCGCCTGACCAACGAGGGCGCCTATGCCTGGGCCCGGGTGGCCAAGGGCGTGCTCGGGACCGACTCGGTCGACGCGCAGATCGGCGACGGACTGCCGGCCGAGGTGGTCCTCGGCCTGCCTCGGGCCACCATCGACCAGGCGACCTCGGCGTCGACCGTCGTGCTCTTGTGCGGCGACGTGCGCGAGGAGCTTCCCGTCCTCTTCCTCCGACTCCGGGCCGCCGCCGTCGACGGCGACCTGTCCATCGTCGAACTGTCGCCCCAGGCCACGTCGCTGACGACCCACGCCGAAGTCTCCCTCCGCTACGGGCCCGGCGATGCCGCCGCCCTGGTGGAGGCCCTGGTGTCCGGGGGCACCCCTCCGGCCGCAGCCACCGACACCGGTGCGCTCGACCGGGCCCGCCAGCTGATCGGCGAGGGCCCCGTGGTCGTGGTCGTGGGCCGGCCGTCGCTGGCCGAGGACGGCGAGCTGGTGGCCGATGCCGCCCAGAAGTTGGCCGCCGCCCTGCCCGAGGCCCGGTTCCTGCCGGCGCTGCGCCGCGGCAACGTCCTCGGTGCCCTGGATATGGGTCTCGCTCCCGGCGTCCTGCCCGGGCGGGTCGGCCTCGAGGACGGACGGGCGTGGTTCGAGGACGCGTGGGGCTCGGTGCCCGAGGGCCGCGGCCGCGGGACAGCCGACATCCTGGCCGCCGCGGCCGGTGACCAGGCCGAGGGACCGGCGGTGACCGCACTGGTGCTCCTGGGTGCCGATCCGCTGACCGACTTCCCCGACCGCCGACTGGCCGGGCGGGCCCTCGACAGCGCCGACTTCGTGGTGACCGTGGCCTCCGCTCCGGGTGGGGTCCTCGACCACGCCGACGTGGTCCTGCCCGCGGCCGAGGCCCACGAGCGCCCCGGCACCACCACCAACCTCGAGGGCCGGATCTTCCGGCTGGGTCAGAAGCTGGTGCCCCCGGGCCAGGCTTGGCCTGACTGGATGATCGCCGGTGAACTCGCCGTCCACCTCGGCCACGATCTGGGCTTCGACTCGGTCGGGACCGTGTGGGACGAGATCGAGCGGGTGGCCGTGTCACACCGGGGGATCACCCGGGTCGTGCTCGACTCCCACGGTGCGGCCGACGGTGTGGTGGCCCCGCTGACGGCCGGCAAGGTGGCGTTGGCCCGTCGCAACGTCCCGCTCGACCCGATCGCCGCACCCGGGGTCGAGTCGGTCGAGCGCCAGGGGGCCAGCCTCCAGGCCGGGCTCGCCGCCTCGCCCAATGCCGCAGCCGGTCCCCCCGGGCTGCCCGGAACCGATGCCGGTGGCCCGGCCCGACCGGCCGTACTGTCCGGTCCTGTCGAGTTTCCCGTGCCCCATGTGTCGCCGGCCGACGGGTACTCGGTCCGACTGGTTGCCTCCCGGGTGCTCTACGACGGTGGGACGGCGGTCTCCACCGTCGGGTCGCTGGCCGGGCTGGTGGCGCCGGGCGCCCTGCGGGCCAATCCCCAAGACCTCGATGAGCTCGGTGTGCCCGCCGGTGGCCAGGTGCGCCTGCGCTCGGCCACCGCCTCGGCCGTGGTTCCGGTCGAACCCGACGCCTCGCTGCCCCGCAAAGTGGTGGCGGCCGACTTCAACGTCCCCCTTGGCGACGGCACCGTGGCCGATCTCATCGACCGGGCCTTCCCGGTGGTGGATCTGCGTATGGAGACGCCATGATTCCCGCCGCGCTCGCCCCGTTGCTCGGCACCGACCCGCTCTACTCGAGCGGGTTGAACTGGGAGGTCCTGGTCATCGTGCTGATCAAGGTCCTCGTGGTGTTCGGCGCCCTGATGGTCGCCGTAATGCTGATGATCTGGTTCGAGCGCAAGGTGATCTCGGACATGCAGAGCCGCATCGGCCCCAATCGGGCCGGGCCCTTCGGGATCGCCCAGACCCTGGCCGACGGGATCAAGCTGTTCTTCAAGGAGGACCTGATCCCCGATAAGGCGGACCGGTTCGTTTTCAAGCTGGCGCCGTACCTCACCATCATCCCGGCGTTCCTGGCCTTCGCCATCGTCCCCATCGGTGGAGAGGTCACCCTGTTCGGGCACACCTTCGAGCTGCAGCTGGCCGACCCGCCGATGGGCATCCTGTTCCTGCTGGCGATGTCGGCTATCGCCGTCTACGGCATCATGCTGGCCGGCTGGTCGTCGGGCTCCAAGTACCCGCTGCTCGGCTCCGTGCGGGCCTCCGCCCAGATGATCTCGTACGAGGCGGCACTGGGCATGACGGTGGTCATGGTGGTCCTGATCACGGGATCGCTCAGCACCCGGGACATCGTGAACGCCCAGGCACAGCACCTGTGGCAGTGGAATGTCATCCGGCTGGCCGTCGTCCCGGCCGTTATCTTCTTCATTGCCGTCGTCGCCGAGACGAACCGCCCGCCCTTCGACCTGGTCGAGGCCGACCAGGAGCTGGTCGGCGGCTTCCACACCGAGTACTCCTCGATCCGGTTCGCACTGTTCTTCCTGGCCGAGTTCATGAACACCATCACCATGTCGGCCATCACCGTGACGCTGTTCTTCGGCGGACCCGACGGTCCGGTGCCCCACATTCCCCACACCCAGTGGCTCTGGCCCATCCTGTGGTTCTTGGGCAAGACCATCGCCTTCCTCTTCGTGTTCGTGTGGCTGCGGGCCGCCCTCCCGCGGCTCCGCTACGACCAGCTCATGGACCTCGGGTGGAAGCGCCTCATCCCACTCGCCCTCGGCTGGCTGCTGATCGTGGCCGGCTTCATGATCGACGGGTGGTGGGGCGTCGGCATGGTCGCCGCCGTGATCGCCGGCAGCGTGCTGCTGACCCGGGCCTTCACCATCGGCACCATCCGCGAGGACAACAATGCCGTCCTGCCCCCGGTCGGGATCCGCTTGTGGACCCGCGCCGAGGAGCCCGCGACGCCCGCACCTCCCGCCACCACCACCGAAGGAGGGGACCGCTGATGGCGCACCCCGAACCGCCCAGTGGACGCCAGAACTTCCTCGGTGGATTCAAGCTGACTCTCGAGCACCTCGGGCGTCCGCCGGTCACCCGGCAGTACCCCGAGGAGAAGCGCCCGAAGCAGCCGCGCCAGCACGGCCGCCACGTCCTCAACCGCTATGAGGACGGCATGGAGAAGTGCATCGGCTGCGAGCTGTGCGCCGGCGTCTGCCCGGCCGACTGCATCTACGTCCGCGGCCTCGACAACCCGCCCGACCACCCGGTCTCGCCGGGGGAACGGTACGGGTACGTCTACGAGATCAACTTCCTGCGCTGCATCCACTGCGACCTGTGTGTCGAAGCCTGCCCGACCGAGGCCATCACCGAGTCAAAGCTTATGGAGTTCTCCTTCACCAACCGCAGCGACGCCATCTACACCAAGAAAGAGCTGCTGGTCGACGACGACGGCAAGCCGAAGCACCTGCCCTGGGAGGACTGGCGCGAGGGCGACGACCTGCACACCTCCGGATGGATGCGGGCCACGTCGCCGGCCGGTGCTGCCGCGTTCGAGGGTCAGGTCCAGTGGTCGGGTGAGCTCGGCTTCGGCGTACGCGCCCCCGAGGGCGGCCAGAGTGACACGCGCGACGACGCCACCACCGGGAGTATCCCGCTGCGGGAGACTCTGGAGCGCCACCTGCGCCCGGCCGACATGCCCGCCGCCAAACGGGGTCCCCGGGGCGCCATCGGGCGGATGCTGGAGAAGGCGGAACGGTTCCGCCCCGGATTCGCCAAGGTGCATAAGGAGCAGGCCGACGCCGCCTACCTCGACGCCAAGCGGGCCGGCAACTCCGAGCGGGACTCGGTCGGCTCGGTCACGCCGGCCATCGTGCCTGCGCCGGCCGGCGAGCCGGCTGGCGCGGAACGGGGCGACCCATGACCGCCGTGCTGCTCAATCTGGTGGTGCAGGGCACCCGGCCGGCCCTCCCCGACGTCGGCGTGTTCGCGGTGGCCGCCGCCATCATCCTGGCCGGCGCCATCGGTGTGGTGGTGGCCCGGAACCCGGTCCACTCGGCCCTGATGCTGGTCATGACCCTGTTCGGGGTGGCCGTGATGTTCGTGATCCAGCAGGCCAACTTCCTGGCCGCCGTGCAGGTCATCGTGTATGCGGGCGCCATCGTCGTGCTCTTCTTGTTCGTGATCATGTTCCTCGGGGTCGACCGCGAGGAGGACATCGCCAAGGAACCCTTGCGCGGCCAGCGGGTACTGGCCGTGGGGCTGGTCGCACTCGGCACCACGGGTCTCCTCCTGCTGGGCCAGGTGTCCAAGTGGACGACCGGTCAGCCGCACGTGGCCGGGACCGACACCGGGGCCCCCAACGTCAACCTGCTGGGCAAGTCCCTCTACACCACCTACCTGTTCCCCTTCGAGGCCACTTCGGCGCTCCTGATCATCGCCGTGGTCGGCGCCGTGGTCCTGGCCCGACGGCCGCCGGCCACCACTGCCGACGAGGAGGCGGACGCCGCGCCGACCGATCCCGGGACGCCGGCCGACGCCACCACCACCGACGAAGCCGGTACGCCGGCCGGCACCGACACCGACACCGACACCGACACTGACACCGGACCGGCGGCGACCGGCGGTCCATCCGAGGCCGCTACCGAGGCAACCGGCGCGGAGGTGGACGCATGAGCATCAACGCCTCCTGGTACCTCGCCCTCAGTGTCGTACTCTTCTCCATCGGTGCGTTGGGCGTTCTGATCCGCCGCAACGTGTTGATCATGTTCATGTGCGTCGAGCTGATGCTCAACGCCGCCAACCTGGCCTTCGTCACATTCGCCCGCACCCTTCACGACATCGGCGGACAGGTCCTGGTCTTCTTCGTCCTGGTCGTTGCGGCGGCCGAGGTCGTGGTGGGCCTGGGGATCGTGGTGGCCATCTTTCGGCGCCGGGCCAGCGCCAACGCCGACGACCTCCATCTGATGAAGGGCTGACGGGCCGATGCTGCATGTGACCTACCTCATCATCCTGCTGCCCCTGGTCAGCTTCGGCGTGCTGCTGGCGGCCGGACGGCGCCTGGGTGACCCGGCGGCCGGCTGGGTGGGGACCGCGTTCGTAGGCGCCTCATTCATCGTGTCGGTCGGCGTCTACCTGTCGCTTCTCCAGGTGAACGCGCCCGTGCGCTCCTATAGCCAGAACCTGTGGACCTGGATCCCGGTGGACCGCCTGCAGGTCCACGCCGGCCTGTACGTCGACCCCCTGTCGATGACCATGGTCCTGTTCATCACCGGTATCAGCACCCTGATCCACCTGTACTCCATCGGGTACATGAAGGGCGACAAGGACTACCCCAAGTTCTTCCTCTACATGAACATGTTCGTCGCCTCGATGCTGATCCTGGTACTGGGAAGCAACCTCCTGGTCACCTTCGTCGGTTGGGAGGGCGTGGGCACCTGCTCGTACTGGCTGGTCTCGTTCTGGTTCACCCGTGACTCGGCGGCCAGTGCCGGCAAGAAGGCCTTCGTCTACAACCGGATCGGTGACGTCGGTTTCCTGCTCGCCATCTTCCTCGTGTACGCCAAGGTCCACACCTTCGACTACCAGGTCATCTTCGCCAATCTCGACAAGATCGGCTCGGCCAACATCACCGCCATCTGCCTGCTCCTGCTGGTCGGGGTCATGGGCAAGTCGGCCCAGATTCCCCTGTTCCCGTGGCTGGCCGACGCCATGGAGGGCCCGACCCCGGTGTCCGCCCTCATCCACGCGGCCACCATGGTGACCGCCGGCGTCTACCTGCTGTGCCGGGTCAGCCCGCTGCTCCACGCCTCGTCGGCCGCCGCCCTGACCATCGCCATCGTGGGGGCCGCCACTGCTTTCGTGGCCGCCACCATCGCCTGTGCCCAGCAGGACATCAAGAAGGTGCTGGCCTACTCGACGGTGTCCCAGCTCGGCTACATGTTCCTGGCCATCGGCTGTGGCGCCTACACGGCGGCCATCTTCCTCATGGTGGCCCACGCCTTCTTCAAGGGCCTGCTCTTCCTCGGCGCCGGATCGGTCATCCACGGGCTCCACGACGAGCAGGACCTCAAACGGATGGGCAACCTCCGGGCCTACCTGCCGATCACCTTCATCACCTTCGCCATCGGGTGGCTGTGCATCGCCGCCGTTCCGCCGCTTTCCGGCTTCTGGGCCAAGGGTGATGTGCTCGACAACACCTGGGCCGCCCACCCGGCACTGTGGGTTGTGGGCATCGTCACCGCCGCCCTCACCGCGTACTACATGAGCCGCCTCACCGGCCTGGCCTTCTTCGGCAACGACCGCTGGGCGGACACGGGCGACGACGGCCACGCGCTCGACGCGGCCCACGCCCACCACGCGGACGGAGCCTCCTCGGACCCCCACGAGTCGCCGTGGATCATGACCGTGCCCCTGTGGATCCTGGCGTTCTTCGCGGCGGTGGCCGGGGTGATGGCCATCTCCGGCAGTCGGTTCTCGTTGGCCAACTGGGTGGACCCCGTGTTCGGCGCGACCCTCTACCAGAACAACCTCTCGTCGAGCGCCGTATGGGTCCTGGCCATCGTCGACGGCCTGGTGGCCGTCGTCTTCGTGCTGATTGGGCTGCGCCTGTGGTCCACCCGGTCGGACCGGCCGGTCCTGGAGGCCGCATTCCTGCGGGGGGCCTGGTACATCAACGAGCTCTACGACGCCGTGTTCGGGCGCCCGAGCGAGCGGTTGGCCGCATTCTGCGCCGACGTCGTCGACCCCAAGGTCATCGACGGTGCCGTCAACGGCGTGGCCGGTGCCTTCAAGGGGACCGGCGTGCTGCTGCGCCGCACCCAGACGGGGTACGTGCGCAACTACGTGCTGGGGATCGTCTTCGGGACCGTGGTCGTGCTCGGCTTCATGCTGACCCGGATGTGGTGGGGCTGATGACCGCCACCTCCTTCCCCTACTTGACCTCCCTGGTGCTGGTCCCCGCTCTGGGCGCCGCCGTGGTGGCGGCCGTTCCGAAACGGCTGGTGGCCTCCTGGTTCCATGAGGCGCTGGGCGTGGTCGTGACCGTCCTGACCCTGGCGGTGTCCGCGGCCGTCCTGGTCACGTTCAAGTCCGGCGTCGCCGGCTACCAGATGGTGAGCGAGCACAACTGGGCCACCGGCCTCGGCATCCACTGGTCGGTGGGAGTGGACGGGATCTCGCTGTTCCTGCTGGTGCTGACCGGGGTGCTGTTCCCCCTCGCCATGCTGGGCGCACGCGCCCGGCGGGACACCCGGGCGTTCGTGGCCTGGGTCCTGCTGCTCGAGGCGGCCTGTATGGGGAGCTTCATCTCCCTCGACCTGATCCTGTTCTTCCTCTTCTTCGAGCTGACCCTGGTCCCGTCCTACTTCCTCATCGGCGGCTGGGGCTACGCCCGTCGCGGCTACGCGGCCATCAAGTTCTTCGTCTACACGTTCGCCGGCTCGGCCTTCCTCCTGGTCGGCATCGTGTCGATCGCCTTCATCCACCAGTCACAGACCGGGGTACTCACCTTCGACCTCCCGGCCCTCATGCATACCCACCTGTCGGGCACCGAAGGCGTCCTGCTGTTCTGCGCCTTCACCGCCGCATTCGCGGTCAAGGCGCCGATCTTCCCGTTCCACACCTGGTCGCCCGACGCCTACTCCGAAGCCCCGACGGCCGGCGCCATCCTGCTGGTCGGCATCATGGCCAAGCTCGGGACCTACGGGGTCATCCGGTTCGACCTCAACCTGTTCCCGCAGGCCAGTCGGACACTGGCGCCCGTGTTGTTGACCCTGGCGGTCATCGGGATCGTGTACGGCGCCGTGGTGGCCTGCGCCCAGCGGGACCTCAAGCGCCTGCTCGCCTACTCCTCGCTGGCCCAGATCGGCTTCATCGCGCTGGGCACCTTCGCCCTCAACAGCCAGGGCCTGAGCGGCGGCGTCCTCCAGATGGTCAACCACGGCCTGGTCATCGCCACGTTATTCATCCTGGTGGGCTGGATCTACGAGCGCCGCCGGACGTGGCAGATCGGCTCGCTGAAGGGCCTGCAGTCGCCGGCCCCCGTCCTGGCCGGTGTCTTCACCCTGGCCATGCTGGCCTCCATCGGAGTGCCCGGCCTCAACGGATTCGTCGGCGAGTTCCTCATCCTCGTCGGCACCTTCGTGGCCCACCGCTGGTGGGCCGTCGCCGCCTCCGCCGGCGTCGTGGTGGCGGCCATCTATCTGCTCTGGGGCTACCAGCAGGTCTTCCACGGCGAGCCCACGGCCGAGGACGCCACCACACCGGACCTGTCGCGCAACGAGCGGCTGATCGTGGCGCCGCTGATCATCCTCATCGTGCTGCTCGGAGTGTTCCCGAAGCCGGTCCTCGACCGGATCACCCCGTCGGTCAACCAACTGGTGATCCACGTCGACCAGGTCACCCACACCCCGATCCCGGCCGAGCTGCGCGTCCACCCGGTGGCCGCCCTCCGCACCCCGGGCTCGGCCGCGCCCAGCCGGAACAGCACCGCAGGAGGCTCCAAGTGATCGCCCTGCTCGCCTCGGCGGCGCCCACCATCCACGTGCCACACGTCGACTACCTCAGCATCCTGCCCATGCTGATCATGCTGGGCGGGGCGTTGGCCCTGATGCTCGTGTCGTCGCTGCTGCGGTCGGTCATGGGCGTGCGAGCCGGCACCATCGTGGCCGTCACCGTGTCGCTGGCCTCGTTGGTGGCCGCGCTGTTCCAGTGGGACCACGTGATGACCCACGGCCCGTCGGTGACCATCGCCGGCGCCATCGCCTACGACGGATTCGCGGTGTTCATCCAGATCGCGGTGTCGATCGCCATGTTGTTGACCGCCCTGGTGGGCGACGGATATCTCCTGCGCGAGGGCATCGACGGTCCCGAGTTCCACGTGCTGGCCATGGTGTCGGCCTCGGGGGCGATGATGATGGGGGCGGCCAACGACCTGATCGTGGTGTTCCTCGGCCTCGAGATCCTGTCGATCGCCTTGTACGTCTTGGCCGCCTTCAACCACCGCCGGGCCGAGTCCGGCGAGGCGGCGCTCAAGTACTTCGTGCTCGGCGGCTTCTCGTCGGCCGTGTTCGTCTACGGCATCGCCCTCACCTACGGGGCCACCGGGACGACCAACCTGCCCCAGATCGCCGACTACCTGTCCCGGAACGTGATCATCCACAACGGGGTGCTGCTGGGTGGCCTGGCCCTTCTGCTCGTCGGCTTCGGGTTCAAGATCGCCGCCGTGCCGTTCCACATGTGGTCGCCCGACGTCTACGAGGGCTCGCCGTCGCCCGTCGCCGGATTCATGGCCGCGGTGGCCAAGGTCGGGGCCTTCGCCGCCCTGCTGCGGGTGTTCGTGACCTCGTTCCCGACGGTCCGGGCCGACTGGCAGCCCATCATGTGGGTGCTGGCCTGTCTGAGCCTGGTCCTGGGGGCGGTGGTGGCCCTGACCCAGCGCGACGTGAAGCGGATGATGGCCTACTCGTCGATCAACCATGTCGGCTTCATCCTCCTCGGCGTCGAGGCGTGCAGCGCCCGCGGCGTGTCGGCCTCGCTCTACTACGTGTTCACCTACCTCTTCCTCGTGATCGGCTCCTTCGCCGTGATCACCGTGGTGGCCGGCCCAGGGGACAAGCGGTCGTCGATCACCGACTACCGCGGCCTGGCTAAGCGCCAGCCGCTCCTGGCCCTGGCCTTCGCCGTGCTGCTGCTCGGGCAGGCGGGCGCGCCCTTCACGACCGGGTTCCTGGCCAAGTTGGGGGTCATCGAGGCCTCGGTAGCCGATCAGGGCTACTCCCTGGCCGTCATCGCCATGCTGTCCGGTGCGGTCGCCGCCTTCTTCTACCTCCGCCTGGCCGTGACGATGTTCTCGCCGGTGGGCTCGGAGGGCGATGTCGCCGACGGGGACACGCCGCTGCTCGACGCCCCGGTCATGCGTTCGACCGATGGTGGACCGGACGGCCCGACGGCAGACTCCTCCGGCGGAGACCAGCCGGCCAGCCTCCTGGTGCTGACCGACGATGCCCCCGAGGCGGACGTGGCCGCCCGCGGGCCGGTGCCGATCCCGGCGCTGACCGGTGTGGCCATCAGTCTGTGCGTGGCCTTCACCGTGGTGTTCGGGGTGGTGCCTGGGCCGATCATCAACTTCGCCCACCAGGCCACCCTGCTGCTCCTGCACTGACCCTGACATCCGTTTCCAGTCACGGTGGGCACGGGATCCCGAAACGGTCCCCTGGTCGGCGGTACTGTCGAAAGCGGAACCCGACCCGGAGGACTTCGGTATGACACAGGCACCTGAACGGTCTGGCGGCCCGGGGGGTCGCAAGCGCGATAACCGCGAGATCGTCCGGCTGGTCGTCTTCGGCCTCGGCCTCATCCTGCTGATCGCGTTCGTGATCGGGAACTCGAACGCCGTCAAGGTCAACTTCGTCTTCTTCCACACGTCGACCAGCCTGGTCTGGGTCATTCTGCTCTCCGCCGTCCTCGGGCTCCTGGTGGACCGCCTGATCATCGCCCTCGGCAAGCGACGACAGAAGCCAAAGCAGTAAGCCCACCGACCAGGTCGGAAACCCCCGGTGGTCGGTGCCCGCTGCCGGTGCGATGATTGGCACATGACCCCGCAGACCCCAGAGGAACGGACCGCCCACGGACGTCAGGCACGCGGGCTGGTCCCGCGGTCGCGCCATGGTGAGTGGGCCCCGCCGTCCGACCGCACCGACCCGCTCGAGATCCTGGCTCTCCAGGCCACCACGCGGGTTCCCGACCTGGTGCCCATCCGGTATGGCCGGATGGCGGCATCCCCGTTCGCCTTCTACCGAGGGGCGGCCGCGGTGATGGCGGCCGACCTTGCCCACGAGGAGCACTCGCACCTCGATGTCCAGCTGTGCGGCGATGCGCACCTGGTCAACTTCGGCGGCTTCGCCTCGCCCGAACGGGACATGATCTTCGACGTCAACGACTTCGACGAGACGATCCCCGGGCCGTTCGAATGGGACCTCAAGCGCCTGGCAGCCAGCATCGAGGTGGCGGCCCGCGGCCGGGGGTTCGATGAGCCACTGCGGAAGAAGCTGGTCGGCCTGTCGTCCAAGGGGTATCGCGAAGCGATCCGGGAGTTCGGGGCGATGCGGAACCTCGACGTCTGGTACCTGCGGCTCGACGCCGATGCCCTGCTCGCCCGGTGGGGATCCGAAGCCGCTCCCAAGGTGATCGAAGGATTCCAGTCCCGGGTGCTGAAGGCCCGGGGCAAGGACCACCTGCGGGCCGTGGCCAAGCTGACCGAGCAGGTCGACGGGAAGCTGCGCTTCCGGGCCGACCCGCCCCTCCTGACCCCGGTGGACCAGTTGGTCGACGCTGAGAACGCGGCGGACACGATCCAGAGCCTGGTCCAGGCGCTCGGTGAGTACCGGGTGACGCTGGGCGGCGACCGCCAGCACCTGCTCAACCGGTACCAATTCGTCGATCTGGCCCGCAAGGTCGTCGGGGTCGGGTCTGTGGGAACACGGTGCTGGGTGGCCCTATTCATCGGCCGGGACCACGGCGATCCCCTGGTCCTGCAGGTAAAGGAGGCCGAGCACTCCGTGGCTGAGCCCTTCCTGCAGCCGAGCGAGTACGCCAACATGGGACAGCGGGTCGTGGAGGGCCAGCGACTCGTCCAGAGCGCCAGTGACATCTTCCTCGGCTGGGACAAGGTGACCGGGTTCGACGGGATCCAACGGGACTTCTACTTCCGCCAGATGTGGGACTGGAAGCTGTCGCCTGACGTCGACACCATGGAGCCCCCGACGTTCGAGATCTATGCGCAGATGTGCGGCTGGGTGCTGGCCCTCGGTCACGCCCGCTCGGGAGACGCCATCGCCATCGGCTCGTACCTCGGGGCGGGCACCAGGTTCGACGAGGCCATGGGTACGTTCGGCTCGTCCTACGCCGACCAGAACGAGCGGGACCACCAGGCCCTCAAGCTGGCCATCGCCACCAACAAGGTCCACGCCATCAGCGACGTCTGAGCGGGTCGTCGACGGGAATCCCGGGTCACGTCCCGACCACACTCGGGTGACGGTATCTCCCCCCGCGACCGGAGATCGCTGTGCATAAACTCGGACCATGCCCCTCCACAAGCATGAATCGCTGCGCAATGAGCTCCTCGACTCGGTCTATGCCGGACAGGACCTGCTGACGACGCTGCCGTCGCACCTCTTCCCCGATGGCGAGATGCGCCGGGAGGACGCGTTCCAGGCCATCTCCGACGAATTGCTCCTCGACGGGAACGCCCGCCAGAACCTGGCGACGTTCTGCCAGACGTGGGAGGAGGACGAGGTCCACAAGTTGATGGACCTGTCGATCAACAAGAACATGATCGACAAGGACGAGTACCCCCAGACCGCCGAGATCGAGCGGCGCTGCGTACAGATGCTGGCCCATCTGTGGAACGCCCCGGAAACGGGCGGCGCCGTGGGTTGTTCTGCCATCGGCTCCTCGGAGGCGTGCATGCTGGGGGGGATGGCCGCCCTGTGGCGGTGGCGGGCCAAGCGCAAGGCGGAGGGCAAGCCGACCGATGCGCCGAACTTCGTGTGTGGCCCGGTCCAGGTGGTGTGGCACAAGTTCGCCCGGTACTGGGATGTCGAAATCCGCGAGATCCCGATGTCTGCGGGTAAGTACTGCATGGACGTCGACCAGATGCTCGCCCAAGTGGATGAGAACACCATCTTCGTAGTGCCCACCCTCGGCGTCACCTACACCGGCACCTACGAGCCGGTGCTGGAGCTGGCCAACGCGCTCGACAAGTTGGCGGCAGACACCGGGCTCGACATCGACATCCATGTCGATGGGGCCTCGGGTGCCTTCCTAGCGCCGTTCTGTGCGCCGGACGTGAAGTGGGACTTCCGCATCCAACGGGTGAAGTCGATCTCGACCTCCGGCCACAAGTTCGGTCTGGCCCCGCTTGGCGTGGGATGGGTCCTGTGGCGCGACGCCGACGACCTGCCCGACGACCTGATCTTCCACGTCACGTACCTAGGTGGCGACATGCCGGTCTTCCAGATCAACTTCTCGCGTCCCGCTGGACAGATCGTGGCGCAGTACTACAACTTCGTCCGCCTGGGTCGTGAGGGCTACCGGGCCGTACACGACTCCTGCTACGAGACGAGCCAGTTCCTCGCCAAGGAGATCGTGAAACTCGGGCCGTTCGAGCTACTGTGCGATGGCAGCCCGTTGACCGGGATCCCGTCGGTGGCGTGGCGCATTACCGAAGGCGCGGACCCCGGCTACACCCTCTACGACGTCGCAGACCGGCTGCGGGTGAAGGGCTGGCAGGTGCCCGCTTACCCGCTGACCGGCGCGGTGGCGGACATCTCCGTCCAGCGCATCCTGGTCCGCCAAGGCGTGAGCCGCGACCTGGCCTTCCTCCTGCTCAGCGACATCGCCGAAGCCATCAGCCACTTCGACCGCCACCCGGTCTCGGTGGCCATGACCCCGGAGGAGTCGGGCGGCTTCAGCCACCTGTAGGCGGACCCGACGCGGACGTTAGCCAGGGCTGGGTCGAGCAGGGAGTCAGTCGCATCGGCTGGTTGACACCGGGGTAGCGGCAGTCGGCCGGATGGCCCGATCTTCGCGCCGCTCCTTCGAGGGAGCCCTCGCGGTCGTCCAGACGGTGGGCGAGTTCGATCCAGAACGCTGTCCGGAAGAGGATTGGGGCCTCAACCGAACGCAGAGCCCCGTCATTGGGCAGAATCTGATCCCATGGCAACCCGGAGGAGGCATGGAGCTGGGAAATGCGAAGACGGTCCTCATGTTCGTGGGCGACCAGTGCGGGCGAGCTGGAGAGGCAGTCGACTTCTATGCCGAGACCATCCCGGCCGTCAGCGTAGGGAAAGTCGTGCGCATCACCGACCCGGCTGATCCCAGGGTCGGGGACGTCCGTCGGGCGGAGTTCACCATTGGCAACACACCGTTCGTGGCATTCGACAGTCATGGGCCGCACGCCTTCGGCTTCACACCGGCCGTGTCGATCTGGTTGGACCTCGACTCCGAACGTGAGTTGGACCGCATCTTCACGATGTTGGCCGAGGGTGGCATCACTCGCATGCCGCTTGCTGACTATGGATTCAGCCCGCGATTCGCCTGGGTGGACGACCGCTTCGGCGTCTCATGGCAACTGAACCTGGCGGGCTAGACGGCTCCTTGATCACCATACCGAGGGGGCTGGACCGGCCCTCCATGGTTAGGCTCGCAGCGTGAAAGGCAAGCTGACTACCGTATGCATCGCAGCATTGCTCGGCCTGATCTTGGAGGGATGCTCGGTACCCGGGGCCAGTGCTCCGCAGCCATCGGCCAAGTCGACGGTGAGTTCGTACTTCGCGGCAGTAGGGGCTCACCAATGGACACAGGCCAATGCATTCCTTTCTCCCTCGCTTGAGAAGGCGCATCTGGCCGCCCCCGACAGCGACCAGAAGAACACGCTCGCGCTCACAGATGTTAACCTGAACGTCAGCCCAGCTCCCTTCGCGCGGGGTGAGTACCCAGGCTTCTCGGACATCCAGCAAGCCATGGTCACCTTCGACGCCAGCTACAGGAAGGTCTATGGGTCGACGAATGGCCCTCAGACCAGGTTTGTATACGTCGGACGCCAAGGTGCCGGCGGACCTTGGCGCATCCTGGGCATCGGGACCGGTCCGTAGCATCGGAGTCGTCGGGCGCCAAAAGCCGTACCCGGATCACCTGGCTGGTGACCAATCGCGGTGCTCGTGCCAGGGCGCGACTCGGCGCCGGGCAGGATCCTCGGGGTCGCGTCGGACGCGCAGCGTCGGTCTGGTCAGATCCGGCGCGGAGGCATACCGTTGCTGGATGGAGCCGGAGACCCAGTGGTATCTCGCCGAGGCTCTTTCTGATGCCCGCGGTCGGCGAGGTATCCGTGACGACTACGAGACCAAGCAGAACGAGCTCAGTCATTTCGCGGGCGTTCTGGCTGCTTTTCGCTATGTCGGGGGCGTGACGCAAGAGGAGGAGCACATCTGGTTTCGCAAGATGCTGGTTGCCCTCGGCTATGAGCCACCTGATCCTGCTCCTCCCGGTACGGCTCAGGCCATCTTCGTGGGTGATCCCGCCAAGCGCCCTGCCGCACCGGGGCCACCCGACACCGCGCCGGAATTCATTCGGTCTCAACTCGGTCCCGATGCGGAGCTCGAAGTGTATGGGGGGAGGATCCGAGTGATCGCGGTCGAGTTCTACGACTCGGAAGTGGTCGTCCGATGGCGGGTCTCGCCGGAGCCTGATGTCGAAGCAGTGTTCACCTCGGAGATGGAGGCGCTTGAACAGGACCTCGTCGGTCTGGAGGATTGGGCGGCGGCTGAATTGCGGGACAAGGGCAAACAAAAGTTGAGAATGATGCGGCTCTACCGGTTCGGGCTGAGGGACGACCTCGGTACGCCCTACGTCCCGAAGGGTTCGGGTCACGGTGGCCGCCAACACGAGATGTCCGGAAACGTGCGGTTCGAGCCACCGACTCCATCCGGGGCCTCGATGCTCACGCTCTCATGGCTTGGCCTCGACGTGCCCATCCCCATCACGTGAACATCCCGGATCGACGTCGAATGTCCGAAGCGCCGGTCGCAGGATGGCGGAGACGTATCCCATCGAAGCCGGGACCGGTGTGGTCGGGCCAGTGGGGTTGGGCCAGTCGCACGAAGGGGGATCCGAGGAACTCGCACCAGGCATCACCGAGGTCCGTGGCCAGTTTCCGGGGCGAAGTCAGTTGTACCGTTCATCCATGAGGAAGCACCTGCACATTCTTGCCCTCGCTGCTGGAGTCATGCTCTGCGGGTGCAGTGCATCAACGGTCGTCCAGCCAGCTCCGGTCACCTCGCACTCGGTCTCGGGGAGCAACGCCCTGATTGATGCACTGGGAACTCACTGTGGAGCGGTACCGACCGCGCGCTTTGCGCTCGGCCATGAGTCCTCCGGCTCGATGATTGGAAACCCCCAGCCCCTTGCCATCGCGATGGCCGAAGGATCCAGCATCGCGTTGTCGGCACAGTTCAACCAGCGACACCTCGGGCCGTTCGCCGTTGTCAATGGCGGCCTTCGGATCCGATGCAGTGTGAACGTCACTGGGCCGGAGGGCGGGCCTGCTGCAGTGCTCACAGCTGAGTCCCCTGGCGTGGCGTTGGTCTCGACCTCGACTGACGATTGCAGCGCCTGCGCCATCATCCCGTTGGACGCACGCATCACCGTAGTGAAGAAGTAATCCGCAGCCATACAGAGCCGTGCAGGTGGTAGGCGCTCCGCCTCGGCCCGCATCGTCGGGCACTATTAGTGATCCGCGGTATCGGCGGGGGACCCGGCAACGAGGGCTCCGGGAAGCCAGACGGGTACCGCGGTTGGTGATCGGGCGGGTCGGTAGGTGATCCTGTCGGACGTCGTGACGCGCGACGAGGCGGACCGGTGCATCATGCACCGGTCCGCCTCGTGCGCAGTCGCTAGGCCAGGAGCTTCGCTTTCTGCGCCTCGAACTCGGCATCGGTGATGACGCCCTGCTGCTTGAGGTCGGCGAGCTTGGACAGCTGGTCGACGCTGTTGCCGGCGCCGGCGGTCTCCTTCACGTAGGCGTCGAACGCCTGCTGTTGCTGCTGGGCCGCCTGCTCGGCGCGCTCGTGCATCTTGCCGCCGCGGGCGATCAGATAGACGAGGATCCCGAGGAACGGAAGGATGATCACGAAGAGCACCCACAGCGCCTTGACGCCACCACTCATGTCGCGGCTACGGAAGATGTCGCCGAAGATGATGACGAGCAACCAGAACCAGATGAGGAAGACGAAGATGCCGAGCATGGTGCCGAACAGGTCGGCCAGTGGATACGTGTAGGCGGTCATGGTGGGTTCTCCTTGAGGATCGTGCAACTCTCGATAACTTAACGCAGGTCGGATCCCGAGCGTCTCGGAACCGCTCGTCGGCGATGGAGACGGCGCCGCAGATGCTGTGGGAGTAGGCGCCGGCGCCCCGATCAGGGGATGGGAGGTGAGGTGACGATCTGCACCAGCGCTACGACCAGCATCAATCCCCCGAGGAGCACGAGACCGAGGCGGATCCGAAAGAACCGGAAGTGCCCGCTGATTCCGATGAGGAACAGGATGGTGGCCAGGTAGATCGTGTCGCGCACGTAGCGGTCCGAATTGGCGCCTGCCTGTACGCCCGCCTTGTACTCGGCCGATGCCTTTGCATCGAGGGCAGCGGCCGCCGCCAACTGTGGTTGCTTGTACTGGGGCATATAGGTGGGACCGGGTGGTGCGGACGGATTGGTGAACGGGTCGGTGGCCATCCATGCGTCGAACGCCACGTTGAACTGTGGGCGGAAGCGGCGCTGGGCCACCGATTCGGCCTGGATGTTGCTGGCCACGTAGGCGGTGAACCAGGCGTTGAACGTGGTGGGGGTCGAAGTTCTTGGTGTCCTGTGTGCTCAACGCGGCCCGGTTGGCCTCGGTGCGTGCGGCAGAAGCCGTGGCCCGCCGCACCGAGGACTCGGTTCCCCATTTGGCCGAGGCGTAGCCCGTGTACGCGGCCAACTGCGCCACGACGGCCAGTAGGACGGCCTCGATGATCGGGGCAACCGGTCGTGCCGACGCGTCCCGTCGTCCGTTCCATTGTCATGGCCACTGGCGGCGGTGTGCTTCTTGTGCCGCGAGATCTCGCCGGCCACGTCGCTCGGTGCGAGCCCTTCAGCCATCACGTACGCCGGCGTCCCCAGCGGGCAGCGACCAATCGACCGAGATCGGTTTGCTGGTCAACAGGCGAGGGCGCCCGACGCTGGCGGGCCGATCGGTGGTCCACGGGGCGGACAACGAGAGCGTCAGGCCCGCAAGCCCGCGGAGCGCCTCGTCGTAGGCGGCCCGCACCGCCGCGAACCGCAGCCATGCCTCCTGGAGTTGGTCGTCGGGTATGGAGACGATCCCCGTCAGTTGGTCGATGGCCGCCAAGTATTCGTCCCGGGTGACGGAGATCGCCGGAGCGATTCCGGACCCGTCGGGCAGGAGCTCTACGAGCGGGACGGGTTGGGCGATCGGGAGCCCGGCCGCCCGGCCGATCTCGATCACGGTCGGCACGCCATTAGCCAGGACGATCATCGCGCCCTGGTGCTGGATCGTGGTCGCGTCGCCCCACCGGATGGGGCTGGCCGAGAGAAGAAGTGCCCCGGCATCGAGGAGTGAGCCCACCGTGGCCACCCAGGACTGGGTGTCATCGCTCTCGGGGAAGTAGCACAGTGCGGGGAACGAACAGTGGGTCTGGTCGAGTTCGAGCAGCCACGACGATGCTGTCCGCCACACGTCGGGGCTGTCCACTGCATGGAACCCGTTCAGATTGCGGAGGAGCGCCACACCCGAGGGCGGCGTTCCGGCAAACGGCCTGAGGGTGCGGATGCCCTTCTCACGGTCGTGGTGTGCTGCGTAGATGGTGGGCAGGTAGCTGATCAGGAGGGCGACGAGCCCCAGCCCGATGATGGCCTCGACGAAGCTGATCCAGGTGCGGATGCTCCCCGTGGGGGCCGAGAACCCCAATGTGGTGACCGACGAACCACTGATTTCGAACGACTTCTGCAACGTGCCGGCATCAGCCCCCCAGAAGATGAAGGTGAATCCGATGATGACGGTGAGCATCCACACGAGGGGCAGGGTCACCAGGGCCACCGGCGCGTACAGGCCGCGCCGGCGGGTGGAGCGCTCGCGATTCGGTCCGTCGTGGACGAGCACGCGGTTCGCCACGGTGAAGGTCGCCCGGGTGATCCGGGTGAACGAGTTCCGGGGCAGCACCACCGTCTCGATGGCCGACAGAAGAACCGACACGACCAGTGCGGTCCCGAACGCGATCGAGATGACCTGGGCAGCGGCCGAATGGGTGACCTGGGACGCGTCGGCGAACACCGATCAGCCGGCCCCGGCCGGTGCTTCGGGTACGGCCGGCGCCACGGGGGGCGAGCGCCATGCCAGGAGGTCGGCCGGTTGTTGCGGGAACCGAGCGGTCAGTACATAGGTGACGACGACGGCGACGATGACCAACGGGGTGACGGCCAGCGCGTCGCTCGAGACAAGCATCACGGCGAGCAGTGTGGCCGTCAGGGGTAGGCGCAGCATGACCGTCGTCATGGATCCGATCCCCATGGCCACCGCGGGCACCAGGACCAGGCCGGGCAGATGGGAGCCGGCGACACCGATGGCACCCCCGACGAACATGGCCGGAAAGATGGGGCCGCCCCGGAATGCCGACAGCGAGGTGGAATAGGCGATGGACTTGGCTACGACGAGCACGATGAGCGCGCCGACGGTCCAGGTCGACGCGTGGAGCACGAGCCCGGGCAGCGCGTCCTGACCCGAGTACAGGACGTTCTGGGTGCTCTTGTGGGTGAGTTCGGCGAAGGCGATCGCCGAGCCCGCCACCACCGTGCCCGCCGCGAGCGTCCAGACGAACCGGTGCTTCAGGACCAGGGACTGGGCGGCGAGCCCGCCGAGGCGAATGGCCGTCCCGAGGAACGTGGCCAGCACCCCGATGGCTAGGGCCCACAGGAAAAGGACACCGGTCGGATGACCGAAGGTCGGCAGACCCGGGATGGCCAGGGAGAACGTACCGAGACCGGTCAGCTGGTCGAGCCCGATGAAGATCAGCGTCCCGATGCCGGCAGCCAGGAGCCCGGGCACGAGCACCAACCCCAGCAGCGGCCCGCCTAGACCGGAGGCCTCCATCAGGAGGAACGCACCGACTATGGGTGAGCCGAGCAGCGTGCTGATCGCGGCGAAGCTGCCGGCCGCCGCCATCACGGTGGCCGCCATGGGCGGCGCGTCCCGGGTGGCAAGTTGGACGGCCAGGACGCCCAGTCCGCCGCCGATGGCGATCAGCGGTGCCTCGGGCCCGAGTACGACCCCGAGCGCCAGAGTGGCCAGCGAGGCCAGGATAATGCCCGGGAGCTCTATCGGGAGCGGGGTGCCGCCCGTCTTAAATCCCTCGGCCGGCTCGTGGCCCGACGTACCCGGGAGGTGCGTGATCGTGAGGCTCACCAGCACCGCGGCCACCAGCAGCATCGGCAGCGGCCACCACACGGGTGTGCCGTGGAATCCGAGCGCGCTCGGAACGGTGGTGAAGGTCCACGTCTGGAGGTGGCTGACGAACGCCAAGTAGAAGTAGGCGGTCGCGGAGATCGGGACACCGATCAGCGCAGCCAGCACCAGCAGTTGCACGTAGCTCTTCGACTTCAGCAGCTCCGCCGGATCGGGTGGGGCCGCCGTCGGGGCCGGAGCCGGGGACGCGTCACTCATCCTCGGGCCACTTGTTGCGCGAGCTCCATTTCTTGGCGAAGGCCACGACCAGAAACGACCGCCAGGAGCCCGAAGATCAGGATGTAGAACACTGCCGTCCGCCTCCGGATAGGTGGTGGCCTGAGACTAGGTGACCGGAGGTGCGGGCGGCGAGACCATCGTCGGTGGGCACGGTGGGCAGGTGGGCACGGTGGGCGCCACCGGACCTGGTCCCAGGTGTGCCCAACCTCGCCGGTTAGTGTTGACCCGCCGGCGGCGCGAACCGCGGCATCAATCCCTCGTAAGGAGCAACACCGCATGCTTGCCTACAACTATCCAATCCTGAGCCTCATCTGGATGATGTTCATGTTCTTCGTGTTCGTCCTCTGGATCTGGCTGCTCATCAGCGTCTTCATGGACATCTTCCGGAGCTCCGACCTCAGCGGTGGGATCAAGGCCATCTGGGTCCTCTTCGTGATCATCCTCCCGTTCCTGGGCGTCCTCGTGTACCTCATCGCCCGCGGTGGAAAAATGCACGAGCGTGCGGCGGAGCAGGCAGCCCAGCAGCAGAAGGCATTCGACGCCTACGTCAAGCAGACCGCGGCCTCCGGCAGCAGCGCCGACGAGCTGGCGAAGCTCGCCGACTCAAGGAGAAGGGCGCCATCACCGACGCCGAGTTCGACGCCCAGAAGGCGAAGATTCTCGCCTGACGCACCAGTGTGTAGCGGTGGATGGCCGCCCCCGTGCCTCGTGCACGATGGGCGGCCATCCACCGCGTTCGGGGTGCCGAGCGTCCCTGGGGAAAGTGGGGCACGCCGGTACAGTGGGCCCGTGACGAACGAATCCCCGGCGGACGACCAGGACGCCGACGCGCTGCACCACGAAGTCGAGGTCCTGGCACAGGAGAACGAGGCGCTCCGGCACCAGGTGGAGGCGACCACGAAGCCCAAAAGACGCCGGGGTCGGACGATCGCCTCGTGGGTGCTGATCGTCCTCGCCTGCCTCCTCGCCGTCCTGTCGGTGGTCGTGGTCTACGCCCGCAACGAGCTGCTCAACACCGACACGTTCGTGGCTACGGTCGCGCCGCTGGCCAAGGACAAGGCGATCCAGACGACCGTCGCCACCAAGGTCAGCGACAGCCTGGTGGCCAGGACCGACATCGAGCAGCGGGTGCAGAACGCCCTGCCCGCGCAAGCCGGGTTCCTCGCCAATCCGATCACGGGTGCCGTCCACACCGCCACCTACCAGATCACGCTGAAACTGGTGCAGAGCCCCCGATTCCAGACCCTCTGGGAACAGGCGGTTCGCGCCTCGCACGCACAGCTCGACAACCTGTTGCTCGGCAACAAGGTCGGCGCCTTCCAGTCCACCAACGGTCAGGTGACGGTGGACCTGACCCAGATCGAAAATGCGGCCAAACAGCAGCTGTCGGCACATGGGCTGTCGGTGTTCAACAAGCTCCCGAGCTACTCCGGTGCACCGCTCGTGCTCTTCCAGTCGGACCAGTTGGCCAAGCTGCAACGATGGATCCGGTTCCTCAACCACCTGGCCCTCGTGCTCCCCATCGTCTCGATCCTGCTGTTCGCCGGCGCCGTCGTGGCGGCCCGTGACCGGAGACGGGGCTTGGTCCACGCCGCGTCGGGCCTCGCCGTGTCGATGGCCGTCCTGCTGGTCGCGGCCAACGTGGGGCGGAACCAGTACCTGTCATCGCTTAGGGTCGGCCAGTCGACGGCGGCCACGGCCGCCGTCATCGACACTGTCGACGCCGCGTTGCTCGACTCCGTACGGGTGATCCTGATCGTGGCCGCCATCGTGGCGATCGCGGCGTTCGTGGTGGGACTCGGACCGGTGCGGAGATGGATGCACGACCGCGAGACGCCGTCGTGGCTCTCCAGCGGTCCCGTCCATGACACGGTCGCGGGGCACCGCAAGGCCTTCCAGTGGGGTGTGCTCGTGCTCGGCCTGGTGGTCCTGGTGCTCTGGAACCAGCCGACGGTACTGGTGGCCTTGATCATCGTCCTGGTCACCCTGTTCGTGGTGATGCTCGTCGGCCTCTACGGCGGGCGGCGCCCGACCACGGGCGAGCCACCCACCGATGCGACCGGGGTCGGCCCGGGTCAGGCGGTCGGCGCCGGCACCGCCACCGCCACCGACTGAGCCGGTCGCGATCGATGACGTGACGGTGCCGGCGCCCCGCGACTGGTGGCTGGTCTTCGAGCCAGTCCACGCCGTCGTCTACTTCGATCCCGAGTGCCTGGCCGCCATGGACGCCCTCGGATTCCGGGGCTTCTGGATGGGCTACTTCGCCGGCCGGGCCGCACCGTTCGGCCCCGTCGGGCCGGACCTCGTGACGGCCACGTTCTTCAACTTCCACCCCGATCGGGCCCGGCGCGCGCTACCCGATGCCTGGTCGCTGGCATCGCCGGCCGACGTGTGGGCCACGAGGGCCCAGTCGGCCACCCAGGTGCTCCGGAGGGTGGACCCCGCCGTCGTCGGCACGGCCCGTGCCGTGGTGCCGATGCTGCGGGCCCTCCTCGACGGCGTACCCGACGCGGGCCGACCCCTGTTCGCCGCCACCCGGGCGACGGGCGAGCCCGACGATCCGGTCGGGGCGCTCTGGTACTGGTGTACCTGCCTGCGTGAGCACCGCGGTGACGGACACGTAGCCGCGCTGACGGCGGCGGGTCTCGACGGGTGCGAGGCACTCGTGCTGTTCGCGGCGTCTGAGGGCCTGCCCGTCGAACTGCTGCGGACGTCGCGGGGTTGGTCGGAGGACGAGTGGTCCTACGCCCGTGGCCGCCTGGTCCGAAGGGGCCTGGTCGACGCCGGTGGAGTCACCCCGGAGGGACTCCGGCTGCGCAGGTGGATCGAGGGAACGACCGACGACCTGGCCGGCATGGTGACCGGCCGTGCCTCGCCGGCGGACGCCGCCACCCTGATCGACGGACTGTCGTCGGTGTCGGCGGCCGTCCGGGCCGCCGAGGTGATCACCTACCCGAATCCGATGGGCCTCCCCGAGCCCAGGGGCGACTGACCCGACCTCATGGCGGGCGGGGAGGCGTTTACGAGCGGGGTGCGGTGGCGGGTCCGTCCGCGGATTCGGTGGTCGCCGGAGTGGCGTCCGGGCCGTTGGCTCCCGGCACGTGCGCCGCGTCCTCGTCCCACGGGACGATCGAGGCCAGGAACTCGTCGGTGTCCTGTTGGGCGGCCATCATCCGCTTCTCGGCGCCGGCGGCCAGGAGTCGACCGAGGACCGGGATCTCCCACAGGGACTCGGCCCGCAGGATGGCCATGATCACCGGGACCAGATGCTCGGCGGTGTCGAACACCACGTAGCGGGGGAGCCATTCGGGCTCGTACTTGGCGTTGAACTTCCACAGCGACTCGATCTGGGCGAAGTTCGACAGCCGCTTGAGGAACCAGCGCTCGGCCCGCTGCACTGTCCCGTCCCCCTTCTCGCCGGCCAGGGTCGAGCGCATGGCCGCGAAGTTGAGACTCAGGCCGTCGAACCCCCGGGCAGCCAGGTGCTCGATGGTGGAGCACAGGGCGAAATCGAGCAGACCGTTCGGGTGCTCACCCGGGTCTCGGCGCATGAGGTCGAGGGAGAAACCGTTGATGCCGGTGGCCGGCACGAACTGGCACATGGCGGCGGCGGCCCCTTCCGGGGTGCGGACGACGGTTAACAGGAGCCCGGCGTCACGGGGGTCGAAGATCCGACCCAGCATCATGGAGAAGCCCCGTTCGTGCTCGCCCTGGCGCGACAGGCGCATGAGGGAGGTGAGCTCTTCGGCGAGACCGGGGTCGATCTTCGACGGGTCGTGGAAGGTGACCGAGTACCCGTACTTCTTGATCCGGTTGTGGGCCTGGCGGAGGCCTTTCATGTGTTTGCCGGCCAGGCTGAACTCCTGGAGCTTCACCACGGCCTCGTCGCCCAGATAGATGTTGTGCATCCCCGAGTCCCGGTAGGTGGGGAGCCACGACTCGCCCGCCCCCATGACTGCCGTGGTCCAGCCGTGGGTGTCGGCGAAGGCTCGGAAGGCGCCCCACACCTGCTCGCGCTCGTTGCGGGGGCCGATGGGATCGGGCGAGATCAGGCAGACCCCGCCGTAGACGGCGTAGGCCACCAGGCTGTCCCGGTGGAAGAACCACCGTTTGTCCGACCGGAGGGCGAAGTAGTCGAGGGTCGATGAGCCGTGGCGCCGCACGATGTCCCGGGCCCGGAACTCGGCGGCCCGGCCCGAGCCCAGTCGGCGGTCGACCACCGGCCGGGTCAGCAGGTACATGGTCACGGCTGCCAGGCAGATTCCGATGGTGAGGAGGGCGGGTGCCAGGAATCGGTCGGCCCGTTCGGGCAGGTCGATGGTGGTGATGCCGGCGAAACGCTCCGACACCGCCCAGAACGTCGTCCACCACGGGAGGGTCTGGTTGTGGTGGTGCCCGATGTGGGTGAACAGCTCGATGGACACCGTGGCCACCATGGCGATGCCGAGGGCCACCGCGCCGAGTGCGATGAGCGCCGAGCGCATCGACGTGGCATCGGAGGCGGCCTGGAATTCCTTGCGGTTGACCAGCAGGAAGGCCAGGACGATCCCGGTGATGAGTGACTCCTCGATGTCGGCCCCGGCCAGCAGGTGGAGGACGATGGTGCCGCCGAGCAGGGCCACCGACACCCGCCAGGCCCGCCTCTGGCCCCGCAGGACGCCCCGGCCGAGCGCGATCAGGGCCAGACCGGCCAGGGCCACCAAGGCCCCGGCGGCGACGCTGGCCCGGACCGGAAGGAACTGCTCGAGCGCCCGGAGTCGCCCGTGCAGGGGCGGGGTGATGGAGTCCAGAAGGTCGATGATCCCGGTGATGAGAATGGCGGCGGCGGCCCAACGGCGGACACGGCGGGTACGGCGGTGGGCCTGGCGGAGGTCGGACGCCGGCGGCCACGAATCGCCCACCGGGTAGGAGGCGACCAACGACGGGTGGAGGGACCCTCCGACGCGAGCGCGGGTGATGCCCCGTTCGAGCCTGCTCGGCGAGGGGAGCTCGTTGTGGGCGAGCAGCATCCGCACGTGCAGCTCGGCCCCCGACTCGATCTCGACCCAGCTGACCCACTGGCTGTGCAGGAAGACGGGAGGCAGGCCGAACCGGCCGCGGTGCTCGGCCACCACTTCGGCGGTGGCGCCCACATTGGCGTAGAAGCCGGTCCCGAGGTTGGTCAGCTCCGACCGGAACGTGGCCGCCGTGATCAGGCCGGCATAGCCCTTGGCCACCAGGCGCCGGGCGTCGTCCCGGGCCGTATCGTTGGCCCCGGCAAGGGTCTGCACCTCGGCCAGGGTCCCGCCCCCCAGGATCGCCCACATCCGGCGGCTGAGGAGCCCCAGCACGAGGGCCAGGACGGCCAGCACGATGAGGGCCACCACGAGGGCGATTACCAGCTGGTCGTTGAGATCGGCCGCGTGGGCGTGCCGCAGGGCCCGGGCCGCCGGGCCGGTCCCGAGGTGGCCGAGCAGCCACGGGGTCACTGCCACCCGCACCAGGATGGCCACGCCGAAGGGGACCAGGAGCCACCAGGCGTAGCGGCCGAATCGTCGGTAGAGCGTCCGCGAGACGACGAAACGGGACAGGGCCGACGGGTCGCTCAACTGGTGCACGCCGTCCAGCCACGGGGAGTCGTCCGGTGACTCATGGACGAGGTTGTGCCAGTGGCGTCCTGCGCCGGAGCTGATGCCCGGCTTGGTGTCGGCGGTGGGTACGACGGGGTCGACGACCGCGTCGTAGACGTGGGTGCCAGGCTCGACCCGCACCACCCGCTCGCCGGTGCCGGTCTGTACGTGGAGGTCGACGGCACCCAGGTGCTCGACGCCGGCCTCCGCCAGCCTGGCCACGACGTCCGAGGCGCCGTCCACGTGGCCCCGGAGCCCGCGGGCGATGGCGTCGGGCTCGTGGGTTCCGCGTTGGCGGAGGATCCGGCGGTCGTCGACGCACAGGAAACGGAGGAACGACTGGGCCAGGCCGGGGTGGGCGTCGATGGCCCGCCCAGCCGTGCCGAGGGGGTCCTCGCACCCGGTCAGGTCGAACAGGTTCCCGGCGATGATGAGGATGCCGGGGCCGTCCCATGTATCGAGGGCCCGGGCGAGTTCGGCGGTGAGTGCCAGGGTCGACGGCGTGGCGTGCGGGGTGAGCAGCAGGTCGCTCACCACCATGACCCGGCGCCCGAGCGGGACGTCGACCCGGGTGCCGTCCGGGTCGGGGACGAAACCGTTGGAATGTGGACTGACGGAATCGAGGTCGGCGGTATCGAGGTCCGCGGGGTCCGGTTCGACGGAGCCGGGAGTCAGCCCCGCCGAGTCCTCGTCCTCGGTGTGGGTGGGCGCGGTCACGGCCCAGCCAGTCTAAAGCCCTGTCAGCGTTAGTCTTGGGCCATCGGAGGCCGTCGGCCGCACCGGTCGGGACCTGGGACGATATCCGTCGTCGGTGCCCTGCCCAGTGGGGAGGGCACCGACGATCCAGCCGCGAAGGGGGAGCAGTGCCCAAGGACCCGAGTCACGAGCCGACGATCGAGGATTACCTGACCGAGGAGCGGGTCTTCCCGCCTCCGCCCGACTTCCGGGCGCGGGCCGTCGTCTCCGACCCCGGGGTCTACAAGGAGGCCGCAGGCCTCGGCCCCGAGTTCTGGGCCCGCCAGGCCGGGGCGCTCGACTGGTTCCGTCCGTGGGACACGGTGCTGTCGTGGGGCCTCCCGTTCGCCCGGTGGTTCGACGGCGGGACGCTCAACGTCTCCTACAACTGCCTCGACCGGCACGTCGCCGCCGGGCGGGGCGACAAGGTGGCCTTCCACTGGGAGGGCGAGCCGGGTGACACCCGGACCATCAGCTATGCCGACCTGCTGGCCGAGGTCTGCCGGTTCGCCAATGTGCTGCGCGGCCTCGGCGTGGGTCGGGGCGACCGGGTGGCCGTCTACATGCCGATGGTGCCGGAACTCGCTGTGGCCATGCTGGCCTGTACCCGGATCGGCGCCGTGCATTCGGTCGTGTTCGGTGGGTTCTCCTCGGACGCCCTGCGCGACCGGATCCTGGACGCCGAGGCGCGGGTGGTGGTCACCGCCGACGGCGGATGGCGTCGGGGCCAGGCGATCGGGCTCAAGGGCAACGTCGACGTGGCGGTGTCCGAGACGCCGTGCGTCGACCACGTGGTCGTGGTTCGGCGCACCGGCGACGACACGGTGGGCGGTCTGCCGGGCATGACGGCCGGCCGGGACCACTGGTGGCACGAACTCATGACCGGCGAGGACCCGGCCGCGGGAGGCGAGCCGGCCGATACGTGCGAGCCGGAGCACATGGAGGCCGAGGACCTCCTCTTCATCTTGTACACCTCGGGCACCACCGCGGCGCCCAAGGGGATCGTGCACACCACCGGTGGGTACCTGACCCAGGTGGCCTACACCCACAAGGTCGTCTTCGACCTGCGTCCGGACGAGGACGTCTACTGGTGTGCGGCCGACATCGGCTGGGTCACCGGGCACAGCTACATCGTCTACGGGCCGCTGGCCAACGGTGCGACCTCGGTGATGTACGAAGGGACGCCGGACACGCCGGGCCGGGATCGCTGGTGGTCGATCATCGAGCGGTACGGGGTCACCATCCTGTACTGCGCCCCGACGGCCATCCGTACGTTCATGAAGTGGGGTGCCGAGGAGCCAGCCAAGCACGACCTGACCAGCCTGCGCCTGCTCGGCTCGGTGGGCGAGCCCATCAACCCCGAGGCCTGGATGTGGTACTCCGACCACATCGGCGGGGGCAACTGCCCGGTGGTCGACACCTGGTGGCAGACCGAGACGGGGGCCATCATGATCGCCCCCCTGCCCGGCATCACCACCACCAAGCCGGGGTCGGCCACCTTCCCGCTGCCCGGCATCGGTGCCGAACTGGTCGACGAGGAGGGCCACCGGATCGAGCAGGGCGGCGGGTACCTCACCCTGACCACCCCGTGGCCCTCGATGCTGCGGGGCATCTACGGCGACCCCGAGCGCTACCGCGATACGTACTGGAGCCGCTTCGACGGCCGGTACTTCGCCGGTGACGGCGCCAAGCTCGACGAAGACGGCTACCTGTGGCTGTTGGGCCGGGTGGATGACGTCATGAATGTGTCGGGTCACCGCATCTCCACCACCGAGGTGGAGTCCGCCCTGGTCGACCACCCCCTGGTCGCCGAGTCGGCCGTGGTCGGGGCGACGGACGCCACGACCGGGCAGGCCATCGTGGCCTTCGTGACCCTGGTGGCCGACGCCGGCGAGGCCGACGACGCGCGGGGCCAGGAGTTGCGGGCCCACGTGGCCATCAAGATCGGGCCGATCGCCCGGCCGCGGACGGTGATCTTCACCGACGAGCTGCCGAAGACCCGGAGCGGAAAGATCATGCGGCGGCTGCTGCGCGACATGGCCGAGGGGCGCGTCCTCGGCGACACCACCACCCTCGCCGACCCGGCCGTGGTGGAGGAGATCCGACGGTTGTCGGCGGCCTCGCCGGGCGAGGAGTAGGGGGTGGGTGACCCGGGCAACTGGGCCTGGCACAACGGACGGATCGAGGTCCCGGGTGAAGCGGTCGTCTTCGACATGGACGGGGTGCTGTCCGACGCCGTCGGGCGCCAGCACTTCATCGAGCAGGGTCGGCGCAACTGGGACGCCTTCTTCGACGCCTGCGGCGAGGACGCCATCATCGCCGAGCTGGCCCGCGTGCTCGAGCTGCTCGATCCGAAGCTCCAGATCGTCCTGCTGACCGGCCGGCCCATGCGGGTGCAACCCCAGACGCTGGCCTGGCTGGACCGCTACGACCTCCGCTGGGACCTGCTGGTGATGCGGGCCCGGGGGGACTACTCCCAGGTGACCTGGTACAAGCGTGACTCGGTCGACGAACTCCGCCACTTCGGGTTCGACCTGCGGCTGGCCTTCGAGGACGATCCCAACAACTTCGCCATGTTCCACGCCATGGGCATCCCGTGCGTGTACATCCACTCCGGCTACTACGAGTGACCGGGCTCCCGCCGCCCGGAGCGGCGGCCCCGCTGACGAATCGACAGCCACCAGCCGCCGGCGAGGGCCAGGCCTGAGGCCACCAGCACCGGGCTGTCACCCCACCGCACGTACACCGTGAGTCCGGTGCGGCGGTGGAGGACGGCCGGCACCACCTGGCGGGCGCCCAGCACCGAGCGGGCGACGACGACGCCCCGGTGGGTGACCCACGCCGAGTACCCGGTCGGGGCGGCCTGGAGGAGGTCCCGACCCTGTTGCACGGCCTGGACCTGGCTGGCGGCGATCTCCTGGGTCGGGACCTGCGAGCTGGCATAGGAGGAGGTGTTGGTGGGGACGATGAGCAGCTGGGCCCCGGCCCGCACCGGCGTCCGCCCCCGGTCGGCGTAGAACACCTCATAGGAGATCATCGTCCCGAGGGGGCCGACCGGGGTGGCGAGCACACCGGTCCCGGTCCCGGGGACGGCGTCGCGGGGCACGGCCGACAGGTCGCCCAGTGCCGAGAAGAACGGGCGCCAGGGTACGTACTCTCCGAACGGGACCCGGTGGACCTTCTCGTAGCGACTGACCACCGTGCCGTCGGGGCCGAACGCCACCACCTCGTTGCGGAAGGTGGTGTCCGACAGGGTCTCGGTCACACCGACCACGAGGGTGGCGTGCAACGAGACGGCCAGCCGGGAGAGGGCCACCTCCTCATCCGAGCCGTCGAGGGGTCCGTCCAGCGAGACCACGTCCTCGGGCCACAGCACCAGTTGCGGGCCGGTGCCCGGTGCCCGACGGGTGAGCGGCTCGGTCGCGGCCACCGCGGCGGCCAGCACCACGGCCGGGTCGATCTGCGACTTGCGGAAGCCGCGCACTCCGCCGCCCTGGACGGCCGCGGCCGTCACCGTCCCCACCGACGGGCCGCCGTCGGGGGAGTGGACGGCGACCACGGTCATCCCGACCAGGCTGACCAGGGCGACGGCACCGGTGGCAGTCAGCGTGGCCAGCCCTGCCAGGGTGCCACTCCACCCGGACGGAGCACCGACGCCGACGCCGGGCATCGCGGTCGCAGAACCCGACCCGGCCAGCTCCCGCTCGAACTCGTGGATGCGGCCCCGGTCGCGCAGAGCCCGCACGGCGGCGGAGCCGAGGGCGCCGCACGCCACCCCGCCGACGTACACGGCCAGCGTGAGGCCGACCGGTCCGCCGAGGCGCGCCACCCCCAGCACCGGCCCGCCGGCCTGACCGAGGAAGACGCCGCCGATGGGCAGGCCGCCGAACGGCCACGACTGGCGGGCCGCCTCGGCCAGGGTCAGGGCGGCGGGGAAGGCCAGCGCCCGGGCCGCGATCGGGCCCCGGGGTACGGCCAAGCAGGCCACGCCGACGAAGAGGGCCTCGAGGGCGATGAGCACCGCGGCGCCGGCCAGCGTGAAGGCCCGGGCGAACATCAGGCTGGGCACGTAGCACCCCAGGCCGGCCAGCCAACCGGCCCACAACCTCGTCCTTGGCCGGAGTCCGCCGAGCCGCCACCACAGCAGGCCGGTGGCCGGGAAGGCCAGGATCCAGAAGCCCCAGGGTGGGAGGGACAGGACCAGCCCGACGCCGGACACCAGGGCCGGTGCGGCCACCCGCCCCCGTCGGGGTCGGACGGTGTCGGTGGTGCGGTTGGTCATCCGCAGACGCGCCTGCCGCCACGGGACCTCATCGGGAGGGGGCGGGCCGGAAAACAGTGCCGGGGCCACATCGGGCCCGGGGTTCATCGACCCGGACGGGCCGGCGCACCGCGGTCGAGGGACCGGAGGACGGCGCGGGCCGCCGTCCGGCCACTGCCCACGACAGCAGGGATGCCCACCCCCCGGTAGGTGGCGCCGGCCACCGCCACGCCGGGTAGTGCGGCCACGGCCTGCTCGATGGTGGATGCCCGGGACAGATGGCCGACGGCGTACTGGGGGAAGGCTCCGTCCCACCGGGTGACCATCGAGTCCCGGGGGCCGTCGGTCACGTCGTGGACGGCGGACAGCTCGGCTACCACGGCCGCCGTGAGTTCGGCGTCGTCGAGGGAGTCCGGCCGGGCATCGCCGTGTCGACCGACCGATAGGCGGATGAGCTCGTCTTCGGGGCGGGCCAGGCCGGGCCACTTGCGGCTCAGGTACGTGCCACCAGTGATGAGGGCGGGCCGGCCGTTGACCGGTGAGGTGCGGGGGACGAGAAACCCGGTGCCGACCAGTTGGCTCCGGATGGATCCGGCCGGCAGGGACAGGGTCACCACGGCCACCGATGCGTGCTCGATGGCACCGAGCAGCGAGGTGGCCAGGGGGGCGTGGTCGACGAGCAGCCCGGCGGCCTGACCGGCGGGCACGGCCAGCACCACACCGTCCACGTCCAGCGTCCGGGCGGCGTCGGAGGGGCCCGCGGTGCCGGGCACCGCACCGACGTCGCCGGCCAGGGCCAGTCGCCAGGTCGGTCCCGAGCCGGAGCCGGAGCGGGGCAGGCGGAGGAGCGACTCGACGGCAACCCCGGTGCGGACGACGACCCCGCGTGCGGCCAGGGCGGCGGTGAGTTCGGCGGGAAGGCGGGCGGTGGTCCCGTCGAGTGACCAGAAGACCGGTGTCGGGACCGCACCTGGTTCGGCGGGCGCCGCCGGAGGGGTCTGCCCCGGGGAAGGCGGGCGTCGGAGGGCGCGCACGAGGCTTCCCGCCTGGCGATCGGCGGCCAGCAGCGGCGGGAAGGTGGCCTCGGCACTCAGATCGGCGACGCCTCCGGCGTTGATCCCACCGATCAGCGGGTCGACGAGGCGTTCCACCACTTCGTGGCCGAGGCGCGACCCGACGATGTCGCCCACCGCCCGGTCGCCGGTGGCCCGTGGGTCGCCGCGGTGGGGGGTCACCAGGTCGACGGCGGCCCGCAGCAGGCCGGCCGGGCTCAGGATGCCCGAGCGGAGCATCGGCCAGGCTCTGGTCGGCACGCCGAGGGTGACCCCTTCGGGCATCATGCGGAGCTTTCCCCGCACCCACACCGAGGCACCACTGGCGCCCGGCGCCACGAGCGCGCCGGTCAGTCCGAGCTCGTCGCACAAGGTGGTGGCCTCGGGCCGACGGGCCAGGAAGGCGTCGGCGGCCAGGTCGACCGTGCGGCCGCAGAATTCGGCGGAACGCACCTTGCCTCCGGGGCGGCTGCCGGCCTCCAGCACGACGACGCGGGGGATGGCGCCGTCGTCGTCGGGCCGGGCCAGTTCCCACGCGGCGGCCAGGCCGGCCATGCCGCCACCGACCACCGCGATCACCGGCGCGGTCGACCCCGGCACGTCGCTCACGATCCGGCGTCCGCCGCGGACAGGACGACGTCGGCCAGCAAGGCGAGGAAGGCAGGGTCGTCGTTGAGCGAGGTGGTGCGGGCAAAGGCAATCCCGAGGGCATCGGCCTTGGCTCGGGCCTCGATGTCGAGGTCGTAGAGGACCTCGAGGTGGTCGGAGACGAACCCGACGGGACAGACCACGACCGCGGTCGCCCCCTCGGCCGCCACCCGCTCCATCTCGACCAGCAGGTCGGGCCCGATCCAGGGATCGGCGGTCCGTCCGGCGCTCTGCCACGCCGTGCTCCAGATGATCGTGGGGTCGTCGTCGAGGCCGAGCAGGGTGGCGATGTCACCGCCGGACTCGGCCACCTGGTCCGGGTACGGGTCGCCTTCGGCCACCACCCGCTGCGGGAGGCTGTGGGCAGTGAAGAACACCGCGGTGCGGGCCCGGGCGTTCGACTCCAGCCCGTCGAGTGCGGCCCGGCAGCGGGCGGCCAGGATGGGTGCCAACGGCACGGCTTTGTGCCACGAGGGGATGACGGTGAGGGCGAGCGGCGGGTCCGACCCGGCGGCCGCAGCCTCGGCCCTGGCGAAGTACTCACCGGAGCCCATGGTCGATTGGTGCGGGGTGAGCACGACGCCCACCACCCGGTCGACGCCCTCGATGGCCAACTCGGCCATCCCCTCTTCGATGGTGGGATGGACGTACTTGGTGCCGAGGCGGACGACGAATCGCCTGGGCCGGGCGGCGTCGAGCGCGGCGGCCAGACCCTCCACCTGGCCGACGGTACGCATAGTCAGCGGCGACGTCCCACCGATCGCCTCGTAGCGGCCGGTGAGCTCGGCCAGCAGTTCCGGCGTGGGCGGCCGGCCGCGGCGGATGCGGGTGTAGAAGGGCTCGATCTCCTCGGGGGTGTGGGGTGTCCCGTGGGCCATCACCATCACCCCGGTGCGCCTGGTCACGCGGGATCCGGGTCCGGGGGCGCGACACCGGCTCGGCCCTCGGCATGGACCAATTCCACCACCCGCTCGAGGATGCCGGGGTCGGTCTCGGGCAGGACGCCGTGGCCGAGGTTGAACACGTGGCCGGGCGCGGCTCCGGCCCGGTCGAGGACCTCACGGGTCTCGGCTGCCGCCACGTCCCACGTACCCAGGCACAGGGCGGGGTCCAGGTTGCCCTGGACGGCGACTCCGGCGCCCACCCGCCGGCGGGCCTCGTCCAGTGGCACCCGCCAGTCGACGCCCACCACCGAGGTGCCGGCCGTGGCCATCAGGCCGAGCAGCTCACCCGTGCCCACGCCGAACAGGATGGTGGGGACACCCGGATGGGATGCCTCGAGGTCGGCGAACAGCCGCTGCGTGGCCGGCAGCACGAGTTCGGCGTAGTGCTTCGGGGTCAGGATGCCGGCCCAGCTGTCGAACAACTGGACGGCAGAGGCGCCGGCATCCAGCTGCGACCGCAACGAGGCCACGGCCATGTCGGTCAGGCGCTCGATCAGGGCGAGCCACAGCGCCGGGTCGGCGTGCATGAGGGCCTTGACCTTGGTGAAGTTCTTGGACGGACCACCCTCGACCAGGTAACTGGCCACTGTGAAGGGTCCGCCGGCGAAGCCGATGAGGGGCACGTCGAGCGATGCCCGGAGCAGTGCCACCGCTTCCAGCACGTAGGGGGTGTCGATCTCGGGCTCGAGGGGCCGGAGGCGGTCCAGGTCGGCGGCCGAGCGGAACGGCTCGGACACCACCGGGCCGGTGCCGGGGGCGACGTCCACCCCGAAGCCGACGGCGGCCGCCGGCACCACGATGTCGCTGAAAAAGATGGCGGCGTCGGTGCCGTAGCGATCGACGGGCTGGCGGGTGAGCTCGGCCACCAACTCGGGCTGGGCGATGGCGTCGAGGATGCTGCCGGGGCCCCGGGCCGCCCGGTACTCCGGCAGGGACCGCCCGGCCTGGCGCATGAACCACACCGGGACGTGGGGCACCGACTGCCCCCGGCAGGCCCGGATGAACGGGGCGTCGTCGAAGCGGCCGGGCGCGGATGCGGCCCGGCCGGGCGCACGGGGCGCAGCGGTAGACATGGCCCGAGTCTAGGAGGCGGGGGCTAGGGCCTCCGGGCCGCGCTGCGGCCCGGGAGCGGTGGACCGGCCCGGCGCATACAATCGAGGGTTCCCCTGAGCCGGACACGGAGCCGGCGGTACGGGCACCGTGCAGGCGCAGGGCAGACAGGAGGTGGGGGCATGGAGACGGAGTTGGAGGCCGAGCAGGACTTCGTCGACCTCGCCTACGCACGGCTCGACGCCATGCGGGGTGACGCCAACTCGATGCTCGAAGGGGTGCTCGACCTCGGCAAGGGCGGCACCTTCCAGTCCCGTACCGAGCGCGACGTCATCGTGCGCACGAGCCTGGCCCGGCTCGAGCAGCTCGACATCGGTGACCAGGCACTGACCTTCGGGCGCATCGACCGCCTGTCCGAGGACGGCGCCCCCCAGCCGGAGACCGAGACCTTCCACATCGGGCGCCTGGCCATTCACGGCCCCGACCACGAGCCCCTGGTGGTCGACTGGAGGGCCCCGGTGGCCGAGCCGTTCTACCGGGCGACCGGTCGGGACCCCCTCGGCCTCGTCCTACGCCGGCACCTCGCCCTCCAGGGGCGCACGGTGGTGAGTGTCGAGGACGAGCGCTTCACCAGCCCGGGCCAGGTGACCGATACCGTCGACGAAGGTGAGGGGCCGCCCCACGGCGGCGACCCGTCGGGCGAGCTGATCGTCGGCGACCTGCCCATCGGCGGCCCGGCCGCCCTCCTCGCCGCCCTCGACCGGGCCCGGTCCGGGCGCATGACCGACATCGTGTCGACCATTCAGGCCGAGCAGGACGAGATCATCCGCTCGCCACTCAGTGGGGTACTCGTCGTCCAAGGCGGGCCGGGCACCGGCAAGACGGCCGTCGCCCTCCATCGGGCCGCCTACCTGCTCTATACCCACCGCTTCCCGCTCGAGCGTCAGGGCGTGCTGGTGGTCGGGCCCAACCCCCTCTTCCTGCGATACATCGAGCAGGTACTGCCGTCCTTGGGGGAGACGGGGGTCACCCTGTCGACCGTGTCCGGGCTGGTCCCCGAGATCAAGACCCGCGAGAACGGCCCGGCCGACGTTGCTCGACTCAAGGGCGACGTGCGCATGGCCAAGGTCGTCGCCCGGGCCGTGCGGACTCGCCAGCACTCGATGTCCGAGGACATCGTCGTCCCCTACGGGGCGCTGGTGCTGCGGCTGACCGCGCAGGACACGCGTACGATCGTCGAGGGCGCCCGTCGGCGTCCGGGCACCCACAATGCCCGGCGCCGCCTGGTCGAGCAGTCGGTGGCCCAGGTACTGGCCGACCGGGCCCGCCAGACCCAGCAGCGGCTCGGGGTCGGCACCCCGTCGTCGGTCACCGCCTTTCCCGGCTATGAGGACCCGGCCGACCTCGACGACGACGAGTTCGACTTCGAGGACTTCTCGCGCAAGGTGAAGCGGGTACCCGAGTTGGCCGAGGCCCTCGACCGGATGTGGCCGCGCCTGTCGCCCCACGAGCTGCTCCACGACCTCTACGGCGCCACGCCGCTCATCGCCGCCGCCTCCCGGGGGATCCTGTCGGCCGAGGAGCAGGTCCTCCTGGCGCGCACCCGGTCGGCCTCGTTCGACGACGTGGCGTGGACCCAGGCGGACGCGGCGCTGGTCGACGAGGCCCGTCACCTCCTGGGCCCCCGAGCCGGAGGCGCCGACGAGGCGGTCCGCAAGTACGGGCACATCGTGGTCGACGAGGTGCAGGACCTGTCTCCGATGCAGTTGCGCATGCTGACCCGCCGCTCACTGGCCGGCTCCATGACCGTGGTCGGGGACATCGCCCAGGCCACGGCCCCGTGGGCCCCGTCCTCGTGGGACGACATCGTGGAGCACCTGCCCCGCCGACGCCAGGCGCGGACCGTCGAGTTGACCGTCAGCTACCGGACCCCAGCCGAGGTCCTGGCCGTGGCCAGTCGGGTCCTGGCTGTGGCCGCTCCCGAGCTCACCCCGCCCAAACCCGTCCGGCGCACCGGGGTGGAGCCGGTGATGGTGCAGGTGACCGGAACGGGTGGACCGGCCACCACAGGCGACCTGGCCCGGGCCGTGGCGCTCGCCGCCGCCGCCGAGGTCGAGGCTGTGCGCCCGGGGCGGGTGGCGGTCATCGCCCCCGACTCCCTGCGTGCCGTGCTGGCCGACGCCCTGGACGAGGCCGGCACCCCTGTGGTCGACGCCCGGGATATGCGCAAAGGTGGCCTGTCCGAGCCGCTCGTGCTGCTCGGAGCCGAGTCGGCCAACGGACTGGAATTCGACGCCGTCGTGGTCGTCGAGCCCGCCGTCATCGCCGGCGAGACGGCCCGGGGACTGCGCACCCTCTACGTGGCGCTGACCCGGCCCACGCAGCGCCTGACGGTGGTGTCGCTGACGACGCCCCCGGCGGCACTTTCCGGCACCGACTGAGCGTCCGGGGCTGCGGTCGCTCCGCCCGGACGGGCGCCGAAGGCCCAGTTCAGCGCGGTCAGATCCGGGTCGGAGCGTGAGTTGGCTCTCCAAGCGCCGCATCGACTAAAACGTACGCCGTGACCCAGGCACTCGCCGCCGATCCGGCCATCTCCGCACGCCCGCCGCGCCACATCCCAGACCGACCCCCGATGCTTGCCGTGGGCGTGATCATCTGGCTCGGCTCGGAGGTGATGTTCTTCAGCTCCCTGTTCGCCGCCTTCTTCACCATCCGTGCCCACGCCACCATCTGGCCTCCCCCCGGCGCCCACCTCGACACCCTGCGGGCGGGCCTGTTCACCATCATCCTGGTGGCCTCGAGCTTCACCATGCAGAAGGCCGTGTGGGACCAGGAGCGGGGCGAGCGCAAGAGCGCCAAACTCTGGATCTGGATCACCTTCGTCATGGGCAGCCTGTTCGTGGCCAACCAGTTCTTCGAGTGGGTGAGCCTCTCCCACGACCACGCCACCAACCCCACCCAGACCGCCTACGGCTCGCTCTTCTACATCACCTCGGGCCTCCACGGCCTCCACGTCTTCCTGGGCCTGGCCGCCATGCTCTTCCTCCTCACGCGACTGCGGGGGCCGGCGGGTGACCCAGGAGAGACCCCGGTCTTCCAGGGGGTCAGCTACTACTGGCACTTCGTCGACGTGGTGTGGGTCGGCCTCTACAGCTGCCTGTTCCTGCTCAAGTGATGGTCCGCTCCCTCCGAAGCTCCGCCTCGGCCCGACTCGCCGCGCCCGCCGCACTGGTGGGCGCCGTGGCCCTGTTCGGCCTGGTCGTCTTCTCCTCGGGCCAGGCCCGGGCCGACACCAGCCCGACGTCCGCGGCCCCGGCCACCGTCTCGACCGTGCCCGGTGCCCAGCCCGGCACCGTCCAGCAGCTGCCGGCCGCCATCTCCGCGGTGCCGTCGGCCTCGGCCGGTGCCCAGTACGCGTCGCCGTCCAATCAGAGCGGCATCTACTACACCGACCTGCCGGCGTCCTTCATCGCCCCGGGCCAGGCCCTGTTCCAGGCGAACTGCTCGAGCTGCCATGGGGCCGAAGCTGACGGCAAGACCAACATCAACGCCCCGAATCTGCAGGGCCTGGGTGCCGGCACGGTCGACTTCTGGGTGTCCACCGGCCGCATGCCGCTGGCCAACACCAGCGTCCAGGCCCTTCGCAAACCATCGCGGTTCAACCGGATCCAGACCCTGGAGATTGCCGCGTGGGTCCAGTCGCTGACCCCGGGTGTGGGCACCCAGGTGCCCCTGGTCAAGTCGGCGGGCGCCGACCTCGAGGCGGGCAACACCCTCTTCACCCTCAACTGTGCGGCCTGCCACACCATCTCGGGTGCGGGTGACGCACTGGCCGAGGGTGCCGTGGCCCCGAGCCTGCACCTGGCCACCCCCACCCAGGTGGTCGAAGCCATTCGCTCCGGCCCGGGCAACATGCCCCATTTCGGCCCGGGCAACATCACCGACACCGAGGCGCGGGACATCGCCGCCTACGTGACCGGCGTGCTGCAACACCCCAACAACGCCGGGGGGGTCGGCCTGGGAGGCATCGGCCCCGTGGGTGAGGGCTTTGTCGGACTCCTGATCGGCGTCGGTGTCCTGATGCTGGTCTGCTTCTGGATCGGAGATCGCGCGTGAGCGACCACACTGCCCGTCCCGAGGGACCGCTGCCGCCAGCCGCCCTCGATGATCCTCACCTCCAGCCCGCCACGAAGAACCCCGACCGCATGCAGGCACTGGCCGCGCTGGCCATCATCCTCGGCATGGTCGGCTTCATCGGCTTCATCTGGGCGTACTGGGTCAACGCCAGCACCCAGTGGCAGGCGGCCCTGCTGACCGTCGGGATGTTCGGCCTGGGCGTCGGCACCATCGCCTGGGGCAAGTACCTGATGCCCCAGGGCCCGTTCGTCGAGGAGCGCCACGACTTCCACTCGACCGACGACGAGCGGTCGGCCTTCAATGCCGCCATCACCGGCCGCGGGGGCCTCGAGGTCAAGCGCCGGGGCCTGTTGCTCAGTCTGTTCGCGGTGGGCGGCGGCATCATGACGCTGGCCCTCCTGGTGCCGGGCGTCCGCTCGCTCGGACCGAAGCCGGCCAAGTCCGAGGACACGTTCGGCTCGACCGACAACTCGCTCTTCACCACCAACTGGCGCAAGGGTTCCAAGCTGGTGACCGTGGATGGCCGTGAGGTCAAGGTCGACGATCTCGAGGCCGGCGGCGTACTCACCGTGTTCCCCAAGGGGTACGAGGGCTCGTCCCCCAACCAGGTCATCCTGATCCGGCTGGCACTGCGGGGCCCCAACGATCCGCCCTACCCGATCGCCCCCCCGGGCAAGACGTCGTACGGCGTGCAGGGGTACGTGGCCTACTCGAAGCTCTGCACCCACCTCGGCTGCCCGGTCGGCCTCTACCAGGAAAAGACCCAGCAGCTGGTTTGCCCGTGCCACCAGTCGATCTTCAACGTCAATGCCGGGGCCATCCCGCAGTTCGGTCCCGCCCCCCGCCCGTTGCCCATGTTGCCCATCACGGTCGACGCCACCGGGCAGATGCGGGCCAACGGTGGCTTCGACCAGGCCGTCGGCCCCGGATTCTGGGAGCGCCCATGATCGACAAGACCCTCAACTGGGTGGACGACCGGCTGGGCATCGCCAAGGGCGGCCGGACCTTCCTCGACAAGATCTTCCCCGACCACTGGTCGTTCATGCTGGGCGAGATCGCCCTCTACTCGTTCGTCATCCTGTTGGGCACCGGCGTCTTCCTGACCCTGTACTTCGTGCCCTCCGGCCACGAGATCGTGTACCACGGCTCCTACGCCCCCCTCCGGGGCCAGCACGTGTCCGAGGCCTACGCCTCCACGGTCGGCCTCTCGTTCGACGTGCGTACCGGACTGCTGATGCGCCAGGCCCACCACTGGGCCGCGGATATCTTCCTCGGCGCCATCGCCGTCCACATGGCCCGGGTGTTCTTCACGGGGGCGTTCCGCAAGCCCCGGGAGTTCAACTGGATCGTCGGCACCCTGATGCTGATCCTGGGCATCGTCAACGGCTTCCTCGGCTACTCGCTCCCCGACGACCTGGTATCGGGAACCGGTATCCGCATCGCCTACTCCATCATCGAATCGATCCCGATCGTCGGTTCCTACCTCGGCTTCTTCCTGTTCGGGGGCAACTACCCGGGCAACGGCATCATCATCCCGAGGTTCTACGTGCTCCACGTGCTGATCGTGCCGGCGATCATCGTGGGATTGCTCGCTGCGCACCTGGGGCTGCTGGTCAAGCAGAAGCACACCCAGTTCCCGGGGAAAGGCAAGACCGAGCACAACGTGGTCGGCTCGCCGATGTTCCCGACCTTCATCGCCAAGACCACCGGCTTCCTGTTCATGTCGAGCGCGGTCACCTTCGGTCTCGGCGGCTTCGCCCAGATCAATCCGATCTGGCAGTTCGGGCAGTACGAGCCCTACCAGATCTCCTACGCCGTGCAGCCCGACTGGTACATGGGCTGGCTCGACGGAGCGTTGCGGATCATGCCGAGTTGGGAGTGGGTGGGCTGGGGCCACACCATCCCACTCGAGGTGTTCCTGCCTGCCGTCGTCTTCCCGGGCCTGATCTTTAACATCCTGATCGTCTGGCCGTTCATCGAGTCGGTCTGGACGAAGGACACCAGGTATCACAACCTGCTCGACCGCCCGCGGGACCGTCCCAAGCGGACGGCGGCCGGTGCGGCCATGCTGACCCTGCTGTCCGCGGTGTTCCTCGCATCGTCGACCGACGTGATGGCCAACTTCTTCCAGCTCCCGCTCATGGACGTGCTCTGGTTCTTCCGGTTCTTCGTGCCGTTGGCCCCGATCGTGGCGTACTACATCACCTTCAAGATCTGCCACGAGATGATCGCCGCCGAAGGCGTCGGCAAGCGCAAGCGTGCGCTGGTGGTCTCGCGTTCGACCGAGGGCGAGTACTCGACTGTCGAGTCGGAGGTGCGACCGGGTGACGGGCACGAGGAGCTCGATGCCATCCCGGTGCCGACCTACATCGACACCACCCACCCGGACCTGGCCACCGCGGCCGGCGTCCGCCGGGTCATCCGCTAGCCACTGCGGCACCGCGAACCGCCCGGCCGGTAGCCTCGACTCCCATGGGCACAATCGTCGACGGACTCGTCGACCTCGACCGCTACCCGGTGCTGGACACCGGTGGTGCCGGCTTCCGGGCCATGGTCGAGGACGCCCGGACCCAGCTGGCGGGTACCGGCGCAGTCGAGTTGGCCGGCTTCCTCAACCCGACCGGCGTCGACGCCCTGGTGGCCGACGCGGACGCGCTCGCCCCGCGGGCGCCCCACTCGGCTGGCGAGGGCACGGCCTACCTCGAGTTCCCCGACTCCAGCCCGCCCGACGACCACCCTCGCCTGACCTGGGGTCACTACGCCGTCGGCGCGGTGCCCTACGACCTGATACCCAAGGCGTCGCTGCTCCGCCAGGTGTACGAGTGGGAGCCGTTGCGGAACCTGGTGGAGGAGATCCTCGACCGCGGCCCCATCCATCCCCATGCCGACCCGTTCGGCGCCCTCAACCTGGCCGTGATGCACGAGGGTGACGAACTCCAGTGGCACTTCGACCAGACCGACTTCGTAGTGTCCCTGGCCATCTAGACGGCCGACCACGGGGGATACTTCGAGGTGTTCCCTCGGATCCGTAGCGCCGCCGACGAGCGATACGACGACGTGTCCGCCGCCCTGGCCGGGACCAAGGAGGGGGTCGGGACCCTTCCGATGGTGCCGGGAACCTTGTTGGTATTCGAGGGTCGCCACTCGCTCCACCGGGTGAGCCCGGTGGGCAGCGGCAAGGTCCGCCACGTCGGGCTGCTGGCCTATGACACCCAGCCGGGCACCATGGGCAGCGAGCTGCTCCGCGAGGCCCGGTACGGTCGCACCGAGTCGTTCGCCACGCCGCCGGCCACCTGGCCGGTCCCATGACGGGGTTCGTCACCCAGATCGGTGAGGCCTTCGTCGGGGCCGTCCCCGAGGCCGCCCACCTCAACACGGTGCTCGGGACCAAGGGCGGGCCCGTCGAGACGGCGTGGGTCACTGCACTCGCCACCCCACGGGCCGGACACGCAGCATTTCTGACCACGCTCCGCCCCGGGGTGCCCGCCAAGCCGATGACCCTGTTCGTCAACAAGGCCACCCTCGAGGGCGACGCCCACTCGACGATGACGTGGGGACCGGCGCAGGCGGGGCGACGAGGCCTTGGTGTACGAGAACAACCGGACGGCCACCCGGGACGCGTTGGCCGCCGGGGCCAGACGCCTGCCCACGCTCGACGAGGCCCTCGAGTTCCGCGATCGGGCACTCAACGCCTACTACCTCCCGGCCGGGGGGACCTGAAAGTCGGGCGGCCCACGTTGACGCCCCAGGACCAGCGTGCCACGATGCGCCCGGTCCCACCCACGATCGAAGGGAGCCCCACCATGTCCCGCCTCGAAGGCCGCCGTGCCGTCATCACCGGAGCAGCTAGCGGGATCGGCGAGCAGACCGCCCGGCTGTTCGTCGCCGAGGGAGCCACCGTGGTCCTGGCCGACGTCGACGACGGGCGGGGCACGGCCATCGCCGCCGAGCTTGGCGCGCAGACCCGCTACGTGCACGTGGACGTGGCCGAGGAGGGCGCCATCGAGCACGCCATCGAGGAGTCGGTGTCGGGCTTCGGTGGACTCGACTGCGTGTTCAACAACGCCGGCAATCCGGGCTCGCTCGGGCGGGTCGAGGACATCGACATGGACCTGTTCGACCGGACGGTCGGGATCCATCTGCGGGGTGTGTTCCTCGGCATCCGTGCCGCCGCCCGGGTCATGCGGCCCCAGGGGCACGGCAGCATCATCAACACGGCCAGCGTGGCCGGGCTCCAGGCCAACTACGGCGGGCACGACTACAGCGCTTGCAAGGCCGCCATCGCCCACCTGACCCGGACGACGGCCAATGAGTTGGGAGAGGACGGGGTGCGGGTCAATGCCATCTGCCCCGGGGGGATCGCCACGTCGATCTTCGGCCGCGGTGCCGGCCTCGACGGGCAGTCGGCCCAGGCCACGGTGGCCGTCATGGAGGCCGTGCTGTCCGATGTGGCCCCGATGAAGCGCTCCGGTCAGCCGCTCGACATCGCTGAGTGTGCCCTGTGGCTGGCCAGCGACTCGTCGAGCTTCGTCAACGGCCAGGCCATCACGGTGGACGGTGGGCTGACCACGGGCCCGACCTACCGGACGTCACGGGCACGCACCGAGTCCATGGTCGGGATGCTGGTCGACATCGGAAACGCCGACAAGTAGGCAGGCCTTCCGCGCGTCCTGCGGATGAGCCCACCTCGGGCCGGGTGAACGATCCGCCGTTCGCACCGAAGGCGTCCCATGCGGCTCGCACATAGTCGTCGCCATCGAGCGGGCGCTCGCTGTCATCGGCACGTTGCAGGTCCTCGCCGCTCTCGGCCTCGGCCCGGTCGAGGGGAACGAGGGGGCCGTCGAACGTGTCGCTCGAGGGCTCGTCCTGTGACTCCTCAAGGCGGTCAGGCGTTGGGCTGTGCCGCATCGGCCACCAGTGCGGACCCGACCTGGTCGGCGATCGCCACCGCCACCAACAGGGTCTCGTGGGGGATCGGGACTCCCGCGATCGGCATGGCGATGAAGTGACCAACCACTTGGCCGTGTCCTCGCACGGGCAGGTCCACACCGTGCGTGGGTAGGCCCAGGTCAGCGGTCGCCCACAGGATGGCTCCGACGGCGACCCTGCCGTCTGGCTGAATCTGGCTTTTGATCCCGGAGTCAGGCCGAGTGGTGAATCGACAGTCGCGGAGGGAGAGCAATTGCTCGAGCTCCCGGCGTGCCGCGGCTGCAATCTCCATCGGATCGCGCCCGGTGGCGGCCATCTCGGTGACCGAGTGCAGGCGCGCCACTTGTTCTCGACCTTCGGTGGCGGCGCGACGATGACCCCGTCCCCGAGCGGCGAGTTCACCAACTGCCAGCCCGACGACGAGGAGCAGGATCTCGGTGATGAGGTCACTGGTCCGGGTGATGCGGAGTGAGTAGTACGGGCGGGTCAGGAAGAAGTCGAATGCCAATGCCGAGACGAGTGCGCTGAGCGCCGCCGCCAAGCGTCGCCCGGTGCTGGCGACGGCGACGATCACGACCACCAGGATGAGCGCGTTGTCGGCCGTGTCGAGGTGCCCCCTCCAAGGGATCAGCAGGAGCGCAGCGGCAATCGGTGCCACCACCGCGGCAGCCATGATCCAGCGCTCGCGGTTCGCCCCCGACTGCTCGTTCGGCGAAACCGTCGAGCCCGCGGCGCTGGGCTGCTCGACTTCAGGGAGCTCTCGGACTGTCCCCATAGCTGCACTATGGCAGTCGGCGGCGGCGTTCGATACCCCTGTTATCACGATTTTTACGGACTGTCCGCGCCGTTCGGGTCCGGTCAATCGGCCCGGGCCATTCCAAGGGCCCGGTGTCAGCGGACTCCAGCGGGCACCGGTGATTCGAGCGGCGATTCCGGCCGTCCAGCGCCCGGTCGTCGACTCCGGCCACCATGATGACCGCGGTCATATCAAGAGGCCAGATCCGGTCGTAGGCAACGGAACTCTCCCTGGTCACCAGCTTTCACGCCCAATTTACGACGAGGTCCCGTACCCTGGATGTCGGAGTCACAAGGAGGTCTGATGACACATCACCAGTTGCTGTTGGCGATCGACGAAACCGAGGCCGGGCAAGCTGCGGTGGACTTCACCATCGGCTTCGCCGCCATGTCCCACGGACAGGTCACTGTTCTGCACGTGCGCGAGCTTCCCGCGGTATTGCGGGTGCCACCGCTCGAGTCCATTGACCATGCACGATCACTGGTCGAGGAGTCGGTCGCTCGACTGAATCAGGCAGGGGTTCCCGCCGACGGCATCATCTATTCGGCCCGGGAGCCGGCGGTCGCCCGATGCATCGTCGAGACGGCTGATGAGCGCTGGTGCAACGGGATCGTGCTCGGATCGCTCCGCCTTCGAGGGATCCACCGCCTGTCCGGACGGAAGATCCGCGAGCAGGTGATGCGGCGCTCGACCCTTCCCGTCATCGTGGCGCCTCCCGCACTCCGTCCGTCGTTGACGAAGTGGCCCACCGGAATCGATCACATCGGCGCGGCCTGATCAATAGCGACGATGCTCGCAGTCGCCAGGACCCGGACCGCTGCGGCGCGGCCCAGGAGTCAGACATCGTGACACTCGCGCCAAGGATAGGTGGAACGTGCTGATCGTCGGCCTGGCGATCGGCACCATGGTGATCGCCAGCCTCGTGGCCGCCGGCCGGGAATGACCTCGCCGATCGGAGCGGGATCCAGTCACCCGTCTTCGACCTCGGGCACGGTGCAGTGGATCGCGCCTGTCTCCGACACGAGTCGAGCTGCCCCGAGTCCGGATGCCGGTGGACTCAACCAGTCACCACCGTGGCCGCCATCACGGAGATTATCCGGGTGCAGCGAACCCCAACTGCTCGATCGCTGCCCTCGGAGCGGCGCCCTTCTTCGGGCTGGACGGAATCTGGGACACTGCCAGGATCACCAGGGCGATCAAGGCGATGGCACCGATGACCATCAGCCACATCCAGACGCCTCGATCGAGGTCAGATCCGAGCCGAAAGGCCGGCTTCCGACGTACGGGAGGCCACGGGGATTCCGAAACGGGCTCCGCGTGCCCCTCGGTCGAGCGACCTTCCCTCGCCTCCGGTGGCGTCCCGACCGGAGGGGTCGATGACTGGTCCGGGACCTGTGGTTCCGATGCAGGGTCCGGCCGATACCCGGGCGGGTACCACTTGCCGTTTGCCGCCTGCCACCATCCGAAGCCGCGTGCGCAATCGCTCACATCGCTCCCATCTCACCATCGGAATCAACTTAGGGACATCCACATCCGCTCCGTAGGGCCGGACGTCACATCTGAAGCGACGAACGCGATGAGGCTCCATCCGCAACCCGGGTGAACCGCTCAGACCGACTCGCCGGATTCTGGTCGGCTGAACTGGCCTGCGTGTCCCGGATCGCCGGCCAGGGCGCCACCTCCCTGATCCCGACACTGGGGCCACTGCGTACCCAGTGGGTCGCCGGTGTCGCTCGGGCCTCGCTCAGGATCCCAACGTGACGACGGGCACGGCCCCTAAGAAATCGAGGTGCTGGAGGTAGAGGTCTCGACTGTTGGGATAGCCGACCGCGCCAGGGGCGTAGCCGTCGAAGGCGATCCAGGACGCCCCCGAGGCATCGGTGAACACCGACTCACCGCCGGGTCCCTGCACGTTCGGGCTGCTGGCCAGGATCGGTTGCGAAGACGGCTTGGTGCACGGACCAAGGGGGCCGGCACACGTGGCCACCCCGACGGCGTAGTCGGCGCTGTCCCAGTTGTTACCGGAATAGAAGAGGTAGTAGCGCCCGGCGTTGACAATGAGGTCGGGCGCCTCGACCACTCCCGCCTCCCACGGCTGGTCCGCCACGATCATGGCGACCGGCGTGGAGCCGGGTGCAGTGGCGAATCCGGTGCCTGCGCTGTCGAGTTGCTGGGACCAGATCGTCGCCGGTTGTCCTCCGGTCCCGATGGACTTCCACTGGAGGTAGGGCGTGCCGCTGGCATCGACGAACGGGGACGGGTCGATGGAGCCGCCCAGCGACGATTGGCACTCGAGCGGAGCCGTGGAGGAGTCGATGAACGGACCCTGGGGTTGCGTCGCGGTTGCCACGGAAATGCATTCCTCGCCGTTTCCCGGTCCGGCCACCTTTGCCGAGTAGTAGAGGTCGAACGTTCCGCCCACCTGGAGTACGCCGGGGGCCCAGGTCGCACCCGGGATGACCCAGCCTGGAAGGTTCGGAAGGGCGTTCCCGACCACGCTCCAGTTGGTCAGGTCGGTGGACTCGATGATGGCGATGTTGCCCTCGACCGAGTTGGTGGCATAGGCGAAGTACGTGTTCCCCACGTGGAGCACGGTGGGATCCGGGAAGTCGAACGGATAGACCAGTCCGGCCTTCGTCCCATTGGTGAGCGTCGTGCAGGCGGAGGACACTGCGGACAGGTCAAGGGCCGCCCCGTTGTTGTCGTGGGCGCCGATCGCCTGGAGCGAGCTCCGTACGCCCCCGAGACAGGTCCGGAGCGTCCCCACGCCGAGTCCGAGGAGGAAGGCGTCGGCGTGGGTGACGGTGAGCGCCTGTTCGGATGTCGCCAACTGGCCCCGCGTCGAGGCAATGTCCGACTGGAGGCCGTCCCGGTGGTTGGTGCTGAGTGCGCCAGCGTAGGTGGTGGCGGCGAGGGTGTACCGGGTGGTGGACAGATCGTGCCGGGCGTGGGCCAGCGCGCTCATCTCGCTTCGGGTCCTGGCCCGGGCCTGCAGGTCGGTGGTGACGGCCGCGACCAGCAGGCCCACGATGACAAGGGCGGACGCACCCATCACGACGCTCCGGCGACGGTCAGCCATTGGCGACATACGCGGCGGTGCAGCTGGTGGACACGGCGGTCAGGGCATTGACGGCATGGACCCGGTCGCCGACGGCCAGGGCATTGAGTCCCTGTTCGACGCCGCCCAGGCAGACCCGCAGATCATTCATCGCCATTGTCTGGCTCGACACGCCGGCGCGGGCCGCGGACAGCGCCGCCTCGACGCCTTGCAGCTGGCTGGTGTCCTCGGAGAGTGTCGCCGTGTCCAGTCCGACCTGTTTGTCGACCGCCCTCAGGTCTGCGCTCGCCGTAGCCAAGCTGGAGCGGACGAGGACGAGGTGAGCCCTGGTGACGTCCAGGGCCTGGTGTGCCTGGTCGAAGCGCGTATTGGCCGTGATCTCGTTGTCGGTCACGAGGCCGAACGTCACGGCACTGGCGATGACAGCGGTGCACAGTGCGGCCAGGCGGACCCATCGTCGCCGGCTCCCGTCCGGCCGCATCCCGTCTGCTGGGACGCCCGGGATGTGCTCGTCAACCGCCACCCCTGCAACCACGAATCACACCACCCAGTTCCGCCAGCGCCCGTGGCCATCCTCGCGCAGTCGAATCGCCAACGGGGCGCGGCCGCCGGTTCCGTGACACACCCGGCCATGCGAGCATCTCGCCCCGCTGTCCATTGATGTGGGACGTCCCGCGTCGATGGGTGTCTCGACGGAGGGCACCACGCTATGGACGCGGTTGTCGCGGAAGCGACCATCGCCCCGGGTCGCATCGACGAAGCAACGGAGATGGCGCGGACGTTCGTGATCCCGGCCTTTCCGCCCCAGTCTGGACACGTCGCGAGCTACTGCACCCGGAGCGGCGACGGTACCGCGGCGCTGTCGTGTTCCATCTTCGAGACGCTGGAGCAAGCTCTGGCGTCAGCTGCCAGCATTGCCCCACCACCGGAGGCTCCGGTCAGGATCGACTCCGTAGCCGCGCACGAGGTGCTTGCGGCTGCCATGTAGTGACGGACCGGTGGGACGCGGGAGTCGGTGCTGAAGACGCCGGGCCCCCATGGCCCAGCGCATCCGCTCGGGTCAGACGGTCCCGCCGCGGCGACTCTCCGTCACGCCGCCGATGACGGCGGACAGGCCGAGGGCGATGGCGATGGGTGCCATCCACAGGCCGAAGATGAAGGTCAGGGTGGCGAACAGCGCGGCCATGCCCAACAGGAAGGGCCAGATGCTCGAGCCCGGGAAGGCGTCGATGACGCCGGCCCCGTCGCTCACCTCGGCATCGGGCTCGTCGCCGTCGAGCGGCCTCATACGACTCGACCACCACAGGTAGTAGCCGCCGGGCAGCAGGCCGAGCAGGGCCGAGCCGATGAGCATCAGGAAACCGGCATCCTCATAGGAGGTGAACCAGTAGAAGAGGGCGATGATGCCGAAGAAGAGGCCGATGATCGTGAGGCACAACCCACTGACTCTCATGAGCTGGCTCCCACCTTCTCCTGATCGTGCTCCCGGTGGCGCTTGTCTCCGTGGGACTCCTCCTTGCGGTGCTCCGGATGGTTGTAGTCCCATACCGGCCGTTCCGAGCGGATGGGTGGCAGGTGGGTGAAGTTGTGATGCGGGGGTGGCGACGAGGTGAACCACTCGAGCGCACCGCCGTCCCACGGATTGTCACCGGCCGGCACCGGCTTCCGCCAGGACTGGACCAGGTTGACCAGGAAGAACAGGAACGAGGCCCCGATGATCATGGCTCCGACCGTCGACCACTGGTTGAGGCTCGTCCATCCGTTCGACGTGAGGTAGTCGGCCACGCGACGCGGCATGCCCTTCAGGCCCACCACGTACTGGGGGATGAAGGTCACCCAGAATCCGATGAAGAGCAACCAGAAGTGGATCTTCCCCAGGCGCTCGTTCAGCATGCGCCCGAACATCTTCGGGTACCAGAAGTAGAAGCCGGCAAATCCGGCGAACACCGTCGTCCCGATCAGCACCTGGTGGAAGTGGGCGACCACGAAGTAGGTGTCGTGGGTCATGAAGTCCACTGGGGGCGAGGCGAGGAGCACGCCGGTCACCCCGCCCATGAGGAAGGCGAACAGGAATCCGATTGAGAACAGCATCGGGGTCTGGAAACTCAGCTGGCCGCCCCACATGGTCCCGATCCAGTTGAAGAATTTGATGCCGGTCGGGACGGCGATGAGGTAGGAGAGCAGGGAGAAGAAGGGCAGGAGCACCACGCCGGTCGTGAACATGTGGTGGGCCCACACGCCGGTCGACAGTGCGGCGATCGACAGGGTGGCGAACACCATGCCCCGATAGCCGAAGAGCGGCTTGCGTGAGAACACCGGGATGATGTCCGTCACGATGCCGAAGTAGGGCAGGGCGAGGATGTACACCTCCGGGTGACCGAAGAACCAGAAGAGGTGTTGCCAGAGCACTGGCACACCACCACCTTGGACCGAGTAGATGTGCGTGCCGAAGTGCCGGTCGCAGAACAGCATGACCACGGCACCGAACAGCACCGGGAAGGCGATCAGGATCAGGATGCCGGTCACCAGCATGTTCCACGAGAAGATCGGGATGCGGAACATCGTCATGCCGGGCGCCCGGAGGTAGAAGATCGTGGCCACCAGGTTGACCCCGGTGAAGATGGCCGAGAACCCGGTCAGACCGAGCGACAACAGCCACATGTCGGTGCCGGCACCGGGTGAGTTGATCGAGTTGGACAGGGGTGCATACGCCACCCATCCGAAGCTGGCCGCCCCTCCCGCCACCACGAAGCTGAGCGTCATCATCGACGTCCCGCCCAGGTAGAGCCAGTAGGAGAGTGCGTTGAGGCGGGGGTAGGCCATGTCGGGCGCACCGACCTGTAGGGGCACGATGTAGTTGGCCAGCCCACCGAAGGCGAAGGGTCCGGCGAACAGGTAGAGCATCAGGCTGCCGTGCATGGTGAACAGCTCGTTGTACGTCTGGAAGTTGACCAGCGACGAGGTCGGGTTGGCCAGCTGGGCGCGGATGACCAGCGCCATGGCCCCCGAGATGAAGAACGTCACCAGCGACGTGATCATGTACGACTTGCCGATCACCTTGTGATCGGTCGACGTGAGCCACTTCAACAGGCCGGACGGCCCGTGCTCGGCGTGCTCGGCCTCGTGGCCACCGGGACCGTGGCCGTCGGGGCCGCCCGGCTCCTCGGGCTCGATCAGGTCGGGGGACTCGACGGTGGTGGTCACAGGGAACCCTTCTTCGAGGAGGGGGCCGCCAGGGCGTTGGACGGGGTGACGTGGGTGTACGGCGGGGGAATGCTGGCCGCCGGAAGCGGATTGCGCCCCAGCGTTTGGCCGGCGGCGACTTCACCTGCGGTCCACGTCTGGAACTGGGACGGAGTCACACCCTTCACGGTGAACAGCATTTCGGAGTGGTACAGCCCGCAGATCTGGGTGCACTGCCCGGGGAAGAGGCCGGTGCGGACGATGTCGAGGTCGAACCGGTTCTCCACGCCGGGAAGGGCGTAGCGGCTGAAGTTGAAGTCATGCACGTAGAACCCGTGGATGACGTCGTTGGAGACCAGCAGGATCTGCACCGTCTCGCCGACGGGCAGCACCATCTGGGGTCCGAGGCCGCCGGGTCCATTGGTCACGTCACCCGAGACGCTCACGTTGTTGTTCGGGTAGTCGAAGCGCCAGCCCCACTGGAAGGCGGTGACCTTCACCTGGAGCACCGGCGCGCCGGTGGTGGTGATCCGGGCGTTGATGGGAACGGTGGCGTCCACGTTGTTCTCGGTGAGCACGGTGAACAGGAAGAGGAAGGCCACCACGAGCACGGGGATCCCGGTGTAGAGGATCTCGACCGGGATGCTCTCGTGGAACTGGCGCGGCATGGCGTCCGACCGGCGGCGGTACCGCAGGATGGTGAAGAGGATCAGGATGCCGACGAATCCACCGATGATGATGCCGGTAGTCATCATTCCCGAGTAGAGCTTGAAGGTGTCCCGGCCCTGGGTGGTGGCACCGCGGCTGGCGCCGTAGGTCGGGTACATGTTGCACCCCCCGAGCACGAGCGGCGCCCCAACGGCCAGGCCGGTGGCCAGGCGCTTCCATCGACGCCTCCGGGTCAGGGCCGATGGCCCGTCCGGCGTGTCGGGAGACGAGGAGTCGCGTGCGGTCAAGGACGTCGGAGATCCGTTTGTGAAGGCGTTCACGGGGGTCACACTAGTGGGGTCCGGACCAAATTGAGAAGTTGAGAACCGGGGTCCTCGGACTCGGCGAAACCCCTGGTCACAAGCGTGGAAACCGGACGATTTCGCGGGGATGGCCGGCCCTTGGCCCGAGGTCCCCTCCGCACTCCCGAGCCGCACAGGTGAACACGCCTCTGGCCATGGTGGACGCGGCCGCCTCGGCCCGCCGGGTGCAGACCGCCCGTCGGGCCGTGATCACTCCCGATCGCCTGGAGCGGCCAACCAGGCCAGTTCGGCCGGGTGTCCGGCCAGTCACGGCGCGGCCCTGGCCCGGCCCGGTCAGGCCGGAGGGTCGGGCGATGACTTCGGTCCGGTCAGGCGCCCTGCCAGGCGCCCCGCGCCCCGCAGGCCCCGCTTCACCTGGTCCTCGACTATGGGTCGGTGCTCGTCCACCGCCCGTTTGCCGGCGGCGGCTGCGGCCCCGGTGGTTCGCCCGGCCTTCCGGATGGCCGAGTCGCCACTGTCGGGCCGCACCGACGGAGCCGGCTGGGGATCGGGGGAGGCCACGGTGGCGGTGGCGTCGATGACCTCACCTCGGCCCGGGGCCCGTCGACGCCGTCCCCTGCCCGCAGACGTGCGCGTCAACGTGGCGACCCTGATGAGCCCGATCGAGGCGACCATGACGACGACCTTCTCCTCACTGTCAGCCCGGACTCCCGGGAGCCAGACGGCGATGGCAAAGATGATCGCTACGACAACTGCCATGTGCACCTGCAGATCCCGACTGACGATCCGGAAGATGCCCAGGGGCCCATCCGCGACGATCGCCATGAGGAACAGAACTGCGGCTGCTCCGATCAAGAGCCCGCCGTGGGCGACATGGATCGACAGGTCTGCAAGAACGGCAGCCAGAGCAAGCTCTGATACCTGGAGTACCCAGAATGGGATCCACCGCCGGGATCGCCACCACTGCGCTGGCGACGGAGAAGCTGGCGAGTCTCCAGCTTCGATCGTCATCGATCACGTCGAATCAGGAAGTTGTTCCCTGGGTCCCGTCCGAAGCCGGGGGCGTCTGAGCGACAGGCTGGGCGGGGGCAGGTGCCGGAGCCGGTGCAACCACCGGAGGTGCGACTTCGGCAGCCACTGCCTTCGGGTCGTCCTTGGCGCCTTCGTCCAGACCCTTCTTGAATTCCTTCTGTGCCGAACCCAGCGACCGCGCCAGCTTCGGAATCTGCGTCGATCCAAACACGAGGAGTACGACGACAACCAGGATCAGGATGTTGTCGACACTTGCGAACTCTGCCGGCGGGCTGAATGTCATGCGTCTGGCTCCCTTGTCGAGTGCTGGCCCCAGGTTAGACCTGCCCAGGGTACGGTGCCGACCGCCCGGCCGGATGACCGGATGGCCGGGCGGTGGCTAGCCGCCCAGGAAGACGCCCAGGCAGAGGGCAACGACGGACGCCAAGACGCCGATGGCGCCCCAGACGGCCAGTCCGACCTTCGAGGTCGACCGCTGGTGGACGAATACTGCCACTCCGGCCAGCACGACGACGCCGATCTTGATTCCCAGGACGACGTTCCAGGTGGACGAGGCGTGCTTGGCGTCGACGGCGCTGATGTTCCAGAAGCCGGTGACGATCAGCACGGCATAGGCCGGCCACAGCAGGCGCCCGAAGGCCCGGGCCACCCTCTTCGGGGCGTCGCCGCCGAGGCCGCGAATGGTCGGCAGGAGGCCGGCCACGGTGAACTGTCCACCCACCCAGATGGTGGCAGCCAGGAGGTGGATGATCAGTCGGAAGCCGTCCAGCCCCGGGGCCAGGCTCGGAGCGGCCGCGGCCACGAGCGATGTTGACGACACCGGCATCGGGCTACTTGCCGGTCCAGTTGGGCTCGCGCTTCTCGGCGAAGGCGATCGCCCCTTCCATGGCATCCGACGAGCGGCCGATCTCCCCGAACACGGCGTCGTTGACGACCCAGCCCTCGGCCTCCGTGAGCTCGGCGGCCTGCTTCATGACCTGCTTGGACAGGCGGACGGCCATCGGGGCGTTCTTGGCGATCCGCTCGGCGAGGGCCATGGCCTCGGTCATGAGCTGATCGCCCGGGACGACACGGTTGACCAGACCGATCTGCAGGGCGCGTTGGGCGTCGATCGGCTCGCCGGTGAGCGCCAGTTCGAGGGCGATCGCCCTCGGGATCCGCTTGGGGAGCCGGATCAGGCCGCCGGCCCCGGCCACCAGGCCCCGGGCCACCTCGGGGATCCCGAACTTGGCGTGGTCGGCCGCCACGACCAGGTCGCAGCTCAACATGATCTCGCATCCCCCGGCAAGCGCCGAGCCGTTGCAGGCGGCGATGAGGGCTTTCGGGAAGTCCCGCTTGGTGATGCCGCCGAAGCCCTTCTCCGTGATCGGGAATTCGCCGGAGGCGAATGCCTTGAGATCCATGCCGGCCGAGAACGCCTTGTCCCCTGCTGCCGTCAGCACCACGACCCGGACGCCATCGTCCGCCTCGATGTCGTCGAGGGCGGCCGAGAGCGCAGTGGCGGTGGCCAGGTTGATGGCATTGCGCGCCTCGGGTCGATTGATGGTGAGGATCTCGATGTGACCGTGGCGTTCGCGGAGCAGTTCGGACATGGTGTTCTCCCTGGGGCGGATCTGTGGAGGCGCTTCAGCGCTCCGCCAGACGGTAGCGCGGCTCGCCGGCTTGGACGATCACGGAGTCCCCGATGAGGCCGGGCACGTCGGTGGCTCCCATGGCCGCCACGACCTCGCCATCGGCCGGCGACACCGCCATCTGCCTCCCATCGGCCAGGCGGGCGATGACCGGGGCCCCGGCGGCGGATCCGTCATTGTCACGCCACACGGTGGCGGCCACCACGGTGGCCTGCTCCGGGGCGTCGAGCCCGTCGACGACGTCGACCGCCGAGCGGTCGATGGCGGACTGCGCCGCCGTGGTGTCGCCCCGCCGGAATCCGGCCGGAGGCGGGGTCGATCCGTAGATGCCGAGGGCGTGCTTGGTCACGAACCACCCCAGCCCGCTGGCCAGCCCGAGGTGGGTGCCGGTGGTTTCGCCCTCGCGAAGCACGTCGGTCAAGGTGGCGATGGCGTGGGTGGTGTAGTTGTTGCCCGGCCCTCCGAAATAGGGGAGGCCGCCGGTCACGGTCAGTCCCCTGGCGTCGTCCGTGGCCAACCCCAGCACCTCGGCGGCCATCTGCACGGCCGAGGGGAAGCAGGAGTAGAGGTCCATCCGCTCGATGTCGTCGACGCCGACGGACCGGCCGGCGGCCTCGGTGGCCGCTGCGAACAGGGCATGGCCGGCCGCCCGGATGGCGGGGGATCGTCCCGGGTCTGGCCGGGCGCTGACGAAGCGCACGTCGACGGCCTCCGACCCGGACCACACGAACACGGCCCGGTCGGCCACGCCGGCCCGACGGGCGGCGGCCAGCGAGCAGACGACGAGGGCGGCGGACTGGTCGGACCCCAGGAAGGCGGTCATCCGTTTGGTGTACGGCTCGCACACGATCCGGTTGTCGGGGGAGGGGGTGGCGATCTCGCCAGCCGTGCGTCGCTGGGGGAACCATGCGTACGGGTGGGCGGCCGCCACGTCGGTGAACGGCGCCATCAGCTCCCCGATCACCGTCCGCTGCGCCGGTGCGTTCCGGCCGGCCCGGGCGGCCAACACGTTCTCGAACAGCGGGTACACGTGGATCGGGGCCAGCAGGGCGATGGCCAGCTCGGCTGGCCCGTACCCGGGGCGGTCGTCACCGACCACGGGGTCCGCGGCCAGGTCGGCCACGCCCTCGTCGCGGGGGAGCCCCTGGTGCCGCCGGGCCCGTGACGACCGAATGGCCTCGGCCCCGGCGATGAGGGTGACCGACAGGGCGCCGGCGGCGATCTCGGAGGCGGCCCGATTGACCAACCACTGGGGGGTGTTGCCACCGACCGTGGTGACCTCCCGGACGGTATCGGGGCCGAGGCCCAGTCGGGTGGCCAACTCGGTCGCCGGGGCCGGGCCCACCTTGGTCATGACGTCGACCACGCTCAGTCGGTCGATCCGGTCCCGCAGAGCGGGCACATCGGCCAGGGCCGACTCGCAGGCCCGGACCATGAGGTCGACCGGGTTGACCAGGTCGGTGCGTTCGAGGGCCTGACCCGAGGCGATGACGACGGGGGTGCGCTCAGGGTCGGGTGTGGGTGGCGGCATGGGGCGCGTCCTGGTGGCTCGGGGTCCGCCGGGACGGGGACCTCACGAGGCGGCAAGCTACCATCGCCTCCCTGTGGCGGCCCCGGCGGTCGGGGCCCACCGTCGAGGAGAGGGCGCGACCGTGTCGCCAAGATCGAAGTCATCCGGGTCGGGAACCCGAGCGACGGGGGCCGGCCGCGGCCTGCTGCCCGAGGGGTTCCAGTTCGGGGTGGCCACCGCCGGATTCCAGGTCGAGGGGGGGTACAATGGCCCGGGCGAGCCGGCCAACAATTGGTTGGCCTGGGAGCAGACCGGCCGGGTCGAGCCCTCCGGCGACGCCGTGGGCTTCTGGGAGCGGCCCGAGGAGGCCCTCGACCGTGCGGCCGCCCTCGGCTGCGACAGCTTCCGGCTCGGCGTCGAGTGGGCCCGTGTGGTGCCCGACGCCCACGCAGTCGATCGGGCCGCCCTCGACCGGTACGTGTCGATCGTGGAGGCTTGTGTCGAGCGCGGGATGGCCCCGCTGGTGACCCTGCACCACTTCACCCACCCGGACTGGTTGGGCGAGGACCTCTGGCTCCGCCCCGACGCCCCGGCCCGATTCGCCGAGTGGGCGAGGATCGTCGTCCCCGCACTCGCCCCGTCGGTACGCCACTGGGTGACGCTCAACGAACTCAACATCTTCGCCGTCCAAACGTACGTGACCGGTGACTTCCCGCCGGGGCGCACGCTCGGGCTCGGCGACGCATCCGTAGCCCTCGACCACCTGCTCGCCGCCCACGTGGTGGGCTACGACATCATCCACGCCGAGCGTCCCGACGCGGTGGTGACCACCAACAATTTCTGCCTGTCGGTCTACGAGTACGACCGTCTCCTGGTCGACCTGCTCCTGGCCCGCAGCCACGGCATCGAGCGCCGGGACCTCGACCCGTGGATCGCCGAGCGCCGTCGGGGCCACTACGCCGTGCTCCCGACACCCGGCCTCGGCGAGCGGGTGTTGCGGACGGCCGGAGCCCACCTGGCCTCCTATGGAGCGACCGGCCCCGGGTCGTCCGCCCCCCGACGGACCCTCGACGCCCTCGAGGCCAGTCCGCACGAACGCACCCTCGACGTGCTGGGGGTCGACTACTACGACCCCCAGCACGTCGAGGGTGCGTTCG
>Ga0209483_1000172_pt1 | contig 60060 bp, 57 predicted proteins | sample NGEPerA_FD_184508 | JGI IMG/M metagenome (GOLD analysis project Ga0209483, IMG submission 184508) | Arctic peat soil microbial communities from the Barrow Environmental Observatory site, Barrow, Alaska, USA - NGEE PermafrostL2-A... | ecosystem: Environmental > Terrestrial > Soil > Wetlands >... | reverse complement strand
GCGCTGGCGACGTCTCGTGCGCGACTACGAGCAACGCATCGACGTCTCAAAGGCCATGATCCATGTCGCCATGGGAAGCCTCCTGCTAAGACGAATTGCTCACTAAATGTATTCTCAAACAGACTCTTACATTCGCAATAGCCGCTTGGCGTTGCCGCTCAATATCTTGGCCTTGTCCTCGTCCGACAAAGGCACGCCAGCCATCCACTCCATGGCCGGCTTATTGTCGTCGATGAAGGGCCAGTCGATGGCGAAGAGAATGTGGTCGACGCCCATTTCCATCACGCAGCACAACAGCGCCGGGTTGGAAAAGAAGCCGCTGGTGGTGAGATAGAAATTCTTGCTGAAGATGTCGCGGAAGCTCATCGGCTTCTGCCCCAGCCGCCTGAGCGCGGCGTCGATGCGCCACATCAAAAACGGCAGCGTCTCGCCGAAATGGCCGAGCATGATCTTAAGGTTCGGGTGGGCGTCGAACACGCCGGAGAGCACCAGCCGGATCGCCTGCGTCGCCGTCTCCACCGTGAAGCCCCAGGCCGGGCGCGCCACCAGCGGGAAGTCTTTGACGTATTCCTTGAGATAAATGTCGGTCACGGTCGCGTTGGGCAACGCGGGATGCAGATAGATCGGAACGTCGAGTTTCTCGGCGCGTGCAAAGATTGGCCAGTATTTCTTGGCGTCGATAAATTCGCCGTGTGAGGTGCCGTGGATCATGGCGCCCTTGAAGCCGTGCTGGCTCACGGTGCGCTCGAGTTCGTCGGCAGCGGCTTGCGGGTCGACGGTCGGCAGCGCCGCGAAGGCGGCAAAGCGTTTCGGGTTGGCGGCACACACTTTGGCCAACCGGTCATTGACCTGCGCGGTCAGCGTGGCAGCGATTTCGACCGGCAATTTCTGCGCCGAGGGAGCGCCGTGCGAGAGCACCTGCACGTCGATGCCGGCCTCGTCCATCACCTTCAACCGCCCTGCGCCCAGGTCATAGAGGTGCTTCTCGGCGTCGCCGCCGCGCGAGCCTTCAGGTCCCGTATAGTGCTTGACCAGTTCCGGATCCCAATAATGCTCTTCGATGGCGATAACCGGACAATTCGGCTTCTTGAACATAGACGCATTCCCCCGCGGAATTTTTTTATCGACTGTCTTTCCTAGCAACCGGCACCGAAGCTGTCACGAGCCGTTGCATTTTTGACTCACCCTGCGGGTCATCGACGGCGGCGCGACAATTGACCGGCAAGTCGGCTTTGGCCTTTTGTCCGACTCAGTTATGCACAGGCCATGCTGCCGATTTTCCGGATGATTTCAGTAGGCGGCGTATTTCTCGCCATTACCACTCTGGCCCTGGCGCTCACGCCGGCGGGCGTGTCGCCGGCGCGCTTTGCCGCGGTCGATCCGCCGGCGCGCGGCGCCCTGATCGATCGTGCGCAGCATCCGGAGTGGCGGCAGTTCATCATACAGGCGGCGATGCGGCGCGTCGATGAGTTGAGCCGACTGCGCGAATTGCCCGACAGCGCGACGCGTCTGCCGCAAATCCCCAACGTCACGCCGTCTTATGTGCCGCCCATTTTTCCGAATCTTTCGTCCGGCGAAACATCGCAGACCGCCGGGCTGCCGGCGCAAGACGGCGACGATGCGGACGATGCGACCGGCGCGATCGGCAGCGCGCCATCGACGATCCCGATTGAGATTGGTGAAAAGTCTTCGACCGAACTACCGGCGATCTCTTCCGACGAAAAGCCGCCGGCGATCAGGGTGCCGTTGAGCGGGATAGAGCGGCAATCTATCGGCGAGCCGTCGCCGCTCAAGGCGACGCGGCCGACCGATCCGCATCATGCGCCGCGCAAAAAGAGCGCCGCGCGTCACCGCAAAGCGCCTGCGCAGGCAATGGCCCCGGCGGAGAAAGCGGAGACGGCCCCCGCGCAATTCAATCTGTTGCAGGCAATCTTCGGAAGTCCCGCGGATAGGCCGGCGGCGGACAAAGCCTCCGCCGCCGCCAAGCCGCGCGTGAGAGCAAAAGCAGCCAAGTCGCAACACGCAGCTGCACAGTAATAACAGTGCGATTGCGGCCGACCGCGATCCGCTCTTACTGATAGGTAAATCGATCGACAATCGGCAAGGGGCCGGCCGGTGCACCGCCACCGTGTGGGTTGCTCTTGGGTAACGACGCAGCATCGCCGGCGGCGGACGACGCGAAGGCGTTCAAGGCATCGGGGCTGGTGTCCTTGAGCAGACCTTTATTCTTGGCGACGTAATAATAACCGGCGGCATAATAATGCACGGCGCGATCCTGATTGCCACCGGCGGCGTGATAGGCGCCGGCGAGATATTTCACCGCATAGGTCATGTTGGTATCGGCATCGAGCAGACCGGCTGCGCTGCCCCTGTAGCCCATGGCGCGCGCGGTGCCGAGGCGGATCTGCATCAAGCCGTAATTGCCGAGGCTGATGACGCGCGGATTGCCGCGGCTCTCCCGCTTGATCACGCGGCGCACCAGTTCCTCCGGCAGATTATTCGCGGCAGCGTGGCGCGCGACCAAGCTATCGAGATTGGCGGAAGCGGCAAAGGTTGGCGTGGCGGCAAGCGGCAATGCGGCGATCAACAGCACGGCGAGACTATGACGACGGATCATGACAGCTCCAGATTTTTGGGGATGCGCGGCTTTTGGCGGCCAAGTCCGGCAACTTTATGGCGTGGCGCGCGGTCTTTCGGGCCGGTGGAATAAGTCCGCCGCAAGTCCAAGTTCCATCGCGGTCGTGGATGCACGCGGCACGAAGACCGCTTGCGGCGGATGACGTGCCGGACGCCGGTTTCGCCATGCCGCAAGACGGCGCTGCGCCGGTCCGCTAGGATTGGCCAACGAAATTTTCAAGGTGGAGAAGTGGATAATGCCAAAGGCTTATTGGGTGGTGACCTACCGGTCAGTGAAAAATCCGGATGCGTGGCAGGCCTACGCCAAACTGGCGATGCCAGCGCTCGACGCCGCCGGTGGCCGCTTTCTGGTACGCAGCAAACCGGCCAAGGTCTACGAGGCCGGGCTCAACGAGCGCGTGGTGATGGTGGAATTCGACAGCCTGGAACAGGCTATCGCCGCGCATGACACCCCGGCCTATAAAGAAGCTCTCAAGGCACTCGGCAGCGGCAATGTCGAGCGCGACATGCGGGTGGTGGAAGGCATTTAAGCGAAAGGGCCGCCCGAACTGCGGCCCTTTTATTTTTGTCTATCGCGAATTACGTCGACGCGCGATTTACTCGGCAGCGAAAGGATAACGCTGACGCGCCTTGTGAGCCTGATTGAGCGCTTCCGAATAGGCATCAACCCATTCCGTTAAGGCGGCGAAGAAACGGCCGAGGCTCGGAAAGGTCCAGCCCGGCTGGGCGTGGGCGCGAATGGTCTGCGTGGTCATTTGTTTTATCTCCGTTTTTTGTAGCGTGAATTACCAGCGCGGCGCGGATAGGAAGCGGCGCTCGATTTCGCGCTCGACCTCGTCGGTGAATTTGCCGCCGGTGTCGGCGAGATAGCGGGCGACTTCGCGTTCGGCCTGGCGCATGCGCGCCGCCATCATGGCGTCCAGCACATGGCCGATGAGGCTGCGCTTCGGCAGGCTACGGCCCTGCGCTTTAGTCGGCGCTGCGTAGTGAAGTTCGCGGGTATCGATCGCGGATGATGTGTAGGCCATGGTCAAATCTCCTTTGAGGGGCCCTAACCCGGGCAGTTCCTCGTTGCTGCAATGCAATATAACGAGATTTCCGGAACCGACTAGGTGCGCTGCAACATGCAATCTATGCAATAATCGCATACATCTTATTGCGCGTTTCGTTGAAAATACCAAATTTCATTGCCGAATCGGCTCTAAAATATAAATAACGCAAGAGAATAATTAATAATTACTGATATGTCGTCTATTCGTCACATTTCATGATCGAATCATCCGACTAAAGGCGCATGTAAACGCATAGCTCACTCGGGAACGCGTGCAAGCCGGCGCAAATGACCCTCGGCTTCGATCTCGATTGCTATCCTCCCGGCGCGCCCCTATATAGCCAGTGTTCCGATTTCGCTTGGACCTACGGTTACGCCCTCCGGGGCCTTCCTCTAGAACAACGCCGAATCCGAATTGAGACCCGAGCGAATGGTTCGCGAGGGAAGCAAAACGCATTGTGCGTTTCGAAAAGGAGGCCTCCCATGGCCACAGGTACCGTCAAGTTTTTTAATTCGCAAAAAGGCTTCGGCTTCATCGTGCAGGACGGCGGCGGACCGGATGTGTTCGTTCACATCTCCGCCGTTGAACGCGCTGGCATGAGCAACCTGAACGAAGGCCAGAAGCTTTCGTTCGACATCGAAGCCGATCGCAAGAACGGCAAATCGGCGGCCGCCAATCTGCAGGCTGTCTAAGATTTAATGTGACGATGGCGCCGGCGCGCAAGCGCCGGCGTTTTCTTTTCGCACGCTTTGATGTATTTGCGCCGATGTAGGAGAACGCCCATGGCCAAGAAACCGGGAACCAACCCCAAGGGCGAATTCGTGTTCTTCGACCTCATCTACGAGGACGGCTCGCAGCGCTCTAACCGGCGCGTGCCGGCCGAACTGCTCGGCGGTCTGGAAGGCGACGAGCCGGCGCGCGGCTTCATCATCGAGCAGGATCGCGAGATCGCCGAGAAATCCGGCCGCTCGCCCTTGCAGATCAAGAGCATCGCGCGCGTCGGCGCCAAGCCGAAAAAAGCGATGGGCGTGAAGTAGCGGCATCGCCTACTCCCGCAACCGCTCCGCAAACAGTACCATGGTCTTGCGATAAATCTCCGAACGGTTCCACTCGCGCATGACCTGGAAATTCGCCGTGCCTTCACCAAAGGGCGCGCCACGCTGCCAGCCATTCGTCTTCAATAAATTCGCGGTCGAGGCGAGCACGTCCGGCACCGAATGGCGCAGGTCGACATGGCCGTTGCCATCGAAGTCGATGCCGTATTTGACATAAGACGACGGCAGAAACTGCGTCTGCCCGATCTCGCCGGCGAAAGCGCCGATCAGGTCACGCAACGGCAGATCGCCGCGCTGCACGATCTGCAAGGCCGCGATCAGCTCGCCCTGGAATAATTCGGTGCGGCGGCAATCATGCGCCAGCGTGGCGAGCGTGCGCACCACCGGCAGCTTGCCCATATCGCCGCCGCCATTGTCCGTTTCCAGCGTCCAGATTGCCATCAGCAATTCCTTCGGCACGCCGAAGCGGGCCTCGATACGCGCGAGCAATTGCGCGTGGCGCACCATCAGCGATTTGGCGCGCTTGATGCGGGCGGGGATGACGCGCGTGCGCGCGTATTCCTCGAAGCTCTTGGAGTGGAACATGCCGCGCTGGCGTCGGTCGAAACTCAACACCTGCTGGTCGATGGACACGCCGGCGAAAGCCTGGCTGATGACCGCGGCCGAGACGCCGCGCGCCTGCGCGTCATTGGCGACCGCGCGCAGGAAGACGTTGAAGTCGCCGCCGCATTGGGCGGCCGAGGCCGGCAGCGCGGAAAGCAGCGTGAGCAGAATGGCCCTCAGTAGGCGTGTCATGGAACCGGTCCTTTATGAGGCTCGCACTGTCTATAACCGATCATTCGGAAGCAAGCCCGTTGCTGTCATGCCCGCGCAGGCGGGCATCCAGTAATCACGGACAGCGAGGTGTTTACTGGATCCCCGCCTTCGCGGGGATAACACCGGAATGATTGGCGACATGCCGCCGCATCTCCGCGCGCCAACCGGGCGCCGGGCTTTGATCCGCCTTCGCCCGAAGCTGGGCTTCGGCGCGACAAGCCCCCGCGAAAAATGCGAGGGAGTGGAGCGCTGAAAGGCGCGAGCCACATTCCTTCCCGTTGAACCTTTCGGCCAACGGGCCGCGCCCATTTGCGCAGGGCGCGTCGCCTTCCGGCGCTCCACGTGTGGTTTCGTCGCGGGGCAGAATCCATTCGAATGATCGAGTTCGATGGTCAGAAAAGCCAGCAATGTGTCGGCGAACGAGAAATTTCTCGGAATTCCAATCTGACGCGAGTTTCCGAGCCTCCCGACAATCCGCATAGGAAACTACAAATTGCGCGCCTAGTTTATCGATTCGCCTTAATTCCGTTGCGAGCCGCTCGACATCATCAACTTCGAAGGGCTTTCTACCATACTCTCGAAACAACCTGCGAGACGTAACTGCATATGGCGGATCAAGATATACAAAGTCGCCTCGCTCTACCCTAGACAACGTTGCGGTAAAATCGCCAGACACAAACTTAGCCTTGATGAGCGCTTCGGCGCACCTGACAAATTCGTCACGCGACAAGTAAGTCGACAGTTTGCTGCCAAATGGAACGTTGAATTGCCCCTGCGTATTCGTTCGATAAATCCCGTTAAAGCAGTTATGATTTAGATAAACGAACCGCAAAGCTCGACTTTCGGCGTCAAGCTTGCGTGGATCTTTCGACCGCCAACGATAATAAGTCTTTTTGTCACGAGGTATTGCAACTAGTCGCCGATGCATAGTTTCCGGATCGCGACGGAGCATTCGGTATACGTTGATCAATTCCGAATTATTGTCTCCGAGAACTGCGGTCCTTGGGCTAAGCGAAAAAAATAAACATGCCGAACCTGCAAACGGCTCGACATATCTCGAAAAGCTGGGGTTCCAGAATTTTTCGAGACGCGGAACAAGTTTTTTCTTGCTGCCGGCCCAACGCAAAAAGGACCGATTGGATGATCGAGAATCCTCGATCGCCATCAGTTGTCCAAGAAGCTGCGCAGCTTGCGGCTGCGTGACGGATGCTTCAGCTTGCGCAGCGCCTTGGCCTCAATCTGCCGGATGCGTTCGCGCGTCACCGAGAACTGCTGGCCGACTTCTTCCAGCGTGTGGTCGGTGTTCATGCCGATGCCGAAACGCATGCGCAGCACGCGCTCTTCACGCGGCGTCAGCGAGGCGAGCACGCGCGTCGTGGTCTCGCGCAAGTTCGACTGGATCGCCGCGTCGATCGGCAGGATGGCGTTCTTGTCCTCGATGAAATCGCCGAGGTGCGAATCCTCCTCGTCGCCGATGGGCGTCTCGAGCGACAATGGCTCCTTGGCGATCTTGAGAACCTTGCGCACCTTCTCCAGCGGCATGCCGAGCTTTTCGGCCAGCTCCTCCGGCGTCGGCTCGCGGCCGATCTCATTCAGCATTTGACGAGAAGTTCGCACGATCTTGTTGATGGTCTCGATCATGTGCACCGGAATGCGGATGGTGCGCGCCTGGTCGGCGATCGAGCGCGTGATCGCCTGCCGGATCCACCAGGTGGCGTAGGTCGAGAACTTGTAGCCGCGGCGGTATTCGAATTTGTCGACGGCCTTCATCAATCCAATATTGCCTTCCTGGATCAGGTCGAGGAATTGCAGGCCACGGTTGGTGTATTTCTTGGCGATCGAGATGACGAGGCGCAGGTTCGCTTCGACCATTTCCTTCTTGGCCTGGCGCGCCTCGCGCTCGCCCTTCTGCACCATCTGCACGATCTTGCGGAACTCGGCGATCTCAACGCCGGTCTGCGCGGCGAGTTCGTGCACCAGACCGCGGATCTCCTTGATCTTGTCCTTCTCCTTGGCGACCAGCGCCTTCCAGCCCTTGGCCGAGAGCTTGGAGATGCGGTTGAGCCAGCGCGGGTCGAGCTCCGAGCCCATGTAGTTCTTGAGGAAGTCCTCGCGCGAAACGCCGTAGCTCTCCGACAGGCGCATCAGGCGGCCTTCGTTGGAGACGAGCGATTTGTTGATGGCGTAAAGCTGCTCGACCAGACTGTCGATGCGCGCCTGATTGAGCCGCAGCGACTTCACCTCGGTGATGATCTCTTCCTTGAGCTTCTTGTACTTGCGCTCCTGCGCCGGCGACAGCGAGGTGTTCTTGAGCCGGAAATCGATGTCCTGCTCCTGCAAACGGCGCAGGCGCTTGAATGAGTCGGCGATGTTGTCGAAGGTCTCGACGACCTTGGGCTTGAGCTCGGCTTCGATCGCGGCAAGCGAGAGCGAGCCTTCCATGTCGTCTTCATCGTAATCCGATTCGGCGGCGGCTTCCGACGGGTCTTTCTCCTCGCCGTCGCCGCCCTCGCCCGGCGCCTTGAAGGGCGTGGCTTGCGCCGGCGCGGTCGGCGCCGCTGCCGGCTGCACGACCTGCAAATGCGGTGCGCCGGGAACGGGCGTGCCGCCGACATTGGCCATCGGCTTGCCGTCGGGACCGAGCGGCGTCTGCATCTGCTTGGCGTCGGGACCGGCGTAGGTCGCTTCCAGATCGATGATGTCGCGCAGGAAGACCTTGCCTTCGTTCAACTCGTCGCGCCAGATGATGACGGCCTGAAACGTCAGCGGGCTTTCGCACAGGCCCGAGATCATGGCCTCGCGGCCGGCCTCGATGCGCTTGGCGATGGCGATTTCGCCCTCGCGCGACAGCAGTTCGACCGAGCCCATCTCGCGCAGATACATGCGCACCGGATCGTCGGTGCGTTCGGACGGCTCTTTCTTCTCGACGGTAGCGAGCGACTTGGTCTTGGTCTCGACCACCTCGCGGCCGGTGTCGTCATCGTCGTCGTCGTCCTGCTCGTCGGTCGCCTTCTCGCCGTCTTCGTCGGTGTCGGCGTCTTCGTTCTCGACCACGTTGATGCCCATTTCGGACAGCATCGAAAGCGTGTCTTCGATCTGCTCGGAGTTGACTTCCTCCGACGGCATCACGGCATTGAGCTGTTCGTAGGTGACATAGCCGCGCTTCTTGGCGGCCTTGATCATCTTCTTGACGGCGGCGTCGTTTAAATCGAGAAGCGGCAGCGGGGAATCGGGCGCGCCTTCGGCATCTTTCGCGGGCGCTTCTTCCTTGGGCTGGGCGGCCTTCGCCTTCGTCGCCATCTGCTTCTCCTGGACCTTCCCAGCCATCTTTTAACCCCGCCGCGTTGCCGCGCTTTTTACAAAAATCCGGGCTCGAACCGAACCCAAGAACTTGAACGCATGGCCAAAAGGGGCCGCCGGCAAAGTTCGCCGCGCCCCCCGAATCAGGCCGCCAGTCTTGTCGGAACTCGCTTAAGCCCCGATTAACCCTAGTGAAAAACCCGCCGGGGCCGACCATCTTCCCTGCCGGTTTGCGTTCTTTTCGTCACCTGACCGCGCCTTTTGCGTGCCCTCGACTCAACAGGAGGTCAAGCATTTAAAGCCCGTCCAGCCGCGCTTTTTCGCGCATCCCGGCCGCGCATTTTCACAGGCTGCGGGCGCCGCGGCCGGATGAAGCGCCAAAACCCTCGATCAGGGCCTCGGTGCCGTCCATCTGCGACAGCCGGTCCTTCACATCGCGCAGCCGTAAGTAGTTGGCCTCGCTGGCATCCTGGCCCAAGGCCTGCTCGGCTTCCTTGAGCTCCTTAGTTAGTGAATGCCACTGGCGATGCAAGGCGACGAGCTGCCGCCAGGTGACCAAAACGTCCTCCTCGCCGGCATCCGGCCGCACGCCCCAGACCGACGAGGTGGTGACGGAGGCCTCGATGCGCGCGAGCACATCAGACAAGTTGCGGGATTCGAGTTCCGCGCGCAGGGCGTCGGGCGAAAAACCGGCGGCGTGGTCGGTCGCAAGATTCGTGGAATGCGCCGCGATATCGATGAGCGCGGCTTTCAGCCGTTCGGCATCGGCATGGCGGAACTCAAGCTGGCTGAGTTCCTCCAGGTGGTCATGCAGCAGCCAAGGGTAATTCAGCGCCGCTTGCAGGATCAGCGCCTCGCGCGTCGGCACCGAGGTGCGGGCGCCGCGATGCACCGGGCTTGCCGCCATCTGCTGCGAAACCACGACATAAGGCGTGTTATGCGATCCGACTTCGGGGCGCGGACGGCCGAAGCGCGACGGGGCGCTGCCGCCGCGCCAGTTCTGGCCGGGCCCGCCGCGTTGGCCGGGCGTGAAAGGCGCGCGCTGGTTAAATCCTTGCCGGTCCGCCGGCGCGAAAAAGGCGCGCAGCCGGTCGCTGAAATCCTGCCGGTAATATTTGCGCACGGCTTCGTCGCCGATCGCATTGGTGACTTCGTTGATGCGCGCTTCCAGCGCCGCGCGCCGCTCCGGCGTATCGAAGGTGTGGCCTTCGGTCTCGCGCGACCACAGCATGGCGGAAAGCGGACGCGCAGCGTTGATGACGTCGGCGACCGCTTCGCGGCCGGCCGAGCGCAACAGATCGTCCGGGTCCTGGCCCGACGGCAGCAATGCGAATTTCAAACTTTTGCCCGGCTTGAGGCGCGGCATGGCGAGATCGACCGCGCGATAGGCGGCGCGCACGCCGGCGCCATCGCCGTCGAAACAAAGTATCGGCTCGTCGGCCATTTTCCAGAGTAGGCCGAGCTGGTCTTCGGTGAGCGCGGTGCCGAGCGGCGCAACGGAAGCCGGGAAACCGGCGGTGACCATGGCGATGACATCGACATAGCCTTCGACGACAACCAAAGGCACGCCTACTTTCGCGCCATCATGAACCGCCTGACGCGCGGCGGCGATGTTGTAGAGCGTATGCCCTTTATGAAAGAGCGGCGTTTCCGGCGAATTGAGATATTTCGCCGCCACGTCTTTTTCCATCGCACGGCCGCCGAAGGCGATGACGCGGCCACGTTGATCGGCGATCGGAAACATCACGCGATCGCGGAAGCGGTCGAACGGCACCGGAATGTCTTCGCCGGCGATCAGCAATCCAGCTTCCACCATGTCGGCGGTCGGGATGCCCTGCCCGCCCAGATGTTCTTTCAGCGCGTAGCGTTCGCCCGGCGCATAACCCAAGCGGAATTGCACTTGTGTCGCAGCATCCAGCCCGCGGTCGGCGAGATAGCCGCGCGCCTTGGCGCCAACGCGCGAGGCAAGCGTCGTTTCGAAAAACTTGGCAGCAATCTCCATCACCTCGTGCAAGGTCTTGGCGCGCGCGTCGCGCTTCTGCTCCTCGGGCGAAACTTGCGGCAGCGGCACGCCGGCCATTTGCGCCAGACGCTCGACCGCTTCCGGGAAGGCGACGCCTTCGGTCAGCATGATGAAATCGAAGATCGAGCCGTTCTTGCCGGAGGAGAAATCGAACCATGCTTCTTTCTGATCGTTGACGAAGAAGGACGGCGTCTTCTCCTTGTTGAACGGCGATAAGCCTTTGAGCTCACGGCCCGAGCGGATCAGCTTCACGCGCCGGCCAACGACTTCCGAAACCGGAAGCCGGGCTTTCAGTTCATCGAGGAATTGAGGCGTGAAGCGCATGGCTCCTTCGCCGCGAACGCGCGGCGTACTCTTCAAGCTGTTTGTGCCGAATCGGTCGTTCCATCATAGGCCGCGGATTGGGCCTGCGTCGGGGTATAACGCGGGAGGCCGATCAGGACCTCGGATTTGGAGGGTTTTAACCGTTATTCACAGGGGGAGAAGAGGCTATCTCTCCGTTGACTTATTCGGCATACGATTGTATATACAATCCACCGCGATGTAATCTTTGTAATGGTCAGTTGTCCCGTCGGTCGTAGTAGCGGTCCGTTTCGCGTACGCATCCGTAGTCCAGGGCTAAGATCATGATGCAAGAAGATTACACCGTGCTGTTTGCGCAAATTCGCGACTTCGGATGGAACCCGAGAAAGCGCGAAATCAATTTGCGCGACAAGAAAATCGACTTCGAGGACGCGCGCGAAGTTCTAAATAACTACACATTCATCCGTCGATCGGATCGTCATGACGAAGTCAGGTACCAAATCTTTGGTTATGTCCAAGAGCGCGAAGTCTCGGTCGCCTGTACGCTCCGGGGCACGCTCTGCTGGATCATCTCGGCTCGCCACGCCAGCAGGAGCGAACGGCGAAGATATTACAATCGTCTCACGGGACTCGCCGAGCCGGGGCAAGACTGATTGGGCTGCATTCGATGCATTAACCGATGCCGAGATCGAAGCCTCGATCAAAGACGATCCCGACTGGAGCGACGACTGGAACTGGGGTGAAGCGGTCCTCGTGATGCCGCCTAAGAAAAAACCGATCTCGATCCGTGTCGACGAGGACGTGCTCGATTTCTTCAAGAACGAAGGCGGGCAATATCAGCGCCGCATCAATGCCGTGCTGCGATCCTACATGCAGCAGAAGAAAACCAAGAAGAGCAAGAAGCGGGCGTAATTTTTCTCCATCATTCCGGGACGGCGCGCAGCGGCGAACCCGGAATCCAGATACAAATTGCGCCATACGCTCTGGATTCCGGGTTCCGGCCTTCGCCCGGCCCCGGAATGACGAATTGGGAGGAAACGCGATGAACCAGAAAACCTTCGTCCTCGTGCACGGCGCCTGGCATGGCGGCTGGTGCTGGGTGCGCGTCGCCACGCTGTTGCGCGCGCAAGAACACGCCGTATTCACGCCGACGCTGACGGGCCTGGGCGAGCGCGCGCATCTGCTCGGGCCGGACATCGATCTGTCGACCCACATCACCGACGTGGTCAATCTGATGAAATGGGAAGACCTCGATGGCGTTACCCTGTGCGGTCACTCCTATGGCGGGATGGTCATCTCGGGCGTCGCCGAGCAGATGGAGCGCGCGATTTCCTCGTTGGTATTTCTCGACGCCTTCCTGCCGAAAAACGGCGAAGCGGTCGAGGACATCACCGCGCCAGTGGTCAAGGAGAACATGCGCATCGCGCGCGAGAAAGACGAGCACGGCATCGCCGCCGCGCCCGGCGGCGACATTCTGCGTCAACGAAAAAGACTGCGCCTGGGTCGATGGGCTGTGCGGGCCGCAGCCGATGAAAAGCTTCACCGAGAAAATAAAACTGACCGGCGCGCGCGAACGCATCGCGAAGAAGAGCTATATCCGCGCCGGCGCTTATGCCAATCCCGGGTTCGACCGCGCGCTCGGCGAGGTCAAAGCCGATCCGTCATGGCGCACTTATTCGATGCCATGTGGGCATGACGTAATGGTCGACATGCCGGAGCGGCTGGCGGAATTGTTGATCGAGGTGGGGTGAGCGCCTTCCTCGCTGCGAACTCCGGCTGTCCAGTAATCACGGCGGACGCGTGGGTGAGTGGATCGTCCGCTTTCGCGGACGATGACACTTTGAATATGTCGCGCCTACAACCGCGGCAGGCCGCTCGCCTTCACCACATCCTTCGCGACCGCGCTTTCGGCTTTGATCTCGGCGGCGAATTCTTCCGGCTTGTTGAGCGCGGGCACCAGGCTGCGTGCGATGATGTATTTTTCCTGGAACGCCTTGTCGGAAACCACACGCACGATCTCGGCGTTGAGCTTATCGATGATCGCCTTCGGCGTGCCGGCCGGCGCGAACAGACCGTACCAGGTCGACGACGGCGCGCCCTTGTAGCCGGTGTCGGCGAGCGTCGGCACGTCCGGCAATTGCGGCGAGCGGATGTTGTTGATCATCGCCAGCGCGGTCATCTTGCCGGCCTTGATCTGCGAAATCACGTTGGCGAGCCCGATGAGCGCGATCGGCGTCGAACCGGACAGCACCGCGCTGGTCGCCTCGCCGCCGCCGCGGAACGGCACGCGCACCCAGTCGGCACCTTTGTCCTTCTTAAGGCTTTCCATGTAGACAACCATCGGGATCGAAGCGGTGAGATAGCTGAGCGTACCGGCCTTCGCTTTCGAGGTCGCGATCAGGTCGTCGACAGTCTTGGCTTTCAAATCGGAGTTGATCACCAGCAGTTGGATCAAGTGAAACAAGTTGACGATTGGCGTGAGCTTCCGCGGCTCGAACGGTAGCTTCTTGAACATGTACTGGTTGTAGACGACGGTGTCGGCGTTGATGATGCAGATGGTGTAGCCGTCGGGGGCGGCCTCGGTGCAGACGCGCGCGGCGATGTTGCCGGCGCCGCCCGGGCGGTTTTCGATGATGAGCGGCTGGTTGTTGATGCTCGGACGCAACGCGTCGCCAAGCACGCGCATAAAGATATCGCTGATGCCGCCGGCGCTCGATGTGGTGAGCACGTGGATCGGCCGGCTTGGATAGTCTTCGGCAAAGGCCGGCATTGTTCCCAAGGCGATGACGGCGGCGAGTAACGACAGAACGCGTTTCATGAGTCCCCCATAGTGACGCCCGCTTGTCAGCACAGGCTTATGGGGCGAATTTAGCCGAGAAAGTGGCCCGCCGTCTCGGTCCGCAATTTCATTTTGCATCATGAAAAATGAGACCGACGGTGTGCCGCTGCCCGGAGCGCAGACGGCTGACCCCATGGCGCAGATTGACCCGGTAGGTACCGCGCGTGCCGGCCACCGGCCGGTGATGCACCGCGAAGACCACGGCGTCGCCCTGCGCCAGCGGCACGACCTCGGCGCGCGACTGCATGCGCGGCCGCTGCTCGGTGATGACGAACTCGCCGCCGCTGAAATCCTTGGCCGGTTCCGACAGCAGGATCGTCGCCTGCAAGGGAAAGCCGAGATCGCCGTAAAGGTCCTGATGCAGGCAATTAAAGTCACCGGGACCGTATTGCAGCAGCAGCGGTGTCGGCCGGGTCTGGCCGGCGTCATGGCAGAGCGCGAGGAAGTCGGCGTGCTTTTGCGGATAGCGCGTAGCAAGCCCCATACGCAGATTCCAATCGTTGGCGATCGCGGCCAGCGGCGGATAGAGCGCCGTGCGCAGCCGCTCGATCAGGTCCGGCAGCGGATATGAAAAATATTTGTACTCGCCTTTGCCGAAGCCATGCCGGGCCATGACGACGCGGCTGCGGAAGCCGTCGTCCTCCCGGTAGAGCGCGGCGAGTTGGCAGCATTCCTTCGGCGTCAGTAGTTTGTCCAGAACGGCGCATCCATGCGCGTTCAGATCGGCGGGGACGCGCTCCCAATCGATAGAGGCAACGCGCCTGGTAGTTTTGTCCGTTGTAATTTTTGTTTGAACATTCATCGGGCATTCTCCTGCATGGCAGGAGATATTTATGATGCGCGCGACTTGGCCGACACCCGATTCCTGCACAGACCGACGCGCGCCCGCAAGACGGCTTATTGCAGCTTTATTGTAATTTTGTCTTCACCATACCGCTCGCCTTGCCGAAGTCCATCTGGCCGGCGTATTTGCCGCGCAGGACGCCGATCACCTTGCCCATGTCCTTCATGCCGGCGGCGCCGGTTTCCTTGATCGCCGCTTCGATGGCGGCGGATACTTCGCCTTCCGACATCTGCTTCGGCAGATAGCCGGAGATGATGGCAATTTCTTCTTCTTCTTGCTTCACCAGATCGGGGCGCGCGCCTTTTTTATACATCTCGACCGACTCTTGCCGCTGCTTGATCATCTTTTGCAGGATCGAAAGCACTTCCGGATCGCCGAGTAGCTTGCCGGTGGTGCGCGCCTCGATATCGGCGTTCTTGAGCGTGGAATTGACCATGCGCAGCGTCGAGACCACGCGCTCGTTCTTGGCCTTCTGGGCTTCGGTCAAGGCCTTGTTGATGTCGTCGCGCAGCATGGGAAACCCCTCTTCTATTGGCCTGGGGGCGGCGTGAATCGGCCCCTTGCTTCGCTTCCTATAATACGCAACTAAGAGGCCATGACCCAGAACAAAGCCGCGCCCGCCGGTGAATGGGCCGAGCCCAAAACCACCGCGCTTTTGGTGCTGGCCGATGGAACCGTTCTGGAGGGTTTTGGCCTTGGGGCGGAGGGTTCGGCGGTGGCCGAGGTCTGCTTCAACACCGCCATGACGGGCTATGAGGAAATCCTCACCGACCCGTCTTATGCCGGGCAGATCATCACTTTCACCTTCCCGCATATTGGCAATGTCGGCACCAACGAGGAAGACATCGAGTCGGTCAACATGGCGGCGCGGCCGGGCGCCTGCGGCGTCATCCTGCGCACCGACATCACCGCGCCCTCGAATTACCGCGCGACGCGCGCGCTCAACGACTGGCTGAAAGCCCGCGGCATTATTGGGCTCGCCGGCATCGACACGCGCGCGCTCACCGCGCTCATCCGTGAAAAGGGCATGCCGAATGCCGTGATCGCGCATGCGGCCGATGGCAAATTCGATCTCGAGGCGCTGAAGAAGCAGGCGCGCGAGTGGCCGGGCCTGATTGGCATGGATCTGGTGCCGATGGTGACAAGCACGCAGCGCTTTTCCTGGGACGAGACCGAGTGGGTATGGGGCAAAGGTTATGGCCGGCAGGAAAAGCCGGAATTCCATGTCGTTGCCATCGACTACGGCATCAAGCGCAACATTCTGCGATTGCTCGCGAGCAGCGGCTGCAAGGTGACGGTGGTGCCGGCGAAGACGTCCGCCGAGGATATTCTGGCGCTCAAGCCGGATGGCGTGTTCCTGTCGAACGGCCCGGGCGATCCGGCCGCGACCGGCGAATATGCCGTGCCGGTGATCAAGTCGCTCATCGATACCGGCACGCCAACCTTCGGCATTTGCCTCGGCCACCAAATGCTCGGCCTCGCCGTCGGCGGCAAGACCATGAAGATGCACCAGGGCCATCACGGCGCCAATCATCCGGTGAAGGACATGACCACCGGCAAGGTCGAGATCACCTCGATGAACCACGGCTTCGCGCTCGACAAGGAGTCGCTGCCGCAGGATGTCGAGCAGACGCATGTGTCGCTATTCGACGGCTCGAACTGCGGCATCGCGCTTGCCGGCAAGCCGGTGTTCTCGGTGCAGTATCATCCGGAAGCCTCGCCCGGTCCGCGCGACTCGCATTATCTCTTCACGCGGTTCGTCGAGATGATGCGCGAAGGCAAACGTAAGGGCGCTTAGTGCGCACATTGACACCCAACGGGTTACACGTTAAATTGCGGCATGATCCGCAGTTTCCGGCATCGGGGACTGAAACGGCTGCATGAGCGCGGCGATGCCGCGGGCATTCACGCCGCGCATCGAAAGCGGATCATCCGTATTCTCGGCTATCTGCACAACGCGCGCATACCGCGCGACATGGACTTTCCCGGTCTGCGACTTCATCCGCTTACCGGGAACCTGGATGGCTTCTGGAGTGTTTCGGTTTCCGGAAACTGGCGCGTTATTTTCGCTTCGAAGGAAGTCACGTCGCCGACGTCGATCTCGTCGATTATCATTGAGGTGAGCTATGGCCATGATGACACCGCCTCACCCCGGCGAAGGCCTCAAAGAAGATGTGCTGGTGCCGCTCGGGTTGACCGTCACCAAAACCGCCAAGGCGCTCGGCGTCAGCCGCAAGACGTTGTCGGAAATCATCAACGGCAAATCGCCAATCACGCCCGACATCGCGGTGCGGCTTGAACGCGCTTTCACCAATCCGCCGGCCGACATGTGGCTGCGTTTGCAGGCCGCTTACGATTTACGGCTCGCCGAACAACGGCTTAAGAAAACCGCTGTGCGGCGACTTTGGAAGCCGGGCGTGGACAAGGGCAAGCGCGTCGCTTGAATCTGATGGCGGCGATCGAGCCCCTCACCTTCCACTTCACCGACGACGACGTGATGCCGAACCATCCGCGCTGGCCGATGCTGATCTACAAGGGCGCACTCGATCTGAGCAAAAGCCGCGATCCGGAAGGCGAGATTGAAAATTGTTCGCCACCAATGGCTGGGGTCACGGCCAATGGCGCAACGGCATATTCCCGTTCGCGCATTATCATTCCATGATCCACGAAGTGCTCGGCATCGCGCGCGGTCACGCCACCGTGCGCTTCGGCGGCGACAAGGGCGAAGTGCTGGAGCTCGCGCCCGGCGACGTCGCAGTGCTGCCGGCCGGCACCGGGCATCAACGGCTGTCGGGCGATCATGGCCTCGTGGTGATAGGCGCCTATCCGCCCGACGGCACGTATAATCTCTGCCGCGGCGACAATCCGGCCGACCATGGCCCGGCTTTGAAAACGATTCCGCTTGTGGCAAAGCCATCGAGCGATCCGGTCGCCGGACGCGGCGGGCCGCTTCTGGCCCTTTGGAAATCCTGAATGGACTGGATCAGCTTCTACGACTTCAAGCATTCGGTGATCTACGTGAACGCGCGTCACCGCGACGTGCATTACGAGACCATCGCCAAGGATATCCGCGATCTGGTGCCTTCGCCCACCGCGCAAGTGCTCGACTATGGCTGCGGTGAAGCGACCTCGGCGGCATTGCTGGCAGAGGCCTGCGCGCATCTCACCATGGTGGAAGCCGCGCCAAATGTGCGCGCCGCGTTGCGCGAGCGTTACGCCGGCAACGCCAAAATCTCCGTGCTGACGCCGGACGAAGCGGCGGCGCAAGCGGCCGGCACCTACGACCTGATCGTGCTGCATTCGGTGGCGCAATATCTCACCGCCGCCGAACTCGACGCCATGATGGCGACCTTTCGCCGGCTTCTCAAACCCACTGGCACCTTCGTGCTTGGCGATATTGTGCCGCCGCAATTCGCCTCGGTCTGGGCGGCGCTGGCGCTGCTGCGCTTCGGCGCCGCCAACGGGTTTTTCCTCGCCGCCGTCGGCGGGCTGATGCGCATCCTGGTGTCGGATTATTTCACGCTCAAAAAGACGCACGGCCTGTCGCATTACGATGAAGCCGACATGCTGGCCAAGCTGAAAGCCGCGGGCTTCAAACCCCGGCGCGCGGCGCACAATATCGGCCATAACCAGCGCCGCATGACCTTTTTGTCGGCCCCGATTTAGCAGGCTACTGAAAAGTATCCGGCGTCATTCCGGGGCGCGCCAAAGGCGCGAACCCGGAATCCAGATCTATTGAATTTCCTTTTATTTCTGGATTCCGGATTGCCGCTACGCGGCATCCGGAATGACGGCAAAGAGTTTTTCAGCAACCTGTTAGGGCGATTGCCGCTTTGGTAAGAAGCCATTAACCGCACCGACCGCCGCCCGGCCGTTGGGTAACACTCCGGCAAGCGGGATGGCGTAAATCCGGCGGCGGCCCGGTGGCGGAGTGTGTACGCAGAAGACCCCGCAAGGTTTTCCACCCTGGTTCAATTCCAGGCCGGGCCTCCAACCTACGCGGCCAAGGCCGCTTCGGTTGGCAAGCCAATCTTCGCTCCGCGTAGGTTGCCCGTCGTAGCCGAAGGCGAAGACGGGCGAGGCAAGGCCTACGCGTGGCGGCTGCCCGCCGAAGCTCGATAGAGCGTAGGCGGGCGACGTATTCCCCCGTGACAAATGCCCGGCTTTCATAGATAGAAGCATCCGGCCGGAGCCGAGGGTGAAAGATGTCGAAACAGGAAATGCGCGCGGAAGCCGAACGCCTGATGCGGGAGGCGATGGAGCGCAAGGGACTTGCCGTCAAGCAGGGCGAGACCCGCATCGAAACCAAATGCGGCAAGTGCGGCACGGTCAACAAGGTCAACGCCGCACCAGGTCAGACCCGGGTCGAATACACCTGCAAGGACTGCGGGCATAAGCAGAAGGCGATGTGACTTCACCTCTCCCAGGGAAAGGTCGCCCGCCAAAGCTTGAGCGACGGCGGGACCAAACTCTGAACTAAATAATCACCTAATCCCACCCACCGGCGACGCGCTCGACCGGATTGGCGATGCGCATGGCGGCGATTTTGAGCGCGCCGATGCGCGCCATCTCGCTGGCGCTTAATTCGAAATCGAACACGTTGAAATTATCCGCGATCCGTTCCGGCTTGGATGAGAACGGGATCGCGGCGATGTTCTGTTGCAACAGCCAGCGCAGCGCGATTTGCGCGATGCTGCGGCCGCGCTTTTCGGCGATGTCCATCAAAATCGGATCGGTGAACATACGCCCGCGCGCGAGCGGACAATGCGCGACATAGGCCATGCCGTGCCGGCGCGCGGCGGCCAGCAGCTTGGATTGATCGAGAAAGGGATGCATCTCGGCCTGCAAGACCTCGATCGGCTCCGGCGACACGGCGACAGCCTCGGCGAGCAAGATCGTATTAAAGTTCGCAACGCCAATATGGCGCGCCAGACCCTGCTGCTTGGTTTTGGCGAGCGACGGCACCGCCACACTCGGCGGAATTTCCGGGTTCGGCCAATGGATCATCAACAGGTCGATGTAGTCGAGCTTGAGCGCGGCGAGGCTCTGCTCGACCGAACGCGCGAAATCGGCGGGACGCAGGTTCTCGTGCGAGACCTTAGTAACGACGAAAATCTCCTCGCGCGGAATGCCGCAGGTGCGGATCGCCTCGCCGACCGCTTCCTCAGTGCCGTATTTGCGGCCGGTGTCGATGTGGCGGTAACCGATCTTTAGCGCTTTCAACACGGTATCGGTCGACAGGCCACCGGTGAGTGGCGAGGTACCGAAGCCGAGCATCGGCATTTTATCGCCGCCGAGAAGCGACACAGAAGGTTGCGCGGAAAGGGCCATGGCAGAACGTCCTCAAACGGGCGGCGCCCACAAAGATAGGCGCAGATGTGTGGGGCGCGCAATGTGCCGCGGGTTGAAGGTTTCTTCTTGCGAAAGCTATTCGGCCGCTTCGCCAAGCTGGCCTTCTTCGGCACGCGGCAGCGGCCGCGCGGCATTATCAATTTCCGAATTCAACTCGGCACCCACCAGTACGACGATCGCCGTCATCCACAGCCACATCATCAAGCCGATAGCAGCGCCAAGCGAGCCGTAGGTCGCGTCGTAATTTGCGAAACTGCCGAGATACCACGACAGCAGCGCCGAGCCGCCGAGCCAGGCCACGGTGGCAAAGACCGCGCCGGCACTCACCCATTGCCAGCACGCATGATCGCGGTTTGGGCCGAAGCGATAGAGCACCGCCATGCCGGACATCACCAGCACCACCAATACCGGCCAGCGCAGCCACGGTAGCAGCGTGGCGTCATAGCCGTAGAACGGCAGATAAGACAGCACGACCGGCAGCACGACGATGGCGGCGAAGGCAAGCAGCAAGACCAGCAGCGCACCAATGGTGAAGCCGAGCGACACCAGATTGAGCTTAATGAAGGAGCGGCGCTCCTTCACGCCATAGACGATGTTGAGCGCGTCGATGATCGCCTTGACGCCGGCATTCGCGCTCCATAGCGCCAGCGCAAGGCCGAAGAAAAACGTGAAGGATAGATCTCCGGTGGTGCGGGTGACGATGCGGGTCACCTGCTCGTCGACGATCCCGTAGGCGCTTTGCGGCATCAGTGACGACACCAGCGCCAGATGATTGTTGATGGTCGAGGCTTTGGCGAACAGTGCGTAGCTCGATACCAGCGCGGTGATGGCCGGAAAGATTGCGAGCAATCCGTAGAACACCACACCGGCGGCGAGCGCCAGCAGCCGGTCGTCATTGATCTCCTGATAGGTGCGGTAGAGGACGCGCTTCCAGAACGGCCAGCCGCGCTGAAGCGCTTCCGGCGCATCGCTGGGTTCGCTTTTGCCCTGGCCGCGCTCGAGCGCGACGGCGGCGGCATAGGTGCCTGCCAGCGCCAACCCGGCGAGCAGAGCCGGCTTGTTGCTATGCCTGACCGTATTGAAAATGCGCTTTCCCAAGCCCATATGGGAACAACGGCAATACCCTTGCAAAGTTTCGACAAAACGAGGGGCAAGTTGCTGTGTTCAGGCCGGTTCCGAGGCTTCCCACCCCGGCGATTCTGGTCTAACACCCCCCTCGCGCGCGGGCTTGCCCCTGCGTGTCCTCTTAGATGATGCGCTTTCCGGCCGGCTGACCGGTACTACTCAGTCTGAAAGCGCGCGCAAGCGCGCCCTTTTTTTGTGTGCAGTTTTCGAAGGTCCGATGCCCAAACGCACCGACATCAAAACCGTGATGATCATCGGCGCCGGCCCGATCGTGATCGGCCAGGCTTGCGAATTCGATTATTCGGGCACGCAGGCCTGCAAGGCGCTGAAGGAAGAGGGCTACCGCGTCGTCCTGGTCAATTCCAATCCGGCGACGATCATGACCGATCCCGATCTCGCCGACGCCACTTATATCGAGCCGATCACGCCCGAAATCGTCGAGAAGATCATCGCCAAGGAGCGCAGTGTCGTCCCCGGCGGTTTTGCGCTGTTGCCGACCATGGGGGGGCAGACCGCGCTCAACTGCGCGCTGTCGCTGCGCAAGCGCGGCACGCTCGAGAAATACGACGTGCAGATGATCGGCGCGACGGCCGACGCCATCGACAAGGCGGAAGACCGCGAGCGGTTCCGCAACGCCATGACCAAGATCGGGCTACCGTCGCCGCGCTCGCATCAGATCAAGACGCTGGCGCAGGCGCTGGAAGCGCTCGAAGACATCGGCCTGCCCGCCATCATCCGGCCCTCGTTCACGCTCGGCGGCACCGGCGGCGGCATCGCCTATAACAAAGCCGAGTTCATCGAGATCGTCGAAGGCGGTATCGACGCCTCTCCGACCAATGAAGTGCTGATCGAAGAGTCGGTGCTGGGTTGGAAAGAATACGAAATGGAGGTGGTGCGCGACAAGAAAGACAATTGCATCATCATCTGCTCGATCGAAAACATCGATCCGATGGGCGTGCACACCGGCGACTCGATGACGGTGGCGCCGGCCCTGACGCTCACCGATAAAGAATACCAGATCATGCGTGACGCCTCGATCGCGGTGCTGCGCGAGATCGGCGTCGAGACCGGCGGATCGAACGTGCAGTTCGCGGTCAATCCGGAAGACGGCCGGCTGGTGGTGATCGAGATGAACCCACGCGTGTCGCGCTCGTCCGCGCTCGCTTCGAAAGCGACCGGCTTCCCCATTGCGCGTGTCGCGGCGAAGTTGGCGATCGGCTACACGCTCGACGAAATCGCCAATGACATTACCGGCGGCGCGACGCCCGCCTCGTTCGAGCCGACCATCGATTATGTGGTCACCAAAATTCCGCGTTTCGCCTTCGAGAAATTTCCCGGCGCGTCGAACGTGCTAACCACCTCGATGAAGTCGGTCGGCGAAGCGATGGCAATCGGCCGCACCTTCCAGGAAAGCTTGCAGAAGGCCCTGCGCTCGCTCGAAACGGGCCTCACCGGCCTCGACGAAATCACCATCGAAGGCTTCGACGCGGAAAAGAGCGTCGACGACGCCGACAACAAGGCCGCCATCCGCGCCGCGCTCGGCACGCCGACGCCCGACCGGCTGCTGAAGGTGGCGCAGGCGATGCGCCTCGGGGCGAGCGATGAATTGATCCATGCCGCCTGCCGCATCGATCCCTGGTTTCTGGCCGAAATTCGCGGGCTGATCGACGCGGAAGCCGAGATTAGGGCAAAGGGCCTGCCGAAAACGGCGGCGCCGTTCCGCCGGCTGAAAGCCATGGGCTTTTCCGACACCCGCCTCGGCAAGCTGACCAAGAGCGATGCCGACAAGGTGAAGGCACAGCGCCGCAAGCTCGGCGTGCGGCCGGTGTTCAAGCGCATCGACACCTGCGCCGCCGAATTCGCCTCGCCTACCGCCTATATGTATTCGACCTATGAAACCTCCTTCGCCGGCGCGATGGCCGACGAAGCGCGGCCGTCCGACAAGAAAAAGGTCGTCATCCTCGGCGGCGGGCCGAACCGCATCGGCCAGGGCATCGAATTCGACTATTGCTGTTGCCATGCCTGCTTCGCGCTGAAAGAAGCCGGCTACGAGACCATCATGATCAACTGCAATCCGGAAACGGTATCGACCGATTACGACACTTCGGACCGGCTCTATTTCGAACCGCTGACGCCGGAAGACGTGCTGGAAATCATCGATACGGAAATGTCGAACGGCACCCTGCATGGCGTGATCGTGCAATTTGGCGGACAGACACCGCTCAAGCTCGCCGAAGCGCTGGAAAAGGCCAAGGTACCGATCCTCGGCACATCGCCCGACATGATCGATCTCGCCGAAGACCGCGACCGCTTCAAGACGCTGCTCGACAAGCTCAAGATCCGTCAGCCCGACAACGGCATTGCGACCTCGCCCGACGCCGCGCGCGCCATTGCCGACAAGATTGGTTATCCGGTGGTGATCCGGCCGTCTTACGTGCTCGGCGGCCGCGGCATGGAAATCGTGCGCGACGCGGCGCAACTCGACCGTTACGTCGCGCGGCTGGCCTCCACGCTCGACAAGCCGTCCGAACTGGTCGTTTCGAAAAAGAGCCCGCTGCTGATCGACTCCTATCTGTCGGATGCGACCGAAGTCGACGTCGATTGTCTCGCCGACGGCAAGGACACTTTCATCGCCGGCATCATGGAGCACATCGAGGAAGCCGGCATTCACTCGGGCGATAGCGCCTGCGCGCTGCCCCCGCATTCGCTGTCGGCGGAGACTATCGCCGAACTAGAACGCCAGACGCGCGAACTCGCGCTGGCGCTCAATGTCGGTGGCTTGATGAACGTACAATACGCGATCAAGGACGGCGACATCTACGTGCTCGAAGTCAATCCGCGCGCCTCGCGCACGGTGCCCTTTGTCGCCAAGGTGATCGGCTTGCCCGTTGCCAAGATTGCCTCGCGCGTGATGGCCGGCGAAAGTCTGGCGAGCTTCAATCTCAAGAAGCCGTCTTACGCCCACAAAGCGGTGAAGGAAGCGGTGTTCCCCTTTGCGCGTTTCCCCGGCGTCGATACCGTGCTCGGGCCGGAGATGAAGTCAACCGGCGAAGTAATGGGGCTCGACACCTCGTTCGAGATCGCCTTCGCCAAGAGCCAGATCGGCGGCGGCACCAACCTGCCGCGCAAGGGCACCGTCTTCATTTCGGTGCGCGACGACGACAAGGCGCGCATTCTGCCGGCGGTGCGACTCTTGGCCTCGCTCGGCTTTCAGTGCATCGCCACGTCGGGTACCCAACGCTATTTGGCCGAACAGGGCGTCGAAGCCACCAGGATCAATAAAGTGCTGGAAGGCCGGCCGCATATCGTCGATGCCATCAAAAACGGCGGGGTTCAACTCGTTTTCAATACCACCGACGGGGCCGCCGCCTTGGCCGACAGCCGCTCGCTGCGCCATGCCGCCCTCTTGCATAAAGTGCCGTACTACACCACTCTTTCGGGAGCCGTCGCCGCGGCGCAAGGCATAAAAGCCTATCTTGGGGGCGACCTCGAGGTGCGCGCGCTGCAAAGCTACTTTAACGGGCGGGCTTGAGCTTAATTTTGCGTCTGGCTCGAACCCTGGACGGCGGCGCGAGTTAGGCCGGGCAGATCGACGGTCGCGGATGGGGTGTCGAACCCGCCGCGGTCCGACGGTTTTTGACCGGCACTGGTTGGATTTGTTTCGCTTGGCTCCGGCGCGGGGAAACCCGAGGCCGGAGTCGAATTTCGAGTGCTTGGTTCGAGCGCTCGGATGATTTCGAAGAGGAAAGGCTTGGCGGCGCAACGGCGCTTTGACGTGACCGGCGTCCGCCAGGAGGAGAAAGACGATGGTCGATAAAATTCCGATGACGGCGGCGGGCTACACGACGCTCGAAGCAGAACTCAAGCACTGCCAGAGCGTGGAGCGTCCGCGCATCATCCAGCAGATCATGGAAGCGCGCACGCATGGCGATCTCTCGGAGAACGCCGAGTATCACGCCGCCAAGGAGCAGCAGTCGCTCAACGAAGGGCGCATCGACGAATTGCAGGACAAGCTCGCGCGCGCCGACGTGATCGACGTTTCGAAATTGTCGGGCGACACCATTACCTTTGGCGCCACGGTGACCCTGGTTGACGAGGACACCGACGAGAAGAAGGTGTGGCAGATCGTCGGCGAGCCGGAAGCCGACGCCAAGAAGGGCCGCATTTCGATCACCTCTCCGCTCGCCAAGGCGCTGATCGGCAAGGCCAAAGGCGCGGTCGTCGAGGTCAACGCGCCCGGCGGCGCCAAGGGCTATGAGATCAAGAAGGTGGAGTGGAAGTAGGCCGATCTGTCATTCCGGGGCGCGCCGAAGGCGCGAATCCGGAATCCAGCAATATGCACTAAGCGTCTCTGGATTCGGGTTCGCGAGCTACGCTCGCGCCCCGGAATGACGGCTCAAGTCACATCGGCACCATCGCGGCGTCTTTCGACTGCCGCAGTGTCAACGAGGTCTTCACGTTGCGTACGGTCGGGCCGGAAGTGAGCTTCTCGACAAAAGCCTGGAATGTCTTCAAGTCGGGCGCGACGCATTTCAGGACGAAGTCGATCTCGCCCGAGAGCATCCAGCACTCGCGCACCAGCGGCTGCTTGCGCACGAAGTCCTCGAAGGCCGTGAGGTCGGCTTCCGCCTGGCTCGACAGATGCACGAAAGCGAAGACCACGATCTCGTAGCCGAGCAGCTTCTCGTCCAAAAGCGCACGATAGCCCTTGATGTAGCCGGCCTCCTCAAGCGCGCGCACACGGCGCAGGCACGGCGGCGCCGAGATGCCAACGCGCCGGGCGAGTTCCACATTGGTCATGCGACCGTCGTCCTGAAGTTCTTTCAGTATCTTGCGGTCAATGGCGTCTAAGCGGGCTGGCAAGCAGTATCCCCTTGAGGGCAGGTCGTTTGCGGCCCTATAGCCATACCGCGAAATAATGTTTCGCGAAAGATTATTGCTCAATTTCTGCGGGCATCGAGCTCCGCAGCTCCGAAGTTTGTGGGTGCGGGGGGTTGCGTATCTTGCATAGCTCCCCGAAAGCCATAGATTGGGTTCCGACACGTGAAGAGCCGGTTCACTTTCCGGCCGCCGGGCTAGCACTAGCAGCGCTAATCCCGATTACGCCCGCCAGGGGGGCGAAGACATGCCTAAAACCACCCATGCCAAGGTCGTGATCATCGGCTCTGGTCCCGCCGGATACACCGCCGCGATCTATGCCGCCCGCGCCATGCTGGAACCGATCCTGATCCAGGGCATCCAGCCGGGCGGCCAGCTCACCATCACAACCGATGTCGAGAATTATCCGGGCTTTGCCGATGTCATCCAGGGGCCCTGGCTGATGGAGCAGATGCAGGCGCAAGCGACGCACGTCGGCACCAAGATCGTCACCGACACCGTGACCAAGGTCGAACTCGGCAGCCGGCCGTTCAAGCTGACCTGCGACTCAGGCGACATTTATGTCGTCGATGCTTTGATCATTGCCACCGGCGCACAGGCGCGCTGGCTCGATCTGCCGTTCGAGCAGAAGTTCAAGGGCTATGGCGTCTCGGCCTGCGCCACCTGCGACGGCTTTTTCTACCGCAACAAGGAAGTGTTCGTGATCGGCGGCGGCAATACCGCGGTCGAAGAGGCTTTGTTCCTCACCAATTTCGCTTCCAAGGTCACGGTCGTGCACCGCCGCGACAACTTCCGCGCCGAACGGATTTTGCAGGACCGGCTGTTCAAGCACCCCAAGATCGAAGTGGTGTGGGACTCGGTGCTCGACGACATCACCGGCGCCGACAATCCGCTCAAGGTGAACAAGGTGCGGATGAAGAATCTCAAGACCGGCGTGGTGACCGAGCGTCCCGCCGACGGCGTCTTCATCGCCATCGGGCATTCACCTTCCTCCGAACTGTTCGCCGGCCAGATCCAGATGAAGCCCTCAGGCTACATCGTCACCGCCGGCCATTCGACCGCGACCTCGGTGCCCGGCGTCTTCGCCGCCGGCGATGTCACCGATGACATCTACCGCCAGGCGGTGACCGCCGCCGGACAAGGCTGCATGGCCGCGCTCGAAGCCGAGAAATTCCTGGCCGCGCATGAGCATGAGCATCAACACGCGGCGGCGGAATAGACCATGGCGGGCAACAACAACTCGATGGACTGGGACAAGCTGAAAGTGTTCCACGCGGCCGCCGAAGCCGGCTCCTTCACCCATGCCGGCGAGCGGCTCGGGTTGTCGCAATCGGCCGTGTCGCGCCAGGTTTCCGCGCTCGAGGGCGATCTCAACGTCTCATTGTTCCATCGCCATGCGCGCGGGCTGATCCTGACCGAACAGGGCGAACTCCTCTACCGCACGGCGCATGAAGTGTTCATGAAGCTGGAAGCGGCGCGCACCAAGCTGACCGACTCGCGCGAACGGCCGAACGGCGAATTGAAGGTCTCGACCACGCCCGGCATCGGCGTGCATTGGCTGACGCCGCGGCTGGGCGAATTCCTCGACCTTTATCCGGACATCCAGATCACGCTGATCACCACTGACGAAGAACTCGATCTCGCCATGCGCGAGGCCGATGTCGCAATCCGCCTGCGCCAGCCGACCCAGCCCGACCTCATTCAGCGCAAGATTTTCTCGGTGCATTTCCACGCCTACGCCTCGCCCGATTACCTCAAGCGCTTCGGCACGCCGCGCACGCATGAGGAACTCGACAAGCACCGCATCATTCTGCTCGGCGGCGCAGTGCCGGCGCATTTCTCCAGCCGGCGCTTTTTGCTTGAAGTCGGCCGCGAGACCAGGAACCCACGTGTGCCGCAACTCACCATCAACAACGTACTCGGCCTGGTGCGCGCCTGCCAGCGCGGCCTCGGCGTCGCCATGCTGCCGGATTATCTGGTGGAGGAAAACGGCGGGCTGGTGCAGCTGTTCGGCGAGGCCGACACGCTCGCGCTCGATGCTTATTTCGTCTACCCGGAAGAACTCAAGTCGGTGGCGCGCATTCAGGTTTTCCGCGACTTCCTGGTGGCGAACGCACAACGCTGGCACTTCTAGTTTTGCTCTGCGCATAACGGTTCGCGCATAGCGGCCATGCGTCCCATCTGTCCCAGCACCGGTTTGCGATTTGGCATGGCTGACATGAAGCGCGCGCCATTGCTGCGCGCGATGCTGGCTCGCATAGTCAGGCTTCGCTGCGTGGCGGATGTATATCCTCCCAGAGTCGCCGCCGCGCAGCCTGTTCCCCTCTGGAATAGGTGTCGGCCCCCACGCCGGCATACTGCAACCGGGCCCCTTCACGGGGCCCGGTTTTTTTCGGGCGCAAGCGAGATCGGCGATCTGGCGTCGGTGAGCGAGGCCGTCACTTCCGCCATGACGCCGTCATAGCCGTGCCGCGTGTTGCTTTTGTATTCGCGCAAGGTGCGCGCCAGGTAATCCTCGCGCTGGCCGGCGATACGCGGAATGTTGTCGCGCCCTTCCAATGACAGCGTATGGCAACTGTTGCAACGGTGCTGGGTGGTCAGGGTGCGGCCGCTTTGCAGGCGCGCGGCATCGGCGGCATCTGTCACCGGCTGCGGCGGCGGCAACTTGGCGAGATTGTCGGAGAACAGCCGCAGATCGTAGTCGGTGAAGGCCTTGGTCATCTCGTTCATGATCTCGACGGTGCGCTGCTTTTCGCGAAACAGATAAAGCTATGGCGCCTTTAGTCGCCAAGCAGTCCCTGAGCGCCATCTTTGAGAAGCCCGCCCGCCATCACGTGAAGTTCATCGAAATCCTCGCAAAAGCGGCGGATGCCGGAATTGGAACAAGCGGCAGAACCGGCAGTTGCTTCATTGAAGCCCGCCAAGGCCCGCAGAAACCATCGAGAAAACGCGGTAATTTGACACCCATGCAAAATAGTCACACGTGATGGGCGTCACAGCGCCTATGATGTGAAAAAGGTAACCTACGCAACACTATCGGATAGAGTGGCAATTATGGAGGATCGTCATCCTCCTTCAGCCTTTGGGAGACTTCGTGGTGAAAGTCGTTCAGTTTGACCGTCTGTTGGCATCGACTGCCCTCGGACTGGTGCTGGTGTTGTCAAGTCATGCTGCCAAGGCGCAGCAGCCGCAAAGTCAGCCGCAGGTTGAGATCGTGGTGCCTTTGCCCGACGAGTTACCGCCACCGACGCTGAAGGATTTCGGGATTACCGAAACCCCGTCGCCTGCTGCCGCCGCGACCCAACCCGTCAAAGTCGATCCGACAAAACCCGCGCCGGAAAAGGCCGCCGCCACGCCGACAACGAATCCGCCCACCGCCGCCACGCCGGTCGTTACCGCCGACAGTCCGACATCGGACAAAGCAATCGCCGACAAATTGCGCGAAATGGTTTCCGGCAAGAACTTCGATCGCATCATCGGCCGCAAAGCCGATCGCGCCGGCGCCGAAGCGTTCTACAAGGCGCACGACTATGCCCCGATCTGGGTGCACGACGGCGCCGGAGACGCCCGCGCCAAATCGGCCGCCGCTTATCTCGCCAAGGCCGATCAAGTCGGCCTCGATGCGCGCGACTATCCGACGCCCGACTTCCAATCGGCCGTGACCGCCGAAGCGCTGGCTGAAGCCGAATTGAAAATGACGGCGAGCGCGCTGACGTTTGCGCGTCAGGCGCAGATCGGCCGCATTCATTACACCCGCGTTTCGAGCGACATCTCGTTCGATCTGGTCGCGCCGGATCCGGCCGATGTGCTGGCAAAGCTCGCCAGCGTCGACGACGCCGGCAAGCAACTCGACAGCTACAACCCGCCGCAGGTTGAGTTCAAGACGCTGCGCGGAAAGCTCGCCGAACTGCGCGCCGGCAAGAACGACGCCGCCAAGGCCGAAGCCGAAAAGCCGGCACCGGCGGTGCATATCGCTTCCGGTCCGATTATGCGTCCCGGCATTAAGGACGCGCGCGTGGTCGCGCTGCGCAAGCGGCTGCAAATCGACAAGGATAAAGACAGCTCGGTCTACGACGAGGCGGTGATCGACGCAGTCAAGGCGTTCCAGACGCAAGCCGACATCGGCGCCGACGGCAATGTCGGCCCCACCACGCTGGCCGCACTCAACGGCGAAAAGCATGAAGCGCGCAGGCCGCAGGCCGATCCGATCGACACTGTCATCGTCAACATGGAGCGCTGGCGCTGGTATCCGCGCGATCTCGGCAATCCGCACGTCATCGTCAACATTCCCGACTATCGCCTGACGCTGTGGAATAACGGCAAGGTTTACTGGACCACCAAGATCGTGGTCGGCAAGCCGGGCAAGGCGACGCCGTTGATCAGCGCCGAGATGAAGTTCATCACGGTCAACCCGACCTGGAACGTGCCGCCCTCGATCATCGAGAACGAATACCTGCCGGCCCTGCAACAGGATCCGGACGCGCTCGACCGCATCGGCCTCAAGATCAAGCAAGACCCGGACGGCACCGTGCATGTCTACCAGCCACCGGGCGCCGCCAATGCCCTCGGCCGCATTCGCTTCAACTTCCCCAACAAGTTCCTGGTCTACCAGCACGACACCCCGGACAAATATCTGTTCGCCAAGGACAAGCGCGCCTACAGCCATGGCTGTATGCGAGTGCAGAATCCGCTGGAATACGGCGAGAAGCTGTTGTCGCTGGTGCTGCCGAACGAGCATTACACCGCGGCGCGGCTGGAGAAGATGTTCGGGGGGAGCGAGATCAACATCAACTTCCCCAAGCACATCTGGGTGCATCTGACCTATCAGACCGCCTTCGTGGACGGCGATGGCAAGCTGCAATTCCGTGACGACGTCTACGACCGCGATGCGCGCATGATCGCGATCCTCAAGGGCAGCGACCGCAAGGTCGCCGACATCGCGATCGAGCGGGCGCCGAACTCCTCCTCGAAGCCGGTACGCATGCCCGTCGGCATGTATGGCGGATCGGGCGGCGGCTACAGCAACGGCCCGAATTTCTTCGACTTCCTATTCGGCGGTTCACACGCCCAGCAGCAGGAGCCGGTGTACCGGCCGCGCCGTGGCGTCGGTCCGCGTTATGGCGCCGACGGCCGCGTCGTCACCCGCTAACGAAGCGACGCTATAAAACTGCAAACGCCGGCGAAAATCTCGCCGGCGTTTTTGCATGTCCGGAGCGCCGGGCAAGACGATCGTGGGATGAGGGGATTGGTACAGGCGGGTGGACTTGAACCACCGACCTCTGGTTCCACAGACCAGCGCTCTAACCAACTGAGCTACGCCTGCACGCGTGACCGGGCTGACCCGGGCGAGCGGAACCTAGAAGCCACATCCTCGCTTGGCAAGCGTTTTGGCTGGCGGCGGAAAAGCGCAACATGCGGATACGAAAAAGCCCAGGCGGCAAGCGCCCGGGCTTATCCACGCCGCGACCTTGTGGGCCGGCGGCGAAGCTGTTCGCTGGTTCGCGCCTTAGGCGGCTTTGCCGAGGCTCGAAAAGCTTTCCTTGATCGGTTCGGCGGTCTCAGTCGCGACCTTCTGCGCCTGCTCGGCAAGTTCCTTGGCCTGCGCGGTGACGGTATCGAACTGCGAGCGCATATAGGCGGTCGAGAGTTCGACCACTTCCGAATAGGACTTGGCCGACAACAATTCGCCGTACAGATCGAAGGCGGCATTGGTGTTGGCGCGCGTGGTCTCGATCACCTTGAGGCCGTAGTCCGAGCAACCCTTGGAGGCGGTCGCGTAGGTATCTTCGAGCACATCGGTTGCTTGCTCGGCCGCGCTCTTGATCTTCTCGTAATTGTCCTTGGCCTGGGCGATGCCCTTCTCGGCTAGCTCGCGGAACGCCGGCGGCACTTCCATGTTCGGCATTTCAAACTTGGGCATTTCGAACTTCGGGATTTCGAATTTCGGCATTTCGAATTTCGCCTCGCCCGTGACCGTGGCGACTTTCGGCTTGGCTTTCGTGGTGTTGGTGGCGGTCTGGACTTCTGCCATGAGAAACATCCTTTTATGACTGAGGACGGTTTCCGGCTGTACGCGAGCCGCCGTCCCCGGTGTATCGGCCCGCACCTGATTTGTGGTCCCCGTTTTGCGCTCGGGGCGTAATCCCAATATAGGGCAATTTTGTTGCGGCGCAATAAAAATATTGCATCGCACAAATTTTGGCACCGCGAGAACGCCGCCGGCAGCCTCGCCACGGAAATCGCTAATATCGGCTCGATCGTGCGTTATTGCCGGAACGCTAAACTCATCAGACCACTTTTCCGGCCTTTTGGCTTAGTTCCTTGGCCTGCTCGGTCAAGACGGCGATCTGGCTCTTGATGTATTCGGCCTGAATCTGGGTCACTTCTTTTGCATCCTTGGCCTGCATCAGACGCTGGGCAAAAGCGAACGAAGCCTGCACGTTACGTTCGGCGAATTTCAGCGCCAGTTCGCCGGCCTGCTTGACGCCGGTCTGCATGGTCTTGGCCTGGGTCTCGGCGGTGCCGAGCGCGTGCTGGGTTGCGGCGATGAAACCGTCGAAGGCCTGCTTGGCCTGTTCGACGCTTCTTTCGGCGAGTTCACGCATTTCCGCCGGAATCTCGAAGTTCATATTGCCGTTTTGCGCCATGATAATCTCCTGCCTGTGCAACGCCCGCTTACGCTACTTTCTCATTTGGGTTTATCTAGGACGGCGGGCCGGTCACGCCAGCCCAAATTTTAAGCGTGGAACCTGCGCATTAAGGTTATCGCCGCTTGCTCCGTTGAAAAGCCTCGCTGCCGTGGACGCCGGCACGGTGCAGCCGTATTAATCATTCATTAGCCGTATTCCGTGCCGTACGAAGTGAGCGAAGCTGGCGATGAATGAACATTCGATAGGCTGGCTGGACGACCCGCGCCTGGCTGAACACGCGCTGTCCCCTTCGCCGGTTTGGCTGTGGCGCGCGGACGGCGCATTCGTGCTCTGGGCCAATCCGGAAGCAGCCGCGGTCTTCGACGCGGCGACGCCGCGCGCCCTTTCGCAACGCGACTTCGAAGCGGATCATCCGGCGGTCAAACAAATCGCGCGCCTCGCCGGCACGCTACCGCACGGTGGCGCGCCGCGGCTGGAACGACTGCGCGGTTTCGGCGGCAATATCGGCGGCACGCTGCTCTGCCTGTGCTCGCGCATCGTGCTTGTCGACAACACCGCCGCCATTCTGGTCGTGTCGAGCGAACGCGCCGGCAAGGACTTGAACCTGCCCGAACGCGCCTCCCGTCTCATCGCCGATATCGCGCGTCCGGCAGCGGTCTTTTCAGCCGACGGCGAATTGGTCGAGGCGACGGCATCGGCACGCGCCCTCATCGGCAATAAATCCGACTTGAACGCGCTCGGTGCCGGCAATCTCGCGCGCGCGGCAAGCTTGAACGGCCGCGCCACCAGCGACAGCGCAGTGGGGCCGATTGAAATATCGCGGCTTGGCGCCGGCGCCACCGTGACCCTGCTCGCCGTTTTTTCGGACAACGCCAAAGCCGCGCCAACGGCGAACACCACCGAGGCGCCAAGCGCGCGCCGCCTGCCCTTCCGTTTTCTCTGGCAAATGGACGCCGCCGCCCGTTTTACCCACGGCGCGGAAAATTTCGCCGCCGTTATTGGATCGCAAGCATCGCATCTGCTCGAACGCCCTTGGGCGGAGCTTGCCGATGCCCTCCATCTCGATCGCGACGGCAAGGTCGCCCGCGCGCTCGCCGCGCACGAAACCTGGAGCGGCATAAACGTCCAGTGGCCGATCGCCGGCAGTAACGAGCGCATCGCCATCGAAATGTCGGCCATGCCGATCTTCGACCGCGACCGGCAATTGCAGGGGTTTCGCGGCTTCGCCATTTGTCGCGATGCCGCGCGGCTCGATGAGGTTCAACACCGAGTCGAACAGCCTGCGCCCGCACCGCCGGCGCCGATTAAGCCGCCACTGCAAATTGCCAATGATCGTCAGGCGAATGTACTGACTTTCCCGCCGCAGCCTGCGCAAGCGCCGCCGACGCCGTCACAAGAGCCCTCGCCTTCGCTCAGCCCCGGCGAGCACAGCGCCTTCGAAGAGTTGGCGCGCGAACTCAATGCGCGGCTAAAAGGCAGACCTAGCGCGGAACCGGCGGCGACTGACGAATTCGACGGCGAACCGGCGTCTTCACCGCCGCAATTGCAAAATCCATCGCGCCCCGTTGCCGCGCCGGTCGGCGCCGCGCAATCGGTCGCGCCGACTCATGCCGCGCCGGACGGAAGGCCGATCCTCGAAAAACTTCCGATCGGCATTCTGGTCTATCGCCTCAATAATCTGCTCTACGCCAACCGCGCCTTCCTCGACTGGACCGGCTATGCCTCGCTTCAGGCCCTGAACGAGGCCGGCGGGCTCGATGCGCTGTTCATCGAGACCGCCGCGGCGCCGGCCGACAATGGCGGCAAATCGCTCACCATCGCCACCGTCAATGGCAAACAGAAGGCGGTGGAAGGCCGCCTGTTCAGCGCGCCATGGCAGGAGGAGAACGCGCTGGTTCTGATGATTAACACCCATGTCGTCTCCGACGAGCGTAGCCAGGCGACCGAAATATCGCTGCGCCGCGCCAAGGACGAGAATGACGAACTGCGCACCATTCTCGACACCGCCACCGATGGCGTGCTGGTGCTCGACCGCGCCGGCCGCGTGCTATCGGCCAATCGCAGCGCCGAGGCGCTGTTCGGCTACGACGCCGCCGATTTCACCGAGCTTTCCTTAAGCGATCTGTTCGCGCCCGAAAGTAGGCTCGGCGTCATCGATTATCTCGAACGGCTGGCTGGCGGCAACCGCCTGATCGACGCCGGCTGCGAAGCGATCGGCCGCGTCAAGCAAGGCGGGCTGGTGCCGCTTTATATCACCATGGGCCGCGTCACCGGGGCCGAGAAATTCTGCGCGGTGTTGCGCGACGTCACCGCCTGGAAACGCACCGAAGAGGAATTGATCAATGCGCGCCGGCAGGCCGAGCGCGCCTCCACCGCCAAGTCTGAATTCCTCGCCAAGATCAGCCACGAGATTCGTACGCCGCTCAACGCCATCATCGGCTTTTCCGAGGTAATGATGGACGAGCGCTTCGGCTCGATCGGCAACGAGCGCTACAAGCAATATCTCAAGGACATTCACAGTTCAGGCGGTCATCTGATTTCGCTCGTCAATGACCTGCTCGATTTGTCGAAGATCGAAGCCGGCAAGCTCGACCTGAGCTTCGTCAGCGTCAATTTGAACGACCTGGTGCAGCAATGCGTCGCCATCATGCAGCAGCAGGCCAATAAAGAGCGCGTCATCATTCGTACCGCGCTCGGCGGCAACCTGCCGGCGGTCGTGGCCGACACACGCTCAGTTCGCCAGATCGCGCTCAATCTTTTGTCGAACTCGATCAAGTTCACCGGCGCGGGCGGCCAGGTGATCGTCTCGACCGCGCTCAACGACGATAACGAGGCGGTCTTGCGCGTGCGCGACACCGGCGTCGGCATGAGCGAAAACGAATTGCAGACCGCGCTTGAGCCGTTCCGCCAACTCGCCACCGCCTCCCGTTGGGGCGCGAGCGGAACCGGCCTTGGCCTGCCGATTACCAAGGCGCTGGCCGAGGCCAACCACGCCCGTTTCCGCATCACCAGCCGGCCGGAAGACGGCACCCTGGTGGAGGTAGCTTTTCCGGCGACGCGGGTGCTGGCGGCCGAGTAGCGAGCCTTTTCGCAGACCCGCACGAATTTATATTCGCCGCCATTCGCAAGCCACGATGTTTCGGCTAGCCTTTCGTCCGCGGGGGAAAACGCGAGGCGCGTTATGCGGTGGCTTTTCCGGCTTGTCGGTCTTTGTTTTGCTCTTTTGTCTTTTGCCGCGTCTCCGGTTCGCGCGGCCGAGCCGGCCGATCTTCTGCTCATACTGGCCGCCGACGTGTCGCGCTCGGTCACCAGCGACAAATTCAAATTACAGCGCGAGGGCTATGCGGCCGCGGTCGCCGACCCACGCGTGCTCGAGGCTATTGCTTCCGGCCGCAATCACCGCATTGCCGTTCTCTTCATGGAATGGGCCAACGCCGGCGACCAGAAAGTTGTCATCGACTGGACCATGATCGATGGGCCGAAGACGGCGCAGGCGTTTGGTGACCAACTGCTGGAGGAGCCGCGCTCCATGCTCGGCCGTACCTCCATCAGCGGCGGCATCGACTTCGCCGTGACGCAATTTGCGCGCGCGCCGTTTTTGTCCGAGCGGCAAACCATCGACGTATCCGGCGATGGCACCAACAATGCCGGCCGCGACGTGAGCAAGGCGCGCGACGATGCGCTGCGGCTCGGTATTGCCATCAACGGCCTGGTGATCCTGAGCGAGACCCCGATGCCGTGGAATCCAGAACACACACTAATCCGTCCGGCGGGCTCGCCGCCTATTATCGCGAGAACGTCACCGGCGGGCCGGGCAGCTTCGTGATGGAGGCGAAGGACTTCAATTCCTTCGGCCAGGCGATCGTCAAGAAGATGATCGCCGAGATCGCCGACGCAAGGGCTGCTCCTGCGCGATAGCGCTAACCGCGCCCACCGGCCTAAAAAGCGCCGCAAAAACGCCTGGCAGCGCGGTCAACCATGCGACCAAAAAATGCGGCCATGAAAGGGTCACAGAGGCCGCGCAAGGTTGGCCCTGGCGTCGCCGATGGTATAGTCTGCGGGCGCTTTTAATAACCGGAAATTACGATTTTGACGGCCTCCACCGGCTTCCGACGCTTGGGTTTCGTGTTGCTGGCGCTGGCAACCGCCGCCGCCGGCGTGCTGACCATGGCTGGCTATCTGATTTCGCCGGACGCCGTGCGCGCCGAGGTCTTGAGCCGCATCCGCTCCGCCACCGGGCTCGACCCGGTCCTGCGCGGCCCGGTGACCGTATCGCTCTTTCCCAAGGGCAGCGTCAGCTTCGGCGATGTCGTGCTCGGCGACGCCGACCGGCCGGCGCTGACCGCCGAACGGCTGACAGCGCGCCTGCGCTTCTTCCCCCTGCTGATCGGCAGAGTCGAGATCGCCGACGTGTCGCTCGAGCGGCCGACAATTTCGATCGATCTTCAGCCGGACGGAAAATCCAACTGGTCCGCGTTGATCGCGGCGCTAGCGCGCAATCAGAAGCCGCACGCCAAACGCGGCGTTGCCGCCTTTTCCGAAATGCGCATCGACAACGGCACGGTCGTGCTGCGCAACCACGATGACAAGATTGTCGAGACGCTGCGCGACGTGGATTTTTCACTGGCCTGGCCGTCGATCTCCAAGAGCTTCGGCGCTACCGGGCATTTCGTTTGGCATGACGAACCGGTCGATGCCAGCGTGACGTTGGCCGATTTTCCGGCGGCGCTGCTCGGCAACCGCACCGGACTGAAACTGCGCGTTGCCGGCGCGCCGATGAAGGCCGCGTTCGAAGGCTCGATCAGCGTCACGCCGACGCTTAAGATCGAAGGCACACTCGCCGCCGACGCCAAATCGCTGCGCACCGCGCTGATTTGGGCCGGACAGGACTCGCTGCCCGGCGGCGGCTTCGGCCGCTTCGCAATCAAGGCGCAGACCAATGTGGTCGGCGGCACCATCGGACTGTCGGGCGTCAATGTCGAACTCGACGGCAACAGCGCGGAAGGCGTTTTGACCTTCGCCACCGACGGCCGCAAGACGCTGCAAGGCACGCTCGCCGCCGATACGCTCGACCTGACGCCGTACATCTCGACCGTTCGGCTGCTCACTTCCAACCAGCGCGAATGGAGCAATGCCCGCATCGTGCCGGATGGCTTATCCGGCATCGACTTCGATCTGCGCATGTCGGCGGCCAAGCTGGTGGTGGCCAACGCCACCTTCGGGCGCACCGCCATCGGCGCCAATTTGCGCGCCGGCAATCTGACGGTCACGGTCGGCGAGGCGCAGGCCTATGGCGGCGTTATCCAGGGATCGCTGGCGCTTGCCAACTTCGATTCCGACATCGATCTCAAGTCGCAGATGCAATTCACCAATGTCGACCTGGAGAGCTGCCTCGGCCAATTGTTCGGGCTGCGCCGGCTCGAAGGCAAGGGCAATATTTCGTTCAACATTGAAGGCGCGGGCGAAAGCGTGCTGGCGGTCACCCGCACGCTCAACGGCACCGCTTCGTTGATCGGGCAGAACGGAGCGCTCGCCGGCCTGAATGTCGAGCAATTGCTGCGCCGGCTGGAGCGGCGCCCGCTCTCAGGCGGGGGCGAATTCCGCACCGGCTCGACGCCCTACGATACGATCGCGGTCAGGCTGAAAGTAACGCATGGCACGGTCGCGGTCGAGGCGGTAAAAATCGAGAGCAACGCCGTGCGGCTCGAAATGGCCGGCGCGGCCTCGATCCCGGAGCGCGAGCTCGACCTCAAGGGCAGCGCGACTTTGGTCACCGCCAACGCCAAGACCGGCGCCGCGCCGTTCGAACTGCCCTTCATCGTGCAGGGTTCGTGGGACGATCCGATCATGCTGCCGGACGCCGAGGCGCTGATCCGCCGTTCCGGCGCCGCCGCCCCGCTGCTCAATGCGGCGCGCGAGCGCAGCGCGCGCGAGGCCGTGCGATCGGCAATCGAGCGGCTGACCCATAGCGCCCCGGTGGCGAAATCGCCGGAAATGCCGACGGCCGAGCAGCAAGCGGGCCCGGCGGCCAAACCGTAATAACTTTTCAAGTCACAATCGATTACTATGCCGGACGGGACGAATCACCCGCCGGCCCGCCGATCCACCTTGCCCCGCCGGCACGATAGGACGCGGATGCTCAATCCCATCCTCCGGACCCTGGTCAAAGTCGCCATCGCCTCGCTGGTGGTCGGCACTATTCTTGCGCATTTCGGCATTACCGCCGAGCAGCTCATGCGCGAGTTCGGGCTGTCGGCCGACCGCCTGGAGGAATACGCCAAGCGCGGATTTTCCTGGGCCTGGCCGAATGTGCTGCTCGGCGCCCTGGTGATCGTGCCGATCTGGTTTCTGGCCTATCTGTTCCGCCCGCCCGGACAGAGTCGTAGCGACTAGCGCTCTCTCACAACTCGACCGGCCCGGCCTCGCCGACCGGTTCCGCTTTCGGCTGCGGCAATCGCGGCATCGGACCATAGTAGGACCCGAGCTTCACGCTCTCGCGCGGTTTGAGCAGGATCGAGATTAAACGCTCCAGCAGCGCCTTGGCCGAGACCGGCTTGCAGAGGAATTCATTGACGCCGAGCTTGACCGACTCGACGATGCGCCAACGCTCGCCATGCGCGGTCAGCATGATGATCGGAATATCCGGAGTCGGGAAAACGCCGGGCGAGCGCACGATACGCACCAACTCCGGCCCGTTTAGCAGCGGCATTTCCCAATCGAGAATGATGACGTCGGGCGAGGCCTGGCGGATCAGTTCGAGCGCGGCGATGCCGTCGGAAGCTTCGTTGATGGTCTTGACGCCGATGGTACCGAGCAGGCTGCGCACGATCTTGCGGGTAAACGCATTATCGTCGACCACCAGCACGCGGAGTTGCGCAAGCTGATACTCGAAACGTTTGGCGCTGATATTCATGCATTGGCTCGTCTTCGGGGTTGCGAATATGGGAGGTAAATGGTCATTTTGCCGTTAACGTTCGGCGCACGGCATCCTTCCAGCCGGCATATTTCGCCTCGCGCGGGCCGGCCGCCATGACCGGCTCGAAGCGGCGGTCGAGCCGCCATTGCGCGGCAAAGCCTTCCAAATCGGGGCAAATCCCAGCCTCCCGCCCGGCCAGATAAGCGGCACCGAGCGCCGTAGTCTCCATCACCTGCGGGCGGTCGACCGGCGCGGCCAGGATATCGGCCAGAAATTGCATGCAAGGGTCGCTGGCGGTCATGCCGCCATCGACGCGCAGCACGGTTTCGGCCGAGCCGGCCGCTGGCCAGTCGGCGCGCATCGCCTCCAACAGGTCGCGGGTCTGGTAGCCGACCGACTCCAGCGTGGCGCGCGCGATCTCGGCCGCGCCGGCATCGCGCGTAAGCCCGTAAATGGCGGCGCGCGCCTGTGGGTCCCAATATGGCGCGCCCAGGCCGACAAAGGCCGGCACCAGATAAACCTGCGCCGCCGGATCGGCGGCTTCGGCCAACCGGCCGACATCGGACGATTTGGCGATGATCTTCAAGCCGTCGCGCAGCCATTGCACCGCCGCGCCGGCGATGAAGATGGCGCCTTCGAGCGCGTAAGTGCGTTTGCCGTCGAGCTGGTAGGCAATGGTCGTGAGCAGGCGCGCGCGCGATGCAACGCGTTCCTCGCCGGTGTTGAGGAGCACGAAACAGCCAGTGCCGTACGTCGACTTCATCATGCCGGGCTTAAAACAGCTTTGCCCAACGGTCGCGGCCTGCTGATCGCCGGCAACGCCAAGAATCGCGATCGGTCCGCCGAACAATTCAGGCTCGCTCACGCCGAATTTGCCGGCGCAGTCGACGACCCGCGGCAACATGTTCACCGGCACGTTGAAGATACGGCATAGGCTCTCGTCCCATTGCCCGCTGCCGATGTCGAGCAGGCTGGTGCGCGCGGCATTGCTGGCGTCGGTCAGGTGCGCCTTGCCGCCGGTCAGCCGCCACAACAGAAAACTGTCGATGGTGCCGAAGGCGAGTTCGCCCTTTTGCGCTTTCGCGCGCGCCCCCGCCACATTGTCGAGCAGCCAGGCGATCTTGCTGGCGGAAAAATAGGGATCGAGCAGCAGACCCGTTTTGGCGGCGATCTCGCTCTCGTGGCCTTGCACGCGCAGGGCATCGCAGGCGGCAGCGGTGCGGCGGTCCTGCCACACAATGGCGTTGTGGATCGGCTTGCCGGTCGAGCGCTCCCAAATCACGGTGGTTTCGCGCTGATTGGTGATGCCTATGCCGGCGATGTCTTTGGCCGCAAGCCCAGCGGCGGCGAGCGCCTCGCGCACTGTGGCGACGGTGGCCGCCCAGATCTCCTCGGCGTCGTGCTCGACGTGCGCGGGCGCCGGATAAATCTGGCGCAACTCGCGCTGCGCCGTGGCGAGCGGCTTTAGGTCCGCATCGAAGACGATGGCGCGCGTCGACGTGGTGCCCTGATCGATGGCGACGAGGTGGTTCGGCAAAAAGCAGTCCCCGGCTATGGCGACGGAGACGCTAGCGGATTCGGCTGTGCTGCGGGAGCGGGTAATGCGGCTTTCAGGCCGCAAAGCGGCGGCCTAGTTGATCATCACGAAATGATCGTTGGCCTTGCTGGCCACAGCCCGGTCGCCATCGACGTGAATGTCGCCGACCAGTTTGCGCGGCGCAGGCCCGTAATAATCGCCGGTCTTCACCAGCGGGCGCGGCTTGGCCAATACTGCGACCATGCGGTCGCGCAGGGCTTTCGACGACACCGGCTTAAGCAGAAATTCATTGACGCCGACTTCCACCGCCTCGATCACGCGCGAACGCTCGCCGTGGCCGGTCAGCATGATGATCGGAATGTCGGGCAGCGGGAAGGTCTGCGGCGAGCGCACCATGCGCACAAAGCCGGCGCCATCGAGGCCGGGCATTTCCCAGTCGAGGATGACGATATCGGGGCTTACGTTGCGGATCATCTCGAGGCCGGCGGGACCGTCGACCGCCTCATAAATCGAGCGCACGCCGACACTCATCAGCAGTGTCCGCACCACCTTGCGCATGTAATGTTCGTCGTCGACGACCAGCACCTTGCAAGTCGCGAGACGGGCATCGAGGGCTTTTGAATCCATTGGCATTGAAGGGTCCGGTTCAGCTCCGCGATAAATTTACAGATTGATTCAAGCATAAAGTTATGGATGTGCCGTGAGCGGTCTCGTCGCAATTGCCGCGAACGCTTTAACCATTCGTTAACCGCAAGTCGGCGCTCTAGATTCCTAGTTTGCTCGCATTTTCTACGGCGCACCGATTCCCACTTCGCCGGAAAATGCCCTAGGCGGCGCCCGCGCCGGCCAGCGACGCGATAAACCGGGTGATGGCGCTTGTTTCTTCCGCGCTGGCGGTGAGACCCAGCTTGCTGCGCCGCCACAACACATCGTCGGCAGTCTGCGCCCATTCATGCGCGACCAGATAACGCAACTCCGCCTGCGTGAGATCGCCGGTGAGGATTGGCCCGAGATCGGCCATGCTTTGCGCGTTGCCAAGAATACGCTCGCAGCGGGTACCGTAAGCATGCGCCAGCCGGCGCGCATGCTGCGCGCTCAAAAACGGCCAGCGGCCAGTCATGTCCGCCACCAATTCGGCAAAGTCCTGGCTCGGAAACTCGCCGCCGGGCAATTTTGAGGTGGCGGTCCAGGCCGGTCGCATCTGGAAATAATCGCCGATTTTCTGCATCGCGTGCTCGGCCAGCCGGCGATAGGTGGTGATCTTGCCGCCGTAGACGGTGAGCAGCGGCGGCTCGCGGTGCGGCGCGTCGAGCTCCAGCACATAATCGCGCGTCACGTCTTCCGGTTTGCCGTGACCGTCATCGTAGAGCGAACGCACACCGGCGAAGGACCAGACCAGTTCGTCGGGCGCGATCTTGTCGCGAAAATATTGGTTGGCGACGTTGCACAGATAAGTGATTTCGCCCGGGTCGGGTGCCGGCGCTTTCAGATCGCCGACGAAATTTTCGTCGGTGGTGCCGATCAGCGTGAAGTCTTCCGCGAAGGGCAGTACGAAGACGACGCGGCCGCCGGCGGCTTGCAGAATATAGCCTTCGTCGTGATCGAAGCGCTTGCGCACCACGATGTGGCTGCCTTTGACCAGCCGCACATGCGCCTTGAGCGGCTTGCGGATGACGGTGTCGGCCACCTCGCCGATCCAGGGGCCGGCGGCATTCACCAGCACGCGCGCGGTCGCGGTGGAACGGCGGCCGTGGCTGTTGAGTATCAGTTCCCATTCATCGCGGCGCTCGACCCGCACGCAGCGGGTGCGGGTGCGAATGACGGCGCCGCGCTCGGCCGCGTCGAGCGCGTTCAGGACGACCAGCCGGCTGTCGTCGACCGCGCAGTCGGAATATTCAAACGCGTAGCGGAACGAGCGCTTGAGCGGCTGGCCGACCACATGATGGGTAAGATCGATGGTCTTTGCGCCCGGCAGCAAATGGCGCGCGCCCAGCAGGTCATAGAGGAACAGGCCGAAGCGCAAGATGATCGGTGAACGCAAGCCCGGCATCGGCGGCAACACGAAACGCATCGGCCGCACCAGGTGCGGCGCCATGGTGAGCAGCACCTCACGCTCGGAAAGTGCCTCGCGAACCAGACGAAAAGCGCCGTGTTCGAGATAGCGCAGGCCGCCGTGAATGAGTTTCGAGGAGGCCGACGAGGTGCCAGCGGCCAGATCGTTGGCCTCGACCAGCAATACCCGCACGCCCCGGCCGGCGGCGTCACGCGCCAGACCCGCGCCATTGATGCCGCCACCGATAATCGCGAGGTCGTAGTCGGCCATAAGGTGTGCTTGCTGATTCGCGCCGGGTTGACGAGGATGGGCGGCTTGCCGGCGACAATCTAGCGTAGCTCACGTTAACGGCGGCTAAAGTCACAGTATTTGGAGGCAAGCATGGACTTCTCGGGCAAGCGCGTGGTGGTGACCGGGGGAACCGGCGCACTTGGCGGCGCGGTGGTCGGCCCGCTGCTGTCCGCCGGCGCCACCTGCACCGTGCCCTATGTGCATGACGGCGAGATGGAGCGCTTTGTCCACCGCGACAACGGCAAACTGAAGCTGGTCAAGGTGTCCGATCTCGCCAGCGAAGCTGATGTGGCGAAGGTCTATGACGGCGCGCCGCTATGGGGCTCGATCCACATCGCCGGCGGCTATGCCGACGGCAAGGTGACGGATACGGATAAAGCCGCCTTGATGGCGCAGATCGACGGCAATCTGGTCTCGTGTTTTCTGTGCTGCCGCGCGGCGGTGCTCACGATGCGCGGTGGCGGACGCATCGTCAATGTGGCGGCGCGTCCGGCGCTGGAGCCGCGCGCAGGCGCCGGCATGACCGCCTATACGATTGCCAAGTCGGGCGTGGCGACACTGACCATCGCGCTGGCGGAGGAAGTGGCGAAAGATGGCATTTTGGTCAACGCAGTCGCCCCGTCGATCATGGACACGACGGCAAACCGCAAGGCGATGCCGAAGGCGGACTTCGATAAATGGCCGAAGGTGGAGGAAGTGGCAGCGACGATTTTGTTTCTGGTTTCCCCGGAGAACAAAGTTACGCGCGGCGCCATCGTGCCGGTGTATGGGAAAGCGTGAGCGTCACCCCGCGATCGGGACCAGTTCCAGCGGCGGGCGCAGCAGACGCTGCACATTGTTGGAAGCGACGACGCTGCGCTGTTCGGCAAAGACCTCGTGGTTCTTCTCGATGTCGTCGAGATCGTAGAGATAATTGACCATCATGCTATGCGACTGCACGATGCCTTTTTCCGACACGTCGGCCAGCCAGTCGATGCGTTCGAGCCGCGCGCCGTTGCCGAGATGGAAGCGCGCGACCGAATCGACCGGCAAGCCACGCGGCGTGCGTGCGCGCAGATAATACCAGGCAGCGGCGCGCATCATGGGATCGCGCAGCGCCTCGGCCTTTTCCGCATCGAGCCACCAGCCCGCTTCATCGAGCGTGGCGAGCGCGTCCTTGTCCGCCTCGTTGAGCGCGGCGGAGTTTTCCTGCGCGCGCTCGGCTTTCAGCCAGCCGGCGAAGTTGGGCGCCGGCGACAAGGTCACCAGCGTCGACATCTTGGGTAATTCGCGGCAGATTTCCTCGACCACCTGTTTGATCAGGAAGCTGCCGAAGGAAACACCGGCGAGCCCGCGCTGGCAGTTTGAAATCGAATAGAACGTGGCGGTGCGCGCCTTTTCCGGTTCCACCGTGTCGCGCCCGGTCGCCAGGATCGGCGCGATAGCATCCGGTATTTCGCGCGTGAGCGCGACCTCGACGAAAATCAAAGGCTCGTCGACCAGCGCCGGATGGAAGAACGCGTAGCAGCGCCGATCATGCGGATCGATGCGGCGGCGCAGGTCATCCCAGTCGCTGATCTCGTGCACCGCCTCATAGCGGATGATCTTTTCCAGGATGATGGCTGGCGTCGACCAATCGATGTGACGCAGCACCAAGAAGCCGCGATTGAACCAGGACGTGAACAGATGCACGAAGTCGTCATCGACCGCTTCGAGATCGCCGCGGTTGGGAAGCGCGTCCATGAGTTGCTCGCGCATGCGCACCAGCGCCTGCGTGCCGCCGGGGGCGAGATTGAGCCTGCGGAACAGTTCCTGGCGGCGCGGCTCTGAAGCCATATGCACCTGGCGGGCGGTGTCATCGGAAGGCTTCTCCCGCCAGGCGGCGATGGTCTGTTCCATCCGGTCGGGCTGGGTGCCGAAGCGCTGCGCCAGCGCCTCGAAAAAGGCGATGCGCGGACCGATGGTCAGTTCGGAGTAGCGGCTGAGGATTTCGCGCGCCAGCGCCACGCCGGAGGCCTCGCCGCGCCCGGACAGGAGATCCTCGCACAATTCGATCAGGCTTTCCGAGCGCGCCGACGCTTCCCCGCGCCGGTCGCGGCCGCGATCAAGCAGCGCGCGTCCGCGTTCCGAAATGGTCTGGAGCAACTCTCCGAAAAACGAGGTGTTCATCCGCCGCCAGCATGAATGGCGCCCATCAGGTGATCGGGCAGCCAAGTCGCTATCTCAGGAAGTAAGCACAAAAGCACGATCTGCAACATCATGCAGAGCACGTAGGGAATGGTGCCCCACATGACCTTTGTCACCGGAACATCGGGGGCGATGGAACTAACGATATAGATGTTCAGCCCGACCGGCGGGTGAATCAACCCGATTTCCATGTTGATCGTCATGACGACGCCAAACCAGACCGGATCGAACCCGGCGGCGGTGATGATCGGCAACAGGATCGGCGACGTCATCAGAATGATCGCCGCCGGCGGGATGAAGAAGCCCGACACCAGCAGGAACAGATTGATCATCAACATCAACACCCATTTATTGACGTGCATGTCGGCGATGGCGTGCGCCAGCGTCTGGGTGAGATAAAGCGACGTCAGCATGTAGCCGAACAGCACGGCGGTGGCGATGATCATCAGGATCATCACCGACTCGCGCGTGGTGTCGCGCAGGATCGCCCACCATTTGTCCGGCGACCACATGCGGTAGATGACGACCGCCATTACGACGCAGAGCGCAGCGCCGACGCCGGCGGCTTCCGATGGAGTCGCCACGCCGCCATAGAGCACGTACATTACGCCGGCGATGATGGCGATAAACGGCGCGATCTTCGGGATCGATTCGAATTTCTGCTTCCATGAATAACGGAAGTCGATGGCGTGCGAATGGAACCCGCGCTTCCAGATGATGAAGACCGTCCACAACATGAACAGACCGGTCAGCATCAGTCCCGGCACGACGCCGGCAAGAAACAACCGGCCGATCGAGGTCTCGGTCGCGATGCCGTAGAGGATGAAAGTGATCGAAGGCGGAATCAGGATGCCGAGCGTGCCACCGGCGCAGATCGAACCGGTCGCCACGTCGTCCGGATAGCCGCGTTTGCGCATTTCCGGAATGCCCATCTTGCCGATGGCCGCGCAGCAGGCTGGCGAGGAGCCGGTGAGCGCGGCAAAGATCGCGCAAGCGCCGAGATTGGAGATCACCAGGCCGCCGGGCACGCGATAGAGCCAGCGGTCGAGCGCCTCGTAGAGATCCTTGCCGGCAGGCGATGAGCCGATCGCCGCGCCCATCATCACAAACATCGGAATCGACACCAGCGTGAAGTCCTGCAGGCCGGTGTAGAAGGTTTCCGCCACCACATGCAGCGCGTCGAAACCCTGAAAAATAACCAGAAACGAGATTGCGATGGCGCCCAGTCCGAACGCCACTGGGGCGCCGGAAAGCAGCACGACCAGCGTGACGATGAGTACGATTGCGCCTTGCGTGGTCGGGCTCACTGGGTTTCTCCCAAAGCTTGTCGCGCCTGCTCGCGTGCCGCCTCTTCGGCGGTCTCGCGCGGTTTGAGCCCGAACGGCGGTTGTCGGCCGGTCAACAGACTCAAAAGATCGACGACATATTGCAACATGATCAGGCCGAGGCCGATCGGCATGGTGGCGTACGGAATCCATAACCGTGCCCGCCACATGGAGTCCGACACCCAGTTCTGTTCCCACGCTTCGTGCCAGAAATTAAAAGTGAGGACGGTCATCACAAGGCAGAACGACAGCGACATCAAAATCGACGCAAGCGCCAGCCAATAACGGGCAGTCTGTCCGAGATAAAGCGGCAGGACATCGACATTGACGTGCCCGCGGGTGAGCAACACGAAGGGGCTGCCGATGAAGGTGGCGCCAACCAGGCAATAGGTGGTGAAGTCGGTCTGCCAGATCGTGTTCTGATTGAGCACGTAGCGCACGAATACCATCTGACACACGATCAGTACGCCGCCCGCGATCAGGCCGGCGGCGATAATCCCGCAGAGTTGCGAAATGCGGGTAACGGCGCGGATGAACAAGTCCATAGAACGAGCCTTTCTTAAAGGCACTTCAATAAAAGAACGGCCGGCGGATTGGCTCCGCCGGCCGCATTGGCTTCGTCTGAACTACTTCACCGCCAGCGCCTCGTCGATCAGCTTCTTGCCGTCGGGCACTTCCTTGGCGAAGCCGGCGTACGAGCTTTTCTGCGCCACTGCCAGCCAGGATTCGTATTCGGCCGGTGTCAGGGTCACGACCTCGACGTTGTGATCCTTGAATATCTTGACCATCTTCGCATCGAGCTCCTTGCTCTCTTTTGCGAAATAGTCTTCCGACTTCTTGCCGGCCGCCATCAGCACGTCCTGCTGGTTCTTATTGAGCTTGTCGAAGCTCTTCTTCGACATCAGCACCGGCTCGTACATAAACCACAACGCGTTGTCTCCAGGCGCGGTAATGCACTTGACCTGCTCGTAGATGCGGAATGAGACGAAGCTTCCGGTCGAAGTATCGGTCGCGTCGGCGACCCCGGTCTGCAGCGCGTTATAAACCTCGTTCGAAGGAACCGAGACGATTGACGCACCGGCCGCCTGCCACATCGCCGCGAAAGTCGGGCCGGCGGAGCGAATTTTCAGCCCCTTGATATCATCCGGCTTGCGGATACAGGCCTTCTTGGAGGCAACCGCGCCGGCTAGCCATGCGTCCGCTAATACGACGACACCGGCCTTTTCGATCTTGGCCTTGATGTCCTTCATGAACGGCGAGTTTTTCATGCGCGAAGCGCGATCATGGCTGCGCACGAGGCCCGGCATCAGCGTGGCGCCGAAGGCGCGCACCTTGCCGCTGGCGTAGTCGAGGGGAAACGACGAAAGATCGAGTTGGCCGTTGACCATGGCATTCCACTGGTCGTTCGCCTTGAACAACGAAGCGCCCGGATAGATTTGGATTTCGAGGCCGACATTGGCTGCCTTGGCTTCCTTGGCGATGATCTGGACCATCTCGTCGCGCGGGTCACCCTTGCCGCCCGGGAACTGATGCGACGCCTTCAGGATCACTTGCGCCTGTGCCGACGCCGACAGCGCGATAGCCGCGACCGTGGCGACAAGCAGAGTTGTGAGCTTTTTCATTGTTCTCCTCCATTTCGATCTTTTATGGCGACGGGGAAATCCGCCGCGTTTGGGATATCGATCGCCGGTCGTCCGGCGTCTGGCCGATATTCTTTATTACGGTGCCCCCATCCGCACACTAGCTTCCACTGCGACACAGCGCCATAGGCCGTTGGTCGATCCAGCCGCAAGCTGCGGTGCAACAAGAAGGATTTTCCGGTCTGGCAAGCATGGGTGGATGCATTTATAACCCCCGCCATCACGATCCATTCCTTAACTGCCGGAGTTTCACGACATGGCCAAGCCGCTGGCGGGTATCCGCGTTCTTGAACTTGCCCGCATCCTGGCCGGCCCCTGGGCCGGACAGACGCTGGCCGACCTCGGCGCCGACGTCATCAAGGTCGAGCGCAAGGGCGCCGGCGACGACACCCGCGGCTGGGGCCCGCCTTTCGTCGAAGGGACCGATGGCAAGTCGATTGGCGCCGCCTATTTTCATTCCGCCAATCGCGGCAAGCGCTCGATCGAGCTCGATTTCGAGAGCGCCGAAGGCCAGCGCATCGTCAAGAAGCTGGCCGCCAAGTCCGACATCCTCATCGAGAACTTCAAGGTCGGCGGCCTTGCCAAGTTCGGGCTCGACTACAAGAGCCTGGCGGCCGAATGCCCGCGCCTGATCTATTGCTCGGTCACCGGCTTCGGCCAGGATGGCCCTTACGCCAAGCGCGCCGGCTACGACCTGATGGCGCAGGGCATGGGCGGCATCATGGATCTGACCGGCACCGCCGATGGCGAGCCGACGCGCATCGGCATTCCGATGTCGGACATTTTCACCGGGGTTTATTCGGTGGTTGGCGTGCTGGCGGCCTTGGTCGAGCGCGAGCGCACCGGCAAAGGCTGTTATGTCGACACCGCGCTGGTCGATTCAACCGTGGGCGTTTTGTCGAACCAGGCGCTTAACTACATGGTGTCGGGCAAGGTGCCCAAGCGCATCGGCAATGCGCACGCCAATATCGTGCCTTATCAAGTCTTCCCGACATCGGATGGCTACGCCATTGTCGCGACTGGTAATGACAATCAGTATATCAAATTCTGCAACGTGCTGGGCGCGCCGGAGCTTGGACAGAATCCGGACTACAGCAATAATATCGGCCGCCTCAAGCATCGCGAAGAACTGATCGGCAAATTGTCGGCACTGACATCGAAACTCAAACGCGACGATCTGCTCGCCAAGCTGGAAGCGCAGCAGGTGCCGGCCGGTCCGATCAACGATGTCGAGCAGGTGTTCAACGACCCGCAGGTGAAATTTCGCGGCATGAAGCTCGATCTGCCGAGCAAGGCCGCTAAAGGCGGATCCATTCCGGGCGTGCGCACACCGATCGTGATCGATGGCTGGCGGGCGGCGAGCGAGCGCCCTGCCCCGCTGCTCGGCGAACATTCGGCGGAGATATTGAAGGAGATCGGGGAAGGGTGAGACTTCGCCTCAGCCGCGTTTCCTGCTAGATTTGCCAGCGTGATTGGGTCGACCTTACAATTACTAAGCCAGATGCCGTCTAATCCGATCGCGAGCGCGAAAATATTTTTCGTGCCTTTCGCACCATTCCCGAACGGCAAGGCCGCGTGTTGCGCGTTGTCTATTCCCGCGATGGCGAGGACTTTCGGGTCATTACCGCATTCTTCGACCGGGCACGGCGTCAGCAATAGTCACCACTCAGCCGCGCTACTTGGCCGTCGCATCCTGACGCTGGCGCTTTTTCGTGGTCTCGATTGCTTCGCGGATATTGCGCCGCAGGCTTTCGAGATCGTAGGGCTTTTGCAGCACGACCACGCCCTGGCGCACTGCTTCCTGCGCGCTGGCGCTATAGCCGGTGGTGAGCAGCACCGGGATGCCGGGGAGGCGCTCATTAATCTCGAGCGCGAGGTCGAGGCCGTTCTTGCCGCCCGGCATAAGGATGTCGGAAAAAACCAGCACGACATTGGCATCGAGCCGCAAGGCGGCGATCGCCGCCTGCGCATTGGCGACGCTGCGCACCTGAAACCCAAGCTGGCGCAGATAATCGGCGCCGACTTCGGCGACGTCCGCATTGTCCTCGACCAGCAGCACGGTGCCGGCGTCGCCGGCCGGTTGCGGCGGCGGCACGGGTTGCGCCGGCGCCGCAACCGCGGCGATAGTGTCGTAGCTGCGCGGCAGGAAGATCGTGATCGCGGTGCCGCGTCCTTCGCTGCTCGACACTGTCGCCATGCCGCCTGATTGCTTGGCGAAGCCATAGACCTGACTCAGGCCCAGTCCGGTGCCCTTGCCGATATCCTTGGTGGTGAAAAACGGGTCGAATACCTTGCTCAGTACGTCGGCGGGAATGCCATGCCCGGTATCGGCGATGCGGATGGCAACGAAACCGCCGGTCAATTTTTCGTCGTCTTCCTCGCCCGCTTCGCCCTTGAGCGTCACCGTTTTGGCGCGGATCGACAGCGTGCCGCCGTCCGGCATGGCGTCCTTGGCGTTGACGGCGAGATTGAGGATGGCGAGCTCGAGTTCATTGCTATCGACGCGTACGGCGCAGACGCCGGGCGGCGCATCCACCGTAACGTCGATATTGGGCCCGAGCGAACGCGTCAGCAGGTCGCGCACCAGCGGCAGCCGCTGTGACAGGTCGATCACCTGCGGCGTTAACATCTGCCGGCGCGAATAAGTCAGCAACTGGCGCGTCAGCGTCTCGCCGCGCTGAGTCGCGGTCGCGATCATGTCGAGTAGTCGCGTGTGCTTCTGTTCGGTGAGTTCGCCGCGCAGCCGCTGCACGCTTCCGCTGATGATCATCAGGAGATTATTGAAGTCGTGCGCGACGCCGCCGGTCAATTGCCCCATCGCCTCCAGCCGCTGCGACTGGCGCAGCGCGTCCTCCGCCGTTTCGCGCCGGTCGGCCTCGTCGTACAGCGTGCGCGTGCGCCGCAACGCCAGCGCCAAGCCGGCATAGAGGAAAACGGTGAGCGGAATGCCGAAGAGAAGATGCGTGGTGAGATAGCCGAGCCATTCGTAGATGACCGCCGACTGCTCGACGCCGGCCAGCACATAGATCGGAAAACCGGCGAGCTTGCGATAGCCGATGCGGCGGCCGACGCGGTCGACCTGCGAATCGACGGTGAAGATCGAGCGTTCTAAATGCTGCCGGACGCCTTTACGGAATGCGCTATTCTCGTCGAGTTTGAGCGAGCGATCTTTCGGCACCGGGAAACGTGCCAGGAAATTGCCGTCCTCGCGCGCCAGCGCGAAATAGCTTCCTTCGTTCAAGCCCATGCGGCCGTAGAAGGTCTCGAAGTAACCCGGCAGCACGGCGATCGAGACGATACCGTTAAATGCGCCATTGGCCGACGGCCGCCGTTGCGTCACTGCGAAGAAAACACTGCCGATGCCGCGCATGCGCGGCGCCAGCACCCGGCTGACATAAGTTCCGGGATCGTTGCGCTCGTGCACCTTGAAATAATCCCGGTCGGCAAAGTTTAGACCCTGCGGCACCGGCTGGAAATTGGACGACACCAGCGGGCGGCCATCCCGGTCCATGATCGCGATGCCCTGCAATTGCGGCAGAGCATCTACCAGCCGCTTCAGGCGCTCGCGCAGCGGGCCTTCGTCACGGCGGATGTCGTCGTCCGACATGCCGCGCAAGACCTCGTCGATTTCGCCGAAGGTGCGCTCGATGGTTTGCAGAACCTTGAGCGCGTGCTCGTGCAGAATGTCGAGCGAGCGGTCGATGCGTTCGTCGGTAACCTTTTCGAAATTGCGGTAGCTGACCCAGGCAGCGAAAGCAAAGAGCACCGCCGGCAGCACCACCGATGCCACCATCATCAATTTGAGCAGTCGGATCGCTTCATGGCGCGCAGTCAGCATCGGACGATGTCATCCCCCGCTTAAGCGCCGGTTCGGACGCGTGCTTGTGAGGTCGGCCGCGAATGGGCCGAACATAAGGCATCCGAAAAATGCCTGCGACAATAAATAATATCGCAAAACAAAATCGCAGCGACGATGGAACGTTTCGCCGATTGGGCCGTTGCCTCTCTTAGCCGGCCCAAAGTGTCTAGCTGACCGCGGCGGGCGCGAGTACGTCAAGGTCGGTGGCAACGTCGATGATGACCGGCCGGTTGGCGGCGAGCGCCTTGGCCAAAGCGGGCGCGAGGTCTGCCGGTTTTTCGACGCGGATGCCGAGCGCGCCCATATCCTCCGCGATTTTGGCGAAATTGGTCTGGCGGTAAGTCCACAGTTCGCGCGCCTGCTCGGTCTGTTCGCCACCATAGGCGCGATCGAAGCCGCGCTTACTTTGATTGCCGCCGCCATTATTGTTGACGATGGTGATGGAATTCAGCTTCCAGCGCACCGCCGTTTCGATTTCGCCGATGTGATACCAGAAGCCGGCATCGCCGGTGAACACTACCACCGGACGGTCCGGGCACGCCGCTTTGGCACCGATGCCGGCGCAGAAAGCCCAGCCGAGATGACCAGCGCTGCGGATGTAGCTTTGCGTCGGCACCCGTGTGTCATAAAGCCCGCCCATCCACATGCCGGCATGGCCGGTGTCGACGATGACAATGGCGTCTTCCGGCACATGCTTGGTGAGGTCGCCGCAAATGCGCGCCGGGTTAATCGGCACGGCGTCGGATTCGAGCATGCTTTTATATTTCGCGGCCCAGTCGGCGCGCAGCTTGACGATTTCCGCAATCCAGGCTTCGCGCTTTTTCGCGCTCGATTTGTCGGCTTGTGCCAGCATGGCGGAAAGCACCGCCTTCGCGTCGCCGAGCACGCTCGCCTGTAGCGGATAATTGCGGCCGAGCGATTCCGGTTCGATGTCGATCTGAATCGCCGGCGTGCCGATTTTCGGCACCGCCCAGAAATGCGTGGTCATGCCGCCGGTCTCGGTGCCGATGAAGCAGACCAGATCGGCGCGATTGACCGCGATGTTGGCGCTTTCGCGCGAATAGCTGCCGACCACGCCGACCGAAAGGGGGTTGGTGCCCGGGATCGTATCCTTGCCATTGAGTGAGGTGGCGACTGGAATCTGCAAGGCTTCCGCGAGCGCTATCAGTTCGGCCGCCGCGCCTGATGCGCGTACGCCGCCGCCGGCGACGATGATCGGACGCTCGGCCTTCTGCAATATGTCGAGCGCGGCTTTCACATGCGCCGCTTCCGGTTGCGGACGAAACGGCGGCACATGCGCGAATTGCGTTTCGACCATCGGCTCCATCACCGCCTCGTCGAGATCGAGCTGGCCTTCATTGCCGCGGAATTGCAGATGCACCGGGCCGGGCGCGCCGGAGGTGGCGACACGAAAGGCCTGCCGCACCATGTCGGGAAATCGTGACACATCGTCGATGGTGGCGTTCATCTTGGTCACCGGCTCGAAGGCCGGCATGTCGTCGATTTCCTGATAGACCTTACGGAATTTGGTTTTCGGATCGCGCCCACCGGTCATGGCGATCACCGGCGAATGCGCCAGGAACGCGTCTCGCAGGCCGGCGGCAAGATTAAGCGCGCCGATCACCTGCGCCATGCAGATGCCGGGCTTGCCCGACGCGCGCGCATAACCGTCAGCCATATAGGCGGCGGATTTTTCGCCGTGGCAGTGAATGCGCGCGATCTTGGTGCGCCGCTCCATCTCGGCGAAAGTCCGCCGCAGCACCGCCGGCACCATGAAGACGTGGGTGACGCCGTAGCCGGCCAGCATGTCGGCCAGAACTTCGGCGCCGGTGCGTTTGGTGTTGTGTCCGACTTCAGTCATTTGCAATTCCAATTGTGAAGGGTCAGGCTGTGATGAGTTTCAGCGCAATGCCGTTGGTGCAATAGCGCTTGCCGACCGGCGGCGGCCCGTCCGGAAGACCGCGCTCCTGCGCTACTCATTGGCTTGATTCCCGGGCACCGGCCGGGATGATTGCTGCGCGATCACTTGATCGCCAGCGGATTGACCGGCGAGCCGACCGCGCCTGTAATCGGGATGGCGGGCGCCACGAACATGAATTCATAGACCTTGTCGGCGGCGCAGTCGTCGGCCAGTTCCTTGAGCTGGAAGATTTCGCCCATGGTCATGCCCATGATCGGAATGGTGATCCAGTGCCAGGGCTGGTTGATGCCCTCCTCGCTTTCGTTCGGGCGCACTTCGCAGCCCCAGGTGTCGGAAGCGAGTGCCGCCAGTTCGACGCGCTTGATCCATTCCAGCGTCTCGAAAGCAAAACCGGGCGCGTCGCCGCCGGGATAGCCATCCCAGGAGCCCGCCTTCTGACAGCGTTCCATCATACCGGTACGCACGATGACGTAATCGCCGCGCTTCATGGTGATGCCCTGCTTCTTCGCTGTCTCGTCGAGATCTGCGCAGGTGATGCCATAGCCGTCATCGAGCGACTCGACGCCCTTGTAACGGGCGACATCGAGCAGCACGCCGCGGCCGACCATCTTGTTCTTGGTTTTTTCGATGCCGCATTTCTGCGCGCCGGCCGAGGTCACCTCACGGCAGTCATAACCGTTCCACATATAGTTTTCATAGAACACATGCCCAAGCCCATCCCATTGCGTGCCGCACTGCAACGGCATGGTCACCATGTCGTCGGCGGCGCGGATGCCGCGTTTGTCGAGCACGCCCGAATAGGCGTCGGTGCCGGTGCGCAGCATGGTGTGGATCGCGTTGGTGCGGCCCATCGAGGGATACTTGCTTTTGGCGCCCTGCGGCCCGGTGTGGTCGAAGTTCAGGCAGAGCGAAATCACCTTGCCCTTTCTCACCAGCTTGGTGGCGGCGACAATGTCCTCCGGTGAGGTGTAGTTGAGCGTGCCGATCTCGTCATTTGGACCCCACTTGCCCCAGTTCTTGTACTTCTCGGACGCGGCGGTCATGTCCTGACGGGTGATTTTCCTGGACGCCATTGAGTTTCCTCTGATGAAAGCAAGTTTTATGAAGGCTGCCGGAATACAGCCTGTGCGCGGCTGCGATGCAAGTGCCTAACGGGAGCCCTGCGATAGTTCCTCTGGCGAAGTTTGCGCGCGCTGTTACTATCGCAAAAAAATGAGGAGGAAACGCGAATGCATTTAATTGGCCGAATTCTACTGGCGTGCGTCACCGGCTTATTGCCCGTTCTTATGAGCCCGGCGGCTTCGGCCGCCGATTATCCCGACAAGCCGGTGAAGGTGATCGTGCCCTTCGCGGCAGGCGGGCCGACCGACGTGATGGCGCGGCTGATCGCGCAAAAATTGTCGGAGCAGTTCAAGCAGCAGTTTTTTATCGAGAACAAGCCGGGCGCCGGCGGCAATATCGGCATGAGCCTGGTCGCGAAATCCGCGCCCGACGGCTACACCATTCTGGTGGCAAGCTCGAGCTTTACAGTCAATCCGAGCCTCTACGCCAAGAACCCTTACGACCCGTACAAGGACTTCGTGCCGGTGACGCTCGCCGCCGCCTCGCCAAATATTCTGGTAGTGCATCCGGATGTTCCGGCCAAGACGGTCAAGGAACTGATCGATCTGATCAAGGCAAACCCCGGCAAGTACAACATCGCCAATCCCGGCATCGGCACCACGCCGCAACTGGCGGCCGAACTGTTCAAACTTCAGCTCAAACTCGACGCCACCAGCGTGCCGTTCGGTGGCGCGGCGCCGGCCGTGCAGTCGGCGGTTGCCGGTCACACTCCGATTGCGTTCACAGCGCTGCCGCCGACCGCGCCACAGGTCAAAGGCAATAAGCTGCGTGCGCTCGCCGTCACTTCGGCAAAGCGTTCCTCGGCGTTGCCGGACGTGCCGACTTTGGCAGAGGCCGGCATCAAGGAGCAGATTTCGGAGACCATGCAGGGCGTGCTGGTGCCGGCCGGCACGCCGAAGGACATCGTCGCCAAGCTCAACGCCGCGATCGTCAAGGTGATGGCGCTGCCGGACGTGAAGGAAAAATGCGCCCAGCTCGGCTTCGACGTGGTCGCCGATACGTCGGCCGAATTCGCTACCTATATCAAGACCGACGTCGAAAAATGGGCGAAGGTGATCAAGGACGCGAATATTCCGACGATTAAATAAAAGAAAGCTCATGTCCCGGGTCTGCGGCGCACCACCATCGTGTTGCGCTGCGCCCGGGACACGAGCAAGAACCATGCGCATCGTCGGCATCCGCGAAACCACCATCCCGCTGAAATCGAAGCTGGCCAATTCAAGTTTCGATTTCACCGAGATGACCACTTCCGTCGTCGCCGTCATCACCGACGTGATCCGCAACGGCAAGCCGGTTTGCGGCTTCGCCTTCAACTCAACCGGACGTTACGCCTGCGGCGCGCAAATGCGCGAGCGCTTTATCCCGCGCATTTTGGCGGCAAAGCCTGAGGCGCTGCTCGATGAAAGCGGCGCCAATCTCGATCCGGCAAAAATTCTGGCGCAGATGATGCGGCGGGAAAAAATAGGCGGCGATGCCGAACGCTCGATCGGCATCGGCACCATCGAGGTCGCTACCTGGGATGCAGTCGCCAAGATCGCCGAGAAGCCATTACATGTGCTGCTGGCCGAGCGCTTCAGCGGCGGCAAGCTGCCCGATAAGGTGTTCTGTTATGTCGGCGGCGGCTGGTACTGGCCGGGCCAGACCATCAACGACCTTCAGGACGAGATGCGCCGCCATCTCGACGCCGGCTACACGCTGGTGAAGATGAAAGTCGGCGGCTTGCCGCTCGCCGAGGACGTGAAACGCCTGGAAGCCGTACTCAAGGTCGTCGGCTCCGGCGAACATCTCGCGGTCGATGCCAACGGCAAGTTCGAACGCGAGGAGGCGCTCGCCTATGCCAAAGCGCTGGCGCCGTTCAAACTGCGCTGGTTCGAGGAGCCGTGCCATCCGCTCGACTTCGCGCTTTATGCGGAACTGGCGAGCGTCTACGCGCCGCCGCTCGCTACCGGTGAAAATCTTTATTCGACGCGCGACGTGGAAAACCTGGCGCGTTTCGGCGGCTTCCGCGCCGGCCACGATATCATTCAAGTTGATCCGCCGCAGGCTTACGGCATCGGCCCGTATGTGCAGACGCTCGACATGCTCAAAGGTCACGGCTGGCCGCGCACCTCGCTCTTCCCACATGGCGGCAATCAGATGTCGCTGGCGATGGCGGCGGCCTTCGGGCTCGGCGGCGCGGAATCGTATCCGGGCGTGTTCGGCGATTTCGGCGGCTTCGCCGACGACGCCCGCGTCGAAAACGGCGCGATTACGCTGTCGGACCGCCCCGGCATCGGCTTCGAGGGCCAGGCCAATCTCTACCGCATCATGAAAGAGCTGGCGGCCTGAACCTTTCATATGGGCCGCGCGTTGGCGGCGATGGCGAAAAAGCGCAAATCCAAAGCCAAGCCTGAGAAACAAAAAGACGACGACCTCGTCGGCAAGCGCATTCAGTTCGATCGCGCCACCTGGGATGCCATTGATCTCTTGACGCGCGAGCAGATGAAGGACCTGCCGGAAATTACCGAAGAAGCCTTCCGTGATTTGCTGGAAAAATACGGCCGCAGCGCCGATTTCCGCACCGCACTTAAAATGAGCGCGCGCAAGGCCGCGAAAGCCGACAAATAGCTGCGTCCGCGCCACGGGAGTTTCGGCGGTTCCCCCGCGACGTTTGAAAAATGCGGGTTATCCACAACCAGATTGCCGCGTCCCGACCCAAATACCACTAGTCTTGTCATAGCGATTCGTGGGGAACTCGGGGAGACGAATGCGCGTGGACACCAGTGACAGCCCAGTAAAGCCGTCCGGCCAGCGTAGCGTTGAAGACCGCGACACCGAGCAAAACCTGATGACGCCAGCGCGGCGCGCCGCGCTCGATGCGCTCGAACAGGAATTTCGCGACCTCCTGCGGACGGCGCCGCGCTAAGCCAACTCGCAGCGGCGGAAGCCATCGGCTATTGTTCGGCCGCGACGCAAACGCCGCTGTCTGGAAACAGAGCCCTATGGAATCCGACGCCCTCCGTCGCCTGCATTACGCCGCGGCCATCGCCTGCGGCATTTTCGCGGCGCTGGTCGTGCATATTGCACTGACGGTGTTCGGCGTCGGGCTCGACGCCGTTTTGCGCGATGGCGGCGCCGACCAAAACCGGCAATTCGTTTCGGCGCTCGCCTGGTGGGCGATCGGCGGCGCCGGCTTTGCGGGAGGCTGGGCGACCGGCGCTTATCTGATCGCGGCCGCGCGCGAGCGCGAGTTTCTGTTCCGGCTGGCGCAGCGCTTTCTGATTGCGCTGGTCTTCGCGGTGGCCACCGCCGGCGGCATAATGAGCAAGAGCGGAAGTCTTGGTGGCACGCTCGATGTCGCCGCCGGCCTCACGGCGCTTGGCCTGGGACTAATCTGCGCCTTCTGCGGTGCGCGGCTGGCTTATCTCAACGCCGAGCAAGTTTAAGCCCGCCGCTACCGCATTCTCCCAATATGTCACTGTCATAAATCGCGTCATAAATCGGCATCCTACAACCACGATGGTCTGCGGTACTTGGCAACCGCCGGCGACCGATGCATGTTAGCCAGTGGCTGGGAGGCCGCACGAGTAATGTCAACAGAAACGGCGCGCGAAGCGGGGTCGAACGACACCCGCTGGCGAAAGGAATTGAAAGCCGGTGCGGTCGCCGCGGTGCTCGGCCTGCCGATGTGCCTGGCTGCCGGCGTGCTGGTCTTCGCGCCGCTCGGACACGATTACGTCGCCGAAGGGGCGGCTGCGGGTCTGTTCGGCTTCATCATCGCGGGCGCGGTCGCGGCGCTGCTCAGCACATCGTCTTTTGTCGTCACCGTTCCGCGCGCCAGCCCCGCGCTCGTGCTGGCAACGCTGGTCGCCGGCCTGCTGATCGACCAGAATTTTGCCGGCAATCCGGCGCTGGTCGTCGTCGCCGCCGCCTTGTGCGTCTTTATGAGCGGCCTGTGGCAAATCCTGTTCGGAATTTTTCGGGTCGCGCGTGCGATCAAATTCACGCCACACCCGGTGGTCGCCGGTTTCGCCAATGGCGCGGCGCTGCTGATCATCAAAGCGCAGATCAAACCGTTTTTCGTTGATGGCGACGGCACGGCCTCGCTCTTACCGCATCACCCGTGGATGCTGGTCTTCGTGGTCGGCATCGCGCTGCTGGCGCTTTGTTACCAGCGGCTGGCGGTCTTGCTTCGCCTGCCGGAGGCGGCGGCCAATGTCCCCGGCGCGCTCGCCGCTTTCGCGCTCGGCACCGGCATCTACTATGTCATTCTCTGGATCCTTCCCAGCGTCGACATCGGCCCCGCTATCGGTCGGCCGGATGTCACGCTCGCCTCGCCGCTGCTGGCGCTATGGCAGCCTGAAAATCTCGCGCATG
>Ga0209483_1000171_pt1 | contig 60128 bp, 50 predicted proteins | sample NGEPerA_FD_184508 | JGI IMG/M metagenome (GOLD analysis project Ga0209483, IMG submission 184508) | Arctic peat soil microbial communities from the Barrow Environmental Observatory site, Barrow, Alaska, USA - NGEE PermafrostL2-A... | ecosystem: Environmental > Terrestrial > Soil > Wetlands >... | reverse complement strand
GGCCGATATGATCGAGGGTTCATCCGCGGCTGGAAAGGGGTCAGAAGCCAATTCCCGCGGTTTCGCTGGAAGTGCGTTTGAATCTGCCTCTTCATGTGAAAAGGCTTCTGACCCCTTTTTATCGGCGGCGGAGCGCCGGCCGGCCTTGGGCGCGTCGGCGGATTCTTCGGGGCGGCCGGCGTCTTGCGCCAACCGCTTTTGCTCGGGGTCAGGGTCTGGATCGTGCATCTGTTCCATCAGGTCCTGCTCGTCGGCGAAATCGAGCGTCTCGTCCAATTCCAAATCCGCCGGGTAATCCTGCGCCAATCGTAACATGGTTGTGCAACCTCCGATGATCTTGCGTATCAAATCGGCATTTTCAAGCCGTCGGCGATAGGCGCGGTCACTATTGCCGATTCACCCTCGTGTTGCGGAGCATCGTGTTCCCGGCGGTGCCAGCTCCGGTACAGGGCCGGCAGGACGATCAGCGTGAGCAGGGTCGAGGAGATGATCCCTCCGATCACCACCGTCGCCAGCGGGCGCTGCACCTCGGCGCCGGTGCCGGTTGCCAGGGCCATGGGCACGAAGCCCAGCGAGGCCACCAGGGCGGTCATCAGCACGGGGCGAAAGCGGGTGAGCGAGCCGCGCACGATCGCGTCTTCCAAAGCCGCGCCTTCGCGGCGTAGCTGGTTGATGAAGGTCACCATCACCAGCCCGTTTAGAACGGCCACGCCCGACAGGGCGATGAATCCCACCGCCGCCGAGATTGAGAATGGGATTCCGCGCAGCCACAGGGCGACGATACCGCCGGTCAGCGCCAGCGGCACGCCGGTGAAGACCAGCAGCGCGTAGCGCACCGAATTGAACGTGCTGTACAGCAGCAGGAAGATCAGGAAGAAACAGACCGGCACCACGATGCTCAGCCGTTTGCGGGCGGCGATGAGGTTTTGGAATTCGCCGCCCCATTCCACCCAATATCCCGGCGGCAATGCGACCTGCCGAATCTTTTCCTTGGCCTCGGCGACAAATGAGCCGAGGGCGCGGCCGCGCACATTGCACTGCACGGTTACGCGTCGCCGGCCATTCTCGCGCTCGATTTCGTTCAGTCCGTCGATGACTTCAACCTTGGCGACCGCCGATAGCGGCACATATGCCGGTGCAATTGGGCTTTGCGTGGCCGACAACGGGCCGGCCGCGCCCGGGTCCGCACTGGCGGCAGACGCAACGCCGGCACCCGCGCCGACAACGGGCGCGGCGGGCGACCCTGCGTCCGCGCCGCCGCGCGGCAGGGGGATCGGCAGATTCCCCAGCGCGTCTATGTTTTGCCGCAGTTGTTCGGGAAGGCGCACGACCAGCGGGAAGCTGCGGTCACCCTCGTGGATCATGCCCACCTGTTGGCCGCCGATCGCGGCAGCCACAACATCCTGAATGTCGCTGACGTTTAGGCCGTACCGGCCCATCGCCTTTGAATCGGGCGTTACGGTGAGGATCGGCAGCCCCAATACCTGCGACACCTGCACGTCCGCGGAATCGGGAATCAACTTGAGGATGCGGGCGATCTCCTTTGCCGGCTTCATCGCCACGTCAAAATCCTCGCCATACACCTTCACCGCGATCTGGGATTTCACGCCCGCCAGCAGATCGTTGAAGCGGTCCTGAATCGGCTGGGTGTATTCGTAGTTGGAGCCCGGCACCTTCGCCAGCGCGGCCTTCATCTGCTCGATCAAACCATCGGGCGACAACTTCGGGTCGGGCCATTGATCGCGCGGCTTGAGGATGACGTAGGTGTCGGCCTTGCTCGGCGGCATCGGGTCGGCGGCCACCTCGGCGGTGCCGGTCTTCGAGAAAACCGTCGCCACCTCCGGCAGTTTGCCCAGCGTCTGTTCCATGTCCATCTGCATGTTGAGGGCATCGGTCAGGCTTGTGCTGGGCAGGCGGGTGGTCTGCACGTCCACATCCTGCTCGTTGAGGGTTGGGACAAACTCCTGGTCGAGCCTGGCGAACAGCAGCAGCGAAGCCGCGAACGTCAGCACCGCCGCCGGGATGATGATCCACCGCCCGCGAATGGCCAGCCGCACGATCGGCTCGTACGCCCGCTTGGACGCGCGGATCAGCAGGTTTTCCCGCTCGCGGACTTTTCCGCGGATCACCAGCGCCACCATCGCCGGGATGAACGTCAGCGAGAGGATGAACGCGCCCACGAGGGCGAAGATGACGGTGAGCGCCATGGGGTGAAACATCTTGCCTTCGATGCCGGTCAGCGCGAGGATCGGCAGGTAGACGATGATGATGATGGCTTCGCCGAAGGCGGTGGCGCCGCGGACCTGGCGGCTGGCGTGGAAGACGGTTTCCAGCCGCTCGGCGAGCGTGAGCTTCCGCCGCAGCGCATGCTGCCGCTCGGCGAGCATGCGCAGGCAGTTCTCCACGATGATCACCGATCCATCGACGATGATGCCAAAGTCGATGGCCCCCAGGCTCAGCAAGTTTCCGCTAATATGGCCTTGCACCATTCCCGTGGCCGTCATCAGCATGGACAGGGGGATGGCCAACGCCGTCACCAGCGCCGCGCGCACGTTGCCCAGCAACGCGAACAGCACCACGATGACGAGAATGGCGCCCTCCGCCAGATTCTTCACAACCGTGTGAATGGTCGCGTTCACCAGTTTGGTGCGGTTGTAGACGGCGGCAGCGAAGATATCCGGCGGAAGCGTGCGGTTGATGTCCGGCATCCGGGCGTCCACGGCGGCGGAAACGGTGCGGCTGTTGGCGCCGGTGCGCATCATCACCGTGCCGATCACCGCCTCCCGGCCATCCTGGCTTCCCGCGCCGCCGCGAAGCTCGGTGCCCACGCCCACGTTCGCCACGTCATTCACTCGGATCGGCGTGCCGTTGTGCACCGCGATCACCACCTGCCCGATTTGCTCGACCGTATCAAGCGTGCCGGCGATTCGCACCGGATACGAATCGCCCTGATGCTCGATGTACCCGGCGCCCCGGCTGGCATTGTTCTTTTCCAGGGCACTCGTCAGATCGCCAAAAGTAAGCCCATAACTGACGAGCTTCATCGGATCCGGCCGCACGACATATTGCTTTTCATACCCGCCGATCGCATCGACGTCGGCGACGCCCTCGATCCCCTTGAGTTGCGGCCGAATGATCCAGTCCTCCACCGTGCGAAGATACGCCGCGCGCTCCACGTCGGTGGTAAGCCGATGGCCCTCGGGGGTGAGGTATGAGCCATCGCTTTGCCAGCCCGGGTTGCCGTCGGCGGCCCGCGCGCCCTGGCCGCCGGGATGCTGGTAGCCGACGGTCCACATGTACACTTCGCCCAGGCCGGTGGTGATTGGCCCCATTTTCGGCTGGGCGCCGTTGGGCAGGCTCTCCCTGGCGTCGGTCAGTCGCTCGGCGACCTGGTTGCGGGCGCGGTAGATGTCCACGTCGTCGTTGAAGATCGCCGTCACCTGCGAGAAGCCGTTCCGCGAAAGCGATCGCGTGCTCTGCAGGCCCTCGATTCCCGCCAGCGCGGATTCGACGGGGAACGTCACCTGCTTCTCGATTTCGGCCGGCGAGAGCGAGGGAACGAAGGTGTTGATCTGCACCTGGTTGTTGGTGATGTCCGGCACCGCGTCGATCGGCAGCCGCCGCAACGAAAACACGCCGATCACGCCAACGCCGATCGTCAGCAGGACGATCAGCCAGCGGTGTTGAATGGAGAATTTCAGGATTCGTTCGAGCACGTTGGCGGTGATCCTATGTAAAACCGTGCGTGAGCCGTTGGCGCGAACACGCCGGAAAATCCGAAGCGCGAAATCCGAAATCCGAAACAAGCACAAAAATCAAAGGGCAAAATTCAAAACGGGGGCATCCGGGCCGACCCGCTCTTGTTTTGAGTTTTCCGCTTGTCCGCCTTTTGAATTTGTTTCGGATTTCGTGCTTCGGATTTCGGATTTTTTCGCGGTTCGGGTTCAATCATTATCCGCACCCGCGCTCTTCCCCGCCTCTGCTTTAAGAATGGCTCCTCCCGCGGTTACGATTTTTTGCCTTGGGTCAGGCCCGAAACAATCGCGACAAATCCGCCGGCGGAGTTGCCGACGCTGATCAGCCGTTTGGCGAATGTATTTTCCTTTCCCTTCACCGGCACAAAGACGGCGGTGGTGCCATCCACGGTTAAAATCGCGGACGCCGGCACGGCCAGCGTGGCCTCGTCGCCATTGTCGGCCGCGAGCGTGGAAACAATATCCGCCTCGGCAAACATGCCCGGCTTCAGCGTCGCATCATTTTTCACGTCGATTTGAACGCGGATGGTCCGCGTGGCCGGATCGACCGACAGGCCGATCCGCGAGACCTTGGCATCATAAGATGCATCGCCCATCGCCGGCAGGGTAACGGTCGCCCTGGCCCCGATGGCTACGTCCCTGATCCGAGATTCGGGCACATCCGCCAGCACCCAGAGCGTACTCATATCGGATACGACCAGGAGTTTGGGCTGATCCGGCTTCACCAGTTCTCCAAGCGTCACGTCCCGCTCCGTGACCGTGCCGGCCAGCGGCGAACGCACGGCATAGCGCGGGCTGATTTGGCCGGTGTTGGCCAGTTGCGCGATCGCCTCCGCGCTCATGCCGATGAATCCCAATTTGCTCTGGGCTTCCTTGAGCATGGCCTGCGCGGTGAGCAGGGCGTTCTGCACCGCCTTGTAGTCGGCATCGCGTTTCTGCAATTCGCCCAGGGCGATTCCCTGGCTGCTGTCGTAGAGCGATTTGCCGCGTTCGTAGGCGGCCTTGGCCGGGCCAACGGCGGCCTGGGCGGTGACAATGCCGGTGCGCTTCAACAGATAATCGCTTTGGGCGAGTCCCAGTTCCGGACTTTCCACGATGAGCAGTTCGTCACCCTTCTTCACCATGTCGCCGACGTTGACCTTGATGTCGGCGACGCGCCCCTGCACCGCCGACCCGACCACCGCCGTCGCCAGGGAATTAAACGCAAGGCGCGCGGGAACGATTAAGTGCGAGATCAGCTTGTGCCTGGAGACCGCGCCCAGCGCGATGCCGTACCGCTTAACGGCGCGCGGGGCGAGAACGATCTGGTCGGCGGCGTCAACGCCTTCTTTTTTCGCGGCGCCCGATTCGGACCGGGCACGGCTGGAATCCTTGTCCACCGCCGCCGGCTTGCTGTCGGCATCGTCTTTGTCGGCGGCCGCGCGCGATAACGGCATTGTCAGCGCGAGGCCGACGATCAGGCTAAGGAATGGGATTGCCGGCGGAAGGTGAATGATCTGGCGCAATGTAAGAGGGTACATGGTCTCTCGACTAAAAGACTCAACGTGGGCGGCTTCCGTTCTCAATGCACACGAAGCGACGTCGCCGGCCCATCCGCGGCTTGCGCCGCCGACACCGTCGCCGTCGCCGGCCCGGTCGCGGGCGCCGGCGCTTCAAGACGGGCGGCGACGGCGGGGCCGCCGACGGTGCGCTGCAACTCGAATAGGGCGACCGACGATTTTTGTTGCACGTCCACCAACAGCTCGCGGGCAGTTTGCAAATCCTGCTCGGCCAGGAGGAACGTGGCCAAATCGGCTTCGCCGGCGCGGTACGCGCGCTGGGCCTGGGCGCGGCGAAGCTCCTGGAGCGGGAGCAATTCGCCGGTCATCTGCCGGAGCGCTTTCTGCGAAGCGGCAAAAGTTTGATACGCCCGGCGGACCTCCTCAACCACCTGCCGGCTGATCTGCGTCAGCTTGTGCCGGGCCTCTATTTGGTTGGATCGCGCCTTTTTCAGTTTTGCCTGCCCCTGATCGAAGATCGGCAGTGGCACGGTCAGCGCGGGCCCGACCGCCCAGACCGTGTCGCGCTCGGATTCCGGGCCCAGTTGCGTTCCCTCCCAGGCGGCGAAGCGCGCCAGGGCCGCCTGATCGCCCAGCGCCGCCAGTTCCCATCGGCCCGCCTGCATTTCCGGGCGATTGATCAACGCCGCCCGCACCCATCGTTGTTCGTCGGAGACAACAATCCTTGATGGTTGCCAGGGCGATACGCGCCAATCCGCGCGCCCCGAGGGCCGGCCGATTATCCGCGCCAAGGCCAGGCGGGCGTTGATCCGATCGAGGGTGCGCGACTGGATTTGGGCGTCGAGGGCGACCCGCTGCGTATCGAGCGTGAGCACGTCCAGCCGGGTGCCCTCGCCGATGTTGAGCCGGGCCTCCCCAACGTGCAAAAGTTGCTCAATGATCTTCCGCCGCTCGGCCAAAACCTGGAGCCGGGCGTCCAGCGCCTGCACCGCCGCGTATTGTTCCTGGACTTCTGCCAATGATTTGAGCACCACCGCCAGCGCATCGGCTGCCGCGGCGCGCAGGCGATTGTCGGCAATACTGATTTGCCGGGGGCGCAGCAAATAGCTGAGCAAATCGGTATCGAGTCCCAGCGTGATGTACGCCGCCTGGTGTTGGCGAAAAAGGTAGCTGAAATTCAAAACCGGGTTGGGCAGCAGCCGGCTCTGGTCGGCATCCGCCTCCGCCGCCCGCACGCGGGCCAATGCCTGTTGGATGGCCGGATCGGAGATCAGCGCCAGGCGCACCGCCAGCGGCGCGGAAAGCATATCCGGGGTATCGCCGGGCATGTCGATCGGGGCGCCACGCGGATCAAACCGGATCAGCCCGGCCTCGCCAATGGCGCGGGCGGCGGCGTCCGGCACATCAACCACGGGGCGTCGCGAGCCGCAGCCGCCGGCAATCAGGAAAACCGCGGAACATGCAATTGCCGCGAGAGATGAGGGCCGATCAATGTTTTGATAATGGGTGCCCATGCAATTTTTCATTTAGCCAGTCAACGGGAATGGAGTCTCCGCTTACTATAGATGGAGCGCCGTGAAATCCAACCTTGCGGTGCGGCCACCCCATCCCAAGGGGCTTGCGTGTCCGCATGATGGGTGTCTACAATCCCGCCCCCGGCCAGGCGGAGGCGCAACCTTCCATACCGGCAGCGATTGATTCGGAGGATTTCCGCGTGATCTGCGTTTCCAACCTTTCCAAGGCCTACGGCAGCGTGCTTGCCGTGGACCGCGTTAGTTTTGATGTGGGCAAGGGACAGGTGGTCGGGTTTCTCGGGCCCAACGGCGCGGGAAAATCCACCACCATCCGCATGCTCGCCTGCTATCTCCCGCCCACGAGCGGCGGGGCAACGATCAATGGCTTTGACATCTTCCATCAATCCGAGCAGGTGCGGCAAAGCCTGGGCTACCTTCCCGAAAACTGCCCGCTGTACGCCGAGATGCGCGTCGAGGAATATCTCGATTTTCGCGGCCGGCTTCGCAAGATGGACCGCGCGACGCGGCTCAAGCGAATCGACCATGTCGTTGATCGCTGCTGGCTCAAACAGGTCCGCCGTCGGCCCATCGGGCATTTGTCCAAAGGCTATCGCCAGCGCGTGGGCCTGGCCGATGCGATGCTGCACAATCCAGCCGTTCTGATTCTCGACGAGCCGACCGTCGGCCTGGATCCCACGCAGATCATCGAATCTCGAAAACTCATCAAGGAACTGGGCGGCCAGCACACGATTATGCTCTCGACGCACATTTTGCCGGAGGTGGAGGCGGTGTGCGATCGGGCAATTATCATTGCCGGCGGACGGATCGTGGCGCAGGGGTCGCCCGAGGAATTGCGCTCCACCCGCCGGGCGTCGGCCCGCGTGTTGGTGGAATGCAAGGGGCCCGCCGAGGCCGTGCGCAACGCGCTGTCGCGCGTCAGCGGCGTGGGCGGGGTGGACATCCTCACCGGCAACGGGGAAATACGCGGCGAAGCCCGCGCGGGCAAGCAATCGGATAACGCGTACGTCACGGCAGCGCTCCGTCCCCAGGAAAACCGTGACGTGCGCGAGGAGGCGGCCCGCACGGTGGTACAGAACGGCTGGCCGCTCCGTGAGATTCGCCTCGAACATGCCACTTTGGAGGAATTCTTCGTGCAGGTAACCGCAACGCAGGCCATGGCCAAGGGAGGTGCGGCATGAATCGCGCCAGCACCATCGCCCGCCGGGAGCTCAGCAGCTACTTCTATTCGCCTATCGCGTATGTGGTGATGACGCTGTTTCTGGCGATCTGCGGGTTCTTCGTCTATCGCGATTTTCAGCCGGGCCAGCCCGCCGGCATGCGGTCGATCTTCGAGCACATGGTCTGGCTGCTGATCGTCGCCATCCCCGTGCTTTGCATGGGCCTTCTCGCCCAGGAATGGAGCACCGGCACCATCGAAACCCTTATGACCGCCCCCATCAGCGAGACGGACGTGGTCATCGGCAAATTCATGGGGGCGCTGGCGTTCTTCGGCGTGCTGCTGGCGCCGACGCTGCTTTATGTTGTGGTCCTGCGCATCTATAGCCGGATGGATCTGGGGCCGATTTTCAGCGGATATTTGGGAATTGTATTGGTCGGCGCGCTCTTCGTGTCGGTGGGGCTCTTCTGCTCGTCGCTGACGCGCAGCCAGGTGGTGGCGGCGGTGGGCGCGGTGGCCATCCTATTCCTGCTGACCGTCGCGCCCTACGCCTTGCAGGAGCAGGCCTCCACGCTCAGCACGTTCTGGCGCCACGTCACCGACCAGGGCGTTTACACCCGCTACGTCGATTTCAGCAAGGGCGTGATTGATACGGGGCATGTGGTGTTTTTTGTGGCCGCCACGCTGGTGTTTTTGTTTTTGACCACAAAGATATTGGAGTCCAGGCGGTGGAGATAAAGTGAAGAGAAGAATAACCGCGGAGGCGCGGAGACGCAGAGAAGAGTAGGAGTGGGAATTTGATTGGGAGAATAGAACCATCAATGTATCACGGGCGTCTCGCCCGTGCCGATGGGGCGGTAGTCAAGGAGTTGCTGTAACGCAAATGACAATATCATTACGACGCGGCCCGCGGAGGTTTTTCAATCTAATCCGGCTGGCCACTCTTTAGTATTTATCCGCATTTTCTTTCTCTGCGTCTCTGCGTCTCCGCGGTGAATCCGCTCTTCGATCTTGGAAAACTCATGAGCAAACAGAAAGTTGAACCATCCCCATCCTCCCGCACGCCGCTCCACGAGGATCAGTCGCAGCGGCGGGTGAAGTATGGGGCGAACGTGGTGTTGGTCAGCGTGATGGTGATCGCACTGGCCGCGTTCGCGGTGTGGCTGGCGCAGTCGCAGGACTTGCACCTGTTTGGCAAGCGATTCAGCCTTCGCGCCCGGCCCGATCTCACGAGCAATTCCTCGAATACGCTTAAGCCGCAGACGGTCGCCATCGTTCAGGATTTGCCGAAGAAGGTGACGCTGGTGTGCCTGTATCCCAAGCTCAAGGAGGAGGAGAAGGGGCAGAAGGAGGACACGCGCGAGCGCGTGCTCAACATCCTCGATCAGTATCGGCAGCGCAATCCAGACAAGGTGACGGTGGAGGCGATCGATCCGATTGCCGAGCCGGCCCGGCTGGATGCCTGGATCGGGCAGATCAAGCGCGACTACGGCCAAAACATCTCCAGCTACGAGGAACTGCTGCGCGGCTTCCCCAAGACGCTGGAGCAAATCAAACAGCTTTCCTCGTCTCAATCGCTGGCCATGCGGCAGATGATGCAATCCGGCGGCGAAGACGCGGTCGGCAAACTCCCCGAAAAGCAGCAGGAAAAGCTCGCCAACACCATCAACGGCGCCTTCAGCACCGTGCAGCAATTCCCGGCGATCCTTCAATTGATCGACACGAAGATCAAGGAAGAGCTGGAAAAGAAGATCCCCGATTATGAAGCCGGAAAGACCACGCTGGTCTCGCTGATGGGGCAGTTCTCCGAGCAGGATCAGCTTGTTTCGCAGGGGTTGGCACAGTTGCGGGATGACAAGACCGCGCCGCAGATCCTGCGCGCCTACGCCACGTCCGCGGTGAAGGTCTTCGATCAGATGAAGAAGATCGCGGATGACACCGTCAACAAGGCCAAGGCTCTGGGCAAGCTGAAATTGGAGGACGTTCGCCGCAAGCTGATCCCCGCGGACGACACCGAATCTCCGCCGCCGGCCATCGTGGTGATGGGCCCGGAGGATATTCGCGTGATCGATTTCGACAGCGTCTGGAAGAGCGGCGACAGCACCGGCCTGATGGGCGCGAGCGGCCAAAAGGCCCGCCTGCGTTTCGCCGGCGAGCAGCAGATCACCAGCGCGCTGCTCGCGTTATCGCAGGGCAAAAGAAAAGTGGTCGCCTTCGTGCGGGGCGGCGGCCCGCCGGTTACGGATGCCCGTTTTCGCGGGCCGCTCACCGATATCGCCGATCGCCTGCGGTCGTATAACTTTGAAGTGGTCGAGAAAGACTTGAGCGGGCAATGGGCCCGGCAGATGATGCAGCAACGGCAGATGATGCCCACGCCCGAGCCCTCGGATGAAGAGCTCAAGGACGCCGTCTGGATCGTCACCTCCAATCCGCCGGACATGCAGAGCGGCATGCCGTCGGGCCCGCTGCTCACCCAACGGCTCAAGGACCATCTGGAACCAAAGGGCAAGGGCGCCGCGCCGGGCGCGGCGATGGTGCTGATCGCCCTGCACGGGGACCCGATGTCTTCCCTCCTCAGCGATTACGGACTTGAGGCGCGGCCGGAATTACTGTGCGTCCATGAGGCGATCAATTCCGCCGCCGGCACCAATGAGGATTTCGTGGAGCGTGCCCGCCGGCAGCCGCCGATTTTCGTCATTAACCAATATGGCGACAGTCCTGTCACTACGCCGCTCGCTTCGCTGGATGCCGCCCTGGTTCCGTTGTTGCCGATCCGCAAGCGCCCTTCGGTTCCTTCAGACGTGAAGCTGGACATGATTCTGCCCGTGCCTCAGGAACCCAAAAGTTGGGGCGAGAGCGATCTGCGATTCGTCGAGGGGGACCCTAACGCTCCCCAGCCGACGTTTGACGCCGGATCGGGCGATTTGGCGGGCCCGCTGTTCGGCGGCGCGGTCGCCGAAAAAAAAGGGGCCGGCAAGCTGGTTGTCTTCGGCGGCAATCAGTGGATGTTCAACCCCATCCTCGAAATCCCCGACCCCAAGATGGAAAAGCAGCGCCTCAACGTCGCCCGTTTCCCCGGCAACGGCGAGCTGTTCGCAAACTCGGTCTTCTGGCTTGCCGGGGAGGACAAGATGATCGCCCTGAGTCCCTCGGCGATGGATACGCCGCGCATCGCCGCCATGGGGCCCGGCGCCTTGAACTTCTGGCGGCTGGGCATCTTCATCATCGGCTTGCCGCTGGCGGCGTTGCTGTGCGGGCTGTTCGTCTACCAAACCCGCCGCGATTGACAGGCCCGGGATTTTGGAAGCGACGGCCCGATTGTGTTCCGTCTGATTTCGCATGTTCGAGTCGTGCCTTTTGCCCGTTGGATTGTTCATTCGCAATCGTTGATAACCCCAAAAGACCATGAATTTCAGAACCACCGTCATTCTCGCGGCCGTGCTACTGGCGGCGGGCGTATTTTTCTTCATCGCCACCCGCAGTTCCGACAACACCGCCTCCGATCAGGCCACCACGTCCAAATCCGACGCCAAGGGCCACGCGCTCTTTGACGTGAAAACCGACAAACTTGAGAAGCTCGCCATCCGCCCCGACAAAGGCGCGCCGATCGAAGTGGCGCGCGCAGACGGGAAATGGAAGATATTGCAGCCGGTCGATTGGCCGGCGGAATCTTCCAAAGTTGAAAGCATCCTGAGCGCGGTGGCGAATCTGCGTTCGCGCGGCGGGGTGGAGATGAATTCCTCCAACGCCGCCTCAACCGGGCTGGATCATCCGCGATTTGTCATCCAGGCCTTCGGCGATGGCAAGCGCATCACGCTCGACGTAGGCAACCATTCCGCCCTGGGTAATGACCTGTACGTGAAAGCCGGGGACGCCAAACAGGCCGACCTCGTGGCCGCCGGTACGCTCGGCCAGGATCTCGCCAACGGCAGCGACAAGCTCCTCGATTCCCTGCGCAGCAAGCAATTGGTCAGCGTGCCCGAGGCGGACGTGCGGCAGGCGCAATTTGTGCGGCGGTCGGGCCGGCTGGTGTTGGAGAAACAGGGGGAGGACTGGCAGATCGAGCAGCCGGTGAAGTTGCCCGCCGATGCAAGCGAAGCAAGCAGCCTGCTGGACACCGTGACCGGCCTGCAGGCCGCCGAGTTTTCCGATGAAGCCGCCGCCCAGCAGGCGGGAGCGCGGTTCGATCATCCGCGCGCGGTGGTGTGGATTACGTCCAGCGCGCCGACCACCGCGCCGGCAACGCAAGCCGCCGCCGCACCGGCCACCGCGCCGGCCGACATGGCCGCGGATGCAAAAACCCTGTCGGCACGCGGCGGGGCGACGATCGTCATCGGCCAGGCCGTGGATATTCAGGCCGAGAAGGTTTGGGTGAAGATCTTCGATCCCAGCCATCCGCCGGTGGTCGCCCAGGCGCAATTCAGCAAAGTTTCGTTCGATCGCTTGAGCCAGGCCACGCCGCTGGAATTGCGCGACAAGCGGGTGATGGACATCGATCCGTCAAAGGTTGCAAGCTTTACGTTGGCGATGGATGCGCCCGCGCCGACAACCGCCCCGGGCGTCGCGCCGCCGGCGGCGGCGCATATGCGCGAGTTCACCATTGAACGGCGAAAGGGAACGCCGCCCGTGTTTGGGCCCGCGTTGCCCAGGGCGACGAATCCGATCACGCGCCCGCATTCTGCCGCCACGCGCCCCGCAAATACCGGCGGTCCCACGACGCGCCCCGCCGCGCCGGCCAGCGCGCCGGCGGGATCGAGTTCCGAATCGGCGTCGCCGACGACTGCCGCCTCCGCCGCGCCGAATGTGTCGGGGCAGACGGGTGATTCGGGGCCAAGACCGCAGCCGCTCAACTCGCGCTCCGTGCCGCCCTCCGCCGCGACGACCCAATCCTCGCTCGCTGCCGCTTCAACGAATGCCCCCGCCGCAACCCAACCCACCGGCCCGGAGGCCGATCAGCCCGCGCCGCTGGCCTGGTACTTCGCCTCCGGCGGCGAAGGCAAAGCCGACGACGGCCAAGTCACCGCGCTGCTCGATTCGCTGCATCCCCTGCGCGTCACCAAGTACGATGCGACGTCGCCGACCACTCAGCCGGTAGGCGTGAAATACACCCTCACGATCCGCACCATCCCCGCCAACGCCGGCGAAAGTCCGCTGAAATACGTCATCCATATCACCGACCCCGGCCCCGCCGCCACAGGCCCGGTCCTGCCGATCATCGGCACCTACAAAGACCTGATCTTCGAGATCGACCGCAGCTTCATCGAGAACCTCAACGGCGACTTCAAAACCAAAAAAGCCGCCCCAAACCCGCCCCCCTCATTCGGCGGCGGCGGCCTGCCGCCGGGGGTGAACTTCGGGCAGTAGGATTCTCTTTGCGGCTGAAGAAAAGAGGATTCACCGCGGAGACGCAGAGACGCAGAGACGGATCAGAAAATCGCAATACTTCCGCCGAATGCGAGGCCGGGCAATGCGTTGTATGAATGGGGTCAACGTATCACGGGCGTCCCGCCCGTGCCGACGGCTTTAGAGTAGGAACAATCGATGGATTGTGACCGCCATTCCAGCACGCACGGGCGAGACGCCCGTGTCACGATTGAGGTTGTGTTTCACGGCATGACACGCTTCTGCTTATGCGACACAGGAATACGCGTAGTCGCGCGCGGCTCTTTAGGTACCGCGGTTTTTCCGTTTTTATGGGTGATTCGGCGATACGGCTCGGACCGTCGAAAGCGCCTCCGTGTTTCCGTGCCTCAGTGGTGAGTCTTCTTCAGACGGCTTACGTCAGTCCCTCCACCGCCTTCACCTCCACCTGATCATTCCGCGAAAGATCGGCCAGCGTGCGTTTGCCCATGATGGCTTTGATGCGGACCTTGCCCCCCTCGAACTGCCGGTCGTGGACGCGGGCGCGGGATTCGATGAACGCGAGCAGCTTTCCGTTGGTTTCGTCCGCCTCCAGGGTCACGTCCACCTGCTGGCCTCGCGCCGCATCATGCACTTTTTTCACCAAGTCCGGCAGCCCAGTGCCGTGACGCGCGCTGATGGGGATGGCGTCGGGATGCAGCGTCCGCCAGAACGGATAGGCGGCTTCGCCTTCCTCGGTGTCGGTCTTGTTCAGCAGCAGAATCTCGGGCTTGCCCTTGGCGCCGATTTCCTCGAGCACCTCGTGGACGGTTGTGAATTGTTGCTGTGCATGCGGATGCCCCACGTCCAGCACATGCAGCAGCAGGTCGGCGTGCACGGCCTCCTCCAGCGTCGCGCGGAAGCTGGCCACCAAATTGTGCGGCAGATCGCGCACGAATCCGACCGTGTCGCTGAGCAGCACCTGCGTTCCTTTCTCGATCCGCCAGGCGCGGGTCTTGGTGTCGAGGGTGGCGAAGAGCTTGTCGTCGGCGTATGTGCCGGCGGCGGTGAGGGTGTTGAACAGCGTGCTCTTGCCGGCGTTGGTGTAGCCGACGATGCAGACGGTGAAATGATCGAGGTTGCGCTGCTCGACCTGGCGGGTTTTGCGGAGCTGGATCTGGGCGATTTCGGATTTGAGCACCGAGACGCGTTTGCGGACGAGGCGTCGGTCGGTTTCGAGCTGCGTTTCGCCGGGCCCGCGCGTGCCGATGCCCATCCCGCCGCCGCTGCCGGCGATGCGCTCCAGGTGCTGCCACATGCGCGCCAGGCGCGGATAGGTGTATTGCATCTGTGCCAGTTCGACTTGCAGCTTGGCTTCGTGCGTTTGGGCGCGGGTGGCGAAAATGTCGAGGATGAGCTCCGAGCGGTCGAGGATTTTAACGCCTTCGCCATGCTCCGAGGCGAGCTCCTCGTTCATCAGTTTTTCCAGCCCGCCGATCTGACCCGGAGAAAGGTCATTGTCGAAAACGACGACATTGGCCTTTTCCTGCCGGGCGAGTTGGGCGATTTCGATGGCCTTTCCGCTGCCGATGTAGGTTCCCGAATCGGGCTTGGGGCGCCGCTGCAATACTTCGCCGACCACTTTCGCGCCCGCGCTGCGGACCAAGGATGCCAATTCCCCCAGCGGCTCGCGCGGGTCGGCGCCCGATCCCGGCAGGATCACCCCCACGATAATCGCCCGCTCCTGGCGAACGGATAATTCGATGCGCTTCAGTTCGGACAACGGATGGGTCTCCTGGTTGGGGCGCCGGGCCGGGTAGTAGCGGCCGCTGGATGCGAATGGGGATTATAGCCCTTACAATCCCGCCCATGGCGAGCGAGAGCGTTACTGATTTTGCGCTATTGGACTACATCGACGGACTGGTCGAGGACCTGCGCGGGCATGTGCCGGCGGCGTTGACGAAATGGGACTCGGACGCGATCCATCGCTCGCGCGTGGCCACCCGGCGGCTGAAGGCGGCGCTCGATCTTCTTAAGCCGGTCCTTTCCGATGAACAGCGCAAGCCATTTGCCGTGGTGCTGCGGAAATTGCGCCGGCGGCTGGGGCCCTTGCGCGATCTGGACGTGATGATCGGGCACCTGGCCGAATTGCGCGGGGCACACGCGCACGGCGGGGCAGTGCAATGGCTTGGAGATCGCCTGCGGGCGCGGCGAGAGGCACAGCGCGAGGCGATTCCGGGCAAGCGGGCGCATTCTCGCGTGCTGGCGCGGCTGGGCACGTGGTGGGGCTTGCGCGAGGAGGTGGCCGAGGCGCGGGAGGCGGCGGATTCGTTGCTGGCCCAATCGCTGCATCTGCAACTCGATGCCTTTGCCGAGCAGGCGGATCGCCTGTCCGGCAAGACCCTGGGTTGCGATCCCGCGCAGCCCCAGGACCCGCATGCGGTGCGCATTGCCGCCAAAAATTTCCGTTACACATTGGAGATGGCGGGCGTGCAGGGGCACAAGCTGCCGGTTTCCATCATGCGCGGGTTCAAGCGCATGCAGGAATCACTGGGGCTGTGGCATGATTACGTCGTGCTGACCGAGCGGGCCATGCAGGTGTCGTTGGAGGAATTGCTTCCGCACCACGATGCCGCGCTGCAGGCGCGGGTGCTGAACCTGGCGCGAATGCTGCTGGGCCGCTCGTCGCGGCACATGGATCAATTCTCCAAGCTCTGGCTGGCGAAGGGGGATGAAGTAGCCGGCGCGATACGCACTGTGTTCCCGCTGACGCAGCCGGGGAATGGGCCGGAAGGCGGCGACGCATCGCGTTTGGTCAGTGAATCGAAAACGGATCGCGATCCGCCTGGCTCAGATGAAACGCCAGCCCCGGCAGCATCGCCTCCAGACGCGGCTTGAGGCGGGCGAGTGCGAGGCGTTCGCTATTGGAATGGAGGGTGCAAACGACGGTGATGCCGGCCTCGGCGGCGCGAAGGGCGTCGTGGTGCCGCATCTCGCCGGTGACGTAAAGCTCGGCGTTGTGCGCGATGGCATCATCCAGCAATTCCCCGCAAGCGCCGGCGCAAACCGCCGCCCGCGTGATTTGTCCCTCCATCGGCCCGGCAATCAGCAGATGATCCAACTCCAGGCCGCGCTTCAAGCGCGACAACAGTTCGGCGCGCTCGACGGGCTGTGCAAACGTCCCCACGCGTCCCTGCCCCAGTCCTTCGGGCGGGGCGGCCAGCAGGTTCAGGTCGAACGCGGGTTCCTCGTAGGGATGCGACTGCCGCAACGCATGGATCACATGTTCGATCCGCGAGATCGGCACCACGGTTTCAAGCCGAATCTCGGCGGATTGCTCAAGCCGGCCCGCCTGGCCGACGGCGGGGCTTGCGCCTTCCTCGCCAAAAAATGTGCCTGTGCCGGGCGAACGGAAACTGCATGAAGAGTATTTGCCGATGCGGCCGGCGCCCGCGTCGAAGAGGGCATCGCTCACCGGCTCGACCGCCGACTCCGGCACAAACGCCACGAGCTTGTATTGCGATGATTTGGTTTCCGACAATTTCAACGGCGAACGCTCGGTCAACCCCAACACATCGCACAACACGTCATTGGTGCCACCCTCGGCAACGTCCAATGCCGTGTGCGGCGAATAAATCGCGACGCCGCGCCGGATGGCGTCGAACACCACGCTGCCCGCCGTCAGCCGCTTGATCGCCGCGAAGATCGGGGGGTGGTATGCGATGACCGCGTCGCAACCGAGCCGCGCGCCTTCCCCCGCCACTGCCCGCGTGTAATCAATCGTCAGCAATATTTTGGAGATGTTCTGCGCCGGATCGCCGGCGAGTAGGCCGACGTTATCCCAGGCCTCGGCGTACCGGGCCGGGGCGATTTCCTCCAGGGCGGCGGTGAGCTGCGACAATTTCATGGCGGCATTGTACGAGCCCAAGGGAAGGCCACGAAGGAACCTCAGCGCCGACTTACGCCCACGATGGAAAGAGAGAACAACCACGGAGACACCCGAGCACTGGGGCGCATTCGAGACAACGCGCAACCTTGAGAAACATGAAAACCGAATTGTTAGTTTTCGTTACCGACCAACCAAGGGCGCCGGTTGAATCAAATGCGCCTCCGTGTTTCCGTGCCTCCGTGGTGAAATTCTTCTCGTGGGGCGAAAAATTGCGCTAATGGCGCGTATCATGGTGCGTTCGCTCCTGGGGCGCGTCGCCTGTGGGATTGTGCCGTCTCATTTGCTCGCTGGAATAACGCATGCCTGCCAATCGTTTCAACGGCTATACGGATCTGGGCGTCGGGATCGGGCTTCGCATACCGCATTATCGCCATATCCTCGACAAAAAGCCGGCCTGCGACTGGTTTGAGATCATCAGCGAAAACTACATGTGCGACGGCGGCCGGCCGCTGGAAATCCTCGACCAGATCCTTGAGCAATATAAAGTCGTGCAGCATGGCGTGAGCATGTATTTCGGCTCGACGGATCGGCTTAACCGCGAGCATCTCAATCGCCTCAAGCGGCTTGTGAAGCGCACGAAAACGCCGTTCCTCTCCGATCACCTTTGCTGGGGCAGCGTGGATGGCACGTACAGCCACGATCTATTGCCGATGCCGTACACGTTTGCCGCCGCGAAGGTGACGGCCCAGCGGGTGCGCGAGGCGCGGGATTTCCTGGAAGTGCCGATCTGCGTCGAGAACGTCAGCAGCTACGCTGAGTTTCATACCTCGGAAATGACCGAATGGGAGTTTCTCAGCGAGGTGGTCGAGCAGGCCGACTGCGGGATTTTGCTCGATGTCAATAACATCTACGTATCGAGCAAGAATCACAGTTTCAACCCATACGATTATCTGAACAACGTGCCGCACGAGCGGGTGGGGCAGATTCATGTGGCGGGGCATTCGAAGTACGAGAAATACATTCTCGACACCCACGATCATCCCGTGCTCGATCCGGTGTGGAAGATGTACGGCCACGCCCTGAGCCTGTGCGGCCAGACCAATACGCTGCTGGAATGGGATGCGCATATTCCATCGTTTGATGAAGTGCATGCCGAGGCGATGAAGGCGAATAAGTTCATCGCGCGGGCGTTGACCCAACAAGGGAACATGACAGATACGTCGGCGTCTCTGATTCTCTCTCCCGGCACTTCGGGGAAGGGTAGGGGCGGGGGCCGTGAAATGCAACCTCAATCGTGACACGGGCGTCCCGCCCGTGCGTTTTTCATGGAACTTGGAATACGCCGATTTCCCTACCCCACAGCCGTCGGCACGGGCGGGACGCCCGTGTCACAATAAACGATTTGAATCCACGAATGGCGTCGGTTCGCCGAATTGCAATGTCCGATGCGGATCATGGCTGCCAGACCAAGAGAGAGAACACTATGCCTTTCTCGGCGCGTGAATCTTCGCCGTCCACTCGGTTGGCCGCTTCAAAGAAGCGACTCCAAACTTTCGGGGAGCTGCGCGAGCTCCAGCGGCTCTCCTTTTCCGCCGTCAGTTATCCGCTCTCGGCGGCCAGCCGGATGCAAAAGACGTGGAAAGATGGCCGGCCGATGGGACAGGTCATCTCCGAATTCATCAAGCCCAACGACCGGCTCACCAGCTTCGAGCGGCTGGAAATCTATAATCGCCAATACTGGTTTCGGCTGCTCGATTGCCTCTGGGACGACTATCCCGGCTTGCGCGCGATCCTGGGCAACGGCAAATTCGAGAAACTTCGCATCGCATATTTGCGACAATATCCATCCCGGTCATTCACGCTGCGAAACCTGGGCAGCCGGCTCGTGGAGTTTCTGGAGCACGAGCCGCGATACACCGCGCCGCGCCAGAAGATGTGCCTGGACATGGCGCGATTTGAGTGGGCGCAGGTGGTGGCCTTCGACGGCGAAACCAAGCCGCCCCTGGGTGTCGATGACCTGCTGGCTAAAGAACCGGCAAAGCTGCGCCTGGGGCTTCAACCTTATCTATCGCTGCTGGAATTGAATTATCCGCTGGACGATTTCGTGATCGCCGTCAAGAAGCAGGACAGCGCGATGCGCTCGGAGGCGAGCAACGCGATGGAGGAACAGGAGAAGGAAGCGCGGCCCCGCAAAGTTCGGCTGCCGCGGGCGCGTAAGACTTTCCTGGCTGTCCATCGTTTCGACAACCAATTGTACTACAAGCGGCTCGATCCACCGGCGTTTCGCATCCTTTGCGCGCTGCGCGATGGCGCGTCGCTGGCCGACGCCTGCCAGGCGGCAGTGGGTGAAGACGACGCGCCCCCGGAAGAGATTGCCGGCCGCATTCGCCAGTGGTTTTCGTCGTGGACACAGATCGGATGGTTCTGCGCGCCGCCTTCGGCGGGGCGGGCAGGTCCGCAAATCCAAAGAGAAAGCAACCACGGAGACACCGGGGCACGGAGGCGCGCGCGAAGCGATGTGCCGCTTTGCAGAAAAGCGACTAAATAGCCGTGCGAAAGTCGATGTATCCTGATCCATTTTCGGATTTCGAGTTTGGTCGCGGGGCGGACCCTGCTCTGGGTTTCCGTGGCTCCGTGGTGAAATTCCCTCGTGGTGGGAAGAAATGGACAAATCATGCTGAAAACGTCATCCGCCAACGGCTTCCCCGCTCGCTTCATGCCGATGTTTGTGGAAAAGGCGAGCCATCTTCAATCGGCGGTGTTGCTGCTATTGAGATGGACGTGGGGGTTTCAGTTGCTCGAGTCGGGATACGGCCATCTCACGCACGTTGGGGCCACGCTGGCTAACTTTCAGAAGTGGGGCGTGCCGATGCCGCAGGCCAATGTGTACATATCGGGCGCTACGGAATTGGTGGGCGGATCGCTTCTGATGCTGGGGCTGTGCACACGGCTGATTTCCATTCCGCTGGTCTTCAACTTCATCGTGGCGATCGTCGCCGCCAGCCGCCATGAAATCGCCAAGGCGTTCGATTCATCCCAAAGCGGCGGCCTGCTCACCGGCTGGGACACCATCATCGACGACACCGCATTCCCCATGCTCGTGCTCGCGCTGATTATGATTGCCTTTGGGCCGGGGAAGGCGTCGATTGATTATCTGCTGAGCCGCACGGTGTGCCGGGCTGAAAAGTGGAAAGGGCCCCCGACAAACGCGGGAATCGAGCAACGTGACAGTCGTTCCGTTGTGGATTGATCGCGCCTCCGACCCGGTTTGGCACATGTTCTCATTCACCGATTAAAATGAACCGCGGATGAACGGAGATGAACGCGGATAAGAATCTGATCTGCATTCATCTGCGTTCATCCGCGGTTAACTCATCGGGGATGACGCTGCATCGTGTGAACAAACCCGATGACAATCCCGTGCCCCGCGGGTACAACGTGATTCACGCGGCAGCCGCGCGTGACGCATGAACCCGCAATCCGACATCATTCCCTATAAGCGTTCGCGCTTTCAAACCCGGCTTCCCACGGGCCGGCTATACACGCTGTCGCACTATTGGCTGGCCGAGATTGAGCCGGGCTTATGGCGGGTGGGATTAACCCGCTTCGCCACCCGCATGCTCGGCGAGGTGGTTGAGCAGGGGTTCGAGGTAAAAGAGGGCGGGGCGGTGAAGGTGGGACAGGTCATCGGATGGGTCGAGGGATTCAAGGCGCTCACGGATTTGTATTGCGTGGTCGACGGCGCATTTGCCGGTGGAAATGCACAGTTGGACGCGGACATCACGCGGATCGACAAAGACCCCTATCATGCCGGCTGGCTCTACCAGGTGCGCGGCGTCCCCGAACCCAACGCCGTCCCCGTCGAGCAGTATATCCAAGTGCTGGATACGACTATTGATAAGATGCAGGGAAGTTGAGGGTTGTAGGTGGTTTGTTGTGGGTTGAACGTTGTGGGTTAATTGCGGCTGCTCGCAGTCGGGTGAATGTCAGCGTTCAATGCAGACTTAGCGACTCACAACCTACAACAAACCACCCACAACCCACCGCCCTCAAATATGGAGAAGAGCATGGCACGGTCCCGTTACATCATGATCGGTGGGTTCCTGGGGGCGGGGAAGACGACCGCCGTTTTGCGGCTGGCCGAGCATCTGACGGCGCGGGGGCTGAAGGTGGGGTTGATCACCAATGACCAGAGCGTGGGCCTCGTTGATACGGCGATGCTCGCCTCCCACGGCTTCGCCGTCGAGGAAATCACCGGCGGGTGCTTCTGTTGCAAGTTTAATTCGCTGGTTGATGCGGCAGGCAAGCTTTCGGCGCAAACGCGGCCGGATGTTTTTATCGCCGAGCCGGTGGGGAGCTGCACGGACCTCAAGGCGTCGGTCAGTTATCCGTTGCGGCGGATTTATGGGGACGATTTCTCGGTGGCCCCGCTGAGCGTGTTAATCGATCCGGTGCGGGCGCTGCGCATCCTGGGGGTTGAACCGGGCAAGGCGTTTTCGCCGAAGGTCGTGTACGTCTACACCAAGCAGCTTGAGGAGGCGGAGATTATTGTCATTAACAAGATTGATCTTCTGAGCGAAGACCGCCGGGCCGCGCTGCGGGCGGTGTTGTCCGAGCGATTTCCCACCAGTCGGCTGTTGGAGGTTTCGGCGCGACAGGGCGCCGGGCTGGAAGAATGGTTTGACGCAATCGGCGACAATGACCTTGGCACCGCGCCTACCATGGACGTGGATTATGAACTGTACGCCCAGGGCGAGGCGTTGCTAGGCTGGCTAAACTGCACCTTAAACGTGTCGGCGGCGCAACCTCTTGACGGGAATGCATTGTTGCAGGACTTGGCGCAACGAATTCGCGGACAACTGGAATCGAGCGGCGCCCAGATCGCGCATTTGAAGATGACGCTGACGCCCGGCGAAAGCGCACGCGACATCGCGGTGCTGAATGTCGTGGCTGATGACCAGGCCGCCGAGCTTTCGCACACGCTCGACGCGCCGATCGAGACCGGCGAGTTGATCGTGAACCTCCGCGCCCAAGCCGATCCGGAACTATTGGCAGATGCCGTCAATGCGGCTTTCGCCGGGTGTGCCGGGGCAACGCGAGATCTGTCGCTGAACGTGGAACATCTGGAGCGCTTCCGTCCGGGAAAGCCGGAACCGACGTACCGGTATGCCAATGCGTAACAGACCGACCACGCGCCTGGGGACAAGCGCATCGCAGGCAGTCGTCGAATGCACGCGCACATGAGATGCGGCCCGCGGATTTTGCTCGCCAGGCCGCGAGCGGCGATGCGGCTGGCCGCGGTGAGACGAGCGGTACGGGGTGGTACCGTAGCACGGGCGTCTCGCCCGTGGAGTCGCGGTATTCCGCGATGTTCGGCCGGTACTCCGGTCGAAGGCACTTGAGCGCAGCGTTCTTCGTGGGCGTGAGGCCATCGGTCGCTGCGCTCGGGTGGTTTGGCCGGAGTACCGGCCAACGCCGCGGCGTACCGCGTCGCACGGGCGAGACGCCCGTGATACAGGAGTTTTGTCGTGAAGACCGGCCGGATCGTATATTGTCATTGCGTCTTCGCCCAGGTGGTGCCGCCTGAGGTGAAGCAGGAGGTTTTGCGCCAACTCGGCGAGTCGGGGCTCGCGTTCGACGCGGTGGCGGATTTGTGCGAAATGTCGGCCCGGCGCGATCCGGGGCTCAAGGCCCTGGCTGCCGAAGGCGACGTGAAAATCGCCGCCTGCTTTCCGCGGGCCGTGCGTGGATTATTCACGGCGGCCGATGCGCCGCTTCCAGAGCAAGGCGTGGAGATCTGCAATATGCGCACGGATAGTGCCGAGCAAGTCATGTCGGCCCTGCTGACGGTCGGCAGCAAGTCGATAGCGATCGATGCGCCCGGCGGCGCCGCTGCCGCCGCGGATGGGGATGCGCCCGGAGCGGAAAGTGATCCGCGAAAGGAGCCGCGATGATTTTGGCGAATGCGACCGCGACGCCGGCTCCGGCTCGATCTTCCGGGCAAGCGTTGGGGCCTGCCCTGCGCATCGCGCTGTACGAAGGGGCGGGCAGCCGGCCGTTGGAGGGGGAACTGCGAACCGAGTTGTTGCGGACGCTTTTGGAAAAGGGATACGCCGTTACTTGCGTGCGGCCCGGCTCGCCGGTTGCGAGCATTTTCTCCGGCGAACTGATCGTTCTCGGACAATTCGATGAAGAAAAGCCGGCCAGCGCGCAGGACGCCGACGCTGGCGTGCAGGTTCACTTTCGGCAGATCGCGGGATTATCGTCCGCGCAAGTATTCGATCTCGTCGAGCAGGTGCGCGAGCAGTGCAAGGCCGTTAAGCCCGGCGGATGGAAGCCGTGGTTCCCCGTGATCGATTACGGCCGATGCACCAACTGCATGCAGTGCCTTTCGTTTTGCCTGTTCGATGTTTATGGCGTTGACACCGGCGGCAAAATCAAGGTTCAAAAATCCCACAACTGCAAAACCGACTGCCCCGCCTGCTCGCGCGTCTGCCCGGAAGTGGCGATCCTCTTCCCCAAGTACAAAGCCGGCCCGATTAACGGCGACGTGGTTAAAGCCGAGGACCTGCAGCGCGAGAAAATGAAGGTGGACATCAGCGCGCTGCTCGGCGGCGACATCTATGCCGCCCTCCGCACCCGCAGCGCAGACGCCAAGCAACGCTTCTCGAAGGAGCGCGATGAAAAGCGCGCATTGGAAGAAAGAAAACGCTGCCTCGCCAAGCTACAGCAGGCGCTGGATATTCCGCAGGAAGTAATGAACGCGCTGCCGTCGATCGAGCAGATACAATCCAAGGCCACTGCGGCGCGGATGAAGAACGATTAACCACGAAGGCACGAAGGCACGAAGATGGGATACGGAGAAACAATGTCGGAGGCGGTCGAAAACGTCGCGCGCGAGATCGTGGATGCGACGTTTAAGGTACACCGCACACTTGGTCCTGGCTTATTAGAATCTGTGTATGAGGCCTGTCTGGAATACGAGCTCCGTCGCCGGGGTCTCAAAGTTCTTCGGCAGCTGAAAGTTCCGATTTTTTATGATGGCGTAGAATTGGACGCCGACCTGCGCCTCGACCTGCTCGTCGAAGGTTGCGTGATTGTCGAAATCAAATCGGTGGAGGCCATGAATCCGGTTTTTAAGGCTCAAGCACTCACTTACCTGAAGTTGACCGGACATCGCCTGTGCCTTCTTATCAATTTCAATGTCCCTCTCATCAAGGACGGCATCAAGCGGGTGGTACTGTAATTCGCTGATCTTCGTGTCTTCGTGCCTTCGTGGTTAATCTTCTTCGCCGGTCGCCGACTTCGAGAACCTTATGCTGATGCAAATGTCCAAACGGATGCTCGCCACCACGGACAAACGAATTCTGTGGAAGTTCGCCTATAACTTCGGCTACAAGGGCATGCGCTCGGTGCAGAAGTTCAAGAAGCGGATCAAGACCGGCGATTACTTTCCGCCGTTCCTTTACATCTCGGTCATCAACAGTTGCAACCTGCGCTGCCAGGGGTGCTGGGTGAAGGTGGACGGGCCCCGGCATTATCTGTCCGCCGACAAAATGGACCGCATCATCAACGACGCCAAGAAGCACGGCAACAGCTTCTTTGGCATTCTCGGCGGCGAGCCGTTCATGCACCCCGAGCTCATGGAAATCCTCCGCCGGCACCCGGACTGTTATTTCCAGATCTTCACCAACGGCCAGCTCATTACCAATGAGATCGCCGCCGAGATGCGCAAGCTCGGCAACTGCACGCCGCTGGTCAGCATCGAGGGCAATGAGATCGTTTCCAATGAACGCCGCGGCCGGCTTAATGTCTTCAACCGCACCCTGACCGGCCTGGAAAACTGCATCAAGCACCGCCTGATCACCGGCGTCGCCACCAGCGTCTGCCAAAGCAACATCGACGATCTGCTCAGCGAGACCTGGGTGCAGCGCCTCATCGACATGGGCGTGCATTACGTCTGGTATCACACCTACCGCCCCGTTGGCGCCGACGCCCACCCGGAACTGGCGCTTCGTCCCGAGCAGGTGCTGCGCGTGCGAAAGTTCATCGTCGGGCTGCGCAAGAAAATGCCGATCGGCGTGATCGACGCCTACTGGGACGACAAGGGCGAGGCCCTGTGCCCGATGGCGACGGGCATCAGCCATCACATTAATCCCTGGGGCGAGATCGAGCCATGCCCGATCATCCAGTTCGCCAAGGAAACCGTCCACGATGGCCGCGATCTGCTGCACGTTTTCCGCGACAGCGAATACCTGCGCGACTTCCGCCAACTCGCCGCCAAAACCACGCGCGGCTGCATCGTGCTGGAACGCCCCGATCTCGTGAAGCAACTGGTCGTGAAACACGGCGCGAAGGATACGACCCATCGCGAGGAAGGCGCGGGGATAGCCGAACTCGAAGCGATGGTCGGCCGAAACAGCCAGCACAATCCCGGCAACGAAATCCCCGAGGAACACTGGATGTACCGGTTTGCCAAGAAGCATTGGTTCTTTGGATTTGGGGCGTACGGCTAACGGACGCAAGATTAACCACGGAGACACTGAGGCACGGAGGCGCGCCTGGACCGCCGAGCCGCTTGAGGGACGGCTGATTTTATGAGGTGGTTTTTTTGGAGAGTGTATGTTGCTGCATGAAGAACTGACTGAAGCCATCATCGCGGCGGCCATTGAAGTTCATCGGGCCCTTGGACCCGGCTTACTCGAGTCGTCTTATACGCGATGCACCGCGCGTGAGATGGAACTACGGCGAATGGCGTTCCGAAGAGAAGTGGAATTGCCGATCGAGTATAAGGGAATTGTGCTCGAATGCGGATATCGGATGGATTTTGTTGTTGATGAAAAGATCGTTCTTGAGATCAAGGCGGTGGAGAAATTGGCTCCGATCCACGAGGCCCAGCTACTAACATACCTTCGCCTGAGCGGCTATAGAGTTGGCTTGCTTATCAACTTTAACGCGCCCGTTCTGCGAAACTCGATTGTCAGAAGAGTTCTTTAGGTAAGCTATTACTCGGTGATCGGCGTAGACCGACAAGTTGGCCTCCGTGCTTCAGTGCCTCCGTGGTTCAATTCCGTTTTGACTTACAGGTGTGCGAATGGAAATTCCGGTTCTTACTCTTCCCAAGCCGGTGCCGATTCAGCGGATGCGCAAGCCGCAGGAGAATATTCCGCAGAGCAAGCCCGAGCGCGATGCGCTGGCACAGGCGGTTCGGCGGTATGTGGCGGACGTGAAGCCGGTGCCGCCGATGCCGATGGATGAGCTACGGCTGCATGCCGACGCCCTCGTCGAGCGCGCCGGGTGCCCGGCAATTTATCGCGATTACCTGGCGATCCTCATCAACAACGAAAGCTGGCGCGAGCAGCTTGCCACCATTCCCTTCGAGCGCCGGCTGCTGCTTATGCCAAAGTGCCTGCGCGTCGAGGACAAATGCCCGGCGCCGTTCGACGAGTTTGGCCTGTTGTGCAAAAAGTGCGGCCTATGCTCGATCCAGGATTTGCAGGAGGAAGCCGAGCGGCTGGGGTATGCCGTTTTGTGTGCCGAGGGATCGGCCATCGTGATGGCGATTATTCAAACCGGCAAGATCGAGGCGATTGTCGGCATCAGTTGCCTGTCGGTGCTCGAGAAATCCTTCCCCCACATGGAAGCCGCCGCCATCCCTGGCATCGCCATTCCGCTTCTGCAGGACGATTGCGCCGATACCAATGTCGATATGGATTGGATTTGGGAGATCATCCATCTGACCAGCGACGACCGCACGCACCGCCTCGATCTGGAAGCCGTTCGCCAGGATGTCGATTCATGGTTCACTCCCGATGAACTGACGAAGATTCTCGGCCCCGCGAAAGGAAAAACCGATGAACTGGCGCGCCAATGGCTTGCCAAGTCCGGCAAGCGCTGGCGGCCCTTCCTTACCGTTTGCGCGTATAAGGCGCTGGCTGGGGATGCCGATGCGCTGCCGGCGGATTTGAAGAAAGTGGCTCTGGCCGTCGAGTGCTTCCATAAAGCCTCGCTGATTCACGATGACATCGAGGATGGCGATGCAACTCGTTACGGCGAACAAACCCTCCACGAAGAGCAGGGAGTCGCGGTCGCGCTCAACGTCGGCGATTTCCTGCTTGGCGAAGGGTATCGGCTTCTCGCCGAGTGCGATGCGCCGGCCCAATTCAAGTGCGAAATGCTCAAGGTAGCCGCCCTGGGCCATCGCACCCTGAGCCTGGGGCAGGGCGCCGAGCTTTGCTGGGCGCGCGATCCAAAGCCGCTGTCGGCATTGCAGGTGCTGGAAATTTTCCGCCAGAAGACCGCGCCCGCGTTCGAGGTCGCGCTGCGATTGGGCGCGCTATACGCCGGCATCGATGAATCCGTGCGCGACATCCTCAGCCAATACAGCGAAGCCCTGGGCATCGCCTACCAAATCCGCGATGACATCGAAGATTTGTCGGCCGACGGCCACGCCCCCGATGATGTGGATGCGCTGCGCCCGTCGCTGCTGCTGGCGGTGACCAACGAGCGCACCAAGGGCGACGACGGATCGTTCATGGAAGACGTCTGGCGCCGCAAGACCTCCGGCTCCGCGCAAACCTCCGCGCGCATCCGCCAGCTCATCACCAAGAGCCGCGCCGATGAACGATGCCAGTCGCTTTACGAGGCATACAAGGAACAAGCCATCCGCTCCCTAATGCCGCTGGAAAACGCCAGCCTTAAAGGATTGCTGCGGCGGGTGATGAGCAAGATTTTCAATGATTTGCGGGTCAAGGGCTGGTGCAGCGCGCATGAGGCCGAAATTGCAGCACAAAAGGAGATGCAAGAGGTAGCAGCAATATAACCGGATGCCGGCTCAAAGGTTTGAAATAATTGACGGTGTGCGACGCGCCAAGGCAGCGGAAATCGAAGGACATTTGGCGGTTTGGGCCATCGTTTACCCGAATTGCTCTGAGCAGCGCATTCCAGTGAAAAGCCTTCTTTCACCGAAAAGAGTAATTGACGCGGCGGAGCTGCGCGAATTGCAACGGTGGCAGAACGTGATTGAAGCGATGCGGACGGAACCAGACCTTCTACCGCCAATCGCCGTCCGACGCGGCAGAAAAGGAATTCCAATTAAGTACGTGCAAATCATTGGACCTTGGCCGTGATTTAGAAGCATTCATAGCCGAGAGACTTAAGATGATTGATCCCCCAAAGGAACGTCGCGCCCTGCACGCGCTACAGATGATTTTATGCCATGCGAGAACGATGGCGCTTTTCGGCGAAGAGCATGCCCAAATCGCGCATGTTCTCGACTGGGCTGAGTTACTTCCGCAATATCTCGCCGCCGAAACCGACAAGACCGCGGAGTTTGAGAATGCGTTGGGAGAGATTGCCGAGAAACACCCTCAACTCTTGGGGGCCTTGAATTTGTTTTCCAACTCGCAGCCCATTCGGCAACGAGCTTGAGCGAACGCCATGGACGCCGGCGATCAATCACGTCCATTGCATTCGCAGCAAATTCAACTGCCCCCAGTCCTCCTCGCTGAAATAGTCCGGCTTTTTGCCGTCGCCCATGAGCTCGCGGAAGAACCCGCGGGCTTCAATGTTGATGACGGCGCGGGATTCGGCCAGGCGGGCGCGCTCGGCAAAGGCGTCGTCTTTCTGGCATGCCAGGCGCAGGGCCTCGGCACCGGCGTGTTGCTTGACCATGTCCCGCAACTGCATGTAAAAAAGCCAGACCGCCTCGGGCGCCAGCGGCGGGGGGGTGCAATGCCGGCGGATGGCATGCTCGAAGTAACGCCGCTTCTGATCCCACCGCAAATGCGGATCATTGCCCAGCGTGACGTACTGGGCAACCTTCATCGCCTCGCGAAGATGGATGTTGCCGTACTTGTCGGCACGATGGATTTGCGTGGCGTAGAACGTCTCGGGGAATCCGATCACCGGCAGCGGAGGAAGTTCCAGTGGTGGCAGCATCGCCGATCCCTTGTTTGAACCTGTCGCACACCGGCCGGCGAGGATGTGATAGGCCGCCGATGTGCTGTCAATAGTCTAACCCCCCACTGGCAGGCGCGACAATAGCGGCAGCGCCTCCTGAGTATGGCAAGCCACGGGCGGGCCGCGCGTGCCACAAATTTTCGCCACACCCCCAACGGCTAAAAAAAATTAGTGATTCCGAGGCGATCTTCCTTGGCGCGGCAGGCGTAAATTGGGTAAAGTGCCCAACTGAGATTCGGGGGTGGATGAGCGGGCGGGATTGGGTCTTGGTGTTGGCGGACTCGCGTTTTTCGGATCTACAACTTTGGTCGTCTCTCTCGAACTGGGGCCCGTCCGGGCTTTGGTCGGGAGCGATGGCACTTCGTGAACCTGGAGGCTGGGAATGTCGGAATCGAAATCTGTATTGCGCAAGCGAATCGGACATCGTGTGGCATCGACGCGGACGGCGGCACGTTCGGTGGTGGAGACGCTGGAAGGCCGCATGATGCTCAGCGCGGCCGGCCACACCCTGGGCGCGGCCGATAACGTGGGCGTGTTGAGCTCATCGCCGGCGCAAGCGCAGGGGGCGGTGGGATTTGCCTCCAATACCGATGATTTTTACAAATTCGCCGTGACTTCACCCTCGCAGGTGAACGTGGGCGTATCGGGGCTGGACGGCAACATCGCGCTGGAAATGGAGGACGGGAGTGCCAGCCAGTTGTCCTTCTCATCGTTCTCCACGCTTTCGGGTTCGTTGCCCGGATCGACCAGCAACGTGAAGTATCTGGATCCCGGCACGTATTACGTGGATGTGCAGGGGTATTCCTCGGCCCTCACGACATACGCGATCAACCTGAGCGCGGTCGCCGCCCCCGAAACCGGGCATACGTTTTCAACCGCGGCCAATCTGGGCAACATCGGCGGCGTCCCGCAAACAATCGGCGGAACCCTGAGCACGACAACCAGCGACGATTACTGGCGCTTCTCCACCGGCAGCGGCAACTTCAACGCGGTGGTCAGCGGGATGAAGCCCAATCAGGGATTGGTCCAGGTTCTCAACAGCAGCGGCCAGCCGGTCGGCCCGACAATCGATCCCAATAATCCACCTGACCCGAACGTGCTGGCCTGGCCAACCAGCGGACTTTCCGGCGGAACGTATTATCTGCATTTGGAATCGACCGCCGCTGCCACCACTCCCTTCTCAATGGCGGTATCCGCCGGCGCGGGACAGGTCAATAAAGCCGGCGGCGAAGACCCCTCCCACGCACGCAACCTCGGAAATCTCGGCGCTACCCAAATCTATCAGAGCAACATCAAGCTCACCGCGCCCGCCGACTGGTATAAATTCACCGTGACTACACCCGAGACGGTGACCGTCACGCTTTCGGGGCTGGCGGGCAACGCAACCGTCGGCATCGAAGACGCCAACAGCAACACCCTCGCCCAGAGCACCTATGCCGGGGCAGCGCCTCAGACCATAAGCGTCGCGCTCAATCCGGGAACGTATTACAGTGACGTGGCCCTGGGCGGGTCGGTTTACACAAACCTGACGCTTTCGCTCAGCGCCGCGCCGGGCGGCCCGGTCACGCCGCTCGATTACGCCGGCAACAGCCCGTCGGCGGCGCGCAATATCGGAGCAGTCACCACTGCAACCCAGACCTTCAACGACTGGATCGGCGCCGCCGACACCAACGATTATTATCGTTTTTCGGTTGGAGCGAATTCGACGGTCCATCTAACCGTTGCCGGCAATGCCAACCTCGCCCTCTATGATTCGTCCGGAAGCAATGCTCTGGCCTGGGCCAATTCTGACGGCCAATCCGCGACGATCAATACGCAGGTATCGGCGGCCGGCACGTATTACGCGCGGGCCTATTACGCCAACGCCGACAGCTATTATTCCATCGCGCTGTCAGCGCAAGCCGCTCCGGTTACGCCCCCGGATTACGCCGGCAACAGCCCGTCCGCGGCCCGCGACATCGGAGCGGTCGGATCCTCCGCGGTTAGTTTCAACGATTGGATCGGCGCGGCGGACACCAATGATTACTATCGCTTCACCGTCGGCGCCAACGCCACCATCAATTTGGCCGTAACGGGCAACGCCAACATCGCGCTCTACGATTCGTCGGGAACCACGCTATTGGCGTCGGGCAACTCCAACGGGCAAAGTGCATCGCTCAGCAAGAGCGTGGCTGCCGCCGGCGTCTATTACGCCCGCGTCTATCCCGCCAATGCCGATAGTTACTACACGATCAGCCTGTCGGCCCCGGTGGCGCCGGTGACGCCCGTCACCCCGCCAGACAATGCCGGCAACACCCCGCGCGCGGCGCGAAGCATTGGCTCGGTCAACACGGCTGCCCAAACCTACAATGACTGGATCGGCGCCGCCGACACCAATGACTATTACAGTTTTACCGTTGGCGCCAATTCCACGATCAATCTCGCGGTGACGGGCAACGCCAATATTGCCCTGTACGATGTTTCGGGCACGAATCTGCTGGCCTCGGCTGCCTCCACCGGCCACGCTTCCGCGCTGAGCGCGCAGGTGACGGCGGCGGGCACGTATTACGCCCGCGTGTACTATGCCAATGCCGACAGCTACTATTCGATCGCGCTGTCCGATACCCCCGTGGTCCGCGTCGTTACCGACGATGGCGATGCCACCCTGGCCGCCGCCCGCGCCATCCCCAACCCAATCACCGGCGGCGACTTCCAGTACACCGACGGCTACGTCGGCGCCAACGACGCCAACGACTATTTCCGCTTCAACGTCACCAGCACCGCCAAAATGTGCCTCTGGGCCACGCGCTACAACAGCACCGGCGTTCAAATCTCCTTGCTGGACCATAACGGCAACGTGATGGATACGGTCACCAGCGCGCAGAACAGTCCGCCGGTGCTGCTCGATGGATTGTTGCCCGGCGTTTATTACATGCACGTGACGCCCCTGAACGCCGGCCCCGGCACCACCTATCGCGCCTGGTTCCTGGCCAAGCCATATGCCGACATCGCCGGAAACACGCCGCAAGCCGCGAAGGTCATTTCAGCGCCGTTGAACGGGTCCACGGTGCAGTTGCAGGATTTCGTCGGGCAGATCGACCCCTCCGACTATTACCAGTTCAACCTCAGTGCGCGGGCCGACGTTCGATTGTCACTGGAGGGCAGCGCGAATATCAGTCTCCTGAACAGCAACGGCACAACCGTGATCTCCTCGGCGATGAGCAACTGGCAGCAGCCCGGCTCGCTGACGGCCAGCAACCTGCCGGCTGGAACGTATTACGCCCTGATTTCCTATACCCACGTCCAGGATAGTAATTACCTGCTGACGATGTCGGCCAATGGCAGCGCTCCGGTGGTAATCCCGCCGGTTGTAACGCCGCCGGTTGTAACGCCGCCAGTCGTGACCCCGCCGGTCATAACCCCACCGGGCGGCGCGATGGCCAGCGCCACCGATATCGGCGCGATCACCGGCTCGCTTAAAGTGTTCAATAACGCGGTAAGCACGGCTCAAACCGCCGCCTACTACAAGTTCAGTTTCGCCCGGCCCGAGGAACTCGATCTGCTCGTCAACGGCCTGACGCCCAACGCACCAGTGAACTTTGACTTGCTCGATTCCAACGGGCGGGCAATCACCTCCGGCCTGCGCACCAGCGCCAAATCGCTGTGGCTCAGCAAGGACCTGCTGGCCGGCACATATTACGTGAAGGTCTACACGACCGGCGGCGGCAGCAACTTCAGGCTGGCTATCATCTGACGCGATGATCCGACACCCCCACGGCGGCGAATTTTTTCTCTTCACGCAGGACGATCACGCCCGGCTGTCGGGACAGTTGGCGGCGCGGGTGGGCAACTCGCGCTTTGCGCAGCCGCTGCCATTTGCAGCCGTGGTTGATGCGGTGTCGATGCACGATGCCGGCTGGCCCCTGCACGATTCGCAGCCCACGCTCAACGCCGATCATCTGCCGCTGCACGTCTTCGAGACGCCGCCGACGGTCTCGACGCGCGTGTGGATGGAATCCGTGCGCCTGGCGCGCGGGAAGGGCCCATACACCGGCCTTCTGGTGAGCCTTCACGTCCTGGCGCTGTCGGCATTGGCGCATCAGCATTATTGCGATCCGCAGGTCCGCCAGCGCAATGCGGCCCAGGTCTTCGAGTTGAACAAGTTTCAGCAAGCGCAAATCGAAACGCAGGAAACGATTCGCCGCGAGCTGGGGATGCGCACCGACCTGCCGCTGCCGCTGGGCCTGGCGCCCCTGGGCACAAACGCCGACGAGGACCTGCTGAATTTCAATTATCAGATTCTCAAGGCGATGGATCAGATCAGCCTTGCCCTGCTGTGCGCCGGCAAGCCTTTGACGACAATTGAAAACGCCTATCCGAGGCCGGGCGCGGTGCCGGTTGACCTGCGCCTGGGATATGTTTCGCCATGGATGGTGTCCGTGAATCCCTGGCCATTCGCGGATCAGCAAATCGAATTGGAGGCGCCGTATCGGGCGGTGCCGGCAAGGGCGTATGCAAGCGAAGCGGAGTTCCGTGATGTTTATGCCGCCGCAGACCAACAGCGCATGACGGTGCGCGTCGTGCGGGAGACCTGACAGCCGGCGAAAGTGACATGGCTTACGAACAGCACATTCAGGATGCCGGCCCGGATGTCGCGCGCTGCGCGGTGATCACGCTCTCGGATACGCGCACACAGGCGACGGACAAAAGCGGCAGCCGAATCCGCCAACTGCTCACCGACGCCGGCCATCGTGTCGAGGCGTATCGAATCATCCCGGACGATCCGATGACGTTCGATGAACGTCTCGCGGAATTTCTCGCGTCGGAAAGCATCGACGCCATTCTCACCAACGGGGGCACCGGCGTGAGCCGCCGCGACTGCACCATCGAAGTCCTCGAAAGGCACATCGAACAACACTTGCCCGGCTTTGGCGAATTGTTTCGGAGCCTGAGTTGGGAGCAGATCGGAAGCGGCGCGATGTTGAGCCGGGCCGTCGGCGGAATCGCGCGCGGGAAACTCATTTTCGCGATGCCCGGATCGACCAAAGCCGTCGAGTTGGCGATGAGCCGGCTGATTCTGCCCGAGATCAGGCACCTATTGCACGAATTACGCAAATGAAGGGCTCGGGAAAACCAAGATTAAGTTCCGGTGTTTTTAGCCTTCCGCGGCTGTTTCAACGTGACACGGGCGTCCCGCCCGTGCCGATGGGTTGGGAGTTCAAGACTCGAGGTTGCTGAACATCCCCCACATTGCGCACGGGCGGGACGCCCGTGTCACAATAAGAGATTTCATTTCGTCAGCAAATACGCGATCAAATCATTAAAATCTCCCGGCTTAAGCATCTCCCCAAAATTGCTGGGCATCAGCGAGAGGTTGGAGGGGACGATGCGTTTGACTTTTGATTTTTGAATTTGCACTTCCTTGCCGGTGGAGTCGGCGACGGTGAGGGTGTCGCCTTCCTCGCGGCGGGGGATGCCGGCGATCACGTCGCCGGTGTCGAGTAAGTATGTGTTGTATCGGAAAGTCGCGTCCACGTTTCGGCTGGGGTCGAGGATGTCCTCGCAGATGCGCGGCACCCCGCGCACGCCCACGCCATCGAGTTGCGGACCGACGTGCGCGCCAACCCCGCCGACGCTGTGGCAGACGGCGCAGGTTTGCTGAAACAGAGCCTGGCCGTGTTGCGGCGAAGCGACAGCGCGGTCGAAATGCGCGGCGCGATCGTCAATCAACTTTTGTATCGCGGCATCGGCCTTGGGCAGGTTGGCCGTCAGCTTCGCGATGCGCGCGTCCAGATCGGCGGACTTGGAGATATTGAGCCGTTCGCGCACGTTCACATCCTGCAAGAGGCGCGGCGAGGCTTTCCCCAGGGCGATGGCGTTAAGCAGCGCCTCGGCGCCGGCCTTGTTGGCCGCCAACGACTTGGCCAGCGAAAGCTGCAACTTCTGGGGCGCGGTTCGGATCGCCTCGACAAATGCGGCGGTGACGGCAGGGGAGGTGTCCTGCGCCAAGGATGCGCCGACGGCTTCGCGGAGGCTGTCGGGCGCGGTGGGTTGCGCCAGCACGCCGACGCGCTCCTCGATGTGGCCGCCGCCCAGCGCCGCCAGCGCCTTGGCCGCGGCGATGCGGGCGTCCAGATCGGCGCGCGACGTCGTCAGCACCTGCGCCACTTTGCCGTCCAATTCTCTAAGGCCAAGCGACGCGGCAATATCAATGGCGGTTTGCAGGCGGTTATGCTCGGCGGCGGCGGGAACGCGAACGACGGACGGATCGAATCGCCCAAACGCCATCCATGCGTACGCGGTTCCATTATTTCCGTCGGTGGCCTCGATGTATCCCTTTTGGCCGGCCCACTTGGACAGATCCCAGATGACTTTCTGAGCCATATCGTTTCGGGGCGGCGCGGCCTGGATCAGCACGTCGCCGCTGTCGGCGGCGCGGAGGCGGACGAAGTTCTTGATCGGACGCCGCGTGGGCGGCTGGCCATTATGCCCGGCCATGTAGAAACTCAGCTTGGCGGGGATCGCAAAGTCCGGCGACCGCAAAACGCCCGTCCCGCGCTCTCCCAGCGGAAGCGATGAGATAAACGGGGCGGCGGTGTTGCCGTCGCTGCTGGTCCGAAGCTGCACAGACCAGGGATTGCGCGCGTTGGCATACGCCGACAGGGGCGTGTTGGTCCATCCGCCAAACGCCTCGCCGGGCTTGGACAGCAGTTTTTCCGCCAGTTCCTTTCCCCAATTGCGGGTAACCGGGCCTAAGGTCCCCTTGCGCTGCAGCACGCCGTCCTGCAAGGCCTTGAACAGCAGCACCTGCGTCGAATCATCCGCCGCGAATTTGGAGGTGGCCAGTTTTGTCAGGTCTTCCACTTGCGCATCGGTTCCGAAGCGCGCGACATGCTTAAACGCGTTGGCGGCCTTCAATGGATCGGGCGCGGCGCCGTTGCCGATCTGCTTAACCACCAGCAGCATCGCTTCCGGAGAAGTCGCCCCGTTGGCCGCGTCCACCAGGTCGCGCGTGTCGCGCGGACTGGAGCCCGGCAGCGGCAATTTGTCGGCGACGCCCGCCGCGTCAAGTTGATTTCGCAACGCCATGCGGATCGTATGGATCAGGTGCTTGTCATCCGCCGGCGCCTGCTGTTTGGCGTCGAGCAGGGGGCGGACGTTTTCCATTGATGGATGCTGGCCAAAGGCCTCGGCGGCGCAACGACGAACCATCGCATCGGCATCCTTCAACCCGCTGAGCGCAAGCTCGCGCTGCCGGGCCGACCAGGGCTGCGTCTCGGATAAAACACGCATCGCATGCACGCGCACCGCGCCATCGACATCCGCCGCGTATCCCTCCAGCATCGGCTCATCAAGCGCGCCGAGCCGCTTGAGCACCCACATTCCATGCACCTTGAGCGTTTGCGACGGCCCGTGGGCCAACGCTTCCTTCAGCGGCGCAATCGCGGCGGGGCCGGTGACATCGGCAAGATAATTCATCGCCAGCATGCGGATCGTGAAATTCGCGTCGCTTAGGTCCGCGATCAATTCGGGCATCGCGGCCTTGGTTAGATCGAACGGCCTGGCGGGGGCGGGCGTGGCGTTTTTGCCGGTGTAGACGATCCGCCAGATTCTGCCGCGCTGCTTGTCGCGGCGGGGATGATGCAAGTCCACCTCGTAATGCCCGATGATGCAGTTGTAAAAATCCGCGACGTAGATCGCCCCGTCCGGCCCCAGCTTGATGCAAGTCGGCCGGAACCATTGGTCGTCGCTCACGAGAAAATCGGGCGCATCGTCGGCATGAAACGCCGACCCGCGCGGCACAAGCTGCGCGCGGTTGATGATGTTCGTCACCACGTTCCCCACCAGCATCATGTTGCGATATTCCGGCGGATATTGGTCGGCCACGTAATCCACCAGCCCCGCGATCGCGGTCGAGCCGTACATGTGGTCGGCGATATCCGGGCCGAAGCCCAAGCCATCATCGGGCTTGCCAAAGCTCGAGTAATACGCGCCGCGAAGGCACAGCAAGATCGGCTTGGTCTCGCAGTCGCTGGTGAACAAGTTGCCCAGCGGATCGAAGCACATGCCGAACGGATTCACCTGGCCATGCGTGTTGAACTCGATATGCGAGGCATCGGGCTTGAAGCGGTAGGTATTGCCCGAGTTCATCGTGATTTGCGAGTCATCGGTGGCCCGGACGGTCGAGGTATTGCTGTAGCCATGCACGGCATAGATCCAACCGTCGAAGCCTTCGGTGAACGAGCCGGTCATGCCGTGGGTATCGATGTGCCCCTGGCCGGCAAGAACGATCCGCCGTTGATCTGCTTTCCCCTGGCCGGTCGTATCGGTCATCCGCCAGATGCCGGGGATGGAATAGATCAGCGCCGAATCGCGCCCGTCGCGCCCGCGTTGCGGCAGCACGCCGACGGGGATGTTCAGATTATCCGCGAAGGTGACGATCTTGCGGGCATGCCCATCGGGCGCGAAGTCGGACAATATCTTCACCGTATCGCGCGTCGGCTTTCCCGCGGGCGCGGGGAATGGATATTCCACCGTATCCGTGATCCACAGCCGCCCTTTGTCATCAAAGGCAATGTTAATCGGCTTATGAATCGCCGGCTCCGCCGCCACGAGCTGCGCCTCAAACCCCGGCGGCAAATGAAACGCCTTGCCTTCATCCAGCGGCTCGCGCGGCCCCGCCGCCACGATCGTATCCGCCGCCCGCGCCGCGCGCGCGCCAAGGCAGACTAAGCTCGCCAGCAACACCGCCGCCCGCATCACCCCCGCCGCTTTGCAATTCCGCATGCCAATACTCCAGAAAGAAGGGAGATCGAATGAGTAATACTGGCGGGAACGGGCGCGCGTTGCAAATCGCACGAGCGTGGCAAGCGGAGGGCGGGGCCGGAAATAGTGGCACGGGCGGCTCGCCCGTGGAGTCGCGGTACGCCGCGATGTTCGACCGGTACTCCGGTCGAAGGCGCGAGAGCGCAGCGTTCTTCGTGGGCGTGAAGCCATCGGTCGCTGCGCTGGAGGTGGTTCGGCCGAAGTACCGGCCAGCGGCTATGCCTGATGGAGTCCGCACGATCAGCGGCCGGTCATCTGCTCCAATTTCTGGGGGTAACGATCGCCCTGCACGGTGATCCTGGAAGCCGCGTCGTTGATGTCGCGCAGGTCGTCGGTCGTGAGTTCAATTGAGACCGCGCCGAGGTTCTCTTCCAGCCGGTGCAGCTTGGTGGTGCCGGGGATCGGCACGATCCACGGCTTCTGGGTCAGCAGCCACGCGAGTGCGATCTGAGCAGGCGTCGCCTTTTTCCGCTGGGCGATGTTCGCGAGCAGATCGATCAGGGACTGATTTGCCTTCATCGCTTCGGGCGTGAAACGAGGCAGAGTGCCGCGGAAGTCGGTGCTATCGAGTTTGGTCTTCTCATTCATCGCGCCAGTGAGGAACCCCTTGCCCAGCGGGCTGTACGGAACGAAGCCGATGCCGAGCTCTTCGAGCGTCGGTATCACTTCCTTCTCGGGGGTTCTTGTCCACAACGAATACTCACTCTGGAGCGCGGCAATCGGCTGGACCTCGTGGGCGCGACGGATGGTTTGCACGCCTGCTTCGGAAAGGCCAAAGTACCTGACCTTTCCCTGCTGGATCAATTCCTTCACCGCGCCCGCCACATCTTCAATCGGCACGTTCGGATCGACGCGGTGCTGATAGAGCAGGTCGATCACGTTGGTCTTCAATCGCTTGAGGGAGCCTTCCACAGCTCGCTTGATGTTTTCCGGGCGGCTGTTCAGGCCCGCGGCGCCCGGGCGATTGTCGCTGCCGCTCAGGTCGAACCCGAACTTGGTGGCGATTACCAGCTTGCTCCACATCGGCGAAAGCGCTTCGCCGAGAAGTTCTTCATTCAGATATGGCCCGTATACCTCCGCCGTGTCAAAAAAGGTGACGCCGCGTTCGACGGCGGCATGCAGCAACGCGGTCATCTCCCGCTTGTCCTTGGGAGGCCCATACGAAAAGCTCATCCCCATGCAGCCAAGCCCAAGAGCCGAGACTTCCAAGCCACTTTTTCCGAGTTTTCGCTTTTGCATTGCATGACTTTACGCCGGCAATCGTCCATTGCGATAGGAGGATTCTGGGAGATGTTTGGATCGCCCGTAAGACTGAACGGCAGACCATGTAGGCCTTTATGGGGAAATCAGCTCAACTTCAGGGAAATAAGTTCGTGTCATCGCCATCACCCCATCGGTCGTCACGCCCGCCATCGCCGCGCCCCTCGCCGTCGACAACCAACGCTCCGCCGCCCCCTGAGGCGCGTCCCCATTGCTAGCGAGCAGAAACCGAGCGAAATCCGCCAATTCGACGCGCTTGGCGTCGGGCAGTTGTTCGCAAATGCTCAACAATTCTTGAGTAACAATGCTCATGCTTTGATTCTGTACGGATGAAGCGACTATTCCAGCCCACAGTCACAAACGCAAGCGGCTCACTCAGATTTCAGGGAGGCCAAGTCAAGGCAGAAGCGGTACTTCACGTCGGACTTGGCCAGCCGCTGGTATCTTCCTTGACTTTTTGAAGTTCATCCTACCGTTGTTCCATCCATTCCCGAGACGGACCATTAAATAGAATAGAAAGATTGTTCATGACATTTCGGCCGAGAACGCCGTGCCAACTTTCAAACAGCAGAAACTGCCCCCGAAACGATTTGCCGAGAAGCAGCGTCATACGCCTGCATTGCCCGTCTCCCGAACTTCCATCACGAAATTGGCCGCATCTTCCGGGTGCGCCAACTTCGGCGTGTGAGTTTTCGTGGCGGGGACCACAGGGCCGGCGCTTGCATCCTCTTCGACGCTTACGAGAACGCGCGTTCCCTCTGGCAGCGCGAGCGGCTCAAGCGACCTCAGTGCGCCCTGGCTGAAGATGGCATCGACCTGACGGATCACGAGCTAATTCTAACAACCATCGGCCCGAGAAGTACAGTTTATGTGTTTTTGGAAATGGAGTTTTATGACAATCCTCGCGGATTTTTGTACGATTCTCCAAAACCGCGACGGGCGATGCGAAACGGAACTGTGAGGCGTGTCTTTACCATTGAGCCAAAAGGAGAAGGCCGCCGTCGCGATCGCGCTGAGCTGGGGCGCGGGGTTCATCGACGTGCTGGGTTATTTCACGCTCTATCACGCGTTCGTCGCCCATATGACCGGGAACACGGTTTCGAGCGTGCTGCACGGAACGGAACACAACTGGCCGGAGTTGCTGCACCGCGCCGTGCCGATCGCGGCGTTCTTCGTGGGGCTGTTGCTCGGAGAGATCATTCTGGAGACAGCTCATCGCCGTAAGCGCAGGTGCGTCGCGGCGCGGGCCTTGGCGCTTGAGGCCGTGTTTCTGGCGGCTTTTCTGGTGATTGGGCTGCTCGTGTTTGGCGCGGGACCCCATCCTCGAAAAGCCGGGACCGGAGCATTCGTATTGCTCGTCGGGCTGATCGCGATGGCAATGGGCGTGCAGAGCGCATCGCTGCGCAAAATCGGAGCATTAACGATATTCACCACGTTCCTCACCGGCACGCTCACGAAACTGGCCAACGATTTGAGCATCTACCTGTTTTGGTTTCGCGACAGAACCCGTGGCCGAATGCGGCGCCGATTCGGCAAAGCGCTGCGGCTTTCGCCCCGGCAGGAATCGTTCCAGGCCGTGCTGCTGCTGACGGCGCTTTATGTGGCCTACGCGGTGGGCGCGCTGGCCGCCGCGGAGGGGTTTATGCGATGGGGCGTGTCGGTCGCGGCGGCGCCGCTGGCGCTGGTGTTGGCCGCCGTTGTCGTCGATCTGATACGGCCAATTTCGCCCATGCCCTAGCGTGGCGGGGCCTGCCGCGCAACCTCCAGCTCCAGTTCCGCATCGGCTTGGCGGCGCCATTCGCAACGCAGCCTGAAGACCGAATGTATCAGCAATCAGGGACAACAAGGGAGTCCGACAGCGCCTGCGGAAGGAACAACCATGAACCGGGCGTATTCCAGGTGCGCCAGGCACATTCTCCCCATTGTGCTGCAGATCGGCCTCGCCTTGCCCGCACTGGGGCAAACTTATTTCGTTGCGCCCACCGGCGGCGATGGCAATCCCGGCACGTTGGAAAAGCCGTTTGCCACCATTCGGCGCGCTCAACAGGCCATCCGGCAGAAGCCGGGCACGGTATGGCTGCGCGGCGGCACCTACTACTTGCCCGAGAAGCTGGTCTTCAGCCCCGAGGACTCAGGCTCTCGGTCCGCCCCGGTGGTTTACCAGGCGTACGGGCAGGAGCAGCCGGTGATCAGCGGCGGGGTGAGGCTTGAAAAACTGGACTGGCAGCCCTATCGCGATGGGATCGTTCAGGCGCAAGTGCCAGCCGATCTGCAAACCGAGGAAATATTCGTCAATGGCGAGCGGCAAATCCTGGCGCGCTATCCGAATTACGATCCCAAGGCGCAGTATTTCGACGGCTTCGCGGCCGATGCCATCTCGCCGCAGCGCGTTGCGCGTTGGGCTGATCCGGCGGGGGGCTATTTTCATGCCATGCATCCGGCCCTCTGGGGTGACTTCACCTGGCGCATCACGGGCAAGGCCCCGCGGGGCGGTCTGACAATGGAGGGTGGGTGGCAAAACAACCGGGGCAGCGCGGCACACCCGAAGATTCGCTTCGTGGAGAACATTTTTGAGGAACTCGACGCTCCCGGCGAGTGGTTCCTAAACACCAAAACGCACACGCTCTTCTTTTACCCGCCGCCCGGGATTGACCTGGCCAAAGCGACCGTGGAAGCCACGCGCCTGCGCAGCCTGGTCGAGTTTCGCGGCAGCCAGGAGAAGCCGGTGCGATACGTCATTCTCCGGGGCCTGACTTTTCGCCAGGCGGCACGCACGGTGATGGAGACCAGGGAGCCGCTCCTGCGCAGCGACTGGGCCATCTACCGTGGCGGGGCGGTGTTCTTCGAGGGCACGCAAGACTGTGCGCTGGAGGATTGTTTTCTGGACCAGGTGGGCGGCAATGCGGTTTTCGTGAACGATTACAACCGCCGGGTCACGATCCGCGGCTGCCATATTGCCAAAGCCGGGGCGAGCGGCATCTGCTTTGTCGGAGACCCCCAGGCCGCACGCAACCCTTTGTTCAACTACAGCCAGGTGAACAAGCTCGAGGATATTGACCGCACCCCTGGTCCACGCACGCCCAACTACCCGGCGGATTGCCTGGTCGAAGACTGCCTGATTTACCTGACCGGGCGGGTGGAAAAGCAGACTGCCGGAGTGGATATCGACCTGGCCCGGAACATCACCGTCCGCCATTGCTCGATTTACGACATGCCGCGCGCGGGGATCAACATCGGCGACGGCTGCTGGGGCGGGGATGTCATCGAGTTCTGCGATGTGTTCGACACGGTGAAGGAGACCGGGGACCATGGCTCGTTCAATTCCTGGGGGCGCGACCGTTATTGGCGGCCCAATATTGCCGAGGTCAACGCGTGGGTGAAGCAGGTCCCCGAGCTCCCGCGCCTGGATGCGGTCAAGCCGGTGATCCTGCGGAACAACCGCTGGCGTTGCGACCACGGGTGGGACATTGACCTTGATGACGGTTCCTCATTTTACACGATCACCAACAACCTGTGTCTACACGGCGGCATCAAGAACCGCGAAGGGTATGGACGCACGGTTGAGAACAACATCATGGTTGGAGGGAGCCTTAATCCGCATGTCTGGTTCGCCGAAAGCGGCGATATTTTCCGGCACAACATAGTTTGGACCGCTTACCGGCCCGCTCTGATGCATCGTCCGCCGTGGGGCAAGGAAATGGATTACAACTTGATGCAGAAACAGGGCGCGGCGGCCGCGCCCGCCACCGTTTTGCAACGGCAGAGCGGCCGCGACGAGCATTCCATTGTGGCCGATGCGCAATTCGTTGATCCGGCGCACGGAGACTACCGGGTGAAGGAAGGGTCTCCCGCCCTGGCGCTGGGTTTCGTCAACTTCCCGATGGATCGCTTTGGCGTGGAAAAACCCGCCTTGAAAGCTCTCGCGCGCACGCCGGTTCTGCCCGATACACACTGACGGGCGCGGTCACAATGACGAATTCACGAATGTTCCAAAGCACGTCCCCGCCGCTCGCCGAACCATCACCCGCCTCATCGACCCCGCCCGCGCGACAGGGAAGAAGGGTTGCGCAGATTTTAAAAATGGATCAAAAAGACATGATCGGACCTGAAAAACTCCTGATAAAGCGGTTGGGCCGATCGCGGAAGGGGAAATATGACTCGCGGAAGGACAAATATGAATCGCGGAAGGGGAAATACAACTCGCGGAGGTCCTTCCGCGCGCGTTGGAAGTGCTTCCGCGATGGTTGGCAGTGGTTACGCGCTTTGCCCAAGCGAGAAATCGGTCGGCAGTGCGGACGCTACCCCGCTTGGGACCAGGCGTTCAAATTCCCGATGATGCGGAGCATCGCGGGTGATGGTTCGCCTTCGCCCAGAAGCCGCGCTCGTTTCCCCGCATAAGAACGAGGTGGGCAATCACATCATCGGTGGGGCACATGACGCCCGCCCACGTCTTGCCATAGTAACCCAGCGGATGGAGACAGAGTACGGCAAGCAGGCTCATTCCTTCTGCTTCCTTATTGCTTCGAAAGGCCAGCGTTGGGCGAAGCCGTCGGAATAAATAAGTTACCCTGCTGCGGGGGCTCTCCTCACGGAACGATCCGGTAAAGAGGTAGCAATTGAAGACTTCCGGCGGGAGGAGCGAGCGCAGTTTTTCCATGGCGCGGGTTTCGGCGTCCGCGTCCCAAACTCCGAATTCGCCGACTTGCATCGTGTTTATTAAATACTGCAGCCGCGCGTCCGCCCCCTCATCTTCGTGATACAGAACGCTCTTCCCGTTTTCCCTATAGATGAAAATGCGGGCGTGGTCCCGGAAGGAATACCATTGGTTGACGATCGTGGACTCCTCTTCTTTGCAATCCCGGACGACGATAAGTTTCTTGGACCCACTTGCAGGATCGGCATGGATTTCAAGGCGCGTGCCAGTGCGCTTACCTGGAAACCGTGGCTCCATGACTAGCTGGAAACCAAAAACGGGTACCGGCAGGCCACCCCACTCACCAATCTCCGTGGCAACCTCACTTGCGGCGGCGCGAAGCGCGCCGTGCAACCATGTGAGCGCGTCCGGTTCTTCAGGTGTTTTCAGCGCAGCTACGATTTCCGCCATGTTTGAATCCGTCCGTTGATTCATCCGCCGGCCGTCGGACCGATTGCAGTTGCCTTGGCTGTGCGCAGCGGCGCGCGGGGTTGAGTTTCCCGTTTCCTTTTTGGTTGCGCCGACTCGCCCTGCTCGTTCGGTTTCGCGACGTCGTCTGGTTCCTCAAGAATGTAGCACTCATGCGCAGCGTCAAACGATCTCACCCGCTTCTGCTTTCCGTCTGCCTCGACGAAGATCATGTAACCGCGTCGCAGCATGTCCTCGATCACCTTCTTTGCCTTGGCGACTTCTTCGGCGTCATTCCTTTCAAAACGAAACGTGAGGTGCCCCGCGCCAATATTGAGCACGTCGAGGAACCCGAGGGAATCGTCTTGCTGTGCTTCGGCTTGGTTCATTGGGGTACCTGTCCCGGATATTGACTCGCAGACCACCCGTCGACCCTTCCCCCTGCGTCGATGATCGAACGTTCCTCTGGTGAGAAGTCTTTCTTACTGGCAAGAAAGCGGACCTCCTTCGGGTCGATGCCCTCGCCAGCTAGGACGCGCGACGCGATCGCCTCCATCCCAAGTCCACGCGGAAGGGTGACACACCAACAGCCGAGCGGCATTCCGTGTTTGGCAAGCACCTGTGCGAGGATGGTGCCGGCTGGGGCTCTATCCCACACGCAACTGTCGCTCGCCACGCCAGCTTTCCTAAGTTTTGCCTTGAGCTCTCTACCGGTCATCGATCACTTCGTGAGATTCTAAAACGGATCGTATGTGTTCTACGTTACGCACGGTGCCATCCTATCACGAAGAAATCTGACAACAAGCCGCGTAGGGTCCGTATCGCGGGTCGCCTCTTCCCGCGTTCATCCGCGGCCCAAATCCATCCGATACAGATGAAATGCTCGCCCTATCCATCCGCCAGCCGTACGCCGAGTTGATCCCGCGCGGGATCAAGACGGCGGAGATGCGGTCGATCTCGACGACGATCGTGGGGGAACGCGGCGCTTGAATCAGCGGCTGGTCCAGTTCTCGGTGGGGATGTCCGGCAACGCGGTGAAATCCTGGTCCGATGTCGCCACGGTGAGCGTCATTTGCCTGGCCAGCGCGGCGAGCATCATGTCCACTTGGGAGAACATGCGGCCACGGCGCTTCAGATCGTGGTGGATCACGCCGTAAAACCTGGCTGTCGATGGGTCGATCGGCCAGACGCGGATCTGGCGGAGCAATCGTTCGAGGTTGAGGCGGTACACGTCGGGCTTGCTGACCTGCTGGATGCCGGCTTCGATCTCGCAGAGCACCGGCACGCAGGTGCCCACCTTAATACCCCGTTGTCGCAGATCGGTGATTCGCCGCCGTACTGATGAAGTTGGCGTGACGGCTCGGGAGAGGTGATTGGTGTCGATAAGATACCCTGCGGTCATGAAAGTCCCCATTGCTTGCGAACGGCATCTTTGCTCTCCCGTTCGATCTCGTCGAGCGCGTTCAGAAAACGCTCATGCTCCTCGGCTGGTATCTGGGAGGTGGCAGCGTCCATCTCCTGGGCCCACTGGCTGATCTCCGCGTCGGCGCGGTCGGGTTTGGGTTCCTCAATGACCAGTTCCTGGCCTTCGGCCCAATCGAGCGGCAGGGGTTCGACGGGTTGGATGACGCCATGACGCAGGACCGCTTTAATGGTCATATCAGCTCCCGTGTAGAGCATAGGATCATAACCGGCTTGGTCAATTCCCGTAGCGTTTGGGCCAATCCATGAAGGCATGCCACTGGTCGTTTCACGGCAGCGGAAGTAAATTACGCCGAACATCAAGCGATGAGGGCTTGAATCACAATCAAATCGTCAACCCCGTGAAATTATGAGATATGGAAATTCTCAATTAACCCGGACGGCAAGACTCCTCGCCGTGGCGGCGTTAGCCTTCTCGGTGTCTGGTTTCGTCGCAACCATCCACGCGGCCGACGAGCCGGTGCCGGCGCCAAGTTCTCCGCCGGTGTTCGACGGCGGCAAGAGCACATGGCATAACCGGTTCGTCCGCTACGACTTCGTTATGGATGACCAGACCCTGGCCATCAGTCCTTTTGCGCGGCCGGAAAAAGAAGGCTTTGCGGTTGGCAATCCGGCCAAGGGCATGCGGCGCTGCATCGTGGTCGTGCCAAACAAGCCGGCGCCGGGAAATCCCTGGTCGTGGCGAGGGTGTTATTGGGACCATCAGCCGCAGGCCGAGGTGGAACTGCTGCGGCGGGGATTTTACATCGCGTTCATTACCCCTGATCCGGGCAGGCAGTATCCGGGCAAGCAGTGGGACGCCTGGTACGCCTACCTCACGGAGAAGCATGGGCTGTCCAAAAAACCGGCCTTCGTTGGCATGAGCAAGGGCGGGGTGAATGAATACACCTGGACAACCTCGAACCCGGACAAGGTTTCCTGCATCTACGCCGACAATCCCGGCATCTACGCGGAGGACATCTTGAGGCTCGGTGAGCTGATCAAGCACGATGTGCCACTGCTCAACGTCTGCGGGACCGAGGATTTTGTCCTGGAGAAAAATACGAAGGTCATCGAGAACATCTATCATCAGGCGGGCGGCCAGATCACCATCATGATCAAGGAAGGCACCGGGCATCATCCGCACAGCTTGAACGATCCCAAGCCCATTGCCGACTTTATTGAGCAGCACGTTCAGCCGAACACCAAGCCCCGGCCCGAAATCGTGGATGACACGTTCACGAAATCCTTTTATTACAGCACCGAGAATTCTTACATTTACCTCCCCAAGGAAGATACTTACGCCACCTGCCGGGGACCGCAATTCACCCCGTGCTACGACCGTTACGACAAGGCTGGCAAATCGTCGTTTGGAGTCACCGGCATGGCGGTGCTGGTGCCGAAGACCGTGGCTGCCAGCAAGCCCTGGGTCTTCCGGGCGGATCGCATCGGCCGGAATGCGTCCGCTGTTGATCTGGCCCTGCTGGCCAAGGGGTATTACATCGTCGCTGCTCCTTACCTGGGGCAAGGCCCCGTTCGCTCAGAGTGGGACGCCGTCTATAAGAGGATGACCGACCACGGCTTTTCCAAGAAGCCGGCCATGGAAGGCGCCGGCGCGGGAGTCGGAGAAGCGTACGCCTGGGCCATCGAAAACCCCGACAAAGTTTCGTGCATTTATGGGGTGAATCCCGTCCTGCGCAGCATTATGTCGGGCAGACGGCAAAAAGAGCAGCCGCTGGACAATCTCGCCCCGCTGGCCAAAGCGGGCGTGCCGACCCTGCATGTGTGCGGTCAACTTGACCCCTGGCTTGACCGCGAGACGCGAGTCGCGGAAAAACGCTACAAGGAGTTCGGCGGCCAGATGACGGTCATCGTGAAGCCCGGCGAGGGATATTTTCCCGTCGGGCCGCTGGACCCGAAGCCGGTGGTGGATTTTATCGTGGCCAAAACGCAGTAAACCTGCGAGGTAGGGAGCGGAGTGGCGAGCCAACAACGATTGTGAATAAAACCCTGCAATCGGGGTGACAGGATTTGAACCTGCGACCTCTTGGTCCCGAACCAAGCGCTCTACCAAACTGAGCTACACCCCGGCGTTGATGTTTCCAACGGCGACGCCAGCAAGTGTAACATCGCCGAGTCGGAAGGCAAGCGGACCGCCTTTCCCGCGGCAATCTTCAACCCTTCGCCAGACCGCGTTGCTCGACTAATTGCACCGCCTGCCGCGCGAGTGCGGTAATTTCGTCGAACCTTCGGGCGGCGATGGTTTCCCTGGCGGCGATCCAGCTTCCGCCGCAGGCGAGTATACTTGGGAGCTTGAGATAGGCGGCAAGGTTTTCCGGCGTGATGCCGCCGGTGGGGATGAATCTCATCATGGCGTAGGGGGCGGCGATGGCTTTGAGCATGTTGATGCCGCCCAGGGCCTCGGCGGGGAAGAATTTCACGACGGTTAAGCCGTGGTCGAGGGCCAGTTCGATGTCGGTGGGCGTGGCGGTGCCGGGGGTGACGAGGATGTGGTTGGCGAGGCACCATCGCACCACTTTTGAATTAAAACCCGGCGAGATGATGAACTTCGCGCCCGCGCCTGCCGCCCGCTTGGCCGTCTCGACATTCAGCACCGTTCCGGCGCCGACCAGCAGGCCCGGCCGGCGCGCCATCTCGCGGACCGCGCGCTCGGCGGCATCCGTGCGAAAGGTGATCTCGGCGAGCGGAAGGCCGCCGGCGATAAGTGCATCGGCTAACGGCCCGGCGTTTTCCGCATCATCCATCGCAATCACCGGCACGATGCCAAGGTTGCCGATCCGGGTCAAGACGTCATCCATTTTGCGCTCCAAGCCAAGCAAAATCCGAAATCCGAAGCACGAAATCCGAAACAAACCCAAAATCCAAAAGCAGGAAAGCTCAAAACAAAACTGCCAAGATATCCTGCGAAATCCTACCGGCAAGGCAAGACCCGACGGACGCGCATTCTGAATTTTGAATTTTCCGCTTTTTCTTGCTTTTGAATTTGTTTCGGATTTCGTGCTTCGGATTTCGGATTTCCAGCTTCACCTGGGTTGTGGACGCAGTCTGCGCCAAGCGCCTTCCTGGTTTATTCAGTTTTCAAGCGGGCGCGCCGGCATGGGGCGCCGCCGCCGGCGTTTCTTCCTTGGCCGACGCGGGGTAGTAGGTTTGGATGGCGCGCTCGATTTGGCGGGCGTCGGCAACGACGAATTTGAGTTGCATCCGCACACGCCGGGGCAGCTCCTCGCTGGCGCGCAGGAACGATCCCTCGGCGGCGGCGAGCACCATCTGCTCGCCGCTGGCGCGCAGCGGCATCACCTTGTAATCGACCGCCAGCGCGCGCGGCAGATGCGAAAGGCTCTGCACGTCGATGCCGATGGCGTCCAGATCGACGCGATCGGGCGCGCCCGATAACTGCGCCCACCAGGCCCGCCAGATGTGTTGCGGCTTGCAGAGCCCAAAGGCCAGCGCGATCTCGCCAAAGCGCCGGCGCGAGGAGGTCTGATCCTCAAGAATCTCCGAAACATCGTGCGGGGTCAGAGAGACGAAACGGCTGAGCAATTCCCCAAATCGTTGACGGGACATGACGCATTTCCTCCGTATCCCACACAAACCGCCCGATCCGCCGCGCCGTGGCGGGCGCGGTGGATCATTACAACTTCACGGTCCAAACCTACAATACAAACCAGACTGCGACAAACGCGGTGAAACAGACCCTATGCATTTTCTCCAACCACGAGGAGAATCTCACCACGGAGGCACGGAAACACGGAGGCGCTTTCGGTTTGACCGACGCGCTGCCCCAATTCAGAAGAGCACGTTCAATTCTCGTTGCCTGCCAAATTACACATTCCTTCGGATGCGCCTCGGTGCTTCCGTGGTTGTTTCCTTTTTGGATTGCGGACGTAAGACTGCGCTGGCTCATTCCAGGCTCTCTTTGATGGTATTATCGAGACATGAGCGTGCGTCTTGAAATGCTTCAGGTTGCCCGGCTGGCGCCAAGGCTGCTTGGCGATGCGGCCGAATCGGTCGCCGGCTTTCTGCACGGCCAACAGAATGCGGATGGCGGGTTCAACGACCGCGCGGGCAACAGCGATTTGTATTACACCGTCTTCGGAATCGAAGCGTTGTTCGCACTGCGCGCGTCGGTGCCGATGAATTCACTGCAAGGATATCTGCGCGGCTGGGGCGCCGGCGAGTCGCTCGATTTCGTGCATCTGTGTTGTTTGGCCCGCTGCTGGGCGATGTTTCCACCCGATGCGCTCGACGATGCCACCGGCGCGGCGATCCTGTCGGCCATCGAAAGTCACCGCAGCGCTGACGGCGGATATCACGCCGCCAGCGGATCGCCCGCCGGCACCGTCTATGCCTGCTTTCTGGCGACCGCGGCGTATCAGGATTTGCGGCGCGAAGCGCCCAATCCGTCGGGAATCATCCACTGCATGGAAACGTTGCAGGCGGGCGACGGCGGCTATGCCAATCAGCAGGAATTGCCGATGGGTTTGACTCCCTCGACCGCCGCCGCCGTCACGCTGCTCCGGCAGTACGATCGGCCGATCGATGCGAAGTTGGGTGATTGGCTTTTATCCCGCGCTCATCCCGAAGGCGGATTTTTCGCCACGCCAGCCGCTCCTATTCCGGATCTTCTCTCAACCGCGACCGCATTGCACGCCCTGGCCGGCATGCAGCGTGACACCCGCGCGATTCGGGAAGGGACGCTGGATTTCATCGACACCCTGTGGAACAGGCAGGGCGCGTTTTTTGGGAATTGGGAGGATGATGTTCTGGATTGCGAATATACGTATTATGCGCTTCTGGCGCTGGGGCATTTGAGCGTGTGAGAAGAGCTTCGTCGTATCACGGGCGTCTCGCCCGTGCCCGGTGGCGCAGTGGTTGAAGTGCCACGGTTCTGACAATTTCAACGCACTCCGCACGGGCGGGACGCCCGTGATACGACGAGACCATTCAGCGGTCGAATCCGACTTTATACGGTTCCAGACGGCTGAAGCGTCACACGCGGATTCGAGCTTCAATTATCTCGGTGCCCAACTGTCGAGGTCGCGGCAGCGGCAGCGGCAGCGGCAGCGGCCGGCGCCAGACCCTGCTCGATCTGCTCGATCTCTTTCCTTTTTACCTCCGTGTCCAGCTTCTGCGCGGTGATATCCACCCGCAGCCGGCTGTAGAAATTCAGGTAACTGTTCGCCACCAACACCAGCGAAAAAAAGGCGATGAGGTATCCGCGCCAATCCAGGAAAAGCAGGTGGTAGCGGGCCAGCAGCATGAAGAACAGCGTGATGTAATGACTGAAGCAATATTCGCAGGTGAACAGGTAGAAAAATTTCCGCTGCAGCAGGTTCCGGCACGTCTTGCTCCGATGGATGCAAAAGTCGCGCGGCTCGCGGAAGACCTCCTCAAACACGACCGTTCGCGCCACGCACGCGATCGGGATCGCCAGGACGAACAGTTCGACGATCATTTGCCAGGTGATGACGGGCATGAGGGAGTCGTCCTGCGTGGCGCACGCGCGATGGAAGCTACTCGTGGCTTTGCTGCCGGGCGAGTTTGAGGCGCGTGGCCAAATCGGGGGGCCAATCTTCGGCTGGAAGCCTGTGTATTTGCTCGTAGAGATTTGACGCCTGGGCGAAATCATTGCGATCCTCGGCATCGATCGCGGCTCGATACAGTATGCGCGACCGTTGCCGGGGATCGGCCGGAAGCGGTTCGGGAACGGTGCCGGAGTCGGCGTTTGAAGCGGGGGCCGTCGCGGGCGACACAGCGGCAGTCGCTACGTCCGGGGTGGATATGGGTTGGGCCCGGGCGGATGGAACTGGAGTGGGGGGCGCGGCGGATTGTATCCTGGCGGAGGGGGCGGTTGCCGGAACAGCGTGAGCCAAAAGCGCCGCCGGCCCCGTGCCGGTCGCGCTGGGGCTTATCTCGGTTCCAGAATCATGCTCATCGACCGCCGGCGCGGACTTCAGCGCCGGCGTGGGCTTGAGCCCCGGAGTGGATTTCACCGAGGGCGCAGACTTCACCGGGGGCGCCATGGGGTTTGAACCGGGGACGGCGGCGTTTGTCGCGGGCGTGGACCACAATCCCCGCACGCGATCGCGGAGGCTTGGATCGATGGCCAGCACGGCTGCCGCCACCCCCGCCAGAATGATCAGGTAGGCCAGCCACTTCCATCCGCGCGCCGGTGAGGCGCGTCCCGAAGCGCCGGTCGCCCCAGGCGCGCGCAAACCCGAAAGCGGATCGGGCGCGAGATCAGCGAGCAATTCCTGGGCGGCGTCGTACTGCGCGGACGGCTCGAAATTGAGTTTGAACGCCGCCGCCAAATCCTTGGCGCTAAGGAAGCCGTCGCGCGGGCGGGGCCGGAGATTTGCCGCGTCGGCTGAACCGGCCTTTTCGCCGGCCGAGGCGAATGGCGTGGTTAGAGGCTGAGAGGCCTTGTGCGGGCTGGGCGCGTCCGCCATGTCCCAGACGGATTTACCCTTGTCGGATGGGTCTTCCGATGCTTCCTCGACGGCCAACGCGTCGGGTTCTTCGGCATGGTGCTCGACAACCGGATTTGCGTGAAATTCCCCGCCAGCGACGTGTTGGGGGACGGGCGGCTTTGGCCGCAATTCAGATGCGGGTGCGGGCTCGGCCGGTTCGCTTGCCGACTCGCTCTTGCCGGCCGCTTCCGCCATTTCGCGATGGAGCGATTCACGCTCGCGCGTCGCGGCATCGCGTTCGCGGGCAACGGCTTCGCGTTCCTTGGCCGCCGCCTCACGGTCGCGGGCAGCGGCATCGCGATCGCGCACCACCGCCTCGCGCTCGGCGGCCAACGCCAATCGATCGCGCTCGATGGTCTCGCGCTCCTGGGCGGCCGTCAGTCGCTCGGTCGAAGCGGCTTCGCGCTCGCGCTGGATCATTTCGCGTTCCTGCTCGACGATCAGCCGTTCGTGTGCCGCCGCTTCGCGGTCGCGCTCGATCATCTCGCGTTCCTGGGCGGCCAGTTCCCGCTCGCGGGCGGCGGCCTCGCGATCGCGGGCGATGGTTTCCTGCCCGCTCTTCACCGCGTCCAGTTCGCCGGCGGCGGATCGCTTCACCTCATGCACGGAGTCGCGCTCGAGGGCGACCGCTTCAAGCTGCCGGGCGATGTCATCGCGCTCGCGCTCGCGAAGCACCTCCTCGCGCTGGCGCAAAAGTTCCTCGCGTTCGCGCGCCGCCGACTCGCGTTGCTCGCGCAGCCCGGCCTGTTCGCGCTCGTCGGCTTGTGAGCTGACGGGGGCGGCAACCGCGGCTTGCGCAAGCTGCGCCGCATGCGCCTGGGCCGCCGGGATCTCCTTGAACACCGGCAGCCGTGGCTCGGGCTCGGGGCTGTCCAAAAGCGTGTCGGGATTAAGCGATGGCTCCTGCAGGCGGTTGCACTGCGAGCATAGATTGGCCGAGGGCTCGATCGCTCCGCCGCAGCTATAGCAAACGCCAAACTCGCGGCTCAGCCCCTTCACATGTGCCGCGAAGCGCCAGAGTTGATGCGTGGTGGGCCCGCGAATGATGGATTGCGGCTTGACGCGCCCCTTTTGCACAAACGCCAGCAGCGTCTCCCATTTCATGCCGGGGGCGGCGGGATTGCGGGCCTGAAGGACGTACCACGGGCCGATGCGGGCCTTGGTCGCCTTGCGGGCGGCCGGCGTGTTCTCCATCGTGCATTTGGGGCAGACCGTCTGATGTCCTTCGCTCACCGCGCCACAAAAGGGGCACACGAACCGGCCCTCGAGCGCCTCGCGGATGTGCGCCGCCTGCGCATCGTCGCCGGATGGCGCCTCGGCGCGTGGATCGATCGAAGCCTGGGAAAGCACATCACGCATGACGGGTGTACTATAGCACAATAATCACGCGATCCCGATGCTCGCCCGCATTTTGTGGCTCGCGCCGGGTGTTAGTTTCACCGCATTCTGGTCGACGTTGGCGGTTTCCACACAGAGCATTCGGGTCCACTCATCGTCAGCCAGATCGGCAAGTGCGCGGGCCTTATCGGACCACGGATTCCACAACACCGTCGAGGCCGATCCCTCCTTTTCAATCGAAAGCCGCCGGTCGAAGGCGGGATCAGTTACGGTTACGACCTCTGGCGTGTTGAGGTAAACTCGATCGGTTTCGCCGGTGATTGTAACTGCGCCGGGGGACTGGGTTTTGCGCTGCATGCCATCGGTCTTGTCGAGGTAATCGCGGCCGGCCAGGCCATCCACCGAAACGGTGCGCACGTCGCCGACCGCAAGGTATGTGTGCAGGGCCTGCTCGAAGGCAAACTCGTTCGCGCAGAGGTTCTGGACTTCCAGCATCAGTTCCAGTTTTTTCCCGACGCCCACCGTATAAACCAGGCGAAAATCGTGCGGCCACAGTTGGCGCGTAAGCTCCGATGACCGCAGTTCCAGGACGACGGAAATCGCTCCGCCAGCGGCCTGTCTGACGGCGGTAAGTTCCCACGGAGCCGTGCGGGCAAAGCCGTGCATGGGGGCGGCGGGGTCGCCTACTTTTGCTCCGAACCACGGAAAGATAATCGGAACGCCGCCGCGAATCGCCTTGCCCGGCTCGAAGCGGCTTTCCGCGCTCAAGAACAGGACCGGCTTGCGACCGGTTGGCTGAAAATGCGTGACGTGCGCGCCGTGCAGGTAGATATGCGCATCGGCCACGGGCGCGCGCACCGATATGCGCGGCAGGCCATTGCTGCCTTCGACGATATCCGCCACATCTGGAATGGCGAATTGCCGGCGGAGGGGTTCAAGGTCCATCATCGGAGTCCTTACTGGGCGCATTTCCACGCGCCACGGGAAGATTTGCGCAAAGTCGCAGAGTCGCAAAAGGCGCGGAGGAGGATGGTGATTATTTTGCGGGATCAGTCCTTATCAATCTGATCGAAGCCACGATTAGACAGTGCCACATTTTATGTTTGTTCAGTGTTTGCCTTGAACGTTGAACTTGGCTCTGCGACTCTGCGCCTTTGCGGACTCTGCACAATCCGTTTTGTAGCGGCCGAACACGGCGCTGGGGTCATTCGTGGACCGCTCGCCGCTCGATCCGCCTCACCCGATCTTGGAAACATTCGTTCCCGCGCCCGCCAATTCCTGGCTCATGGTATGCGAGTATGCGGTGCCGCGCCATTCCACTTTTCGCGTGATGCACATGCGCAGCCCGCGCAGAAGAATGAGCAACAGCATCGGCCCGGCAATGGGGAACAGCAGGGCGTTGCGGCGTGGGTTGCCGCTCCAATGATAAATCAGTGCGATGAAATACATCATCAGCGCCAGGTGCGCCAATCCCGCCGCCAGCCAGGCCGGGCCACCCCAGCCCCAGAGCAGACTGGAGGCCGGGTGCATCGTGCGCCAGATTCCCCAGACGATGGCGGGGTAAACGGTGAAGCAGGAGGTCAGCAGAAAGAAGACCGCCCCCAGAATCCGCCAGGGGCTGCCCACGCGGGCGGCATAATAAATCCGGCTCCAGCCGCGAAAGATCGCCCCCAGGCTCGCGTACATCCGCACGGAGCAAAAGTCATTGCCCCACGAAACGCGCGGGCGCATGCCGCGCGACTTAAGCTCGCGGGCGATGGCCACGTCCTCGCAATACCGATCACGCACGGCTTCATGGCCGCCGAAGGCATCGTACGCCGCTCGGCTGATGAGCAGAAACTGGCCGTTGCCAAACGCGCTTTTGGGAAGCTGGTTGTTGTTGGTCAGGGCGATGACGTACATGGTCGAAGCCGCCCCGGCGGCCAGGGGCACGAGCAGGCTTTCCCACATGCCGTGGCTCTCCAGTCGCGGCAGCAGCGAGAGCATGTCAAATTCCTTGCGCAGCACGACCGACATCGCCACCGAAACCGCATCCTTCTCGAGCACCACGTCGCTATCGACGAACAGCAGCCACTGGCCGCGCGCCTTCTGCTGGCCCGACCAGAGGGCATTGTTCTTTCCGGTCCACCCCTGCGCCGGCGGCTGTGTTTGATGAATGATGTTCAGCCGCGAATCCTGGGCCGCCAGTTCATCCATCACCGCGCCCGTCCGGTCGGTGCTGCGATCGTCGATCGCGATCACATTAAAGTTTGGATAATCCTGCCGCAGCGCCGAATGCAGGCACCCGCCGATTCGCTCACCCTCATCCTTGGCGGGAATGATGATCGTCACCGCGGGCGGCTCACCCTTGATCGGGTGCGGCGGGCGATACATCAACAGCATCTTCCGCCGGCCCGCGATCATCAGAAAGCCATACAGGCCCCAGGTTATCGCGCCCAGGTTCACGTAGAGCGACAGGAGGATGAGTTCGAGGGTGAGGTGCAAAGGGGAAATGATGAATGATAAAGGATGAAGGATGAATGATGAAGAAGGAAGCGGGTTTGAACGGGGCGAGTTGGCTTCCTATGCGTTCACGCGCAGTGCGGCCATCCGTGGCCCTGATCGCAAAGGAGTAGCCGTTCACGGCACGCGCGTCAACTATAAGCATGATCATGCGCTCGATCCGAAAAGTGGCACGGGCGGCTCGCCCGTGGCGTCGCGGTGCGCCGCTATGTTCGACCGGAACGCCGGTCGAAGTTAATTTAGCGCGGCGATCCTTTGCTTGGAACAAGGGTTGATCGATTCGCGAAGGCGATTCGCGGTGCGAACCCGCCGTTGCTATCTTTCCGCCAAGGAGCAAACCCAATCATGGCCAACGTGAAATCGCTTCCCTCGCGCGGCAAGGTCAAGCCGGCGGATTGCTGGGACTTGTCAACTCTATTCAAGACTGATGCAAAGTGGGAGTTGGCGTTCATCGCATGGGAAAAGCAGATCGACGCCTACGAGATCACGTTTTCACGCTCGCCCACGAAGCCGGGCATTCGATGCACAGCTTCTTGTCCGCGCGCCACCAGCCCTACCAGTATTTTGCGTACACGATTTTCGTGGCGGAAGTCGCCAGCACCTTCAACGAGCAACTGCTGGCCCGGCATCTGATGGACAAGGCCAAGGACAACCGCGAGCGCGCCTATCTCATCAACAGCCAGATCGACAGTATCCGCGGCACGATCATCCGTCAGACCATGTTCGCCGAGTTCGAGAAAACGACTCACGCCCTGGTCGAAGCCGGCGAGCCGCTGACCGTGGACGCGCTACGGAAATGCGACCAGACACGTTGCCATTGGTGCTCAGCACATGTAAAATCATTCCCAAGAGAAAGCGGATATGGGCAAGACATTGGAAAACTTCATCCAAGGAACCGGTTCCGTCCTGTCAATTGCACCGAAGCCCAGTAGCAGATTCTCATATCGTCGGCCCACGATTAATTCAGCAGAGCAAGCGTGGGGTGTGGTTGCACGATCACTTTGGATTGCTTTTTCTCAAGCGGAAAAAAAACAGGGCGGCATTCATGGATCAACCCAAACCTCAATTGGGCACGCTTGGTACTGTAGCGCCGGTGCCGGCGACCGCCCCGACGCCAGACATCCACACACAGCGAAATTCAGAGGCCCAACACGCAGCGATCACCCAAGGCCCGCCCACAACAACGCAACCTGAAGCCGATCTTGCTTCCTCCAAATTGGTTTCCTCTGCTCCCGATAATCTCCACAACAATTCTCGACCGTTCGTCGTCGCATCACACTATTCGGGTCCGATGCCCCCACCTGAACTTGTCAAGGCCTACGGCGACATTTCGCCTGAACTGCTCAATCGCATTCTCGCGATGGCGGAAAAGGCACAAGAACACGAGGAGGCTCGGAATATGGCTGAACTTTCCGCCGCCAAAGAGGATATGCAATGCAACTGGCAGGTCGTTCGTCGCGGCCAGTTCTTTGGGCTGTTGATCGGAATTGGTGCGCTGACAGCCGCCGTTTTATGCTTCAGAATCTCACCTACCGCCGCGGGTGCAACGATGGGAAGCATTCTCGGCGGCGGCGGCATCGCAACCTTGATCTGGGCCTTTCGCTATGATCGAAAGCATTGAGCCGGCAGGCGGCCGCTCGGCTTTTGCCGCACGTCCGGTTTGACTCATTCGCATTTCGCGGCAATATGCACGCGTGAACGTCCCGGCTCACTGATTTTCCTCAAGGAGACTTCCATGCGATGGACGGCAATTATTCTTTTGTGCGGTTCGCTCTTCCTCACCCGCGCCGCCCGCGCCGACGATCAATCCGCTCCCGTCACCGATTTTCGCGCCGGCACCTTCGACGTCGCCTTCGATGCCGTCTATGGCCACAGCTTCATCGGCAGCCAATCGCAACTCGAATCCGCCACCGTCGGCGTCGGTTACTATTTCGTCGATAACATCTCGCTGAGCGCCGAATTCTCCGGCTTCTCCGTGCAACAGCCGGTGCGCGATTCGATCATCACCTCCGGCGATCTGCTCCTGCGCAACCACCTCTACAATCGCGGCCCCTTCTCCCTGTTCATCGATTTCGGCGGCGGCCTGACCTACGCCACCCAGCGCGTCCCCGCCAGCGGAACCAACTTCAACTTCGAGCTCGAAACCGGCGTCGGCTTCACCTACCGGCTCCGCGACAACACCTACCTCCTGGCCGGCGCCCGCTACCTCCATTTCTCCAACGCCGACATGGAAGGGCAGGCGCGTAATCCCTCGGTGAATGCGTTTGAGGGATACGTGGGGGTGATGTTTACGTTTTGAAACAAGCGCGGCGCGTTCCATCGTCCGTTTTCGTAGGGTTCGCTTTAGCGAACGCGGTTTGGCGATGCCGCGCCGAAGACCGCGTTCGCTGAAGCGAACCCTACGAATTGCGCGAAACCGCTTTCTCCCGAATTGTTAATCATTTATTTCCTTTACCGGATCGACCATCGTGTTGCTCCCGCGGCGTCGCTCGCGGCTTGGAGAAGGGCAATGCTACTTGGGGCTCACGCCCACCGGCACCTCGTTTGTCATCCCGCCGGCGTAGCTCTCGCGGGTGTTGAATCCCATCGGCGTGGTCACGTTGCTTCTTCCCCGGCTCACCGTGAGTTGCACCGTCGGCTCTTCCGGGCAGCGGGCGGCGAACTCTTCGTAGAACTTGTTGACGAAGGTTCGCGTCACCCAGGCGGTGCCATCGGCGAGGCCGCAGATGGTGGTGCCGGGCATGATGCCCATGGTCTTTTCCAATTCCATGAGCAGGTCGATGTCGCGGGCGCGGCCCATGCCGTCCATGATGCGGTTGAGGATTTTGTGCATCCATCCGCTGCCCTCGCGGCAGGGGGTGCATTGGCCGCAGCTTTCGTGGCTGTAGAAGCGCACGCAATTGCGCAACGCGGCGACCATGTCGGTGTGCTCGTTCATGATGATCATGCCGGCGGTGCCCAGGCCGAGGCACCCGCCGCGGAAGCGGACATCGTCGAAATCGAGCCTGATGTCGAGTTGATCGGGGCCCAGCACGCCCATGGAGATTCCGCCGCAGATGGCGGCTTTGTATTTGCCGCCCTTCATCCCGCCGGCCAGTTCGATCGATCGCTGTAGCGTGATGCCCAGTTCATCTTCGTAAACGCCCGGCTTGTTGACGTGCCCGGACATGCCATAGAGCTTGGGGCCCGGAGAGGATTTGGTTCCCATGCTCTTGAACCAATCGGGCCCGCGCTCGATGATCGGCGGGACCAGGCACAAGGTTTCGACATTGTTAATAACCGTCGGCCGAGCAAACGCGCCGGCGATCGCGGGGAAGGGCGGCTTGTTGCGCGGCCAGCCGCGCTTGCCTTCCAGGGCTTCGAGCAGGCCGGTCTCTTCGCCGCAGATGTACGCGCCGGCGCCGCGATGGACGTAGCATTCGAGCTTGTGGTTGGAGCCGAAGATTCCCTGCTGGCCGAAGACGCCCTTGTCGTAGGCTTCCTTGACGGCGCGTTCGAGGACCTTGGTTTGCCGATGATATTCGCCGCGGATGAAGATATACGCCACGTCCACCTGCGTGGCCAGCGCGCAGATGGCGATTCCTTCGAGCATCGAATGCGGATCGTAATCCATCAGATACCGGTCCTTAAAGGTGCCCGGCTCGGATTCGTCGGCGTTCACCGCCAGATAGTGCGGCCCCTTCTTTTCCTTGGGGATGAACGACCATTTCTGCCCCGCGCTGAATCCCGCTCCGCCGCGCCCGCGCAGGCCGGAGTCGATGGTGGTCTTGATGATTTCCTCGGCCTTCATGTTCAGCGCCTTGCGCAGCGATGCGTAGCCGCCGGTGGCGACGTAGTCGTCGTACCAGTAGACCTTGCGCTGCGTGGGGTCGAGGGGAATGCGTTTGGTGAGAACCGGTTCGGTGAATGCCATGACAAGAGAATACAAAAGCCGCCGGCCCGACGCCAGAAGCCGCGGGGCATGTCGTAAGAAGGGTGCATGGCAGATTCGGCAAATCCCTCCCCCTCCCCCGGTATTCCGGGGGAGGGTTGGGG
>Ga0209483_1000170_pt1 | contig 60172 bp, 59 predicted proteins | sample NGEPerA_FD_184508 | JGI IMG/M metagenome (GOLD analysis project Ga0209483, IMG submission 184508) | Arctic peat soil microbial communities from the Barrow Environmental Observatory site, Barrow, Alaska, USA - NGEE PermafrostL2-A... | ecosystem: Environmental > Terrestrial > Soil > Wetlands >... | reverse complement strand
ATTTATGATTTATGCTTGCTAAGTAACGGTCAATACGCGAATATTTATTCGAAAGTTATGATAATAGCTTTTCATTATATGAACATTTCGCGCCTTAAGATCGAGAATTGGCGTGAAATAGGGGGAACAAGCTTCAAAAGAAGCGTCAAACAGTAGTTGAGTTATGCCGACCGTCGCGTTGTCCGCCAGTTTTGTGCGGCAGGCCCAATGTGCGCCTGGCCGCAAGAAGACCGATTACTTCGACGCGGGTCAGCGCGGATTCATGCTCGAAGTACGCTGCTCGGGCGGCAAGACCTACTACCAGCGCTACACCGACGAACGCGGCCGTGAACGCCAGTACAAAATAGGCCCGGCCGAAGTCCTGACCCTCGGTCATGCACGCCGCAAGGCCAAGCAGGTGGTGGCGGAAGCCCTGCTGGGCGCCGACCCGCAACAGAAGCGGCGCGAAATGCGCGCCACGCCGCTGCTGCGGGATTTCGTCGCCGAGCGATATTTGCCCTTTGTGCAGACATATAAGAATAGTTGGCAGACCGACGAGACCGTCTTGCGCGTCCACATCCTGCCGAAACTCGGCCATCTCGCGCTCGACGAAATCAAAACCGACGCCATTTCCGACCTGATCAATGCCATGCGCGCCGACGGCTATGCCGCCGGAACCATGAATCGTATCATCGTCATCATCCGTTACGTCTATAACCTGGCGCGCAAATGGAAGACGCCGGGCGGGGAGGAGAACCCGGCGGCGGGTTTAAGCGCCGGTCCTGAAGTGCAACGCAACCGCTTTCTTGCCGAATGGGAAGCGGAAAATTTGGTGCGTGCCATCCATGTCGACGAGAACCAGACCGCCGCGCGCTCTATCATGTTGCTGCTGCTGACCGGCGGGCGCCGCAACGAGATCACCTTCGCCAAGTGGGAATACGTCGACTGGAAAAACAAAACGCTGCTTGTGCCGAAATCGAAATCGGGCAGGGCGCGCGTCATCGCGCTGAACCAGTCGGCGATCGCGCTGTTGACGGCGACGCCGCGCATCGACGGCAATCCTTACATCTTCCCCTCGGAAGTGACCGGCAAGCCGTCGGCGTCGTTGTTCTTCCCTTGGGATCGCATTCGTCAGCGCGCCGGCCTTGACGATGTGCGCCTGCACGACTTGCGGCATTCCTTTGCCAGCTTCCTGGTCAATCGCGGCGTCTCGCTTTACGTCGTTCAGGGCCTGCTCGGTCATCTGCACGCACGTACAACGCAACGTTATGCGCATCTCACTCAAGAGACCTTGAGTGGCGCGGCCGACCTCATTCAGCACGTGATCGCATTCCCCGAGGCCGGAAGCACGGGCTCGGACGGACGCACAGGTGCTGCGCCGGTCGCGCAGCATTCCAATTAGCCGGTAACGCCGGGCAATCAAGCATTGGACATCCGTTCAAGCGGGTCGTTCCGCCGCCGATCCGGCGCGCGAATTAAAATCACATTTTGTCAAACGCGATCGTCCGTACAAAGCGCGCGGGAGTGCGCGCGCGTGGCGGTGTGCGGACGGTCGACGCATTAACCGAAAATCAATTCGGCGGTGATGAGGATCCATTCGCATCGTGCGGATGCGTTGAACGTCGTCTTCGACCGATTCCGCCGTCAACCTAGGCTCTACCTATTCTTCATTGCGCCCTTGCTGTGGCCTCGCCCGGCAAGATCGACGCCTGGTCAAATGGTTGGCTTTGCGCGTCACCCAGACCAGGCCCAGCCGGCAAGCCCGAGCCGGCCGCGAAAATAGGCGGCACGATGAAAGCGTGCGCCCGCCGTCGTTGATCTTGCCAGCGGATCGAAGGCCAAACCGGTCCAGTACGTGAAGATTTGTAGCCTGTACGGTGCGGGGTTCTACTATATCCCGGGCACCGATACGTGCATCAAGATCGGCGGTTGGGTCCGTATGCAGTTCGGCAACGGCTACAACGGCAACATGACCAACGGCCCGATGGTTGGAAACGTCAACAACCGTCAGACCAATGATTTCATGACCCGTAACCGTGGTTACATCACGGCCGATGCCCGCTCGCAGACCGAATACGGCACCCTGCGCGCCTACATCGCGGTCGGTCTGTCGAACGACAACCCGCTGCCTGGAGCGGCCGTTACGTCCACCGGCGGCACAGCTTTGGGTGGCATTTCTGCGAACGCCGGCTCCACTGTGGGCTTCAGCGCCAACCGTGCGTTCATCCAGCTTGGCGGCCTCACCGCCGGTCTGGCGCAGTCGTTCTATGACTTCATGAACTACTCGGCGGTGTCGTATAACGGCGGTTCGGTGTGGACCCCGGCCGGCGCGGACACCGGCGACGGTGGTGCGCAGGTTCTGGCTTACACCGCCCAGCTCGGCGGCGGTCTGTCGACGACGTTGAGCTTGGAAAACCCGCGTAACGGTGCCGTGGTTGCCTTCGGCGCTGCTGGCGTCCCTGTAGCCGGCGGTGCTGTTGGTGCGGCCGGATTCGGAGCGACCAACTACGGCGCGCCGATTGGTCGTGAAGGCAACAAGTTCCCCGATGTCGTCGCCAATCTTCGCGTCGACCAGGCGTGGGGCTCGGCCCAGATCATGGGTGCGTTGCACGACGCCAGCGCTGGCTACTATGACATCGCTCTCGCGGGTCATCCGGCCGACGTTCTCGGCTATGCCGTCGGCGCCGGTCTGCGCATCAACGCGCCGACGATCGGCCGTGGCGACTACTTCCAGACCCAGTTCAACTGGACCAAGGGTGCCATCAAGTACATGTCGGCTGGCACCAGTCTCTCGATGGTGAGCGGCTCGACCACCGGCACGGGTACCTATGCCGATGGCGTGTATCTGACGAATGGCACTGACAGCGTGCATCTGACGACGGCCTGGAGCGCAGGCGCGTCGTACGAGCACAACTGGAACCCGAGCTGGAAGACGTCGCTCTATGGCGGCTATTCCGCGATTAGCCTCGATCAAGCGACTGGTTGCACCGTACCAAGCATCGCGACTGGTTGCTCGGGCAATTGGGATACCTGGCAGGTCGGCACGCGCACTGCGTGGGCTCCGGTTGCCAACCTCGAAGTTGGCGTCGATGTTATGTACACCAACCTGGACGCTCGTAACACGGGCCTCGGCGCGGCGACGTCATCCGACCAGAGCGCCTGGGTCAGCTACCTCCGCATTCAGCGCAACTTCTATCCGTGATCGTCCGATCGAGGCGAAGTTCGCCTGAAAATGTAAAAGCCCCCGGCGGGAAACCGCCGGGGGTTTTTCTTATGAATTTCATCTTATGAATTTCACCAACGATTATGAATGTGCGCTCACCGCGTCGCAGCGCGCGACGAAATCGGCGATACGCGCGATCACATCGGCTTCGACCAGCAATGGCGCGTGGCCCTGGTCGGGGACTTCGAAAGTATCGAGCGAGGAACGGCGTGCCCGCATGGCCTCGACCGTCGCGACCGAGAGTAGATCGGAATTGGCGCCGCGGATGACCATCATCGGCACATTGGCCAAAGCATCGAAGGCGCCCCACAGCGGCGGCAGCGGCTTTTCGAAATCGATGCCTTCCAGCGTCTTCGCCAGCGCCGGGTCGTAATCGGGCATCACTTTGCCGTCGGCTTGCTTAAAAATTGCGATGCGCGCTCGCCAGCCAATCGGCCGTCGTCAGCTTGGGAAATTGCGCATCGAACAGCCGGCGCAGAATCTCGGCGGCTTCCTCGTAATCGCGCGGTTGCGGCAGCTTGCCGACATAGCCCTTGATCCGCATCAAGCCCTTCGGCTCGATGACCGGACCGATATCGTTGAGCACGGCGGCCGCGATCGCCGTCGGCCGCTGCGCCGCCAGCAGCATGGTGAGAATGCCGCCGCGCGAAGTGCCGACAAACACCGCCGGCTGGCATTCGAGCGCGGTGATGACGGCGATGACGTCGGCCAGTTCGACCTGAAAGGAATAATTCGACGGATCCTTGTCGTATTCGGATCGGCCGCGCCCGCGATAATCGAGCGCGACGACGCGGCGGCCTTCGGCGCTCAGAGCCTGCGCCAGCACCTCGAAATCGCCCGCGCTGCGCGCCAGCCCCGGTAGGCAGACGACGGGCAGCACGGCCGTGCTGGAGCGGCCATAGCAGCGCGCATGCAGCTTGAGGCCGTCGGGGGCGGTGATGAAAGTGGAAATCGGGGCGCTCATGGTCGGATGCTAATAGCAGCCGGCCCACGCCGCAATCAGTTGGCCGCGCCGCGATGGATGTCGGCCTCGATCATGAGCTTGCTGCTGCCGCCGAACTTCGCGCGGTAGACCTGCATATTCTCCATGATGCGCTGAACGTAATTGCGCGTCTCGGCGATCGGAATGCGCTCGGCCCAGTCGACCGGATCGATCTTTGGATCGCGTGGATCGCCGTAAGCGGCAATCCACTGCCGCACGCGTCCGCGCCCGGCATTGTAACCGGCGAAGGTGAGCAGATAAGAGCCGTTATAGGTTTGCAGCAGCATCGACAATTCGGCCGCGCCCATCTGCATGTTGTAGACCGGGTCGCTTAGCAGCCGCGCGCGGTCATAGGGCGCCTTGAAGCGTTTGGCGGTGTCTTGCGCCGCCGCCGGCGTCACCTGCATGAAACCATAGGCATGCGCGGGCGACACGACCTTCTGATTGAAATGGCTTTCCTGCCGCGCGATCGAATAGGCCAGAGCCGGTTCGATCGGCGTCGTAATCGGCTTATAGTCGGGCAGCGCCGCGGTCGGGTAGGCGTAGTAGTCGAGCGGCAGCCCGCGCCCGAGCGCGCCTTTGCCGAGCAGCAGCATGGCGCGGCCATCGTGATGCTTGCCGGCGGTCTCCGCCAGCATCGCCATGCCGGCGATGTCGGTGCCGCTCTCGCCCAACTCGGCGAAAATCGAGGCCAGCATTTCGCGTTCGTCGAGCGCGTAGAGAATTTCCGCCGCGCGCACGACTTCGAGATTGCTCAGCGCGCTGCGTTCTTGCGCGGTGAATTGCGGCGGTCCGATCAGACCGAGATCCTTGAGGCCGAGGCGGCCGCGCGCGAGTTGGCCGTAATAAGTGGCGCTATGTTCAGCCGCCTTGGCGTAAAAAGCCTGCGCCTGCGCGCGTTGCCCCATCGCCTCGGCGGCGCGGCCTTGCCAATAGCCGGCGCGCGAGAGCGCATGCGGATTATGGGTGCCGTCGTCGATGAGGGCGAAATGCTGGGCGGCGGTCGCCGGATCGTGCAGGAAGCGGAGCGCGATCCAGCCGGCGGTGAAATGCTTGTCGACGCGGTAGTTGCCCTGCGTCGGCGTGGCGGCGTCGCGCGCGACGCGGTAAGCGGTTTGCGCGTCGTGCTTGTCGAGCAGTTGACGGACCAGGATGCGGCGTTCCTGCCACCATTGATTGACATCGACCAGCGCCGCCGCGTCGCGCGGCGCCGACAGGATCAGGCGCGCGGCTTCTTCCGGCTTGTCGTGTTTGCGCATCCAAACGGCGCGCGCGAAAATATATCCGGCGTCGCCGTGAGCGGATGCCGGCACCGCGTCAAGCAGCGCCTTGGCGTTGCCGGCTTTTTTGAGCACCGCGCTCCACGCTTTGGCGATGGCCAGTTCGTTGCCGCCGAGACGCTGAGCGGCGCGTAAGCCCGCCTCGCTTTCGTCTTCGTAGAAGCGCTTGTCCATGCGGACCCTGTGGTCTTCGCGCGTCAGCAGACCGCCGAACTGCTCGAGCACCATCCGCTCGACATCGCTTGAAGCATCCTGGTAGCGCCAGGCATGTCGCACCAGGGCCGTGGCGCCGGCGCGGTCGCCTTGCGCCAACAACTCGTGCGCCAGCATGTAGCGGCCTTTGGCCATGGTCGGCGGCCGATGGGCGAAGAAGTCGCGCACGGTGCCACCGTCGATTTTGTCGTTCCAAAGCGCATTCTCGGCGCGGCGGCGGAAAAAAGCCGAATGCGGCCAGTCCGGATTGTTTTTCACGAAATTGGCGTAACGCCGGAAGGTAGGATTGGTGTTGTTGCTGCGCAGGACGATCCATTCCGCTAGCTTGCGCGCGACCGGATCGGCGATCGCGCGCTCCGCCACATCGGCGATCGCTTCGTTGCCTTTGTGGACCGCATCGATCACCTGCCTGACCAGGCCGATGTCGGAATTCGAAGTGGCGGTGGTGGGGGCGATGGCGAAGGGGCCGGAGACCGGACGCGCCAGAGGCTTAATGGCGGCGCGGCTGGCGAACAGGGCGCCACGCAGGCCGGCGCCGGCCTGGGCATAGGCCTCGCTGCCCATCCGGGCGGCCTGCGCCCGTGGGGCCGGGCTGTGGTTTCGATTGCGCTCAGGCTGGCCGATACCGAGGACCGCGGGCTTTGGCCGCGGCAACGGAACCTTTGCGCCGGCGGCCATGGCAAAGCCAACGCCGGCGGCGGAAACCGCCACAAGCGCCCCCCAGACAGCGGCGGAAGGCCGAGAAACAGTGTACATTCAGCCTCTTAGAGTTCCCTCGTCCGACTCAAAAAGCTTACGTATTTACCCAGCCCCCCATAGGCCATTTTGGCCGATAATGGGATAGATTTTTAGGCCTCGGTTAAGACGCCGGCCCTGGGCTTTCATCGGCCTGGGCGACCCGATATCAATGGCGTGACCGGCCGTGGGGCCGGGACGGAGTAAGCTGTCATGACCGCCAATGGAAGCGCCAGCGCAAACGGCAAAGAAAGCGCGACGACCAAATTTCGCGGGTCGTTCACCGCGATGGTGACGCCGTTCAAAAATGGCGCGGTCGACGAGAAGGCGTTCCGTGATCTGGTCGATTGGCAGATCGCCGAGGGCACGAATGGTTTGGTGCCGGTCGGCACCACCGGCGAAAGCCCAACCCTCAGTCATGAAGAGCACAGAAAGGTCGTGGAGTGGTGCATCGACCAGGCCAGGGGCCGCGTGCCGGTGATCGCGGGCGCTGGCTCCAATTCGACCGCTGAAGCCATCGCGCTGGCGCAGCATGCCGAGAAGGCCGGCGCCGACGCCGTGCTGGTGGTGACGCCGTATTACAACAAGCCGACGCAGGAGGGCATGTATCGGCACTTCAAGGCGATCAACGACAAGATCGGCATTCCGATCATCATCTACAACATCCCGCCGCGTTCGGTGGTGGACATGTCGGTCGAGACGATGACGCGGCTTTTCGAGTTGAAGAACATCGCCGGCGTCAAGGACGCCACGGCTAATCTGGCGCGCGTATCGTTGCAGCGCCATGCGATGGGCCCGGATTTCATCCAGCTCTCCGGCGAGGACATGACCGCGCTGGCCTACATGGCCGCCGGCGGTCACGGCTGTATTTCGGTCGTCGCCAATGTGGCGCCAAAGCTGTGTGCCGAACTGATGAATGCGGTGTTCAAGGGCGACTATGCCGATGCGCTCAACATTCAGGATCGGCTGACGCCGTTGCACGACGCAATCTTCAAAGAGCCTGGCCTTGCCGGCGCCAAGCATGGTCTGGCGCTGTTGGGGCGCATCGCGGAAGAGGTGCGGTTGCCGCTGATGATGGTGATGCCGCCGACCGGGAAGGTGATCCGCGAGGCCATGGTGCATGCCGGGCTGCTCAACTAGGCGCGGACAAGATCACGCGCAAATAAGTAAACCGGGACGCGCCGCCAATGTCGCTGCTCGATGATTTCAAAAAATTTGCCCTGCGCGGCAACGTGGTCGATCTCGCCATTGGCGTGATCATCGGCGCCGCCTTCGGCAATATCGTCTCCTCGCTGGTCGGGGACATCATCATGCCCGCGATCGGCGCCGTGACCGGCGGCCTGGACTTCTCGAACTACTTTATCCCGCTTTCCGGCAAGGTCACGGCGGCCACTCTGGTGGAGGCAAAAAAGCAAGGCGCCGTATTGGCTTACGGCAGTTTCCTGACAATAACGCTTAACTTTATCATTATCGCCTTCGTGATGTTCCTGGTAATCCGCTCGCTCAGCAAGCTGATCAAGAGGGAGGCCGAAAAGGCCCCGCCCGTCTCCAAACAGGAGCAGCTACTGACCGAAATCAGGGACCTGCTGAAGAAGCCCGAGTAGCGAGACCGCGACCAAGCTCGCCATCCCGGACGGCGATCCGGTGCGATGTCTGGCAATAGGGGCATTTAACCGACAATTGCTCAGTGTCGAGTCCGAAAAGGCTCTCTTTATTGGTATCGATACCGGTATCGATGGTCTGGCCCGTTACCGGGCAATGCACCAGCAAGGCTGACATGGTTTTGCCTCCGCGGAGGCAAGCATACAGGCACTGCGCAAATTGTCGGTGCGGTGACGAACATAATCGGGACTTTTGACGCACGCTATGCAATGGTTTTTTGGTGGGCGTGGCGGCATGCGCCCTCGGAGCGCGTGTGGTATCGCCGTCGGCAGCCCGACCGATCGGGCGGGAAACGACATGGCAAAACCAGTGGCGCCGCCGCGCAATCGGGTTCTTACCTCGTTGCGCCCGAACGATCGGGCGCTCATTGAACCGCATTTCAAAGACGTCGTGATGACGCAAGGCACCTTGCTTCAAGAGCAGGGTGAGCAGATCAACTATGTCTACTTCCCGCATACCGGCATGATCTCGCTGCTGGCGGTAATGCGGCTGGGAAATTCGGTCGAAATTGCCACGGTCGGCCGCGAAGGGACGGTTGGCGCCATGTCGCGTTTCGGACCGCGGCGCTCTTTCACGCGCGCGATCGTGCAGGCCGATGGCATAGCCTCGCGTATCTCCACAGTGAAATTCCAGGAGGCGGTGAAAAAGAGCGAGAACCTGCGCGAGGCGGTGGTGCGTTTCAACGAATGCCTGCTGGCGCAGGTGCAGCAGACCGCGGCCTGCAATGCCTTGCACGAATTGGACGAGCGGTTATGCCGCTCGCTGTTGCAAACGCAGGATCGCACCGGCGGAACCCTCATCACACTGACGCATGAACTCCTCGCCCAGATGCTGGCGGTGCGCCGCACCACGGTGACGCTGGTGGCGCGCTCCTTGCAAAAAGCCGGGGCCATCAAATACCGGCGCGGCAAGATCGAGATCCTCGACCGCGGCATGCTGGAGAAGCGGGCCTGCGAATGCTACGACGTTGTCAGCCGCGAAATGGACTACCAACTCCCAGGCGGCAGAGGCTGACCCACCACCTTTGACTCCCCTTGCGGCCTTATATCGAATACCGCACATAGTCCGGGAAAGTCGGCGGGCCTTCTTCCATCTGGCGCGGCAGGCCTGTCTCGTGGCATAGCTCGGCCGCATCGAACCGGGAATGAGAATGGCCGCCAAAGCCGAGCGCCGCGTCAAGGCGGTCGCCGAAAACCGCAAGGCGCGGTTCAATTACGAGATCGGCGAGGTCTACGAGGCCGGCATTGTGCTCACCGGCAGCGAGGTCAAATCGCTGCGCAAGGGCAAAGCGACCATCGCGGAGTCCTATGCCGACGCGCGCGACGGCGAAATCTGGCTGATCAATTCGAATATTCCGGAATATGTGCAGGCGCATCGCTTCAATCATTTGCCGAAGCGGCCGCGCAAACTGCTGTTGCATCAGCGCCAGATCGAAAAGCTCGCCGGCGCCGTCGAGCGGGAGGGCATGACTCTCGTGCCGCTCAAGATCTATTTCAACGACAAGGGCCGCGCCAAGATCGAGATCGCGCTCGGCAAGGGCAAGAAGCTGCACGACAAGCGCGATACGCTGAAGAAGCGCTCATGGGAGCGCGAGCGCGGCCGGCTGATGCGGGAGAAGGGCTGACCACGATGAGCAACTTGCGCCGCATTGGCATGCTGATCTTTCCGCGCCTGACCCAGCTCGACATGACCGGGCCCTACGAGGTTTTAGCACGCTTGCCGGACACCAAGGTCGAACTGGTTGCGCGCACGCTCGAGCCGGTCACCACCGACCGCGGCATGCGGATTTTGCCGACCGTGACTTATGACACCTGTCCGCCGCTCGACGTCATCATGGTGCCAGGCGGGCCGGGCCAGCAGGACCTGATGGAAGACGCGGCGGCGCTCTCGTTCCTGCGCAAGCAGGCGGCGACCGCAAAATATGTCACATCCGTTTGCACCGGCTCGCTGGTGCTGGGCGCGGCCGGTCTCCTGAAAGGCAAGCGCGCCACCTCGCATTGGGCGGCGGTCGAACATCTCGCGGCACTCGGCGCTATACCCGTGCGCGAGAAAGTGGTGATCGACGGCAATATCGTGACCGGGGCGGGCGTTACCTCCGGCATCGATTTCGCGTTGTCGCTTGCCGCCATTCTCGACGGCGAGGCGGTGGCGCGCGAGGTGCTGCTGCAAATCGAATACGACCCGGCGCCGCCGTTCGAAGGCGGCTCGCCCGACACGGCGCGGCCGGAGACTTTGGCGACGGTAAAAACCAGGCTTTTCAAATTGAACGAGGAGCGGCGCGTCGTGGCGGCGCGGGTAGGTGCTAAGCTTGGTGTGGCAAAGGGGACGTGAAATGACGGTGCCGACCAAACTCGACCATTGCGTCATCCATGTTTCCGACTGGGAGCGCTCGAACGCCTTTTATACGCAGGTGATGGGCGCTGAATTGGTAACGCGGCCGGTCGGCTTTGCCTATCGTTTCGGCGACAAGCAGCTCAACGTGCATGGCCCGGGCGTGCAGCCCGCCGAAGTCGCGCGCCTGCCGGTGCAGCCGGGGAATTCCGATCTGTGCTTCGAATGGGCAGGGCCGATCGACGGTGCGATCGCGCATCTAAAGGCGAATGCCATCGCGGTGGAGCGCGGGCCGATGCAGCGTTTCGGCGCCAAGGGGCCGGGCACTTCCGTGTATTTCCGCGATCCGGACGGGTCGTTGATGGAGTTTATGTCTTATTCTTCCGGGGAGCGACAATGACCGAAGCGCCGGGCATGCATAATCCGAACGTGTTGCCGCCGGACATCCCGGTGCCGCAGGATGACGGCGCCGCTAGTCATCTGACCGGAATGCGCGTGCCGGACGTCGCGCTGACCGGCACGGACGGCAAAAGCGTCAACCTGTCGAAGCTCGCCAGCCGCACGGTTGTTTATGTCTATCCGCGCACCGGCGTGCCCGGCGTCGATACGCTGCCGGGCTGGGATGCCATTCCGGGCGCGCGCGGCTGCACGCCGCAATCCTGTTCGTTCCGCGATCACTTTGATGAATTGCAACGGCTCGGCGTTGCGCAACTGTTCGGCCTATCGACGCAAGCGACCGACTATCAAAAGGAAGCGGCGACACGCTTGCATCTGCCCTTTGCGATTTTGTCGGACGAGAAACTGGCGCTGACCAAGGCGCTCAAGCTGCCGACCTTCGTCATCTCCGGCATGACGCTGCTCAAGCGCATGGCTTTAGTAATCGACGACGGCGTGATAACGAAAGTGTTTTACCCGGTGTTTCCGCCCGACAAGAGCGCGGAAGAAGTCATCGCCTGGCTTCAGGCGTCCAGCGCGTGATCCCGAAAAGTGGGAACCGGTTTTCGGATCAGATCACGCGCCATCTAAAAAGCCCCGCACCGCTTTGAAAACATCGCGAAACATCTTCGGCGTCAGCACGCCGGTATTCGTGTTGTAGCGCGAGCAATGATAGCTTGAAAAAAACGCGATCGCGTTTGCGTTCGCCATGCTCAACATATATTTGCCACCGTGCTTGAACGGCATCGCCGATTTTTTGGCCGCGAAAGCCGACAGCACGCTTTGATGCGCGATGGCGCCGAGCGCGACAATGGCGCGCAGGTTCTTCATCTCAGTGATGGCGGGAATGAGAAAATCGCGGCAGGCCGTGATCTCCGCCGGCGTCGGCTTGTTTTCCGGTGGTACGCAACGCACCGCGTTGGTGATGCGGCAGTCGGTGAGCGTCAGACCGTCATCGATGCGCGCGCCGAAGGTGCCCTTCGCAAAGTCGAAGTCGCCCAGCGTTTCGTACAAAAGAACGCCGGCATAGTCGCCGGTGAACGGCCGTCCGGTGCGGTTGGCGCCTTGCAGGCCGGGCGCGAGGCCGACGATCAGCAGCCGGGCATCGACGGGCCCAAAAGAGGGCACCGGCGCGTTGAACCAGCCGGGCTCCTTGCCGCGCCATTCGTTGCGGAACGCGACAAGCCGCGGACAGCGCGGACAGTCGCGACCGGGATCGCTCGCGCAGCGCCGCGGGGCATGAGCAGGCGCTTCCGAGCGCGCACGCGCCACGGGTGCTGCTTAATCTTCGAAGTCGTCGTCGTCCTCGACGCCTGCGCCGGCGCGCTGCGGCACCGGCGGGCGTTGCAGGAAGGCTGGGTGCTGGCCCGGCTCGGCATTACCGAGTTCGCGCGGCGGGCGTGCTGGACGTTCTGACGGGTCGCGGCCGATTTTGCCCTGCAAGGTCATAATGTCGGTGAAAACGTCGGCCTGGCGGCGCAGTTCGTCGGCCACCATTGGCGGCTGCGTGGTGACGGTCGAGATCACGGTGACGCGCACGCCGCGGCGCTGCACGGCTTCGACCAGCGAGCGGAAGTCGCCATCGCCGGAAAATAGCACCATGTGGTCGATGGTGTGCGCGATCTCCATGGCATCGACCGCGAGTTCGATGTCCATGTTGCCTTTGACCTTGCGGCGGCCGGTTTGGTCGACGAATTCCTTGGTCGCCTTGGTGACGACCGAATAGCCGTTGTAGTCGAGCCAATCGATGAGCGGACGGATGGAGGAATATTCCTGATCCTCGATCACGGCGGTGTAATAAAACGCGCGCAGCAGATATCCGCGCGATTGAAATTCTTTGAGGAGTTTCTTGTAGTCGATGTCGAAACCGAGGGACTTGGCGGTGGCGTAAAGATTGGCGCCGTCAATAAACAATGCGATTTTTTCGCCGGGCACGGTCATGTTTGTTCTCTCTTATAAATCTCGCGCAACGTGTTTTTATTGCCGGATCCAACGCCGGTCCTGTGCTGCGAGAAGCGGTTGGGCAGGCGGTCTTGGAAACGGTGTTTTTTAAGCCTATGGCACCTTCAATCAATAGAGCTGCCACCTCGAGCAATCACGCCAAACACCGGTAAAATCCATTCCGGCCGGCCTGCTTGCGGTCGTAATCAGTTCGCTATCAGACGGTTGCGGCTAAACCAAGACAAAAATGCTTGAAATTTCGAGCCGTAGGGGATAGGTACCGGTCGTTCTCAACGATAAGTTCCACCTGAAGGAGTGACGAGCCGATGGCCCGTGTCACCGTAGAAGACTGCATCGACAAGGTTGAAAACCGCTTCGATCTCGTGCTGTTGGCGAGCCACCGCGCACGCATGATTTCGTCCGGGTCGTCGATTACCATCGACCGCGATAACGACAAGAACCCGGTCGTATCGCTGCGCGAAATCGCGGAAACGACGGTGTCGCCGGGCGACCTGAAGGAAGACCTGATCCACTCCTTGCAGAAATACGTCGAGGTCGACGAGCCGGAGCCGGAAGTCCCGCTCATCGGCGCCGGCGGCGTCGATTCGGATGATGCCGACGTAGTGGCCCCCGACCGCATGACCGAGGAAGAGCTGCTCAAGGGCCTGGAAGGCCTGGCGCCGCCGGAAGAAGTGCCGGAAGACGACGCCGAATAAGCCGGTTGGCTAAAGTTTTTATAAAGGCCCGGCCTCGCGCCGGGTCTTTTTGCGTTGGCAAGCATTTTTTTATGCAGCGTGTAAGGCCTTGCGGCAATAGCGATTTGACGTGATATCTATTGGAACTGGAAATTCGGCGCCGTTTCGCGCCGAATTCCGCGATTGCGAGGCTAATTGCAAGGCTGAACCGAGAATGCGCGCGCGCTCCGACCTACCGCGGATGCAGAAGCAGACCCCGACCCGGGGTCCGCTGGCGCCGCCCGTTGTGACAACGGCCCCGGTTCTCGACAAAGCGCAACCGGCGCGCAAGCCGCCGATGATGCGGCAATACGACCTGATCGAGCGGGTGCGGGCCTATAACCCGAACACGAATGAGCCGCTTTTGAACCGCGCTTATGTCTACGCCATGAAGGCGCATGGCGATCAGCGGCGCGCCTCGGGCGATCCTTATTTCTCGCACCCGATCGAAGTCGCGGCGATCCTGACCGATCTCAAGCTCGACGATTCAACGATCGCAGCCGCGCTTTTGCACGATACCATCGAGGATACCGCGGCGACGCGCGCGGAGATCGACTCATTGTTCGGGCATGACATCGGCGTGCTGGTCGAGGGCCTGACCAAGCTGAAAAAACTCGATCTGGTCACCAAGGAAGCCAAGCAGGCCGAGAACCTGCGCAAGCTGTTGCTGGCGATCGCCGATGACGTACGCGTACTGCTGGTCAAGCTCGCCGACCGTCTGCACAACATGCGCACGCTCGACTACATGCCGGCGGAAGCGCGTCATCGCGCGGCGGAAGAGACGCTGGAGATTTATGCGCCGCTCGCCGGCCGCATGGGCATGCATGAGATGCGCGAGGAGCTCGACGATCTGGCCTTCCGCGAACTTTATCCGGACGCCTATCGGGTGGTGACGGCGCGGCTCGACGCGCTCGCCGTGCGCAACGAGAAACTGATTTCGGAGATCGAACAGCAGCTCACAAAGAAACTATCCGACCGCGGCATCGAGGCGCGCGTCAACGGCCGCGCCAAGCGCGCCTATTCGATCTGGCGCAAGATGGAACGTAAGTCGGTTGGCTTCGAACAGCTTTCCGATATTTTCGGTTTCCGCGTGATCGTGAATTCGCCGGGCGATTGCTACCAGGCGCTCGGCATCGTGCACACAACCTGGCCGATGGTGCCGGGACGCTTCAAGGATTACATCTCGACACCAAAAGGCAACGAATATCATTCGCTGCACACCACGGTGATCGGGCCGGGCAATCAGCGCGTCGAATTGCAGATCCGCACCGTCGAAATGCACGAGATCGCCGAATACGGCATCGCCGCGCACGCGCTCTATAAAGACGGCGGCGGCTCGCCGACCGAATTGCTGTCGCGCGAGTCTTCGGCCTATGCTTGGCTGCGCCGCACGATTGAATCGCTGGCCGACGGCTCAAATCCGGAGGAATTCCTCGAACATACCAAGCTGGAACTATTCCACGACCAGGTGTTCTGCTTCTCGCCCAAGGGCAAGCTGATCGCGCTGCCGCGCAAGGCGACGCCGATCGATTTTGCCTATGCGGTGCATACCGACGTCGGCAATACCGCCGTCGGCTGCAAGATCAACGGCAAGATCGCGCCGCTCACCTCGGAGTTGGGCAACGGCGACGAAGTGGAAATTCTTACCTCGAAGGCGCAAGTGGCGCCGCCGGCGGCGTGGGAGTCGATTGTGGTCACCGGCAAGGCACGCGCGGCGATCAGGCGCGCAACACGCATGGCGGTGCGCGAGCAATATGCCGGCTTGGGCCGCCGCATTGTCGAACGCCTATGCCAGCGCGCCAAGATCGCCTATTCGGACGAGAAACTGACCGGCGCACTGTCGCGGCTGGCGCGCTCGTCGCTGGAAGAAGTGATGGCGGCGGTTGGGCGCAGCGAACTGAAGGCCTCCGATGTCGCGCGCGCGATGTATCCCGATTACAAGGAAGAGCGCGCCGCCGCCATGGCGGTGAGGCCGAAATCCGAAAGCGGCTGGTTTGGCTTGAAGAAGCTCACTTCGGTCAAATTCAAGGTGCCCAACCAGCCCGCGATCGGACCGGCCATTCCGATCCGCGGCATCAATGGCGACCTGCCGGTGCGTTTCGCGCCCGACGGCGGCGCCGTGCCGGGCGACCGCATCGTCGGCATCGTCTCGCCGGGCGAGGGGATTACGATTTATCCGATCCAGTCGGCTTCGCTCGCCGAGTTCGAGGACAAGCCGGAACGCTGGCTCGACGTGCGCTGGGATTCGGAAGAAAACGTGCCGCGCCGGTTCCCGGCGCGCATCGCCGTGCAGTCGGCAAACGAGCCCGGCTCGCTGGCGCAGATCGCGCAAGTGATCGCAGAGCACGACGGCAATATCGACAATATCGCCATGACGCGGCGAGCGCCCGACTTCACCGACGTGATGATCGATCTGGAAGTCTACGATCTCAAGCACCTGACCGACATTCTCGCGCAATTGCGCGCCAAGCCGATGGTGGCGAAGGCGGAGCGGGTGAATGGATAACCGCATGATTCCGAAAAGTGGGAACCGGTTTTCGGATAAGATCATGCGGAGGTCAAAATGACTTTGCGCCTCGGCGTCAATGTCGATCATGTCGCCACCATTCGCAACGCGCGCGGCGGCATCCATCCCGATCCGGTCGCCGCGGCCAAGCTCGCGGTGGCGGCAGGCTGCGACGGCATCACCGCGCATTTGCGCGAAGACCGGCGCCATATCCGCGACGACGACATGGCGCGGCTGAAGGCGGAGATCGGCAAACCGCTCAATTTCGAAATGGCCGCGACCGACGAGATGCTGTCAATCGCACTCAAGACCATGCCGCACGCGGTCTGCCTGGTGCCGGAGAAACGAACCGAGCGCACCACCGAAGGCGGGCTGGATGCCGCCGGCCAACACAATCACCTCGCACCCTTCATTGCCAAGCTCAACGATGCCGGCATTCGCGTCTCGCTCTTCATCGCCGCGCAGCCGGCGCAGATCGAGGCGGCCGCCGCGCTGTACGCGCCGGTGATCGAAATCCATACCGGCGCCTGGTGCGAGGCTTTGGCGCATGCGCAGGCGGAAGAAGCGCGGCGCGAATGGGAGTTGATCCGCGCCGGCGCCGTGCTTGCCAAAGGCCTCGGCCTCGAAGTGCATGCCGGTCATGGCCTCAATTACGACACCGCCGAAGAAATTGCGACGCTGCCGCAGATCATGGAATTGAACATCGGCCACTTCCTGATCGGCGAGGCGGTGTTCGATGGGCTGGCCGCTTGCGTCAACCGCATGCGCGCCGCCATGCTCCGTGGACGCGACAGAGTAGGCGCATGATCCCGAAAAGTGTGAAGCGGTTTTCGGGCATGATCATGCGCGGAGAGAAGTTATGATAATTGGATTGGGCTCCGATCTCTGCGACGCGCGCCGCATTGCCAAAACCATCGAGCGGCACGGTGAACGTTTTCTCGGCCGCATCTTTACGCAGGCCGAGCGCGCCAAGGCCGAGCGCCGGGCCAACGTCGCGGAAACCTATGCCAAGCGTTTCGCCGCCAAGGAAGCCTGCGCCAAGGCGCTCGGCACCGGATTGCGCGCCGGCGTGTTCTGGCGCGACATGGGCGTCATCAACCTGCCGAGCGGGCGGCCGACCATGAAGCTGACAGGTGGCGCACTGGCGCGGCTCAATTCCATGCTGCCGCCCGGCCATGAGGCGCGCATCGATGTCTCGCTGACCGACGAGGGCCCCACCGCGCAAGCCATTGTCATCATTTCGGCCGTCCCCAAGCCGACCGGAACGCGTGCTCCAAACAGCCCGGCGTAAAGCCAATAAACTTAAATACGCCAAAGGCTTATACATAAGTTTCGGCGATCTTCATTGCGCGGCGCAAAGTCACCCGCTACAAGGTCGCCGGGGCGCGCTCGGCGATATTTGACGAAATCCCGCAAGTTTTGCCGGCAATTTGGACGAAAGGCGCTATGAGCGTGACATCCGGAACCAAGCGGACAGAAGGCGGCGTCGGCGAAACGATCCGCGTGATTATTCATGCACTGATCATCGCGCTGGTGATCCGAACTTTCCTGTTTCAGCCGTTCAACATTCCGTCCGGCTCGATGAAGGCGACGCTGCTGGTCGGCGATTACCTTTTCGTGTCGAAATATTCGTATGGCTACAGCAAATACTCGCTGCCGCTATCGCTGCCTTTGTTTTCCGGGCGCATTCCCGGCGACTGGCTGCCGCAACGCGGCGACGTCGTGGTGTTCCGCCTGCCGCGCGAACCTTCCGTCGACTACATCAAGCGCGTGATCGGTCTGCCCGGCGACAAGATTCAGCTCACCGGCGGCGTCGTTTCAATCAATGGTGTTGCGGTCAAGCATGAGCGCGTGCCGGACTTCGTGGAAACGGAAGAAGGCGGCCGCGAGCAGCCGGTCAAGCGCTGGAAGGACACGCTGCCGAATGGCGTGAGCTTCGAGACGCTCGATCTGACCGACAATGGTTTTCTCGACAATGTCGGACCTTACACGGTGCCGCCCGGCCATTACTTCATGATGGGCGACAACCGCGACAACTCGACCGACAGCCGCGTGCCGGAAGATCGGCAGGGCGTCGGCTACGTGCCGCTCGAAAACATCGTCGGCAAGGCGCAAATCATTTTCTTCTCAGTCTACAAAGACGAACGGGCCTGGGAATTCTGGCGCTGGCCGGTGTCGGTGCGCTGGAACAGGCTATTCACGATCGTGCGATGAGCCGCATTTATGAGCTGGTATGAAGACAAAATTCGACAGTGGTTATTCCTCGCGGCATGAAAAATCGCAGTGCAATACGATGTCGGGAGAAAATTAAAAGTAAAAATTGACGATGGTGAATCGATATGGCGCATGTGTTTGCAATTTCCTTTCTGATATTTGCTTTTTGTGTCATGGTTGTCGCCTTTATTGGTCCGAGCATTATAGCCGGAAAATTTTCGGATAATCGAAATCTCACGCGCGCGATTCTGATATCAAATTTGGGCGCGTTGGCACTCTTCTTATTTTCCGGTTTCCTTCAACTGCCTGTGCTTGCCGTCCTGGGTCTTGTTAGCTGGGCTGCATCTTGGGTGCTTGTGTTTCGGACAAAAGTGGGGTTCTGGAGAGTTGTTCGTGTCTTCTTGTACTTTATGCTTTTGTCATTAGTCGTTCGCACATTCATTTTTCAACCTTTCAACATAAACGGTGGTGGCGAAAAGCCAACGATACTCGGCGGTGATTATCTGACCGTGACAAAATACTCTTACGGTTATAGCGATTTCTCACTGCCTTTTTCGCCGCCTTTGTTTTCAGGGCGCATTCCTTCAGGCTGGCTGCCGCAGCGTGGCGATTACGTGGTTTTTCGCCTGCCGCGCGATCCTTCGGCCGATTACATCAAACGCGTGATTGGAATGCCGGGCGACAGAATTCAGGTCATCGGCGGCGTCGTCTCGATCAACGGCGTTCCGGTCAAGCACGAGCGCGTGCCCGATTTCGTCGAGACCGAAGAGAACGGCCACAACGCGCCGGTCAAGCATTGGAAGGAAACACTGCCGAACGGCAAGAGCTATGAAACGCTCGATCTCGTGGACAACGGCTATCTCGACAATACCGGCGTCTACACGGTGCCGGCCGGCCGTTACTTCATGATGGGCGACAATCGCGACAATTCGACCGACAGCCGCGTGCCGGAGAATCGGCAGGGTGTCGGTTTCGTGCCGCTCGAAAACATCGTCGGCAAGGCGCAGATCATTTTCTTCTCGGTCTATGAAGGCGAGCGCGCTTGGCAATTCTGGCGCTGGCCGGTATCCGTACGTTGGAATAGGTTACTCAAGAGCGTCCAATGAGCCGAAAGACGAAAGATAAAGAACGCGCCGCGCTCGAGGAACGGATCGGCTATAAGTTCGCCGACAAGGCGCTGCTCGACCGTGCGCTCACGCATATTTCGGCATTGAAGGGCGGTCCGCAATATCGCGTCGGCTCCTATCAGCGGCTGGAGTTTCTCGGCGATCATGTGCTCGGCCTGGTGATCTCCGAAATGCTCTACCGCGCCTATCCGAAAGCGAACGAAGGCGAACTGTCGCGCCGGCTCGCCGATCTGGTCCGCAAGGAAGCCTGCGCCGAGGTGGCCAAGGCGATGGATCTGGGGCCGGCGCTGCGGCTCGGCAATTCTGAATCGCATGCCGGCGGCCGGCTGCGCACGACTATTCTGGCGGACGCCTGCGAAGGTCTGATCGGCGCGGTCTTCATGGATGGCGGTTATGCCGCCGCCGACGAACTGATCGCCAAGTTCTGGAAGGAGCGTATGATCAAGACCGTGCGCCCATTGCGCGACGCCAAGACCATGTTGCAGGAATGGGCGCAGGCGCGCGGCCTGCCGACGCCGGCTTATAACGAACTGGCGCGCACGGGCCCGCATCATGATCCCAAGTTCAAGGTCGCGGTGGTGCTGCCGAAACATCCGCAGGCCGAAGGCGTCGGCCCCTCCAAGCGCGCCGCCGAGCAGGCCGCCGCCGCGGCCATGCTGACGAGCGTCGGCGTGGCGGTGGACAAAGCCTGATGGCCGATCCGCAAACGACCGACACACCTACCGGCGCCGATACCCGCTGCGGCTTCGTCGCGCTGATCGGCGCGCCCAATGCCGGCAAGTCGACGCTGCTTAATGCGCTGGTCGGTTCGAAAGTCACCATCGTCTCGCACAAGGTGCAGACCACGCGCGCGCTCATTCGCGGCATCGCTGTCGCGGGCAAGGCGCAGATCATCTTCGTCGATACGCCCGGCATCTTCTCGCCCAAGCGTCGATTGGATCGCGCGATGGTGACCACCGCCTGGAGCGGCGCGCATGAGGCGGACCTTGTCGGCGTGATGATCGATGCGCGCAAAGGGGTCGACGAGGAAGCCGAGGCGCTGCTCGCGCGGCTGGCCGACGTCAAGCCTCGCAAAATTCTCATCCTCAACAAGATCGACCTGGTGCCGCGCGACCGTCTCCTGGCGCTGACCAAGACCGCCAACGACAAGGCGAAGTTCGAGGCGACCTTCATGATCTCGGCGCTGACCGGCGATGGCGTCAGCGATTTACGCGAGTGGCTGGGCGAGCGCATGCCGGCAAGCCCATGGCTTTATCCGGCAGACCAGATGTCGGACGCGCCGATGCGGCAACTGGCGGCGGAAATCACGCGTGAGAAACTGTTCGAGCGGCTGCACCAGGAATTGCCGTATCACTCGACGGTCGAGACCGAGAGCTGGAAGGAATTGCGCAACGGCGAAATCCGCATCGAGCAGACGATCTACGTCGAGCGCGAAAGCCAGCGCAAGATCGTGATCGGAAAAGGCGGGCAGACCTTGAAGGCGATCGGCGAGGGCGCGCGGCGTGAAATCACCGAAATCGCCGAGACCAAGGTACATCTGTTTTTGTTCGTGAAAGTGCGCGAGGGCTGGGGCGACGATCCGGAGCGCTACCGCGCCATGGGGCTGGCGTTTCCGAAGGAGTAAGCCCGTCATTCCGGGGCGCTTGCAGCACTATTGCAAGCTAGTAACGTGCAAGTGAAATTTGATTCCGGCTTAGACCATGCAATGGACCGATGAAGGCATCGTGATTGGCGTCAAGCGACACGGGGAGGCGAGCGCCATCCTCGAGCTGATGACGCGCGAGCATGGCCGCCATTTGGGTTTGGTGCGCGGCGGCTTCGGCACCCGCATGAAGCCGCTGCTGCAAACCGGCAATACGCTGAGCGCGACCTGGCGCGCGCGCCTCGACGAGCATCTCGGCAATTACGCGGTCGAACCTATGCGCGAGCGCGCCTCAAATTATTTCGGCGCCTCGCACGCGATCTATGGCGTGACGCATCTGGCCGCGCTCATGCGGCTGTTGCCGGAACGCGATCCGCATGGCGAATTGTACGACGAGTTCGAACGCATTCTCGACCGGCTGGAAAACGCCGCCTGGGCCGCGCCGATGGTGGCGCGTTTCGAATTGCAGGTGCTCACCGAGCTCGGCTTCGGCCTCGATCTCGACGAATGCGCGGCGACCGGTGCGTCGACCGATCTCGTTTATGTCTCGCCCAAATCGGGCAGGGCGGTTTCGCGCGAGGCGGGCGCGCCATATGCCGACAGGATGCTGCGACTGCCGGCGTTCCTGCGCGACGACAGCGCTCCGTCGCCGCGCGATCTTGCCGACGGTTTTACGCTCACCGGATTTTTCCTGACGCGCCATGTGATGGAGCCGCGCGGACAAGTCTTTTCCGACGAGCGCGGACACTTCCTCGCGGCGCTCGCGCGCGCTTTGCCGAACGTCGCCTGAGCGCGCTCGCTCTAGGAAGTGGGCGATAGAAAAGCGTCGCGCACGCAGCCGCGCAGCCAACGATGCGCCGGATCGGCATCGAGCCGCGGATGCGCTTATGCGCTGGCCATGACACTGGGGCGCGGGCATTTCGGCGCGCTCAATGGGGGCGCTGTTGCTGACGGCGGCCCCGCAAGCCGTCGCCACCGGCTTGCAGGTCACCTTCGCGGTTGCCGGTGCACTCGTAATCGTCGCGCTCGCCATCGCGATGGCAAGCCGCGTGTCCGTACGGCCATAAAAAAACCGGCCCGGCCTCGCGGCCGGACCGGCTTGTAATTTTACTCGTTGCCAATTAGCGGCGGCAGACGCGCTCGTAGTGGCAGCGCGGACGGCCGTGGTAGCCGCGGTGGCATACGCGCACCGAGCGGCAATGCCGGCGGCCGCGTCCAACGACGATCAACTGCGCGTCTTGCAGAAGCGAAAGCGCGCTGGGCGACGGACCGAGACTGCTCATGGGCGCGGCGGAAGCAGGCACCGCCGCGATGCCAAGGCCGATAGCAAACAGAGACGATAGCAGGATCTTGCGCATAGTCGTTCCCTCCGATGAACCGCCGGCTCGCATGCGGATCGGGAATGATCCGCCACGCCGGACGATCTGACTTGCCGCGACCTTATTCGAAGACCGGCGCGCGGTGTTACCGGGTCTAGCTTTCTTCAACTGCTTTCTTGCAGCACTACCAGTCATGCCAGCGCCATTGATGACGGCGCCAATAGTAATGCCGCTTTTGCCAGGTGGGCCGCCAGCCGGCGGCGGCGCAGATGGTGCGCCAACCGCAGTCGGACGGGCCGCAGCGCCAGGCGTGGCGGCAGGTATAGGTTTTGTCCAACGCCAGGCTTCGGTTGGCCGCGATGGCGGCGGCTGGCGTGGAGGGCAGCGTCACCGCCGGCGAAGCCGCCATGGCGCTACCCGTGGCCAGCGCCGCCACGGCCACAATGACAAGTCCGAAAGTCAGGGTCAGAAGCGCCCGGCGCACCCACAGCCTCCCGTTTCCCATGCCGGTTCCATTTGGTCTGGCGCCCACCGTAACGCGCGCCACTCGGCTTAAGTTCAAACCCTAGCTGGAAAATTCGGAAGAAAGGCTGGCCGGTGCGTTCATCGCTTGTTCATCCGGGATGGGCGCAGTAGCACTCCCCATGGCTAAGAGACTGATTCCCCCCGGCAAAGGCCAAGATAAAAGCAAAGCTCAAGTCGGACTGATCGAGGACGTCGCGTTGCGGTCGGCGCTTGAGGAGCGCTATCTCGCTTACGCGCTCTCGACCATCATGAACCGGGCGCTGCCGGATGCGCGCGACGGCTTGAAGCCCGTGCACCGCCGCATCCTCTACGGCATGCGGCTATTGCGGCTCGACCCCAATTCGGCGTTCAAGAAGTCGGCCAAGGTGGTCGGCGACGTGATGGGCAATTTCCATCCGCATGGCGACCAGGCGATCTATGACGCTTTGGTGCGTCTGGCGCAGGACTTCTCCCAGCGCTATCCGCTGATCGACGGGCAGGGCAATTTCGGCAATATCGACGGCGATAATGCCGCCGCCATGCGTTACACCGAGGCGCGCCTGACCGAAGTCGCGCGCTTCCTGATCGACGGCATCGACGAGGACGCGGTCGATTTCCGCCCGAGCTATGACGGCACCGGCGAGGAGCCGGTGGTGCTGCCGGCGGCATTCCCCAATCTGCTCGCCAACGGCTCGCAAGGCATCGCGGTCGGCATGGCGACCTCGATCCCGCCGCATAACGCGGCCGAACTGTGCGACGCGGCGCTGTTCCTGATCGACAATCCGAAGGCGCGTTCGAAGACGCTGCTGAAATACGTCAAGGGTCCGGATTTCCCGACCGGCGGTATCGTGGTCGATCCGCCCGAGCAAATAGCGGAAGCCTACGCCACCGGGCGCGGCTCGTTTCGCGTGCGCGCGCGCTGGGAAAAGGAAGACACCGAGCGCGGCACCTACAACATCGTCATCACCGAAATGCCGTGGCTGGTGCAGAAGTCGCGGCTGGTCGAAAAGATCGCCGAACTGATCAACGACAAGAAGTTGCCGCTGATCGCCGACCTGCGCGATGAATCGGCCGAGGACGTGCGGCTCGTGATTGAGCCGCGTTCGCGCACGGTCGACGCGACCATTTTGATGGAATCGCTGTTCAAGCTCACCGAACTTGAAAATCGCATTCCGCTCAACATGAACGTGCTGGTGAAGGGCCGCATCCCGCAGGTGCTCGGCCTTGCCGAAGCCTTGCGCGAATGGCTCGACCACCGCCGCGACGTGCTGGTGCGGCGCTCCAAACACCGCCAGGCACAGATCGAGCATCGTCTCGAAGTGCTGGGCGGATTCCTGGTCGCCTTTTTGAACCTCGACAAGGTGATCAAGATCATCCGCAGCGAGGACGAGCCCAAGCCCGTCCTGATGAAGACCTTCAAGATTTCAGATGTGCAGGCCGACGCCATCCTCAACATGCGCCTGCGCAATTTGCGCAAGCTCGAGGAAATGGAAATCCGCGCCGAGGAAAAAGACCTGCGCGAGGAGTTGAAGAAGCTCAAATCGCTGATCGGTTCGACCGACCAGCAATGGAAAACGATCGCGGCGCAGATCAAGGAAACCAAGGCGCTGTTCGGGCCGAAGACCGAACTCGGCAAGCGCCGCACGAATTTCGCGCTGGCGCCGGAGCATGACGAGGCCGCGATCGAAGAAGCGCTGGCGGTGCGCGAACCGATTACGGTCGTTGTTTCGGAGAAGGGCTGGATCCGCGCGCTGCGCGGCCATGTCTTCGACATGTCGGGTGTTTCGTTCAAGACCGACGACGCCTTGAAGTTTTCCTTCCCGACCGAGACCACCGCCAAGGTTTTGATTTTCGCCGGCAACGGCAAGTTCTACACGCTCGAAGGCTCTAAACTGCCGGGCGGGCGCGGCCACGGCGAGCCGATTCGGCTGTTCTTCGACATCGAGCAGGACGCCGACATCGTCGGCGCGCTCGCCTATCAGGGTGGCCGAAAATTCCTGGTGGCGAGTTATCAAGGCAATGGTTTTGTCGTGCCGGAAGCGGAATGCCTCGGCACCACGCGCAAGGGCAAGCAGGTGCTCAACCTGAAAGCGCCCGACAAGGCCGCCGGCATGACGGTGGTCGATGGCGACATGGTCGCCACCATCGGCGAAAACCGCAAGATGGTGGTGTTCGGCCTCGATCAGGTGCCGGAGATGAACCGTGGACGCGGCGTGCGCTTGCAGCGCTATCTGGTCAAAGGCCTGTCCGACGTGACGACCTTCAAGGCGAGCGAAGGCCTGTCATGGGTCGACGGCGCCGGCCGCACGCAGACGCTGACCATGAAAGAATTGAAAGACTGGCGCGGCGAGCGCGCGCAGGCCGGCCGCATCGCGCAAGGCCTGCCCAAGAATAACAAATTCCGCGGTACGCCGTCGGCCGGAAAGAACAATGACGGCGAGTGAGGCTCTCGGCTGACTTTTCGGGTCGAGGACTCCGATGGCTCCGGGTACCGCGCAGAAGAATTGTTTGTTATCAAAAGTCTGTGTCGGCTACCCGCGGGGCGAAACGGCGTCTCGCTCGTGCGGTTACTCGACCCATTCGTTCCACGGAAAGCTCTCATCGTGAATTTCGGCGTGCGTCTGGCTGGCGCCTTCGGCATGCCGGCGCGCGTACAACGCGTGGCCATGGGCAATGTGGGCGTGATGCGCCGCCCTGTCATGGGCGCCGGATGCGTGGTGCCTGGCCGCTTCGTGGTGATGATGTGCCGCCTGGACGTGGTGCTTTGCGGCCGCGTTATGGTGCTTGACGGCCTTTTCGACTTTGGACACGAGAACCTCCCTGGAAATCAGATTTCTTGCTATTCGCGCAAATTTAAATGTGTTTGCATCGGCCGTCGAGTAGGCAATTCGAGCGGCGATTGATTTTTTAGTCCAACTGGCAATGCCTTAAGTCGCCACCAGCAGCAGCGATATCTTGGATTTTTCCAGCAGCGCAGCGGCGGTGTCGCCGAAGAACAGTTTCTCGCCGGGCCGCCGGCCGACGCCCATCACCACCATATTGTGCTTGCGGCGTTCGGCTTCCTTCATGATCGCCTCGTCGGGATCGACGTCGGCGCGCACCGCGGTGCGCAGATCGATTTCGTAGCTTTCCGCCAGATCGACGATATCCTTGAGGATGGCTTCCTCGTTACGGCGCGAGCGCTGCGCCTTTGCACCGGCTGCGACGTAAAGCGCGGTGAGCGGCGCCTTGGTGGCGCGCGCGAGCGCGATAGCGACCTCGGCCGCGCGTCGCGACACTTCGGTGCCGTTGATCGGCACGAGGATGCTGACGGTGCCGTGCAGCGGATGCTTGCGATGTTCTTCGCGCGCGTCGGAGACGATCAGCGGTCCCTCGTAGCCGGCCGCCAGATTGGTTAGGTTGGAATGGAATTGGTTTTTGCGCACGACCGTCTTGTCGAGCCCGATGATCATCAGGTCGTAACCCTTTTCGGCTTCCTCCTCGACCGCGGCTTTCCTCGGCGCGTTTTCCACGATGGTCGTTACATTGAGTTTGACGTCGCTCTGCTCTTCCTCGGTCAGCGTATGTTCGGCGCGCTCGGCCACTTCCAGGATCGTTTCGCCGGCGGCTTCCGCCTTTTCCTTTTCGGCATCGGCGGCTTTCTTGCCGGTCTTCTTGTCGGTCTTGATCTGCATGACCGTCGTCGGCATGCCGTTGGTGCCAGCGAGAATGCCAGCAATTCGCGTCGCAAAGGTGCCGTTGGTGCTGTCGTCGATGGCGAGCAGCAGGCGCTCAAGCTTGGGCAGAAATCCGCGCTCTTCCAATTCTTCGCGCTCGAGCCGCTGCTTTTCATCCTTGCCCATCGGAATGCGCGATAGCGCCCAGCGCAGCGTCGGCGGCATCGCCATGGTGGTCAGCACGGCCACGGCGACGATCATGGTGAAGAGGTTCTGGTTGAGCGCGCCCATCGACAGCCCGATGGTGGCGACGATCACCTCGGTCGAGCCGCGCGCGTTCATGCCGCAGGCGAGCGCAAAACCTTCGCGCCGCGTGAGCCCGCCGATTTCGGCGCCGATAAAGGCGCCGGCGAATTTGCCCAGGCTGGCTATCAGAATGAGGCCGGCGGTGAGCGCCAGGATGATCGGGTCGTGCAAAATCGTGAGATCGGCGCCGAGGCCGGCAATACCGAAAAAGACCGGCGCGAAAAACGCTGTGATCAGCCCGCGCAGTTGTTCGTCGATATGGCGGGTAAGAATAGGGGACTCTCCGACCAGAATGCCGGCGACAAAAGCGCCCAGCACTGTATGCACGCCGATCAGATGCGTAATCAGCGCCATCGCCGCCATGATGGCGAGGATCGCGGTGATGACGGCGTATTCGCTGACGAAATTGTCATTCACCCAGCGGATGGCGAAAAACACCGCGCGCCGCCCGATGGTGAAACTGAGTGCCATGAAAATAAAGGTGCCCACAACGCTTTGTGCCAGCGACCATAGATCGACGGAACCGTGCAGCGCGAGCGAGAAGATGATCGAGACGATGATCCAGCCGACGCTGTCGTCGATGATGGCGGATGCGAGAATGACCTGGCCGACGGTGCGGCGCATGAAGTTCATCTCGCGCACCACCATGGCGACGATCTTGACCGACGCGATCGACAGCGCGGTGCCGAGGAAGAGCGCGGTGATGACGCGTTGGCCGGGATCCGGCAGCAGGCTTTCGGGCAGCAGCAGGCCCAGACCGACGCCGCAGACAAAGGGCACCACGATGCCCATCAGCGAGGCGTAGACCGAAGCCTTGCCGGTCTGGCGCACCAGCTTGAGGTCGGTCTCCATACCGGTGAGCAATAACAGCAACAGAATGCCGACCTGCGAGATTGCGTCGATCATCGCCTTCTGGTCGGGGTTTTTCGGAAACAGCATGTGCTGAAGATCGGGCAGCAAGAGCCCGAACAGCGACGGACCGAGCATCAGGCCGGCGATCAATTGCCCCATCACCGCCGGCTGGCCGATGCGCAGCATGGCTTCGCCGAGCAGGCGGCCGACCACCATCAGCGCCAGAATCTGTGCGACGAAGATGACCTCGGACGGGCCCTTGGGAGCGTCGCCGGTCTCGGCGGCCAACGCCGGCACGGCGAGGTAGAGCAGGGCGATGGTCGCCAAGCCCAAGGCGGCGGCCGGTGCCGGGGTGCGGGTGATGGTGCGTAGCGTCTTCAAGGGCGTGGCGTCTCCGCTTTGCTTCGGTAGGCGACGGCTATCTCCAAACCGGCAATACCGGACCCCGCGCCGCTGCGCTGACGCATCGGCGGTAGATAGCGGCTTCTGTTTTTCGGCAAGTGGCGGGCGCCCCAGCTTTCAAGTCAGCAATAACACGGGGGTGGGGGGCAAAGTTCCCGCCGCTGGGAGCCCGAAATTGCAATTGCAAACCATTCGCAACTAGGATAGTCTGGTTGAAATTCCGGGTTTCCGGAGGAAAGCGGGATTTCCCGGCGGTTTCAGGTGGATACGGTTTCAACGCCCCCCATAAGGCCTGAAGCGCCGCCCTCCGGCTGGCGCTTCACCCGCACGGACGGCACAGAGCGCAGCCTGTCCGAGGTTTACGCTTCCGTTCCGGTACCGAAGGGCGGCCCCTGGCTGCGCCGCCTGCTGGCCTTCTCCGGGCCGGGCTACATGGTCTCGGTCGGCTACATGGATCCGGGCAATTGGGCGACCGACCTCGCCGGCGGATCGCAGTTCGGTTACACGCTGCTCTCCGTCATCGTGATTTCGAACCTGATGGCGATTTTGTTGCAGGCGCTCGCCGCGCGGCTCGGCATCGCCTCGGGACGCGATCTGGCGCAAGCCTGCCGCGACGCCTATCCCAAACCGGTCGGCTACGCGCTCTGGGTCGCTTGCGAACTGGCGATCATCGCCTGCGATCTGGCCGAAGTCATCGGCACCGCGATTGCACTCAAACTGCTGTTCGGCATTCCGCTGGTGATCGGCGCGCTCATCACGGCGCTCGATGCCTTCCTGCTGTTGATGCTGATGAACCGTGGCTTTCGTTTTCTCGAAGCCTTCATCGTCGCGCTGCTGGTCGTCATCGCGACATGTTTCATGATTCAGATCGTGCTGGCGGCGCCGCCGGTCGCTGCTGTGCTTGGCGGCTTTATACCGTCGACCGAGATCATCACTAATCCAGCAATGCTCTATATCGCCATCGGCATCATCGGTGCGACCGTGATGCCGCATAACCTTTATCTGCATTCTTCCATCGTGCAGACGCGCAATTTCGCGCGCACGGATGAAGGCAAACGCAACGCTATCAAGTGGGCGACTACCGACTCCACCATCGCGCTGATGCTGGCGCTGTTCGTCAATGGCGGCATTCTGATTGTCGCGGCAGCGGTGTTTCACGCAAACGGCAAGAACGTCGCGGAAATCGAACAGGCTTACGAGTTGTTGTCGCCGCTGCTCGGCGTCGGCATCGCCTCGGTTCTGTTCACTATCGCGCTGCTTGCCTCCGGGATGAATTCGACGGTGACGGGAACGCTGGCCGGCCAGATCGTGATGGAAGGCTTTCTCCATCTGCGCATACCATTGTGGGCGCGCCGGCTTGTGACGCGCGGCGTCGCCATCGTGCCGGTGGTGGCGGTGACGGCCATCTACGGCGAGGGCGGCACCGCCAAGCTGCTCATTCTCAGCCAGGTGGTCTTGTCGATGCAGTTGCCTTTCGCGGTTATTCCGCTGGTGCAGTTCGTGTCCGACAAAAAGAAGATGGGCAATTTCGCCATCTCGCGCCCGCTCGCCGCGCTATCGTGGATGGTGGCGGGGGTCATTGTGATTTTGAATATGAAATTGCTGTTCGATACGTTCGCGGGGACGGGCGGGTAACCGCAATTTCGTTCCCGCGTATCAGATATTTCGTCGTCGAAATTTTAGAGAATTTCCTCCACGTATTTTATGTACCGGTGCTGTACATAAGCTACCAGGATGAATGCCGCCACGAGATCGACGTAAAATGTCTGAATGTTAGGCGTCAGCGAGAGAAAAATGAACGCCGCAAAGTCCAGGGCAATAAATAACGAAAGAATAAAATTGTAAGCGGCGGCAACGGAGAACAGCTGCGCCAATTTACTTTTAAACGGTTCTTTTGATGGCCTGCGGTCTCAAGCGCAGCATGTCGCAGGACGGACGATAATTGGCTTTTCTGGTCAAGGGCTGCGACGTCCAATAGTATTTTTTCCGCCATTTTGAAATGCCGGCGAAACTCGCCTGAAACCTTTGCGACCGCGATAGCAATAAATATACCGAGCGCCATATGGACTAATATTGCGACGATCACAGCTTTGCTTGCTTCGGCAATAATTTTGCCTTGAAAGGTAAATGCGCTGATGATTCCATCTGCCAATACACCTGTTGCGGTAAAGTAGGCCGCGACGAACAAAGTTCGTTGAGATTCTTCAAAGCGAGCGTGGGTCTTGTGGTGCTCGAAGGCTTTGACGATCAATTCTGGAATTAGCTTTTCGGTCGACATAGCGATCCCTTTATCGCTCCACCCTTGACCACCCCGACGGCATCAAGCGCTCCTGCGGCAAAAACCGGCCTTTGTAGTCCATCTTCTTCGATCCCCGCACCCAATAGCCGAGATAGACATAAGGCAGGCCCATCTTCTTGGCGCGCTCGATATGGTCGAGGATCATGAAGGTGCCGAGCGAGCGGTCGCCGGCTTCCGGGTCAAAAAAAGAATAAACCATCGACAGCCCGTCGCTCAGCACGTCGGTCAACGCTACCGCCAGCAATTGTCCGGCGCCGCGCCCGTTGATCCTTGAGTCCGGTCCGCGCCGCCGGTAATCGACCACGCGCGTATCGACATGGCTATCCTCGACCATCATGGCGTAGTCGAGCACGCTCATGTCAGCCATGCCGCCGTCGCGGTGGCGGGCGTCGAGATAGGCGCGGAAGACGGAATATTGTTCGGAGGTCGGCGCCGGCGCGCGGATGTCGCCGATCACGTCGCTGTTTGCCTCGGCGATGCGGCGCATGTTGCGCGACGGCTTGAAGTCGTCGACCAGCACGCGCACCGAGACGCAGGCGCGGCAGGTCTCGCAGGCTGGGCGGTAGGCGATAGACTGGCTGCGGCGGAAGCCGCCATGCGTGAGCAGATCGTTCAATTCACCCGCGCGCTCGCCTACCAGATGCGTGAAGACTTTGCGCTCCTCCTGACCTTTGAGATAAGGGCAGGGCGACGGCGCAGTCAGGTAGAATTGCGGCGTGTCGCGGGAGTGCTGGGTCACGAATTAAAGCCGTTCGTTCCGTTTCACCATGGACTCAACGTTAACGTCAGCATTGCGCGGCTGGTTGCGCAGGTCAAAGGGCTTGGCCGCCAGTTAGCTTTATTTTGGGACGCCGGCATAGGCGCGCAAGGCGGCCGCGCGCGGCGCGCTGTTAATAATCACCGTTCCAAGCAGAATGTCGTGCAGCAGGCGGCTCCGGCGGTTGAAAAAGGCCACCAGCAGCACGAAGGGCGTGAAAAACGACACGGTGAACCAGAACGCCACCGCATGCACCGCGCCCAGGATGAAATAGGCCGGCGTACCGTACCAGGTGCGCATTTCGAGGTCCATCACCCGCATACCGACGGTGGCCGAGCGCGGGCCGCCCAGCGTCAGGCCGAAATAAACCAGCGCCCAAACCACCGAAGCCGGGTAGAGCAACCAGAACAGGATCGCGCCAAGCCCCAGCGTGACGATGGTGAAAGCGAACATAAGCATCGCCGCCAGCACCACCGGGATAGCGAGAATGATAAAATCGATGAAGAAGGCGATCACCCGGCGCGCCAGCACGCCCTCGAACAGTTCCGGGTGGAGGGCGGGATCGTAAGCGTGCGGCTTGACGTCCATGGACATGAGCGTTCCCCCCTGGACCCTTTCGGCCCTCTCCGGCTTGAGATGGATCATAGCCGCTAGGCCCGCAAGGGGCGAGATGGCTTGCCCGGCTGGCCCACGGCGGCAAGCTGCGGCATAAGGCGGATATAAAGCCCGGGAGCGGCTGGAGAGGGAATGTGAACGTCACCATCGCCGATATAAATGACGCCCGCCGCGCGATCGCTGGCAGCGTGTTGCGCACGCCGATGCTGCCGGCCCCGCGCCTGTCGGCGCTGACAGGGGCTGAAGTCTTCGTCAAATACGAAAATCTCCAGGTCACCAATTCGTTTAAAGACCGCGGCGCGCTGGTTAAGCTTTCCTCGCTGAGCGCGGCCGAACGCGCGCGCGGCGTCATCGCCATGTCGGCCGGCAATCATGCGCAGGCGGTCGCCTATCACGCGGCGCGGCTCGGCATCCCGGCCACCATCGTGATGCCGGTGACGACGCCTTTCGTGAAAGTGGCGGCGACGCGCTCGCACGGCGCCGAGGTGGTGCTCGACGGCGAGACCCTGACGGAATCGCAGACGCGCTGCGAGGCGATCCAGAAGGAGCGCGGGCTGACGCTGGTGCATCCTTACGACGACGCCAAGATCATCGCCGGGCAGGGTACCATCGCGCTTGAGATGCTCGAGGAGGTGCCCGGCCTCGACATGCTGGTCATTCCGGTCGGCGGCGGCGGACTGATCGCAGGCAATGCGATTTCGGCGCACAGCGTCAATCCGAAAATCGAAATCATCGGCGCGGAGGCTTTGCTTTATCCGTCGGTGTGGAACGCGCTCGAGCGCGGCAACCGGCCGATCGGTGGAGCGACTCTGGCCGAAGGCATCGCGGTGAAAAATGTCGGCAAGCTCACGCTGCCGATCATCCGCGAACTGGTCGCCGACGTGATCCTGGTCGACGAGGCGCATCTCGAACGCGCGGTGAACGCATACTTGACGCTACAGAAGACCATGGCGGAAGGCGCGGGCGCGGCCGGGCTTGCCGCCATGCTGGCCGAGCCCTTGCGTTTCGGGGGCAAACGCGTCGGGCTCATTCTATGCGGCGGCAATATCGATCCGCGCATTCTCGCCTCTATCATGGTGCGCGAACTCGAACGCGAAACGCGCATCGTGTCGTTCCGGCTCGCCATTCCCGATCAGCCGGGCGTGCTCGGCCTCATCGCGACGCGCTTGGGCGAACTCGGCGCCAACATTCTGGAAGTCGAACACCGCCGCCTGCTGCTCGACGTGCCGGCCAAGGGCGCCAAGCTCGACGTCACCATCGAAACGCGCGATGGCAAGCACGCCGCCGAGATCATGGCCGCGCTCGCGGCCGACGGCTATCAGCCGGTGCGCTTGGGTTCGGCCGCCGGCGGCTAAGCTTGCCGCATGAACTCGGCCACGCGCTCGCCGATCATGATCGCCGCCATGTTGGTATTGGCGCTCACCACCGTCGGCATCACCGAGGCATCGGCGACGCGCAAACCTGCGACACCATAGACGCGGCATTGCGGGTCGACCACGGCCATCGGATTATCGACGGCGCCGATAGCGCAGGTCGAACTCGGATGAAACATCGGTCCGACCGCATCGACGATTTCGTCATCGCTGAGGGGATAAGTCCGCTTGCCGTCGAACACCACGCGGCCCGGCCGGATCGCCAGGCCAATTGCCGTTCGTCGCAGCCAACTGGGCGCACCCAGCACACCTATTGCACCCGCGGTCTTGAGCGCGCCGATGAGACCGGTGCCGTTGATCAGGCGCAGCGGCGGCTGCCGCGGCATCAGATAGACTTCCTCGAAGCATTCATTCACCGCCGGATCGAACAGAATGCTTTCGGCGTGACGGCCACCGATGATCATGCGCTTGACGTCGAGCGGATCGGAGAACAGCCGCTGGTCGAGCATCGGCGGCGTTAATGGATCGCTTGAGGCGAGTGTGACGCGCCCGCGCGAGACCGGCGCATATAAGGCGCAGGCGAGCATGGCCATGCGCCGGCCGAAGCCTTTCGGACTGACGCGTCCGGAGAAATAATGAAACAGATCGCCCGGCGTGCCGCCTTCGACGCCGGACGAGAATTGCAGGCACGACATGATGTAATGCTGGGCGTCCGGCGGCAGCCGCGAGGCGGGCTTGAGCGTCATGGAAAAATGCAGTTGCGCGTGGTTCTGGTAGTTTTGTCCGACGCCGGCGCGGTCGGCCACCACCGCGATGCCGAGTTGGCGCAATTGATCGGCCGGGCCGATGCCGGAACGCATCAGCACGGCGGGGGAATGCACCGCACCGCAGGAGACGACGACCTCGCGCGCGGCGATGTCAAAGGTCTCAGCCCCGCGCCGCGCGGCAACGCCTTTCACGCGCGTGCCGTCGAACAACACGCGCAGCGCATGGGTGCCGGTCATGATAGTGAGGTTTGGCCGCGCGCGCACTTCATCGGTGAGATAACAGCGCGCGCTGGTCGCGCGTTCGTCGATATCCTGGCTCAGGGGTGCTGCGAAAAATCCGTCCTCGCCGCTTTCATAAACATCGGCCAGCCGCTTGCGCCCGCGCCTAACGAGCAGTTCCTCGACGCGCCGCATGTATTGCGGCCAGCGTTCGGGCGGGATACGCCGCACTATGTTCGGCCCGGCGGCGTTGCGCGTCGGCGCGTCGAGATCGTTGGTCATCGCCTGGAAGGCCGGCAGTACATCGCGCCAGCCCCAGTTTTCCGCGCCCCTGTGCTCCCATCGCTCGTAGTCTTCCGGCTTGCCGCGCACCGCCAACATGCCCATGACGCTGGAGCCGCCGCCCATCACGCGCGCCTGCGGGAAGGGCGAGGCAGCGTCGCCGTCGCGCGGGCGCGAGGTGAGGCCCGTCCAGAAATAGGAGCGGTTGAAATAGGCGGCCGGAAAGATGTTGCGGATGTCTTCCGGCACGCCGTCCGGCGGCGTGTCGTCGCCGGCCTCGATCAGCACGACGCGCCGGTGTGTGTCCTCCGACAGCCGCGCCGCCACGGCCGCGCCAGCCGAGCCCGCGCCGATCACGACGACGTCGGCGTCCTCCATTGCCGCTTACTTCTTCTGCATCGCGCGCCAGACGCGCTCGGGCGTTGCCGGCATCGGCATGTTCTTGACGCCGAATTCCGTCAGCGCATCGACCAGCGCATTGGCGACGCAAGGCATGGCGCCGACGCAGCCGGCTTCACCGGCCCCTTTGACGCCCAGCGGATTAGTCTTGGTCGGCACCGGATTGGCTTCCACCTTCATCGGCGGAAAGTCGTGCGCATGCGGCATGGCGTAGTCCATGAACGAGCCGGTGACGATCTGGCCTTCCGCGTCGAAATGGATGTCTTCCATCAGAATTTGCCCTGCGCCCTGCGCTATGCCGCCATGGATCTGGCCATGCAGCAGCATCGGATTGAGCACGGTACCGACATCGTCAACCACCGAATAGCGCACGATATCGACCTTGCCGGTTTCGATATCGATCTCGATTTCGCAGATGTGGCAGCCGTTCGGATAATTTGCCACCGGCGCGGTATAGGCGGCGGTCGCGATCAGGCCGACTTCCATGTCCTTCGGAATCTTGTTGGGATCGACCGACAGTTTGGCGATCTCCTTCATGGTCAGCGTCTGGTTGGTCTTGCTCGACGAAAACACGCCGTCCTCGAATTTCACGTCGGCTTCCTCGACCTTCAGATTATGCGCGGCGATCTTTTTCGCCTTGGCCACGATCTTCTCGCTCGCCAGATGGAAGGCCGAACCCGCCATCGCGGAGGAGCGCGAACCGCCGGTGCCTTCGCCGTAGAACAATTGATCGGTGTCGCCTTGCAGATATTGCGCCTCGTTCGGGTCGATGCCGAGCCGGTCGCAGACCACTTGCTTGAACACGGTCTCGTGGCCTTGTCCTTGAGAGTTCGACCCTGAAATCAAAGTCACCGAGCCGGAACGGTCGAAGCGCACTTCGGCGCCTTCGGTCGAAGCGGCGGCGGCACGTTCGATGGTGTTCGACAGGCCGAAGCCGCGCAGCTTGCCGTTCTTGCGGGAGGCCGCCTTGCGCGCCTTGAAGCCTTTGTAGTCGGCCATTTGCAGCGCGAGGTCCATGTTCTTTTCGAACTCGCCGCTGTCGTAAGTAAACGTCAAACCTGTCTTGAACGGCATCTGGCTTGGCGAAATGTAATTCTTGCGCCGCAGCTCGGCCGGGTCGAGGCCCAGTTCGTCAGCGGCGACATCGACCATGCGCTCGATAATGTAAGCGGCCTCCGGTCGGCCATTGCCGCGATAGGGGCGTACCGGGTTGGTATTGGAAAACACCGCCGTGATGTCGACATGCATGGCCGGCGTGCGATAGCAGCCGGCGAGCGTGCCGGCATTGAGGAAGAAGGCCGGCATCGCGCTCTGCAAATAGGCGCCGATGGCGGCCACCGTCTTCACACGCATCCCGAGGAACACGCCGTCCTTGTCGAGCGCCAGTTCGGCTTCCGTGACGTTGTCGCGCGCCTGCGCGTCGCTGGTGAAGCTTTCCGAGCGCGTCGAAATCCATTTCACCGGCCGCCCGATCAGCTTGGAGGCGAGCAGCACCATTGGCGTTTCGTTGAAAATCGGCGACTTCATGCCGAAGGAGCCGCCGGTGTCGCCCGTGACGATGCGCACTTTGCTTTCCGGCACGCCCAGCACCTTGGCGAGTTCGGTGCGCGTCGGATGCGGGCGCTGCATCGCGGTGTAGACGGTGTAGCGGCCGTCGGCCTTGTGATAGTCGCCGACCGCGCCGCGTGGCTCCATGGTCGCCGCGGTGACGCGGTTGATGACGAACTTGTGCTTGACCACATGCGCGGCCTTGGCGAATGCCGCGTCGGTTGCCTCCTTGCTGCCGAGCACTTCGACGAAGCTGGTATTGTCGGGCGCGTCGGCCCAGACTTTCGGCGCGCCGGGCTTGACCGCCTCGGCGGTCGAGGTGACCGAGGGCAGGGAATCGAAATCCACCTCGATCAATTCGGCGGCGTCGAGCGCCTGCGCTATCGTTTCCGCCACCACAAACGCGACGCCGTCGCCGACCCAGCGCACCACACCGTCGGCGAGGATTGGATATTTCGGCTTGTACATGGGCTCGCCGCCGCGACGCTTGAGGCCTCCGGGTACGGGGAGTTCGCCATAGCCATTGGCCTTCACGTCGGCCGCGGTCAGCACGGCCAGCACGCCGGGCGCTTTCTTCGCCGCCGTGGTGTCGATCGACTTGATCCTCGCGTGCGCATGTGGCGAGCGCAGCACGACGCCATGCGCCATATTCGGCAATTGCACGTCGTCGGTATAGCTGCCGCCGCCTTGTATCAACCGTGGGTCTTCGAAACGCGACACGCCTTGACCGATTGCAAATTCCCCCATCTTGAGATTCCGTCCCGTTATTATTCGTTATGCATTCAGCCGCTCGTTCCCGCGAAGGCGGAGACGCAGGGAGAATCGTTAAGTCTGAGATTGTGACTCTGGATTCCCGCTTGCGCGGGAATGAGCGGAGTGTGGAACGAGCATTGCGAAGCTACTTCTCAGATCGTATTTTTTCCGCCACGCGCGGCGCGAAATAGGTGAGCACGCCGTCGCAGCCGGCGCGCTTGAAGGCTACGAGGCTTTCCATCATGGCGCGCTCGCCGTCGAGCCAGCCGTTGTTCGCTGCCGCCATGATCATCGCGTATTCGCCCGACACCTGATAGACGAAGGTCGGCATGCCGAAGGCGTCCTTCACGCGCGCGCAGATATCGAGATAGGGCAGGCCGGGCTTGACCATGATCATGTCGGCGCCTTCCTCGATGTCGAGCGCGACCTCGCGCAGCGCCTCGTCGGTGTTGCCGGGGTCCATCTGATAAGTGCGCTTGTCGCCATGCAGCGTCTTCGACGAGCCGACCGCGTCGCGGAACGGTCCGTAAAAGGCCGACGCATATTTCGCCGCATAGGCCATGATCGACACGTCGAGGAAGTTTTCGCGGTCGAGACCTTTGCGGATGGAGCCGATACGGCCGTCCATCATGTCGGATGGCGCGATCACGTCGCAGCCGGCTTCCGCCTGCACCAAGGCCTGCCGCACCAGCACCGCGACCGTCTCGTCATTCATGATGACGCCGTCATCGCGCAATAGGCCGTCATGACCGTGGCTGGTAAAAGGATCGAGCGCGACATCGCAGAGAATGCCGATGTCAGGAACTTCCTTCTTGATGGCGCGAATGGTGCGGCAGACCAGATTGTCCGGATTAGTCGCTTCGGTACCAGCCGCATCGCGGAGCGAAGGGTCGGTGTAGGGAAAGAGTGCGATGCAGGGGATGGTCAGCTTCGCAGCGCGTTCCGCCTCGCGCACCGCCTGATCGACGCTCAGGCGCTCGACGCCCGGCATCGAAGGCACCTCGGTGCGTTTGTTGTCGCCGTCCATCACGAAAATGGGCCAGATCAGGTCGTCGGTGGTAAGTACGTTCTCGCGCACCAGCCGGCGCGCCCATTCCGAGCGGCGATTCCTTCGCATACGGATCGACAGGTCGAGCTGCGGCGCCACCGCTTCGCTCGATTGCGGGTCGAGCGGCACAAAACCGATCTTTTGCTGGGTCGGACGGCCGAATTTGATCGCCATAAAGGGGTCTCCTGGCCGTCTTTTTAGCCGGTCCGGCGCGCCCGCGCCACCCGGGCAGGGCGGCGGCCGTTGACGATCCAGGGCCCGCCTTCTATCCGTCGAAGCCATGGATTTCAGCCTGTCGGAAGACCAACGCGCCTTCCAGTCTACCGCCCGCCAGTTCGCGCGCGACGAAATGATGCCGCATGCGCGCGACTGGGACGAGGGCTCGGTCTTCCCGGCCGAGACGCTGCGCGCGGCAGCCGCGCTCGGCTTCGGCGGTATTTATGTGAAGGAAGATGTCGGCGGTTCCGCGTTGACGCGCCTAGACGCCGCGCTGATCTTCGAGGAACTGGCGCAGGGTTGCACCTCGACCGCGGCTTACATTTCCATCCACAACATGGCGGCGTGGATGATCGACAGTTACGGCAGCGCGGCGGCGCGCCAGAAATTTCTGCCCAAGCTCTGCTCGATGGAGCACTTCGCCAGCTATTGCCTGACCGAACCGGGCTCGGGCTCCGATGCGGCCAGCCTCACCACCAAGGCGCGGCGCGACGGCGATTTTTACGTACTCGACGGAACGAAAGCTTTCATCTCCGGCGGCGGCGTTTCCGACATTTATGTCGTGATGGCGCGCACAGACGAGGGCGGGCCGCGCGGCATTTCCTGCATCGTGGTCGAAAAAGGCACGCCCGGACTGTCCTATGGCGCGCAGGAGAAGAAGCTCGGCTGGAAATCGCAGCCGACATCGATGGTGATGTTCGAGAATTGCCGCGTGCCGGCGGAGAATTTGATCGGCAAGGAAGGCGAGGGCTTCAAGATCGCCATGGCCGGCCTCGATGGCGGCCGCCTGAACATCGGCGCCTGTTCGCTTGGCGGCGCGCAGTTCTGTCTCGACCGCACCGTCGAGTATATGAAAGAGCGCAAGCAGTTCGGCTCGCGGCTGGCCGATTTCCAGGCGCTGCAATTCCGCGTCGCCGATTACGCCACCGAAATCGAATCCGCGCGGCTGTTGCTGCACCGCGCCGCCGTTGCCGTCGGCGAACATGAACCGGCCGCCACCACGCTCGCCGCCAAGGCCAAGCGTCTCGCCACCGATACCGGCTTCGAGGTGGTGAACGGCTGCCTGCAACTGCATGGCGGCTACGGCTATCTGCGCGATCATCCGATCGAACGCGTGCTGCGCGATGTGCGCGTGCACCAAATTCTCGAAGGCACCAACGAGATCATGCGCATGATTGTCGGGCGCAGCATGTTGGGGAACTAAAACACCGATCAAGAAAAGGGAGAAGACGCTATGGAACAGCTTCCGAGGCTCTATCTGGCGAAAGATGAAATGATGAAGCGGGTCGCGCGCTTCAAGGACCTCAAGGGTTCGGACGGCGGTTTGCCGGATTCGAAAATGCCCGGCTGCGAGCGCACGCTTTATAATGTCATCGGATTTCAGCCGCCGGAGAACGTCGGCGCGAACGCGACCTCACCGGTCGGCGACCACGCCGCGCGCATAGCCGCCATCAAAATCCGCGAAGGCTTCAATCTCGGCTACTGCAAGGCCAAGCCCGGCTTCGGGCCCGAGATGCACAATCACGACACCAACGAGACCTTCATATCGATGACCGGCAAATGGCGCGCGAGCTGGGAAGACGAGAAGGGCAACGTTGAATTCTTCGATCTTGATCCGCTCGACGTGGTGTCGTTCCCGCCGGGGATGATCCGGCGCTTCCAGAACGTCACCGAGGGCGATCCGAACGCGGAGCACATCCTGATGTTCGTGATCGGCGGTGACGCGCCGCAGGCGGAGTTTTCGGACCAGGCGATGGACCGCATCGTTAAGGCGGGCGCTTGGGCGCCGGCGAAGTAATCGCACCCGTGAGCGAGCCGGAAATCCTGTTCGAGCGCCGCGGCGCTGCCGGCATTGTCACGCTCAACCGGCCGAAGGCGCTCAATGCCGTCACTCACGGCATGGTACTGGCGCTGCGCGCACAACTCACCCGTTGGGCCGACGACCCGGCGATAACGCGCGTGGTCATCACGGCTTCGGGCGAGCGCGCTTTCTCGGCCGGCGGCGATATCCGCGCGCTGTACGATTTGGGCAAAGCCGGAATGCAGGCAGAAGCCCTCCAGTTCTGGCGCGACGAATATCCGCTCAACGCGGGGATCAAGAACTACCGCAAGCCTTACGTTTCGCTCATCGACGGCATCGTCATGGGTGGCGGTGTCGGCATCTCCGTGCACGGCTCGCATCGCGTCGCCGGTGACAAATTCTCCTTCGCCATGCCGGAAGTCGGCATCGGCTTTTTCCCCGATGTCGGCGCCACCTGGTTTCTGCCGCGCATGCCGGGGGAAATCGGCACCTATTGCGCGCTCACCGGCGAGCGTTTCAATATCGCCGATGGCGTTGCCGCCGGCATCGCCACCCATCGCATTCCGTCGACGCGCTTTCCCGCCTTGCTCAATGGTCTGACCGGCACGGTCTCGGTCGATGCCGTGCTGTCGGCTTTTTCGGAACCGGCGGGCGAGGGGCCGATCACGACGCATCGCGAGACAATCGACCGTCTCTTCGCGCCCGACTGCGTCGAACACATTGTCGACGCAGTCGGGCGCGAAGCCGAAGCGGGAGGCCCCGATTCCGAATGGGCGGCGAAAACCGCAGCGACGATGGCTGCGAAATCGCCGCTCAGTCTTAAACTGGCGCTGGCGCAGGTGCGGCGTGGCGCGCAATACGATTTCGAGACGTGCATGCGCATGGAATTCCGCATAGTGTCGCGCGTGATCGAGGGCCATGATTTCTACGAGGGCGTGCGCGCCGTGATCGTCGACAAAGATAATAAGCCGCGCTGGCAGCCGGCCTCGCTGGAGCAAGTCACCGACGCGGAGGTCGAAAGCTACTTTGCGCCGCTCGAAGGCGGAGAGCCTGAGCTGCCAATGGGCGCAACATGAGAGCGCCATGAGCATAGCATGAGCGAACACTTCACCGGCGAAGAATTCAAAGGGCTCGATCCCGTGCAGGAGCGCGCGGCCGAGCCCGAGCTCGGCCCATGGACGTGGCGGCTGGTGTTGTTCCTGCGCGTCATGTCCGGCGTCTCAATGCTCAAGGGCCTCTATCATTGGTCGCGCGTTTGCGGCATCGGCGTCGGGCCAGACGACCTTTACGCCTACCACTCCATTGTCTGGCAGGCGGCTACGGTTTTCTTCGCCGTTCTCGATCTGGTCGCCGCCGTCGGCTTGTGGCTGGCAGCTGCCTGGGGCGCGGTGATCTGGCTGACCGCGGTCGCTTCCATGCTGGCGGTCGAAATCTTTTTTCCGCAGGTGTTCGGCCGGGGCTTCATTACGGTGATGGTGGAAGGCGGATTGCTCGGGCTTTATCTTTGGCTGGCGCTGCGCTCGGCGCAGGAACATCCGGAATAAGATACGCATGATCCCGAAAAGTGGGCACCGGTTTTCGGACAAGATCATGCGTCATTAAAATGGAGGTATCGATGTCGCGGATTGGTTTCATCGGGCTCGGCAATATGGGTCTGCCGATGGCGGTCAATTTGATCAAGGCCGGCCATCAGATCGAAGGCGTCGATCTTAATCCCGCATCGGTCGCAAAGCTTAAGGAAGCCGGCGGCACGGCGGTTGAATTCGCCAAGGTCGCGGCCGCGCGCGCCGATGTCGTCATTACCATGCTGCCGGCGGGTAAACAGGTGAGGGAGGTCTATCTCGGACCGAATGGCATTATCGAAAACACCAATGCCGGCACGTTGCTGATCGACTGTTCGACCATCGACGTCGCGACCGCGCGCGAAGTCGCCGCCGCTGCCGAGACGAAAGGCCTGTTGATGCTGGACGCGCCGGTATCGGGCGGTGTCGGCGGCGCGACGGCGGGAACTTTAACATTCATGGTCGGCGGCTCGGCGCAGGCCTTTACGCGCGCGGAATCCATTTTGCAGAAAATGGGCAAGACGATTGTGCACGCCGGCGACGCCGGCAACGGCCACGCGGCGAAGATCTGCAACAACATGATCCTCGGCATTTCGATGATCGCGGTGTCGGAAGCCTTCGTGCTGGCGGAAAAACTCGGCCTCGACCATCAGAAGCTGTTCGATATTTCGTCGAAGTCGTCCGGCCAGTGTTGGGCGATGACAAGTTATTGCCCGGTGCCCGGTCCAGTGCCGACGTCGCCCGCCAACCGTGATTACGAGGCCGGATTCACCGCCGCCATGATGCTCAAGGATTTACGATTGGCGCAGGACGCCGCCAAATCAGCGAAGGCGAATACGCAACTCGGTGCCGGCGCCGAAAGGATTTATTCAGCCTATGCCGACAGCGGAGAGGCGGGGCGCGATTTTTCCGGCGTAATTCGCTTCATTCGCGGGTGAATTGGCCGACGCGTGGTGAACGAAACGTTGAAAAAAATATTGCAATTGAATCAGCAAGAAAGCGTTCACCGTTGCAAATAAACCTAATCTTTATGCTGTTATTTAAGCCGATTTTAGACTGCCCCGAATAGTTTGGCGGATAACGAGAACGAGGAAAACAGGGCCTCGTCGCTACACGTCAAACGAAGACAATAAAGTAAGGGGCGTTGAACATGAAAGCCGTCGTCAAGACGGTCGAGCCGGGCGAGCGCGACGCGCGGTTCGACACGATCCAGCCTTTGTATCATGAGGCACTGACCTTGGTGGAGCGGCTGCATCGCCGGCTGCTCGACGTCATCAAGGATGAATTCGACCGCCGCGGTCGCTCCGATATCAATTCGGTGCAGGCGCTACTGTTGTACAATATCGGCGACAAGGAATTGACCGCCGGCGAACTGCGCACGCGCGGCTACTATCTCGGCTCCAACGTTTCTTACAATCTCAAGAAACTGGTCGAGATGGAGTTCCTCGATCATCAGCGCTCGCGCGTCGATCGCCGTTCGGTCCGTATCAAGCTGACCGCCAAGGGCCAGGAAGTACGCGACATCGTCGACACGCTCTATCAGAAGCACGTGCGCACGGTGGAGCAGGTCGGCGGCATCAATGCCGACGAGTTCTCGACCCTGAACAAGTCGCTGCACCGGCTCGAGCGTTTCTGGACCGACCAGATCCTCTACCGCCTCTAAGTCTTCGACGTCTGTCTTCGTTTTCTGGCGAGTGAACGACTTGCCCCGGCCGGGACTCCTCCACCGGCCGGGGCATTTTTCGTGGGTCCAGGCCTTTCCGCGCGCGCGCTTAATCCAGTGGCAGCGCCGGCGCGCCGGGCAGGCTATAGTGCGAGCTTCCTGGGGCGCGCGGCAATGTCGGATAAACCGGTTGTCTATTTCGAACACATGGTGATTGGTGCCAATGCGAAATTGGTGGCGATCGACGAGACGACCGGCGTCGAGGTGACGGTGATCGGTCCGGCCAACGCATCCGCGGCCGATCTGAAAAAGCTGGCGCTCGCGAAGCTGAAGGCGCGGATTGCGCGCGAGCAGACTTGACCTGAAACCCTAGATATTGCGGCTTTCCCACCCCCGGCATGCCAGCGCTTGGCGGGGTGCGGCCGATATGGTATTCGCGGAGCCGAACCCCGGAACGCAAGGAAAGACGGCGCCGCGCCCAGGCGCCCGGAGCGAATTGAAATGTCGGCGACGACCAAATCCCAGATGGAGGGAGCCGCGGACGGCTTCTTTGCGGCAACTTTACGCGAAACTGACCCAGAGATCGCCGACGCCATCGGCAAGGAGCTCGGCCGCCAGCGCGACGAGATAGAACTGATCGCGTCGGAAAACATCGTCTCGCGTGCGGTGCTGGAAGCGCAGGGCTCGGTGCTGACCAACAAATATGCCGAAGGCCTGCCGGGCAAGCGCTATTACGGCGGCTGCCAGTTTGTCGACATCGCCGAGCAACTGGCGATCGACCGCGTCACCAAGTTGTTCGGCTGCCGCTTCGCCAATGTGCAGCCGCATTCGGGCGCGTCGGCCAATGCGGAAGTGTTCTTCGCGCTGATGCAGCCGGGCGATACTTTCATGGGGCTCAACTTGGCCGCCGGCGGGCATTTAAGCCACGGCATGGCGATCAATATTTCCGGCAAGTGGTTCAAGCCGGTGCCGTACAATGTGCGGCGCGACGACCAGCGTATCGACATGGACGAAATGGCCAGGCTCGCGCGCGAGCAGAAGCCGAAAGTCATCATCGCCGGCGGCTCGGCCTATCCACGCATCATCGACTTCAAGCGTTTCCGCGAAATCTGCGACGAGGTCGGCGCCAAGCTGATGGTTGACATGGCGCATTTTGCCGGACTGGTGGCCGGCGGCGCGCATCCGTCGCCGTTCCCGCATGCGCATGTGGTCACGACCACGACGCACAAGACGCTGCGCGGTCCGCGCGGCGGCGTCATCCTCACCGACGACGAAGAGCTTGCCAAGAAAATCAATTCGGCCGTCTTCCCCGGCATGCAAGGCGGGCCGCTGATGCATGTGATCGCGGCCAAGGCGGTCGCCTTCGGCGAGGCGCTGCGGCCGAGCTTCAAGGTCTACGCCAAAAACGTGGTGGAAAATTCCAAGGCGCTGGCAGAGACGCTGAAATCGAGCGGCCTCGATATTGTTTCCGGCGGCACCGATACCCATTTGATGCTGGTTGACCTGCGGCCCAAGCGCCTGACCGGCAAGGTCGCCGAACTCGCGCTCGGCCGCGCGCACATCACCTGCAACAAGAATGGCATTCCCTTCGATCCGGAAAAGCCGACCGTCACATCGGGCATTAGGCTCGGATCGCCCGCCGGCACCACGCGTGGTTTCGGCGCGGCTGAGTTCAAACAGGTCGGCGCCATGATCGTTGAAGTGCTTGATGTGCTGTCGCAGAAGAGCGTCGATGAAGATTCGCTGATCGAAGCCACCGTGCGCGGCAAGGTGAAAGAATTGCTGACGCGTTTTCCGATTTATCAATAGTTCTTCTTTCCCTCCCCCGCTTGCAGGGGAGGATAGGGAGGGGGCCTTAAAGGGGTCATCAAATGCGTTGCCCGAGTTGCGGAAGCCTCGATACCCAGGTGAAGGATTCGCGGCCGACCGAGGACTCGGCGGTGATCCGCCGGCGCCGCATATGCCTCACTTGCAATTTCCGCTTCACCACCTTCGAGCGCGTGCAGTTGCGCGAATTGACCGTCATCAAACGCAATGGCCGCCGCGTGCCCTTCGACCGCGACAAGCTGATGCGCTCGGTGCAGGTCGCGCTGCGCAAGCGTTCGGTCGATCCCGAGCGCATCGAGAAGATGGTGTCGAAGATCGTGCGCGAACTGGAAAGCGGCGGCGAGAACGAAGTCTCTTCCGAGGCGATCGGCGAGATCGTGATGGAGCACCTGCGCGAACTCGATGACGTGGCTTACGTGCGCTTTGCCTCGGTCTATCGAAATTTCGGCGAGGTAAAGGATTTCCGCGCCGCGCTCGACGAATTGTCGGGCGATGAGGACGCCGCGCGCCCCGACGCTCCGCCGCGCAAATGACGGATACGGCCGTACCCGCGTTGTCCGCCAAGGCTGCCGACGACGAACGCTTCATGCGCCTCGCGCTGGCGCTCGGGCGGCGCGGGCTCGGCAATGCTTGGCCCAATCCGGCGGTTGGCGCCGTGATCGTCAAAGACGGTGTTATCGTTGGGCGCGGCTGGACGCAGCCGGGCGGGCGGCCGCATGCCGAGGTCGAGGCGCTGCGCCACGCCAGGAAGGACGCCAAAGGCGCAACGCTTTACGTTACGCTGGAGCCCTGTTCGCATACCGGCAAATCGCCGCCTTGCGCCGACGCCATTATCAAGGCCGGCATCTTGCGCGTGGTTTCGGCCTTGGAAGATCCCAATCCGGAAGTGGCGGGGCAAGGCTATGCGCGCCTGCGCGAAAAGGGCATCGCGGTCGATACCGGTCTGTGCGCGGAGGACGCGCGCCGCGATCACTCAGGCCACATCACGCGAATTACAAGAAACCGCCCGCACGTGACGCTCAAGCTCGCCATTGCCGCCGACGGCAAGGCGGGGCTTGCCGGCCGCAAACCCATTGCCATCACCGGCGAGGAAGCGCGCAATCATGTATTCCAGATGCGCGCGCAACACGACGCCATTCTGGTCGGCATCGGCACCGTGCTGGCCGACAATCCGCAACTGACCGCGCGGTTGCCGGGCTTGTACGATCGCTCGCCGGTGCGCGTGGTGCTCGATGCGCAATTACGGGTGCCGTTGTCGCTGTCGGTGATTTCGACCGTGCGCGATGTGCCGACCTGGATATTCACCTCGAACAAGGCTTCGCCGATGGCCGCCGATATCTTGCAGCAGAAAGGCTGCAAGGTTTTCCGCGTCGATGATACGCAAGGCCGCCTCGACCTTGAAGAGGTGCTGAAAGTGCTGGCCGGCGAGGGCATCACGCGGCTGATGGTGGAAGGCGGCCCGACCGTCGCCGCCGCTTTCACCGCCGCCGATCTTGTCGACGAAGCCGTGTTGCTACGGACGAAAAAAACGATCGGGGATAGCGGCATTGCACCTTTGGAAGGCATGAAGCTGGAGGCGTTGACGGGGAAGATGACCCCGCGTGGCGTTGAGAAATTCGGTACCGACATTATCGAAAGTTACGAGCGTACATAATGTTCACCGGCATCGTTACAGACCTAGGCGAAGTACGCACCGTTGATGCGCGCGCGAATAATCTGTCGCGTATCACGATCTATTGCCGCTACCCGCGCGCCGAATTAATTCAGGGCGCGTCGGTCGCCTGTTCCGGCGTCTGCATGACGGTGGTCGACACCGGCGAGGAAGACGGCCGCGTCTGGTTCGCGGTCGACGCCGCCGACGAGACGCTTGCCGTCACCACGGTCGGCCGCTGGCATCACGGTTCGCATGTCAATCTGGAGCGTCCGCTCAAATTGGGTGATGAAATCGGCGGTCATCTGGTCGCCGGTCACGTTGACGGGCTCGCCACGCTCATCGTGCGCGAGGACATGACCGAGATGGCGCGCTTCACCTTGCGCGCGCCGGCCCCGCTTGCGCGTTTCATCGCGCCGAAAGGCTCGGTCGCGCTCGACGGCGTCTCGCTCACCGTCAACACGGTGGAGGCCGACACCTTTACGGTGCTGATCATTCCGCACACGCTGGCGGTGACGAGTTTCGGCGGCTTGAAAACCGGCGACGAAATTAACCTCGAAATTGACACCATGGCGCGCTACGCGGCGCGGCTGATGGAAGCACGTTGACCCTTGTTTAGCGTGCGGGCGCTTGCTACCACGCGGCTCAACAAGGAAAAATAACGAATGGCTAAAAAGACGAGCGCGGCGAAAAAGAGCGTGAGCTTGCGCTTTCTGATTGTGGAAGCGCGTTTCTACGAACGCATTTCCGACGCGCTACTCGCCGGTGCGAAAGCGGCGCTCGACGCGGCGGGCGCGACTTACGATGTCGTCACCGTTCCGGGCGCGCTCGAAGTGCCGGGCGCGATTGCTTTTGCCCACGACGCGCCGAAGAACAAGAAAGCGCCGTATGACGGTTATGTGGCGCTCGGCTGCGTGATCCAGGGCGAGACCTATCATTTCGATCTGGTGGCCAATGAATCGGCGCGCGGGCTGATGGATTTGACGGTGCAGAAGCAGCTCGCCATCGGCAACGGCATACTCACCGTCGACAACGAAGCGCAGGCGCAAGCCCGCCTCGGCGGCGCGCACGGCCATAAAGGCGAGACGGCGGCGAAAGCCGCGCTCGTCATGGCCGCGCTTAAAAATAGTCTTAAATAAATGACGGCCCCGCCGGAAAAAGAAACGCGCAAGGCCAACAAGCGCGGGGCGGCGCGTCTCGCCGCCGTGCAGGCGCTCTATCAGATGGACATGGCGGGTTCGGGCTTGGACGAAGTGCTGGCCGAATTCCAAAGCCATTGGCTCGGCGGCGAAGTCGAAGGCGCGCAATATTTGCCGGCGGAAGCCGCCTTCTTTCGCGATATCGTTTCCGGCGTTGTGCGCGACCAGCGCGCGCTCGATCCGCAGATCGACGATGCGCTCGCCAAGACCTGGCCGCTCAAGCGCATCGAGGCGGTCTTACGCGCCGCCTTGCGCGCCGGCGTCTATGAGTTGACCCACCGGCCCGACGTGCCGGCGCGCGTGGTCGTTTCCGAATACGCCGATGTCGCCGCCGCCTTCGTCGAGCGCGACGAGACCGGCATGGTCAACGCCGTGCTCGACCAGTTGGCGCGCCAGTTGCGGGCGGCGGAGTTCACCGCCTAGCCACTGGAACGCGGACGCCAGACGGGGCAAGCTTGTCTTATGAACCCCGATCCATCCGCCGAAGACAAATTGATCGCGCGCTATTTCGGCGTCATGGCGAGCGAGCCGGGTGCGCTTGGCCTATCGGACGATGCCGCTCTGCTCAAGCCGCCGCCGGGCTGCGAGATGGTGCTGACGACAGACGCCCTTGTCGGCGGCGTGCATTTTTTCAATGACGATCCCGCTGATGCGATCGCGCGCAAGGCGCTGCGCGTGAACCTGTCCGACCTCGCAGCCAAAGGCGCCAGACCGCTCGGATTTCTGCTGACGCTCGCGCTGCCGAAAGATATCGGCGACGTCTGGCTCACCGATTTCGCCAAGGGCCTGCGCGACGACGCCGCCAATTACCGCTGCCCGCTATTCGGCGGCGACACCGTGCGCACGCCCGGTCCGCCGATGGTGTCGGTGTCCATGTTCGGCAGCGTGCCGGAAGGCCGGATGGTCAGGCGCGCCGGCGCGCAGGCCGGCGACACCGTGTTCGTCACTGGAACGATTGGCGATGCGGCGCTTGGGCTGGCAATTCGCAGCGGTGCGTCGTGGCAACTCAGCGAAACGCAGCGCGCGCATTTGCTTTCGCGCTATCTGCTGCCGCAGCCGCGCAATGCGCTTGCCGAAACCATCCTCTTCGAAGCGTCCGCTGCGATGGATGTCTCCGACGGTCTCGCCGGCGACCTCGCCAAGCTCTGCCGCGTCTCCGGCGTTGCCGCCAGGATTGATGCGTCGCGCGTGCCGCTGTCCGACGCCGCGCAGGCGGTGATGGCCATTGATGCGAGCGCCTTTGAAACCGCGCTCACCGGCGGCGACGACTATGAAATCCTCTGCACCGTGCCGAAAGCCAAAGTCGATCGCTTTCGCGTCGCCGCCATGGCCGCCAAGGTCGCGGTCACGCCCATTGGCACTATCGAGACCGGCGAGGGCGCCCGCTTTCTTGACGCGCAAGGCCAGGAACTCACCTTCAAGCGCGCTTCCTTCAGTCATTTTTAGCGGACAGGGACATGCCAACCCGGTCGCGCTATAGTCGCAATATAAATCGGGGAAACGATGATGCTCGACAAAACCGCGCTTAACGACGTGACGAAGCAATCCTTTCTGCCGAGCGGCGCAAGCCCGCGCTTTCAAGCGCACCTGAAGCGCTTCCCCACTTCGGCTTATTTGCGCCGGCACGCGCCGCGCAACGTGCCGCGCTTTGCCTTTGAATATGGCGACACCGGCGCCGGCAATGATGTCGGTGTCGCGCATAACTGGGCGGCTTTCGACAACGTCAAGGTGGTGCCGCGTTATGGCGTGACCAACAAGCTGCCGCCAACCGGCGTCGAATTGTTCGGAACGAAATACGCAGCGCCTATCGGCATCGCGCCGATGGGCGGGCCGTCGATTGTCTGGCCCGGCGCCGATCTCATCATGGCGAAAGCGGCGCAAGCAGCGCGCGTGCCTTACACGCTCGGCGTCGCCGGCGGCGCCACCATCGAGGCCGTAGCCAAGGTGGCGCCCGATGTGTTCTGGCTTCAGCTTTATCGTTTCGCCAAGAACGATCACAGAATCGGTTTCGATCTCGTCGACCGCGCGACCGCCGCCAGCGTCAAGGTGCTGGCGCTCACGCTCGACGTGCCGGTGCGCACCACGCGCTCGCGCGAGACATACGCCGGCCTCGGCGGCGCCTTCAATCCGACGCCGCGCATGATCTATGAGATGCTCATCCGCCCGAAATGGCTGATCGCGTTGCTGCGCCACGGCTATCCGCGCTTTGCCACCATCCGTCATTACGCCGGCAATGTCGGCACCAACGCCATCATCAATTTCGCCCGCAGCGAAATGGGCGGCGCGTTTTCGTGGGAAGAAGTCGCGCGCTATCGCGACCGCTGGAAGGGACCGCTCGCCCTGAAAGGAATACTGCATCCCGCCGATGCCGAGAAGGCGATCGCGCTCGGCGTCGAGGGCATCTGGGTGTCGAATCATGGCGGCCGCCAGATCGAAGCCATCACGCCGTCGATCGATTGCCTGCCGGGGATCGTCGCGGCGGTCGGCAGCAAGGCGACGGTGGTGCTCGACAGCGGCGTGCGTTCCGGCCAGGACGTGATGCGCGCGCTGGCGCTCGGCGCGCAGGCCGCTTTTGCCGGCAAGTCGTTTTTGTGGGCGGTCGGCGCGCTCGGTGATGACGGCCCGGCGCAGTTGATTGACCTCTATATCGACGAACTGCGCGCCTCGCTCGGCCAGATCGGCGCGCAGTCGGCGGCCGAAGCACGGCTTGCCAAGGTGCTGCACCCGGGACGGATTGAGTTTTAGGCTGCTCTTTACCTCTCCCCGTAAACGGGGAGAGGGAGAACAACCCAGCCCTGCACCTTTCGTAGTGGCCCCGTCCTCCGCCAGCCGCTAATAAGAGAAAAACCACCCAAGGATTCGGAAATGTCGGCTGTCGCCGAAGCCATCCCACACGCGATCCACGACGACAACCTGGCGCGCCGCAACGCCATGGTGTTGGCGGTGGCGCAGGCGCTCGCCGGCGGCAACAACACCGTCATCGTTTCGACCGCCTCCATCGTCGGCGCCGTGCTCGCGCCCGACAAGGGCCTCGCCACGTTGCCGATCACCGCGATGGTGTTCGGCATGTGGTTCGGCACGCTGCCGCTCGGCTGGCTGGCGCGCCATTACGGCCGCCGTTTAGCGCTGCAATCGGGCTCGGTCTTCGGCATCGTTTCGGGCTTCATCTCCTATAGCGCGGTGATGAACGGCTCCTTCACGCTGCTTCTGTTCGGCACCTTTTGCGGCGGGCTCTATGCCGCCGCGCATCAGTCCTATCGCTTCGCCGCCGCCGATACCGCGAGCGAACGCTACCAGCCCAAGGTCGTGTCCTGGGTGCTGGCCGGCGGCGTGTTCGCGGCGTTGATCGGACCGCAGCTTGTCATCTTCACCAAGGATATGTTGCCACCGCATCTGTTCGCCGCGAGCTATCTTGGCCAGTCGGCCTGCGCCGTGATTGCGGCGATCGTCCTGATGTTCGTGAAGGTGCCGCCCGTGCGCGCGAAGACCGACGACTCCTCGCGTCCGCTTTTGGCCGTCGTGCGCACGCCGCGCTTTCTGGTAGCGGCGGCCTGCGGCGTGGCGAGCTACACCATGATGAACATGGTGATGACGTCGGCGCCGCTGGCGATGGTCGGATGCGGGCATTCCGTCACCGACGCCGCGCTCGGCATTCAGTGGCACGTCTTGGCGATGTATGCGCCGAGCTTTATCACCGGCTCGCTCATTGCGCGCTTCGGCGTGTTGCGCATTACCGGCATCGGGCTGGCCTTGACCGTGCTGGCGGCGATTGCCGGCATCACCGGCTTGACGGTGGCGCATTTCTGGACTGGTCTGGTGTTGCTCGGCCTCGGCTGGAATCTCTCGTTCATCGGCGCGACCACCATGGTGACGCAGTGTCATCGCCCGGAAGAGCGCAACAAGGTGCAGTCGTTCAACGACTTCCTTATCTTCGGCAGCATGGCGCTGAGTTCGTTCTCGTCCGGCCAGATGCTTGCTTATTTCGGCTGGGCCGCCATCAACGAGGTCGTATTCCCGCTCGTATTCGTCGCCGCCGCGGCCTTGTTATGGCTCAACTTCCGCAATCGGCTCGAAGCGCGCGCGGTCTGACGTTTTTTCTTCCGCTCTTCCGCGAGGGGAGGCGGTTGCAGCGGCCATGTGAGGCGCGCGAAAAAATTCCTCTTGCCACAAAAAGACCATAATCCTATGATTATAGTCTCTTCATCCCGCCTCGTACCGAGGGGTGTCTGATCAAGCATCTTAGACACGGGGCGGGGAGCGGTGGCTGGCAGGGGGCGTCGGAGATGCGGCGCCAATAACCTCCCAGCGGTCCAAGCCGCTCCGTCCCGGCGCGCCAGCCGCGCGCCGCTGGGCCCCTGACGGCGTTTGCCCGGCACGGTCAGAAGTGCCCGCCAGACGTCTCGGCCCGCAGCGGTGGATAGGCTTGCCTTCGGTAACGAAGGGAGCCTGAAACGGTACTTCCACCGGGGGCGGAGCGGAGCAAACCTTATAAACACCGCGCGCGGGACGCCACGGAGAAGGCGGACTTGCGAAATTTTACTTCGACAGACCTCGATGTCGCGAGGCGTCGAGGTGCGTGGGTCCCCCGGGACCCGTGGTGTTCCGCGCGCCCTCGGTCTTTTCGAGGGAGGCGCAAGACTTCCAGGCTACGGCGTTCCCCGCGCCGGAAAAATAGGGGCGATGAATCACGCCTGCACTTATCCCTCCCCTGAAAGGGGAGGGTGGTCGCCGAAGGCGACCGGGTGGGGTTTGGCCTGCCGTATCGAACAGAGACCCCACCCGGCCGCTCGCAAGTGCTCGCGTCCACCCTCCCCGAAGACGGGGAGGGATAAGAAAGACCGCCCCCTGAGTCGTCCCCAGGAGCGCCGGAATACCCGCAATCTCGGCTCTTTTACGGCGTTGCTTTGCCGCCACGTTTTTGGCATGGTCCGCGCGCTTTCCAAGGTCGAGGTGAAGCGCCCGTATCAAGCGGCCATCCTCGACGTTTCCGGGCGCCGGGCAGGGAGCCTTTCTCCCGCCAGCTCATTTTAAATCGAGGTTGAAGCAACCATGAATACATTGTGGGTGATCGTTGGCTGTGGAGTGCTCGCGATCCTCTATGGCATCTGGGCCACCGGCTCGGTGCTGTCCGCCGATGCGGGCAACGCGCGCATGCAGGAGATCGCCGCTGCCGTACGCGAAGGCGCGCAGGCCTATCTCAAGCGCCAATACGCCACCATCGGCATCGTCGGCGCGGTCATCTTCGTCATCATCGGGTTCACGCTCGGCTGGCTGGTCGCCGGCGGATTCGCTATCGGCGCGATCCTGTCGGGCGCCACCGGCTTCATCGGCATGAACGTCTCGGTGCGCGCCAATGTGCGCACCGCGCAGGCGGCGACCAAGTCGCTCGCCGGCGGTCTCGAGATCGCCTTCAAGGCCGGCGCCATCACCGGCATGCTGGTGGCGGGCCTGGCGCTGCTCGGCGTCACTCTCTATTTCGGCTTCCTCACCGGCACGCTGCATAAGGCGGTAAACGACCGCACCGTCATCGACTCCATCGTGGCGCTCGGCTTCGGCGCTTCCCTCATCTCGATCTTCGCCCGTCTCGGCGGCGGCATCTTCACCAAAGGCGCCGACGTGGGCGGCGATCTGGTCGGCAAAGTCGAAGCCGGCATTCCGGAAGACGATCCGCGCAACCCGGCGACCATCGCCGATAACGTCGGCGACAATGTCGGCGATTGCGCCGGCATGGCGGCCGATTTGTTCGAGACCTATGCGGTGACCATCGTCGCCACCATGGTGCTCGCCGCGATCTTCTTCGCCGGCACACCGATCCTGACCGAAATGATGACGCTGCCGCTCGCCATTGGCGGCGTCTGCATCATCACCTCGATCATCGGCACCTTCTTCGTCAAGCTCGGCGCGTCGCAGTCGATCATGGGCGCGCTCTATAAGGGTCTGCTCGCCACCGGCGTGTTGTCGCTCATCGGTATCGGCGGCGTCATCTACTGGCTGTTGCCGAACCACTTCGGCCCGCTCGCCGGGCAGAGCTACAGCGGCACGACGCTGTTCATCTGCGGCATCGTCGGTCTCGCCGTCACCGGCCTGATCATCTGGATCACCGAATACTACACCGGCACCGGCTATCGCCCGGTGACGTCGATCGCGCGGGCCTCGGTGACCGGCCACGGCACCAACGTGATCCAAGGCCTCGCCATCTCGATGGAGTCGACCGCGCTGCCAGCGATCGTCATCATCGCCGGCATCCTGATCACCTACAACATCGCAGGTTTGTTCGGCATCGCCATCGCGGTGACGACGATGCTGGCGCTGGCCGGCATGATCGTCGCGCTCGATGCCTTCGGCCCGGTCACCGACAATGCCGGCGGCATTGCCGAAATGGCCGGTCTGCCGAAGGAAGTGCGCAAGGCAACCGACGCACTCGACGCCGTCGGCAACACCACCAAGGCGATCACCAAAGGCTACGCCATCGGTTCGGCCGGCCTCGGCGCTTTGGTGCTGTTCGCGGCCTATAACCAGGACCTGGTGTTCTTCAGCAAAGACACCGCGGCGCACCCGTACTTCACCGGCGTGGTGCTCGATTTCTCGCTGAACAATCCTTACGTGGTCGCCGGTCTCCTGTTCGGCGGTCTGTTGCCTTATCTGTTCGCGTCGATGGGTATGACCGCGGTCGGCCGCGCCGCCGGCGCGATCGTCGAGGAAGTGCGCCGTCAGTTCCGCGAAGATCCCGGCATCATGAAGGGCACCTCGAAGCCGAACTATGGCCGTGCGGTCGACATGCTCACCAAGGCTGCGATCAAGGAAATGATTATCCCGTCGTTGTTGCCGGTGCTGTCGCCGATCTTCTGCTACTTCGCGGTTTACGTGATCGCGGGCGGCGGGGCGGCCGGCAAGTCGGCCGGTTTCTCGGCGCTCGGCGCGATGTTGCTCGGCGTGATTGTGAATGGCCTGTTCGTCGCCATCTCGATGACCTCGGGCGGCGGCGCCTGGGATAACGCCAAGAAGTATATCGAGGACGGCCACTTCGGCGGTAAGGGTTCGGACGCGCACAAGGCGGCCGTGACCGGCGATACCGTCGGCGATCCCTACAAGGATACGGCGGGCCCCGCCGTCAACCCGATGATCAAGATCACCAACATCGTGGCGCTCTTGCTCTTGGCGATCATGGCGCACTAATCCGCGTTTCATTGAATCGAAAAAGGGCCCGCGCGTTGCGGGCCCTTTTGTTTCTCGTGCTTTGATTTCGTGGCGCTAGAAGGTCGTGATGTTTCTGAAAATGCCGCGCAGATAATTGAGCTGCTGGCCGCCGGTTTCAGTTGTCTGCGACAGATAATCGAAAATCTTGCCGTCCTTGAGACCGTAGTTGGCGAGCCGCACGACCTTACGGTCCTTGTCGAAATAAACCGCGATCACGCGTTGATCGACGATCGCATGCGGCAGGAAGGCGGCTTCGCGTTCGGCCTTTTGTGAGATGTAATAGAAAGCCTCGCCATTGACTGTCGCGACCGTCGAAGGCGTGCCGAGCACGATGAGCACCTGCTCTTGCGTGGCGCCGACCGGAATTTGCTCGAGCGCGCCCTCCGGCAAAACGTAACCGCGTTGCAGCGTCTCGCTGAAGCTGCCGCAGCCGGCAAGCGAAAGCGCGCAGGCGAGCGCAAGCGTCACTCGGGTGACGGACGTGAAGGCTTGCAGTTTTTTAAGCGTCATCGGCCCCTTCGGTTCTAGACGATCCGAACCTTTGCGTCCGGAACATTGGTCTTGCATCCGCGCGCTCATTGTCTAAACCGGCTTCCGGCAAAGCCCGCAAACCAAAGCCTACCGGCCCAAAACAATGATGTTTTCCCTGTTCCGCCGCGACCAGCGGCCCGACACCATTTCGACCCTGTATGGCATGATCGTGGCGCAGGCGCGATTGCCGTGCTTTTACCGCGACTATGCGGTCGCCGACACGGTTAACGGCCGTTTTGACCTGATCGTGCTGCACCTGGCGCTGGTCCTCGACCGGCTGACCGAAAATGGTCGACAGCATGAGGCTGGGCAGGGCCTTTTCGACCGCTTTTGCCGCGACATGGACGATAATTTGCGCGAAATGGGCATTAGCGACCTGAAAGTCCCCAATGAGATGCGCCGCATTGGCGAGGCCTTTTACGGCCGCTCCAGGGCCTATCTGGACGCGTTACCGGCCGCATTGGCGCCATCGGCCAACAGCCGAGCGCTGGTTTCGGCGCTCACACGCAATATCTATGGCGGAGCGCCGTCTGCCTATGCGGCGGCCCCGAGGCTTGCCGCCTATAGTGTGGCGTCTGTACGCGGTCTGGCCGGGCAAGAAATTGCCGCTCTCGAGGCCGGGGCGTTGTACTTCCCCGATCCGGCGATCGTACTCGCGCCCATGGTTTAAGAGGTTTGTTTCGACATGAAGAAGAAAGCCGGGCCGGCCGGCAAAACGAGCATGCCGCCCTGGAGCGTCCCGGTCAAAGCCGATCAGATCCCCGACGAGGGCCTGCATCGCGATATTGAGGCCGCACCCGAAGTGCTGGCCGGGGTCGCGGCGCTTGCCGATGTGCGCGCAGTGTCGCAATTGTCCGCCAGCCTCGATCTGGCGCGCGAGGGCGCCTTGGTGCGGGTGACCGGCCGCGTACGCGGGCGGGTCGGTCAGGATTGCGTGGTGACGCTCGAGCCGATCGAAACGGATATCGACGAGGCGGTCGATGTCGCCTTCGCGCCGGTCGCGCCGGAAGGGCAGCCGCAGACACCGCGCCGTACCGACGCGGCCGAGGAACCGCCGGAACCTTTGACCGGAGGCGTGGTCGATATCGGCGCCATCGCCACCGAATTTCTGATTCTCGGAATAGACCCCTATCCGCGCAAAGCCGGGGTCGAATTCGAGCCGCCGCCGGCTGAAGACGACGATCCCCACCCGTTCGCAGCCTTGGCGGCCCTAAAAGACCAGTCCGGCGGCGGTAAACCGTGAGCCCCTTGGACGGCGGCGATAACCGGCTTGTCACGGACGGCCGAGGGGGTATGTTCGCCCGGAAACCGCGACCCCGGACCATCCGCGACCGGCCTGCAAATGCCGCAAAACGCCCCTTCTAGCCGCTTACCGCGTGCCAATGCCGTATTTGTGCGAAAATGGCTGGCGCGCACATAGCGTCCATCGGAACAGACCAGAGTACATTCGCTCCATGCCAGATAATGTTCGCATCGCATTGGACGCCATGGGCGGCGACCACGGCCCCGCGGTCATATTGCCGGGCGCGGAGCTGGCGGCGACGCGCCATCCCGACACCGAATTCATCATGTTCGGCGACCGGGCCGTGGTCGAGCCGCTGCTCGACGGCCTGCCGCGCCTGAAAGCCAAGTCGAAATTCATCCATACCGACGTTTCCATCCGCATGGACGACAAGCCGAGCCAGGCGCTGCGCCATGGCCGCGGCAAGTCTTCGATGTGGCTGGCGATCGACGCGGTGAAAAAGCACCAGGCCGACGTCGTGGTTTCGGCCGGCAACACCGGCGCGTTGATGGCGATGGCGCGCTTTAATCTCAAAATGCTGCCGGGCATCGATCGCCCGGCGATCGCCGGGCTATGGCCGACGCTGCGCGGAGACTCGGTTGTGCTCGATGTGGGAGCTTCAATCGGCGCGGACGAGGCGCATCTGGTCAAGCTCGCCGGCATGGGCAGCGCCATGGCGCGCATCTTGTTCGACATCGAACGACCGACCGTGGGCCTTCTGAATATCGGCGTCGAAGAGGTCAAAGGCCTCGAACAGGTGCGCGAGGCCGGCCGCATCCTGCGCGAGGGCGAGTTTCCCTATTTCGACTATCATGGTTTCGTCGAGGGCGACGACATCGGCAAGGGCACGGTCGATGTGGTGGTCACCGAGGGCTTTGCCGGCAATATCGCGCTCAAGACCGCCGAGGGCACCGCCCGCCAGTTCGCGCAATATCTGCGCTCGGCCATGAACCGGACCTGGATGGCTCGGCTCGGCTATCTGCTGGCGCGCAAGGCGTTCCAGACATTGCGGGAAAAAATGGATCCTCGCAAAGCGAACGGCGGCATCTTTCTGGGCCTCAACGGCGTTGTGATCAAAAGCCATGGCGGCGCCGACGCCGAAGGTTTCGCCGCGGCTATTGATATGGGATACGACATGATCAAATACGAATTGCTGGCGAAAATCAGCCAGTCGATGGAGCGCGACATGCAAGCTTTGGCGCGCGCGCAGGCGGCGGCGAGCGCCAAGCCGGTGGCGGCAGCGGCGCGGGTGGCGAGCGAGGCGACCTCGTGACCCAATTGCGTTCGGTCGTGCTCGGCTGCGGCAGCTATCTGCCGGCCCGTATCCTCTCCAATGACGAACTGGCGCGCTCGGTGCAGACCACCGACGAATGGATCGTACAGCGCACTGGCATCCGCGAGCGCCATATCGCAGCGCCCGGCGAGATGACCTCGGATCTGGCGCTCCATGCTGCGCGCGCGGCGCTTGCCCACGCCAATGTCGAGGCCGACAGCATTGACCTCATCGTGCTCGCCACCTCGACGCCCGACCAGACCTTTCCCGCCACCGCCGTCACCGTGCAGAGCAGCCTTGGCATTACCAAAGGCGCCGCCTTTGACTTACAGGCGGTCTGCTCCGGTTTTGTGTATGCGCTGGCGATCACCGATAGTCTGCTGCGTTGCGGTAGCCATAAGCGGGCGCTCGTGATCGGGGCTGAGACCTTTTCGCGCCTGCTCGACTGGAACGACCGCACCACCTGCGTGCTGTTCGGCGACGGCGCCGGCGCGCTGGTCATGGAAGCGCAGGAGCAACCGGGCCTGCCGAGCGACCGCGGCGTGCTGACTACCCATCTGCGCTCGGACGGGCGGCATAAATCCAAGCTCTATGTCGACGGCGGCCCATCCTCGACCCAGACCGTCGGCCATCTGCGCATGGAAGGCCGCGAAGTGTTCAAGCACGCGGTCGCCATGATCACCGACGTGATCTACGACGCCTTCAAGGCGACCGGCAGCACGGCCGAAGATATCGATTGGTTCGTGCCACACCAGGCCAACAAGCGCATCATCGACGGTTCGGCGCACAAGCTCGGCATCTCGCCCGAGAAAGTTGTCATCACGGTCGACCGCCACGGCAATACATCGGCAGCGTCGATCCCGCTGGCGCTGGCCGACGCCGTCGCCGACCGGCGCATCAAGCGCGGCAACCTCATTTTGCTGGAAGCGATGGGCGGCGGCTTCACCTGGGGCTCGGCGCTGTTGCGCTGGTGAGCGGCGCGGCCAATGTGGGATAGCGTACCGAGCGGGTTTGGTCTGGGCGGCGCGCCGTCCGGCCCGGACAGAAGTCTTAAAATCGACCGTTGACCGGCTCGGCCGAAGTGAATATCGTCGATAATTCAGCGGGATATCTTCGCCGGGGGCAGGGCTGGGCGATGACCGGTAAAACAGTAACGCGGGCGGATTTGTGCGAGGCGGTCTACCAGAAGGTAGGTCTTTCGCGCACGGAATCGGCATCGCTGGTGGAGCTGGTGCTCAAAGAGATCACCGACTGCCTGGAGCGCGGGGAGACGGTGAAACTGTCTTCTTTTGGCTCCTTTGTCGTGCGTAAAAAAGGCCAACGGATTGGGCGCAACCCCAAGACCGGCAAGGAAGTGCCGATTTCGCCGCGTCGCGTGATGGTGTTCAAGCCGTCGGCGATCCTGAAGCAGCGCATCAACGGCCATGACGTGCCGGACGAAGCTTCGCCGTAAGGCCTTTCCACGAGTAATGCGTAACCCAACATCGGAGAGAGGCCGCTTTGGATAACAAGGCGCCGGACGCATTTCGCACCATCAGTGAAGTGGCAGACGAACTCGATCTGCCGCAGCACGTGCTGCGTTTTTGGGAAAGCCGCTTCCGCGAGATCAAGCCGATGAAACGCGGCGGCGGCCGCCGCTACTACCGGCCGGAAGACATCGACCTCCTGCGCGGCATTCGCCATCTGCTCTACGGCGAGGGCTACACCATCCGCGGCGTGCAGCGCATTTTGCGCGAGCAGAGCACAGCCTTCGTGCAGGCGGTGTGGCGCGACGGCGCCGCGCAACCGCCGCACAGCGCCAGTGACGACGACGAGTTTATCGAGGACGCTGCCGAGGCCGATGTCGATGAGGAATTGGCCGAGGAGC
>Ga0209483_1000167_pt1 | contig 60615 bp, 62 predicted proteins | sample NGEPerA_FD_184508 | JGI IMG/M metagenome (GOLD analysis project Ga0209483, IMG submission 184508) | Arctic peat soil microbial communities from the Barrow Environmental Observatory site, Barrow, Alaska, USA - NGEE PermafrostL2-A... | ecosystem: Environmental > Terrestrial > Soil > Wetlands >... | reverse complement strand
CGACGCGCTTCGCGCGTCGACCTCTCCCCCCAGGGGAGAGGTGACGGAAGAATGCGTCTGCGACAGCAACCGCAGCCATAAATACTGCGCCACGTTGGTGTCCTGATATTCGTCCACCAGGATGTACTTGAAGCGTTGCTGATATTGCCGCAGCACGTCCGGGTTCTGCCGAAACAGCCTGATGCATTCGAGCAGCAGGTCACCGAAGTCGGCGGCGTTGAGCGTCTTCAGCCGCTCCTGATAGGCGAGGTAGAGCTTCTTGCCCTTGCCGTTGGCGAAGCTCGCGGCTTCGCCGGCCGGCACCTGCTCGGGCGTCAGCCCGCGGTTTTTCCAGCCGTCCAGGATCATGGCGAAGACGCGCGCCGGCCAGCGCTTATCGTCGATGTTCTCCGCTTCCAGTAGTTGCTTGATCAGGCGAATCTGGTCGTCGACGCCGAGGATGGTGAAGCCGCTTTTCAAGCCGACCATTTCCGCGTGACGCCGCAAAATCTTCACACCAATTGCGTGGAAAGTGCCGAGCCAGGGCATGCCCTCGACAACCTGGCCCACCATCTTGCCGACGCGTTCCTTCATCTCGCGCGCCGCCTTGTTGGTGAAGGTGACCGAGAGAATTTCGCGCGGGTGCGCGCGGCCGAGGTTGAGAATGTGCGCGATGCGGGTGGTCAGAACGCGGGTTTTGCCGGTTCCGGCGCCCGCCAGCACCAGGACGGGGCCGTCCAGCGTCTCCACGGCTTCCTTTTGTTCGGGATTGAGGTCGGCGAGATAGAGCGCGTTGGTCGTCCGCTGCGCCATGGCGCGCGCGGCTATGCCCCCGGGCGGCGGGGTCGGACGCGGATCGAGACGTTTCGGTTCGGCCATGATGGTGATCTGATTCCTTGAGCCCAAGATGGCATTGCATGGCGGCAATTTCGAGGGTCAGGCTGCTCTTGCAGGCCCGTCTGCACCGTTTTACCGTCATTTTCCAACGATTTAAGGCCCTCAAACCAAGATGACCTCCACGCAAGTGTTGATAGTTGGTGCTGGCCCTGTTGGCCTGACCTTGGCCATCGATCTCGGCCGGCGCGGCGTGCGCTGCGTCCTTATCGAGCAGAAGGACGCACCGCAGTTTCTGCCCAAAATGGAGCGCTGCAACGCGCGCACCATGGAGATTTACCGCCGCCTCGGCATCGTCGATAAAATCCGGGCGGCAGGGTTTCCGCGCGAGGCGCCGATGGACGTGTTCATCATCACGTCGCTCACCGAGCCGCCGTTATTGCAGTTGCCTTACCCATCGGTAGCTCAGGCCGAAGCCGAGATCGCCACCTGCACCGATGGCTCGATGCCGCGCGAGCCCTACCAGCTCATTTCGCAATATACGCTGGAGCCGCTGCTGAAATCGGTCGCGGACGCTATGCCGAATGTCGACGTCCGCTACGGCTGTGAACTTCTCTCGTTCGAACAGGATGCGACAGGCGTGCGCGCAAAGCTGCGCGGCAGCGACGGCGGCATCGACAAAATCGAGGCCGAATATCTGGCCGGCTGCGATGGCGGCTCCAGCGCGGTGCGCCGCCAACTCGGCATCAAGCTGCAAGGCGAAGCCAACCTGATGCAATTCCGCCAGGCGCTTTACCGCTGCGACGATCTGTTCGAGCGCATCGGCATGGGCAAAGGGCGGCATTATCATGTCGCCGATGCGCAGGCGACGTTCCTGATCGCACAGGATTCCACCAAGCACTTCACGCTGCACTCTGTCGTCGATAACGACGCTGACATGGCTACGATATTCGAAAAGACCGTCGCCATGCCGGTTCAGTACGAAATGCTCTCAGTCGGGCAGTGGCGGCAAAACCTGCTGTTGGCGGATACTTACGGCCAGGGCCGCGTCTTTCTAGCAGGCGACGCGGTTCATCTGATGATCCCGACCGGCGGTCTGGGCATGAACAGCGGCGTCGGCGACGCCATTGATCTGTCGTGGAAGCTGACAGCGACCCTGCAAGGCTGGGGCGGGCGCAATCTGCTGCGCTCTTATGAAGTGGAACGCCGCCAGGTCGGCGGGCGTAATGTCGATGCCTCGCGTCATGCTTCGCGCGGACGGCGCGCCTGGCGCGCGGCTTACAGGCCCGACATCCGTGACAGCACGCCGGAAGGCGAAGCCACGCGCGCCAATCTCGCCCGCATCGCCAATGTCGAGCAGCGCAAGAGCAATGAGATGATCGGCGCCGAGCTTGGCTATCGCTATGAAAATTCGCCGGTGATCTCACCCGAACCTGGCGAGGGCCCCGCGCACGAGTTCATGACCTACCAGCCGACGAGTTGGCCGGGCGCGCGGCTGCCGCATGTCTGGCTAGAAGGCGGCCGCGCATTGCACGACCTGATCGGCGAGGGCTACACGTTGTTATGCCTCGCCGGCTCGCACGACGGCGAAGCGCTGGCGCGCGCCTTTGCCGCGCATGGCGCGCCCTGTGCGCAACTCCCGTTAGTGAGCGAACGCGCCCGCGCCGTCTATGGCTATGACCTGATCCTGCTGCGGCCCGATCTGCATGTGGTCTGGCGCGGCAATGCGCCGCCGGCCGATCCTGCCAGGCTCGCCGCGCTGGCAACCGGGCACTAACCGGCTAGCCGATATCCGGCTGGAACTCGCGCCGATCATTGACTAAGGTTGCGCCGTTACCATGCGGCAGTGGAGCTGAAATCTTATGCAGGACATGACAGCGGGTATTACCAAGGCCAACACCGGTCTCGACGGGATCGTCTGGAATATCCTCGGACAAACTTACGTTCCAAAACAATTGAGCGAGAAGTCTTTTGCCTGGCACGCGACCTTTCCGCCGACCACCTTTGTGCCGCCGCATATCCACCCGACCCAGGACGAATTCATTTATATGCTGGAGGGCCGCATGGATGCGGTGATCGACGGCAAGGAATTCGTCGCCACCGCCGGCGATCTCGTCAAGCTGCCGATGAACATTTCGCACGGCCTGTTCAACAAAACAGACCAGACTATCAAATGCTTCTTCTGGGTGACGCCGACGCGCAGGCTCTACGATCTGTTCTGGGCAATCCATTCGATGAAGGAACAGAACCCGCCCGACGTCGTGGCGCTTTCGGCCCGGCACGAAATCAATTTCTTGCCGCCGCCTCCGGGAGCGTAATTTTTACGCCACCTTGCCCGGCTGATTGTCCTGCGTCACGGCGGCCTGCGGTTTGTTGACTTGCTCTTTGGCAAAGCCGGCCTTCGAGGCATAGCCGCGCACGATCGCCTTGCGATCCTCGTAGGATAAAACATTGTCGATCGTTTCGAAGCCGTCTGGCGCGCGCGCTTCGACGACGTCGATGACGCCCTCCGGTCCGCCCGAGCGATTGGCGTGGACGATTTGCGCCGTCATCGGCAGCCGCTCGCGCTCATAGGCCCACAGCGCCTGATAAGGATGTTCGGCGTCGCGCAGGCGGTCGGCGAGGCAGCGCGCGTCGAGAATGGCCTGCGAGGCGCCGTTGGAGCCGACCGGATACATCGGATGGGCCGCGTCGCCGAGCAACGTGACGCGGCCGTGCGACCAGCGCGGCAGCGGATCGCGGTCGCACATCGGGAATTCCCAGAACTCCGGCGTCGTTTCGATCAGCGCCTGCGCGTCCACAAAGGGAATTCGGAAGCGCTGTACGTGCGGCATGAGGTCTTCGAACCGGCCCGGCCGCGACCAGTCCTCCTTGCGCGGCGGCGCGCCGCCTTCGCCCACTTTCACCAGCACCGCCCAATTGGTCAGCGGCCGGTCGTCGCGCGCGCCTTCGCCGATCGGATAGATCACCAGTTTGGCGGCCATGCCGCCGGCGATCACCATCGAACGGCCGGTTAAAAATTTTGGCCAGTCGATGGCGCCGCGCCACAGCATCGAGCCGTTCCAGCGCGCCGGTCCTTCGTTCGGATAAAGCGTCTCGCGCACCAGCGAATGGATGCCGTCGGCGCCGATCAGAATATCGCCGCGCCTGGTGACGCGGTGCGAGCCGTCGCGCCCGAAGAAATAAGCGGTGACGCCGCTCTCGTCCTGGGTATAGCTGCCGAGCCGGTGGCCGGTATGGATGCGGGATTCGCCAAGCCGCGCGCGCACGGCCTGGTAAATCACGGAATGCAACCGGCCGCGATGGATCGAGAACTGCGGATATTCAAAACCGGCATCGGTGCCGCGCGGCTCGCGCCAGATCTCCTGGCCGGTGCGGTTCATGTAAAATAATTCGTGTGTGCGGATGCCGACCTGGTCGAGCCGCGACAGCAGACCGAGTTCGGCCAATTCCTTGATTGCGTGCGGCAGCGTGTTGATGCCGACACCCAGTTCGCGCACGGCGTCGGCCTGCTCGAATATCTCGCAGTCGATGCCGCGGGCATGCAGCATCAGGGCCGCGGTCAGGCCGCCGATCCCGCCACCGACGATAATGGCCTTCATCGCATTTAAACCTTACGCTGGACGCTACAGACGTGGACGCCGTCTATAATGAAGGCCTTGGGTGGCCGGAGCAACTGCCTCCAGGCGGGATGGTGACCGTTGGAACAGGTTGACTTCCCACCGCTTTAGCCGGTCAATAGGCGGACCAATTTGGCACAGTTTCTATGGAGGGGTAGGTCATGCGTTTCGTCATTCGAGGGTTGGTCGCGGCCGCGGCTTTTCTCGTAGGGGTCAATGTCGCCGCCGCGCAGGACAAGATTCGCATCGGCCTGATCTACACGCTGTCGGGGCCGCCTTCGGTGCTCGGCCAGCAATCGAAAAACGCCTTCGAACTGGCGGTCAAACATCTCGGCGGCAAAATGGCCGGCAAGGAAGTCGAGTTGTTCGTCGCCGATGACACCCTCAAGCCCGATGTCGCGATCCAGAAAGTTCGCGAATTGATCGACCGCGACAAGGTTGACATCGTAGTCGGCCCGATCTTTTCCAACATCCTGCAGGCAATTCATAAGCCGGTGATGGATGCCGGCAAGATATTGATCAGCACCAATGCCGGCGCTTCGTCCTATGCCGGCGCCGCCTGCGATCCGAAATTTTTTGTGACGTCCTACCAGAACGACCAGATCTACGAAGCGCTCGGCAAGGTCGCGACCGACAAAGGCTATAAAAAAGTTTTCGCGATGGTGCCGAATTATCAGGCCGGCAAGGATGCGCTGGCGGGCTTCAAGCGCACCTACAAAGGCACGATCGTGCAGGAATCTCTGGTCCCGCTCAACAATCTCGATTTCCAGGCCGAACTGTCCAAACTCAGCTCGCTCAAGCCGGACGCGCTTTTCACCTTCATGCCGGGCGGCCTCGGTATCAGCCTCGTCAAGCAATTCAACCAGGCCGGCTTGAAAGGCCAGATTCCGATCCTTTCGGCCTTCACCGCCGACGAGGCGACGCTGCCGGCGTTGAAGGAAGCCGCCGACGGCATTTTCGGCGCGCTCACCTGGGCGCCGGGTATGGATAATCCGCAGAACAAAAAATTCGTCGCCGACTACGAAGCCGCGTACAACGCGGTGCCGGCGTCCTACGCCATGCAAGCCTACGACGCCGCCATGCTGATCGACAGCGCGGCGCGCGCCGTCAAGGGCAATATGTCGGACACCAAGGCGCTCAGCGCCGCCTTGAAGAAGGCCGATTTCAAATCGCTGCGCGGCCCGTTCAAGTTTAACGTCAATGGCTATCCAATTGAGGACTTCTACTTGACGAAGGTCGTCAAGCGGGCGGACGGCAAATTCGAAACGCAGATCGTCGAGAAGGTGCTCTCGAACAATGCCGACGAATACGCCAAGGAATGCAAAATGAAATAAGCCGAACCGGCCGGCGCCGTTAAGCCGGCCGGCGCTTTTCCGGCATCGCCACCTTACGCCCGGCGCCATCCGGCCAGGGCAGAGTGGCATGCGCCGCTTTCATCTTTTCCAGCGTATTCAGAATGTTCGCCGGAAAGGGCGCGACTTTCTTGGCCGTCATGTCGACATGGACGGTCATGCTTTCCGAGGTCGACGAGACCCAGCCTTCGGTGGCGTGCAACAATTGCTCGAATAGATGGATGCGCTTCTCGTCATAGGCGAGCAATTGCACAATAATCTTGACCGGCGCGTCCTGATGCACCTCGCGCAAATAGCGCACATGCGATTCAACCACCATGGTCGAGTGCTTGGTCGCCTTAAGGTAATCCGGCCCAAGGCCGAGCGGCTCATAGACCTCATCGACGGCACGGTCGAACAGCACATTATAGTAGGCCACGTTGAGATGGCCGTTGTAGTCGATCCATTGCGGCTCGATCCGCATGATCGATGAGACAAAAGGCGCAGGAACCATCGGCTCATGACGATCGAGCATGGAAATTCCGTCTCCTGAAGGCTGGGCAAAACCTACGCCAGCGCGTTTTCCCCGTCGAGATCGACCCCGCTCAGGCATTAACCAAAAATTAACTAATTGGACCGCCCGGCCGGTTGCCCCGCTATGCTGGCGGGGAAATCAGGAGACGAGGCCATGCTCGCCAAAATCGCCCGTGGCGCCTTTCTGCTTATGCTCGCGGTCATGATCGTATCGTGGGCCATGACGGTCAGTAACAGCAAGCCGGCGGAACCGCAGCCGGAGTGGCCGACCGACCGCATGTATTCCTGACGTTCGGGCGCTACTTCGCGATCAATCTCCGGACGTAATTCGCTGCGCTTGACCTTGCCCCCGCCGCCCGACAGGTTGCTCTGGTTTCCAGCGGAGCCTGATGTGCCTATCAAATCCGACCCAAAAGCCGTTTCGGCCGCGATTGCCGCGCTCACCGCCGCCTTCGGCAACCGCGTGGTGACATCGCTCGCGGTGCGCCAGCAACACGGCAATACGGTCACCTGGATTCCCAATCAGCCGCCGGACGCCGTCGTCTATCCGCAAAGCACCGAGGACGTGCAGCAGATCGTGCGCATCTGCGCCGAGCACAGCCTGCCGGTCATTCCCTTCGGCGCGGGGTCCTCGCTCGAGGGCCACGTCAATGCGCCCTTTGGCGGCGTCTCGATCGACTTCCGTGACATGAACAAATTGCTCACGGTGCACGCCGAAGATCTCGACTGCGTGGTGCAGGCCGGCATCACCCGCAAAACGCTCAACGAGCAATTGCGTGACAGCGGGCTGTTTTTCCCGATCGATCCCGGCGCCGACGCTTCGCTCGGCGGTATGGCAGCGACACGAGCGTCTGGCACCAACGCCGTGCGTTACGGCACCATGAAGGACAATGTCATCTCGCTTAAAATCGTGCTGGCGAATGGCGAAGTGGTCGACACCGCGCGGCGCGCCAAGAAGACCTCGGCCGGTTACGATCTCACCCGACTTATGATCGGTTCGGAAGGTACGCTCGGCGTCATCACCGAATTGACGCTCAAGCTTTCCGGCATTCCGGAGGCGATCTCTGGCGGGCGCTGTCCATTCCCGACAGTCGAAGCCGCCTGTAACGCCGCCATCCAGACCATCCAGGCCGGCATTCCGGTAGCGCGCATCGAACTGCTCGACGCCTTGCAGGTGCGCGCCCTCAATTTGGCATCAAAACTGGACCTGCCCGAAACGACTTTGTTGCTGGTGGAATTTCACGGCTCGGCGTCCTCGGTCAAGGAGCAGTCGGAGCGCTTCGGCGAGATCGCCGAGGAACTGGGTGGTGGCCCTTTCGTGTGGACCACGCGGCCGGAAGAGCGCACGAAATTATGGGAGGCTCGCCACAACGCGGCCTTTTCTAACTTCTCGCTGCGCGCCGGCGCGGCGATGGTCGCCACCGATGTCTGCGTGCCGATTTCGCGGCTGGCCGAATGCGTCACGGCGACGCAGGCCGACATCACCGAAGCCGGCATCTTGGCACCGATCGTCGGCCATGTCGGCGACGGCAATTTCCATCTGACCCTGCTGATCGATCTCGACGATGCCGACGAGGTCACGCGCGCCAAGGCCCTGTCGGACCGGCTCGTTAAACGCGCGCTGGCGATGGACGGAACCTCGACCGGCGAGCATGGCGTCGGCCAGGGCAAGATGAAATATATGCTGGCCGAGCATGGGCCGGCCGCCGTCGCGGTGATGGTCGCGATCAAGCAGGCGCTCGACCCGCAAAATATCCTCAATCCGGGCAAGATCGTCGCGCTCAGCTGAGGCCCGCACCAGCAGACACAGATTTGCCGCCAAAAGCGGTGAATACTAGCGTATATTTTCCGTACGTTTAGGCGCTACGCAGACTGGCTGCGGATGGGCGCTGGAGTTGGCGTTTGCAAACCACATTGCTCGGACTGGCGATTGCGATCATTCTGGCGCTGGTAGCGGCGCTGGTCGGACCGCTGCTGATCGATTGGGGCGGCTATCGTTCGATCTTCGAGGCCGAGGCGAGTCACCTGATCGGCGTCGACGTGCGCGTGACCGGCGTCATCGATGCCCGCCTGTTGCCGTCGCCGCGGCTGACGCTGCACGGCATCGAAGTCGGCAATGGTCGCGAGAAAATGCGCGCCCGCTCGCTTGGCATCGAGTTCGCCCTGACCCCGCTGATGCGCGGCGACTGGCGCGCCACCGAACTGCATCTCGCCGGCCCCAGCATCGATCTCAAGCTCGACGGCGCCGGCCACTTGCAGGCGCCGAATATCGCGGTGTCTTTTAATCCGGACGCACTCACGGTCGATCGGCTCGGCATCGAGGACGGCAAAATCAACTTTATCGACGCGGCCAGCGGCGCCACCGTCACGTTCGAGAAACTATGGTTCAACGGACAGGCGCGCTCGCTCATCGGCCCATTCAAGGGAGAGGGCGCGGTCACCATCGCGGGCGAGCTTTATCCATTTCGCCTCAGCTCGGGCCGGTATAATGACGAGGGCGCGATCAAGCTTCATGTCAATGTCGACCCGGTCAATCATCCGCTCAGCATCGAGACCGACGGCGTTTTGACGCTTGCCGGCGGTGAGCCGCATTTTGACGGCAGTTTGAGCCTCACCAAGCCGGTCGGCATCGCGCCGAGCGGGGCTCAGCGCCTCGCGCAGCCCTGGCGGCTGGCGGGCAAGCTCAAGCTCGATGCGCGCTCGGCCTTGCTCGAGCAGGCCGAATTTCAATATGGCTCGGATGAGCAAGGCTTCAAGCTGACCGGCGTCGCCAATCTAAAATTCGGAAAGGATTCGCGCTTCGAAGGCGTGCTGTCCGGCCGTCAGCTCGATCTCGACCGCGTGCTGGTTTCCGCCGATGGCAGCCATCCGCCGCCGGCGGCGGCCTTGCGCGAACTGGCTGAACTGGGCGGCGGTGCGTTCCGTCCGGCGATGCCGATTTCCATCGGCGTCGGCATCGATCAAGTCACGCTCGGCGGCGGAGCTTTGCAAAATGTGCGCGGCGATATATCGAACGACGGCGGCGGCTGGAATCTCGATCGCTTCGAATTCCGCGCGCCCGGCTTTACACAAGTGCGCCTGAGCGGACATCTCGCCGTTTCGGCGGACAGCACATCTTTCACCGGTCCGGCCGAGATCAATGCCAACGATCCGAAAACACTGGCGGCCTGGCTGGAAGGCCGCGGCGAAGCCGGCGCGAAAACCGCCAATGCCGGCCTACGCCCGTTGCGTCTGCGCGGCGACGTCACGCTCGGCAGCGAGAAAATCGCACTCTATAATTTGACCGCCGATTTCGACCGCAAGCCGGTCACCGGGCGGTTGGCCTACATCTTCGCGGCCGGCGGCAAGCAGGCCAAGCTCGATGCCGCGCTCAACGCGCCCGAGCTCGATCTCGACGCCGCCCTCGGCTTTGGCAAGGCGCTGTTCGCAGGTTCGACGCTCGCGCGCCCGCACGACATGACCATTGCCGCCGATATCGGCCGCGCCACCTTTGGCGGCTTGATCGCACGCGATGCCAGTGCGCGCCTAAAGGTCGATGCGCAAGGCTTGCAGATCGATAGGCTCGCCGTGGCCGACCTCGGCGGCGGAAGTTTTTCGACGAGCGGACGTATCGACACCGGCGGCAGCGCGCCGCGCGGTTCGCTTACGCTCGATTTCGAAACTCGTCAGATGGCCGCCATCGCGCAATTGGCGACGAGATTCGTGCCGAAGCAGGCGGCGTCGTTCGTCGATCTGCTCGACCGCACCGGCCACGCCAAACTGCACGGCACGCTCGAAGTCGCCAGCGACAAAGCCGACGCCGCCAAGACCTTGGCGCAACTCGCGCTTGCCGGCGATCTCGACACGATGCATCTCGATAGTCATGCCCGCATGGCCGGTGACTGGGCAAAACCGTCCGCCGTCGAACTGCGCGTCGATGGCACCATCGATGCGCCGGACGGCGCGATGCTGGTCAAACTTTTCGGTCTCGATCGCATCGTGGCAGCGGGAAAAGGCGCGGGCCAGTTCAAGCTGCTGGCGGCCGGGCCGCTCGACCGCGAGATGAAGATCGACATGCGGTTCAGCGCTGGCGATCTTCTGGCGCAAAGTACCGGCCGCGGTACGTTGTCGTTCGACAAAGGCATCAAGCTCACATCCGCGCTCGATGTAATGAAAGCCGACCTGCAGCCGTTGCGCGGGGGCGGGCGACAGCAAGCGCTGCCCTTCAGCGGCAATTCCCGCGTCGTCATCGACGGCGACAAGATGAGTGCGGACGATATTGTCGCCAGATTAGGCGGCGCGAACATTCGCGGTAAACTTTCGGTCAATGGCGCATCGCCACGCCGCATCGATGGCGCGCTCGATGCCGACATGATTGACGGCGCCGGATTGCTCGCCGCCGCCATCGCCATGCCGGCGGCGGCCTCCGGGCAAAGCCAACACTGGCAATGGTCGGCTGAACCTTTTGGCGACGGCGTGTTCGGCGACCTTGCCGGCGCGATAACGCTGAACGCGCGCAAGCTCGACTTGTCCCCGCGGCTGACCGCGCGCGAATTCCACGTTTCGGTAAAATTCGGTAAAGACGAAATGGCGATCGACGATATCGGCGGCGTGCTGGCCAGCGGCCGCATGGCTGGGCGCATCGCTTTCAACGATAGCAGCGGCGGATTAAGGACGCAGGCCAAGCTGTCGCTCAATGGCGCCGATGCCTCGCGGTTGCTCACCTCGGAAGCGCGCCCGCCGGTGACAGGCTCGCTCGATTTTTCCGCCGAGATCGAAGGCTCGGGATTAAGCCCGGTGGCGCTGATCGGTTCGCTGCACGGAACGGGCAAAGTCGCGCTTGCCGGCGCGCAACTGGCCGGACTCGATCCGCGTGTCTTTGACGCGGTTACGCGCGCTGTCGACCAGGGATTGTCGATCGACGCCGAGCGTATTGCCAACATCGTGCGTAAGGGGCTGGAGAGCGGCCAGTTGTCGGTCAAACGCGCCGAGGGCGGATTTGCCGTAAGCGCCGGCCAGTTGCGTCTCAACAATGCAAGCATCGACAGCAAGGACGCCGACCTGTCTGTGACCGGCGCGGTCGATCTTACCGACGGCACGCTCGACGCGCGGCTGGTGCTGTCGGGAGCGGCCGACATGCCGGGCGCGCGGCCGGATATTTTCATGGCCTTGCGCGGCCCGGTCGCTATGCCGTCGCGGACGATCGATGTATCGGCGTTGACCGGATGGCTGACATTGCGCGCGGTCGAACATCAGGCAAAGCGCTTGAAGGAAATCGAGGCAGCGCGGCCGGTTGCGCCGCCACAGGCACCACAGCCCGTTACGCCAATGTCGAGGAGCGATACAGGGCCCGCGCCGCCTGTGACTGCAAATGAAAAAGCGCCGGCTTTGCCGGCGCCCGTAACGATTGCACCGGCGCCACGGCCGGCCAATGCGCCTGCGGCTTCAGTCAGCCCGCAGAATTGACGATCGCACGCACGCGCGCGCCCGCGCTCTGACGCGTTTCGCGGCGCACAATTTCTTCGTCGTTGCTCTGCGCGCGGAAATATTCGAGCACGAAAAGTCGAATGGCGGAGGACAGGTTGCCGTGGTGACGGTCGGTGTCGATGGTCGCCACCAAATCCGACAGCGTCATATCGCGCGCGATTGCGATTTCCTTCAAGCCTTTCCAAAATGCGTCTTCAAGACTGACGCTCGTCTTATGGCCGGCGATGACAATCGAGCGTTTGATAACGGGCGACTTCATTGGCCGTCTCCCAGCTCGATGCGATGGCCGTCGAGATGGCGTTCGGCTTTTTCACCCAATGTACCCGCGAGCTTGCGGATGGACTTGGGTTGGCCATGGGCGACGCGGGTGGCATTGGCGCGCTCGCTCTCTTGCCTCCGCTTGGCTTGCTTGCGGGTGTTTCTCAAATTGAGAATTTCAGCCATGCCGTGCCTCGAAGGTAGCTCGATACGTAGGTACCTGAACCGTGATTGTGGACCCCGTATCAATCGGCCGGTAATTGGCGATGCCTCGCCGCCGTAACGGCAAGCGAATCTGAAAGAATGCACCCGCCACCATGCGGTCCGTCGGCTGGATATTTCAATACACGGTTAGTTGATCGAAATAGATACACTGTCCACTGTTATCGAATACCTGTAGAACTCCGTCGTATATTGGGGAGAATATCCATATATTCGTCAATATATATTTGTCTATTCGTAAAGCATTACTTTGGATCGAATGGATTTCATCGAAAGACCCAGACGCTCACCGCTAATAAAACAGGAAAAATCAGTAAATTAGTATCCGGATACGCATAAAATAGGCGGACCAATACATTCCAGTCCACGAATATCGTTGACGAATATTTTCGGTAAACTCGTTTTGGGCAACTGTCTCGGCCGCCGGTTCGACCCGCGATTAGCGGGGGCGGGTCATTTGGTCGGGGCGGACGAGATCATCAAATTCAGCGCCCGAGACAAAGCCCAGCCGGACCGCTTCCTCGCGCAAGGTGGTGCCGTTGGCATGCGCGGCCTTGGCGACCTGCGCCGCCTTGTCGTAGCCGATCTTGGGCGACAGCGCGGTCACCAGCATGAGCGAGCGCTGCATCAGTTCGGCGATGCGCTCTATGTCCGGTACAATACCAACGACGCAATGGTCGGTGAAGGAATTCGCCGCGTCGCCCAGAAGCCCGATCGATTGCAGCATGGCGTAAGCCAGCACCGGCTTATAGACGTTGAGCTCGAAATGGCCCTGACTGCCGGCAACCGTTATTGTCGTGTTGTTGCCGAACACCTGCGCACAAACCATCGTCAAGGCCTCGCTTTGCGTCGGATTGGTCTTGCCCGGCATGATCGAAGACCCGAGTTCGTTCGACGGCAAAATCAACTCGCCCAAACCGGAGCGCGGGCCGGAGCCGAGAAAACGAATGTCGTTGGCGATCTTGAACAGGGCGGTGGCGGCGGCGTTGATGGCGCCATGCGCGAACACGTAAGCGTCGTGTCCGGCCATGTGCTCGAATTTGTTAGGCGCGCTGGTAAACGGCAGCTTGGTCAGCGCCGCGATGCGCTTGGCGAAAGCCTTGGCGAATTTTGGTTTTGAATTGAGCCCGGTGCCGACCGCGGTGCCGCCTTGCGCCAGCGGAAACAGTTCGCGTTGCGCGAGCTTGAGCCGCGCGATCGAAGATTTGACTTGGCTCGCGTAACCGGAAAATTCCTGGCCTAACGTAACAGGCGTTGCGTCCATTGTATGCGTGCGCCCGATCTTGACGATTTTGGCGAATTCCTTCGCCTTCCTGTCGAGCGCCTTGTGCAATCTGTTCAGCGCCGGCAACAGATGCGCCTCGATGCGCATGGCCGCCGCGATATGCATCGCAGTCGGGATCGAGTCGTTCGAGGACTGACTCATATTGACGTGATCGTTCGGATGCACCGGCTTTTTCGAGCCGAGTTTGCCGCCGAGCGCGACATTGGTGATGTTGGCAATCACTTCGTTGACGTTCATGTTGGACTGCGTGCCGGAGCCGGTCTGCCAGACCAGCAGCGGAAAATGTCCGTCGAGCTTGCCGTTCGCGATGTCCTGCGCCACCGCCACGATCGCCTTGGCGCGGCGCGCGTCGAGCGAACCCAGATCGCGGTTGACCTCGGCGGCGGCATGCTTGATCAGGCCGAGCGCATGCACGATCTCGATCGGCATCTTCTCGGTGCCGATGCGGAAGTTATGCAGCGAACGCTCGGTCTGCGCGCCCCAAAATTTGTCGGCGGGAATGTCGAGCGGCCCGAAGGCGTCGCTTTCGCTGCGGGTTTTGCTGGCCATCGTTTGAACCTAAGCCAAATCGCCGCGCGAACAAAGCTCGCGCGCGGGGTCGCTATTTTTTGCGGAAGCGGTCGAGCCGCACGACTTCGCCGCCGCCGGCGGGCTTATCGGGCTTCGGCGGTTCCGCCGCCGCCTCGGCCGCGGCGGGTGTTATCGCCGGTACCGAAGCGACCGGCGCCGCGGCAACTGGCAGGCGCGGCTTGCCGGCGGATGGCTCGGCCGCCGGTTTGGCGTCGCCGGCGACGATCTCCTCGAATTGCAGGCCGAATTGCACCGACGGATCGAAGAAGCCGCAAATCGCGGCGAAGGGAATGAACAGCTTTTCCGGAATGCCGCCGAACGACATGCCGACCTCAAAGCCCTGCTCGTTGACGGTCAGATCCCAGAACTGGTGTTGCAGGATGATCGTCATCTCTTCCGGATATTGCGTCCGCAGCCGGTCCGACAGCCGCACGCCGTCGGCATGGGTGTCGAACGTGATGTAGAAGTGATGATCGCCCGGCAGACCCTTTTTGGCGGCGTCGGCGAGCACCTGGCGCACCACGCCACGCAGCGCCTGCTGGGTCAGGAGATCGTAGCGGATTTGGTCGGCCATTCGTGTCCCGGGACTACTAGGAAGAGGAGTGGCGGCGATTTTAGCGCAGAAGCGCAGCAAGATCACGTGGATTGGGAGGAGATGTCCGCGCTGTCATAATCGGCGCCAAAGAAAAGAAAAAGGGGGAGAAAGAAAGTGGAGGCTTCTGTTGCCAGGTGCCTCCGAACCCCGCCTGACGGAGCTTAACCCGCCAGGACTTCTAGTCTTGGTTTTTCAAACCGCTTACGCGGCCTGAGCAACCGGAGCATAGTTGTCGTTTGCAACTACGATTTGGCCCGATAACGGCGGAACCATGCCGGGCAAAAGTTCGTCCTTTACGCCCTCGTCGATCCTAGTTCGCCCCCGCCGAAGCCCGTTTTCGGCTAAGCCCAATCGCGGGCTTTGGTGGAGGCGCCGGGTACTGCCCCCGGGTCCGAAAGGTTTATTACGACGTCCGTTTATCGCCATAGCCGGGTTGCCCCGGCACCCCTGAATATAGGGGGTAATGGTTGACAAGGTAAGGGGGTCGATGGCGTTTTATAAGAACTCTTTCCTAGTTTTGGCATGCGCCGGCCCGGATGTCATCCCACGGCCAGCGGTAGGTGCAACGCGGCGCACAGACCGCCGATACTCGACGGTTTAAGCGTTAATTCGCCGCCGTACAGCTCCGCCAGTTCGCGGGCGATCGGCAGGCCGAAGCCGAAACCGGGCTCGCTCTCATCGAGCCGTGCGCCTGCGCGCAACGCCTGTGCGATCTGATCCGGACGGAGGCCGGCGCCGTCGTCTTCAATGGTCAGAATGAGTTTTTTGTTGCCATCGGCTGCGGCGCTGACGCGCACCGTGCCGCACGCCCATTTGAAGGCATTTTCCATGAGGTTGCCGGCCATCTCATCGAAATCCTGCTGCTCGCAGGCAACCGCCAGCGCCGGCGCGACATCGATGGTGAGCGCGATTGCCTTGCCCGCATGAATTTTGCCGAGCGCTTCTCCGAGGTCGGCAAGCCGAACGCCGACCATGGTCTGCGCGCGCACCGGGCCGCTGAGCGCGGCGCTGCGGGCGCGGCCTAGATGATGGCGAATACGCCGCTCCATCAAAGCAACGAGCGCCTGCAATTCTGCGAGCCGAGCCTCGTTCGTCAAATCGCGCTTGCGATCGGAAACAGCGATGGCAAGCGTCGCCAGCGGCGTCTTCAGGCCGTGCGCCAGATTGGCAACATGCGCGCGCGCACGTTCCAGATTGGCGGCGTTCTGCGCCAGAAGGGCGTTGAGTTCGCTGACCAGCGGCTGGATTTCGCGCGGTTGATTTTCCGGCAAGCGCTCGATGCGGCCGGCACGGACATCGGCGATTGTCTGTCGCAGCCGTTCGAGCGGGCGCAGGCCGAGCCGGACCTGTAACAGCATGGCCAGCACCAACGCGACGCCCAGCACCGCCAGCGAAACGCCGAGCGTGAGCATGGCGCCGCGCAGCGGTGCGGCGACCGCCGCGCGCGGCGCAGAGGCGGCGATGGTTACCGGCAGACCCGAGACCGTAAAATGCGCAATGCGGAAATGCACGGGCTTGCGATCGGGACCGGGGCCGTCGGCGGGGCGCGGCGCATTCTCCGCCGGTGGACCGGCGCGAAAATCGTCGCGCGGCGGCGGCGGGCGGCGCGGCGGCCGGGCCGGCACGTCGGGCAAGACGAGATCGTTGCCCGAGAGCGCCTGCGACCGCAGCGTATTGGACGGCCCGGTAATCTGCCAATACCAGCCGCGTCCCGGCCGGTCGAAGGGCGGGCCATCGGCGCCGCCCAACAGGCTGAGACGGCCGTCCTCGACGCGAAGCTGCGACGCCAAAAACACGATCTGACTGTCGAGCCGCTGGTCGATCTGGCCCTGCACGAAGCGGTGCAGGATAAAGCCGATCACCATGGCCGCGACGATCAAGGCCAGGGTGATGAATACTGCTGCGCCAAGCACCAGTCGGCGGCCGAGTGAAGCGTTGCGCAACATCACGCGCCGCCCTCGGTCAACGAATAGCCGCGGCCACGCACGGTCTGGATCATGTCGCGGCCGATCTTGCGGCGCAGCCGCGCCACGATCACTTCAAGCGAATTGGAGTCGGTGCCGGCGTCGCCTTCATATACTTTTTCGGTCAGTTCCGTGCGATCGACCACAGTGCCGTTACGCAGAATCAGACACTCGAGCACGCGCCATTCAAGCGCGGTGAGTTTGAGGGGCAGCCCATCCAGTTCGAACACGCCTGTTTGTGCCGCAAAGGCGAGAGGACCGCAAACGATGCGGGTCTCGGCAAAGCCGGCGGAGCGGCGCACCAACGCGCGCAACCGCATGATCAATTCTTCGACACGAAATGGCTTGGTGAGATAGTCGTCGGCGCCGGACTTGAAGCCGTCGACCTTGTCGGTCCAGGCGTCGCGCGCGGTGAGAATGAGGACCGGCAGCTGTTTGCCGTTCTTGCGCCAGGCACGCAGCACCGCCGCGCCGGGTATTACCGGCAAGCCGAGATCGAGCACCGCCGCGTCATAGAATTCGGTATCGCCGAGATGCTGGCCGTCCTCTCCATTGGCGGCGACATCGACGACGAAATTCTCGGCGCGCAAGGCGGCGGCAATTTCATTTGCCAGCATGTGGTCGTCCTCGACCAGGAGAATTTTCATCGGCGGTTCCTAGCGGTCCAAGCTTAACTCAAGCTGAACCGTTCGGTTCAGGGTCGGTTTTGCGGCGGGGTCTATGGTCACGGTCATCGAAGCCATAAAGGAGATGACTATGACAGACCAAACAACGCTACCGCCGGATACCCACGCCTCGATGCCGCCGCGCCGGCCACGCTCGCGCTACGCTATCGGCACCGGTGTCCTCGTCGCCGTGCTCGGACTCGGCGCTTTCGGTGGAATCGCCGGCGCAAGGCTGATGCATCGCTGGGAGCCGCATCCGGTGATGCTGTTGCAACCGAGCGCCATTGGCCAGTTGAAGCCGGACACGACTGCGGCCGTCAAAGGCAGCGTGGCGGAAGTCTTCGGTAGCAAGTTCATCGTACAGGATGACAGCGGGCGGGCGCTCGTCGATACCGGACCGCAAGGCGACCGCGGCCATGTCGTCGATATGGGCGAAGCCGTGACCGTGCAGGGACGCTTCGACCGTGGCGTCATGCATGCCCAGCTTGTCGTCCATGCCGACGGCAAAGCGCAGGGCTTCGGCCCGCCGAATCCGCCGCATCCGCGGCACGGGCCGCCACCGCATGACGGTCCCGCCGATCGCGGCCTTCCGCCGCCCAATGGCGGTCCGGCCAACGCGCCGCCGCAGTAGCGCTGGAATTAAACGCCGCGTCGGGGCAACCCGGCGCGGCACTTTCACGTGACAAGATTTAGTATATAGTTCGCATAAGTAATTACGCGTGCCGTTGCAGCGAATGGGCCACGCTCTTGCGTGCGCTTCTTCTTGCCGCGTAGCGTCAATTCAAACAAACAGAGCGCCGGCCATCTCGCCGGAGCCTCTCGGGAGCGAACGATATGGGAAGATTTCGCATTTTAGCGGCGGGTATACTTGCGACGGTCGCGGGCCTTTCGATAGCGGTGGCAAGCGGAGCGAACGCGGCCGACTATCCGACCCACCCGGTGCGCATCATTGTCGGCTATCCGGCCGGCGGCTCGACCGACATCGTGGCGCGCGTGATCGGCAATTGGCTGAGCACCAAACTCGGCCAGCAATTCATCGTCGAGAACCGCTCAGGCGCTGGCAACAACATCGGCACCGAACTGGTCGCTAAGGCTGCGCCCGACGGCTACACCATGCTGCTGGTCAATCCGGCCAACACCATCAACGCCACGCTCTATAAGAAACTCAATTTCAATTTTCTCAAAGACATCGATCCGGTGGCCAACGTCATCGAAGTGCCGAACGTGATGGAGGTCAATCCGCAGGTGCCGGCCAACACCGTGGCGGAATTCATCGCCTATGCCAAAGCCAATCCGGACAAGGTCAACGTCGCTTCGTCCGGCAACGGCACCTCGATCCATATGTCGGGTGAATTGTTCAAGATGATGACCGGGCTGAAGCTGACGCACGTGCCGTATAAAGGCTCGGCGCCGATGCTGACCGACCTGCTCGGCGGCCAGGTGCAAGTGACTTTCGACAATTTGCCGTCGTCGATCGGCCACATCAAGGCAGGCAAATTGCGTGCGCTCGGTGTCACCACACTGAAGCGTTCGCCGGAATTGCCGAATGTGCCGACCGTCGCCGAAACCGTTCCGGGCTACGAGGCGAGCGCGTTTTTCGGATTCGGCGTGCCGCACGGAACGCCGAAGGAAATCGTCGACGTGCTGAACAAGCAGATCAACGCCGCGCTGCAAGACCCGGCCATGAAGGCCAAGCTCAAGGACCTCGGCGGCATTCCGGTGGCCGGCTCGCCGGCGGATTTCGGCAAATTCCTCGCCGCCGAAACCGAGAAATGGTCGAAGGTGGTGAAAGCCGCCAACCTGTCGATTCAGTAACGGGGGCGTCGCTTATGCGCGGCGGTGCGCCTTCACCGCCGCGCCGAAGGCTTCGAATAGCGCGCGGTTAACCGGGTTATTCTGCGGGTCGTATTCGGCGTGCCATTGCGCGCCGAGTGCGAACCCCTTGGCGCCTTCGATGCTGATCGCCTCGATGGTGCCATCGTCGGCCGTGCCTTCGACGACGACGCGCTTGCCCGGAGCGAGGATGCCCTGGCCGTGCAGTGAATTCACCCGCACGGTCTGGCTGCCGAAAATCCTGGCGAAGACGCCGTCCGGTATCAGGTGGATGTCGTGGCGGTCGCCATAAATGACGGCCTGGTCCGGATGAATTTCGCCGCTCGGCAGGCGCGGCATGCGGTGGTTCATGCGGCCGGGCAGTTCGCGGATTTCCGGGTGTAGGGTCGAGCCGTAGGTAACCGCCATTTCCTGGAAGCCACGGCAGACGCCGAACAACGGCACGCCACGCTCGACGCAGGTTTTAACGAGTTCGATCGCCAGCGCGTCGCGTGGTTCGTCGTAAGGCTCGTAGCTCGCGTGCGGTTTAACGCCGAAGCGGGCGGGGTGGACATTGGCGCGCGCGCCGGTCAGCAGCACACCGTCGACGACGTCGAGCAGCGCGTCGATGTTGGTGATTTCCGGCGAGCCGGCAAAGACCAGAGGTAAGGCGCCGACAACATCCTTGACCGCGCGCAAATTGCGCTCGCCGACGCGCTGGGCGGGGAAGCGGTTCTCGACCAGATGCATGCTGCCGATGATGCCGACGACGGGCCGTTTCATTGCATCGCTTTCAAGAATTCCTGCTTACGTATTTTTGCCTCTGCGCAGATCGGCGAAGGCGTCTTCCAGGCGGCCGAGCGCTTCTTCGAGCACCGGGCGCGGCGTCGCGACGTTGAAGCGTAGCCAGCTTTCGCCGCCCGGCCCGAATTGCGAACCGGGACTGGCGAAGATACGCGCGTTCTTCGCAACGCGCGCCGCGACGTCACTCGGAGCAAGACCGGTGCCGGAGAAATCGACCCAGGCGAGATAAGTGGCGTCGAGTTTCATCGAGCGCGCGCCCGGCGCGGCCGCTTCGATACGGGCATCGAACAGGTCGCGGTTGTCTTGCAGATAAGGAATGAGCGCGTCGAGCCAGGGTTCGCCGCTGCGCCAGGCTGCCTCGGTCGCCAGCATGCCGAACAGATTGTAGGAGGAGAGACCGCAGGCGCCGATGCGCGCGTCGATTTTCTTTTTCAAAGCCGCATTGGTGGTGACCAGCGCGCCGACATGGGCGCCGGCAAGATTAAAAGTCTTGGTGGCGGCGAAGGCCGAGATCAGGCGGTCGGCAATTTCCGGCGCGGCGCTGAGCGTCGACGTGTGCTTGTGGCCCTTGAAGACGAGGTCGCAATGGATTTCATCCGACACCAAAATCAGGTCGCGTTCGGCGCATAGCGTGGCCAGCGCGCGCAACTCCTCGCGCGTCCATACCGTGCCACCGGGATTATGCGGGCTGCACAAGAACACGACCTTGCTGCGCGGCGTGAGTTGCTTGCGCAAGGCGTCGAGGTCCATGGCGTAGCGGCCGTCGCGCTCCAAGAGTTTGCAGTCGAGTATCTTGCGGTCATTGGCGACGATGATGCGGCGGAAGGCGTGATAGACCGGCGCGAACAGCACCACCTCGTCGCCCGGCTCGCTCACCGCCTGCAAAATCAAGCCCAAGCCGGAGACAATGCCGGGGGTCGGCGAAACCCAGGCCGGATCAATGGTCAAAGCATGGCGTCTGGCGAGCCATTCGGTCAGTGCTTGGGACCAGCTTCCGGTGTCGGCGTAATAGCCGTGGGTGGCGCGTTCGACTTCCTCTTTTAACGCCGTCGTTACGCCCGGCGGCGCGGCGAAATCCATGTCGGCCACCCACATGGCGATGCCGTCGGGGGCGGTGATGCCCGAGAGCTTGGCCATGTTGTCCCACTTTGTGGCGTGCGTGCCGTGGCGGTCAATGACGCGGTCGAAATCGAACATAGGCTGGCCGCTCCGGAGGGCGAGGATTTGTGCACCATTGATGGTGGGGACGGCCCGGTGGGTCAAGCCCGGGTCGGCGGCGTTTTTGCCGTCGCACCGATGCCCGATCACGTCACGGTCGGAGCCTTCAGAACTTCTTGCGGAATTTCGAGCTTGTAGGCGAAGCCACCCGTCTCGTACCGCATGTCGACCGTGCCGTGCAGTTCTTCGGCCAAGCGCCGGATCAGACGCGTGCCGAAGCTGCGCCGGCCCGGTTCGGCGACGGAGGGACCACCACTTTCGGTCCAGGTCAGCGTCAAGCGTGGCGGCGACCCGGCGAGCGACGAGGCGATCACGATGCGGCCGGCCTTGTTCGACAGCGCGCCGTGCTTCACGGCGTTGGTGCACAGTTCGTTCAAAGACATGCTGAGCGACAGCACGGCGGCGGCGCCGACCGTGATCGGATTGTCGTGAATGATGAATCTCGAATTCTGGCCGCCGTCGAAGGGCTCGACCGCGGCGCGAATAATATCGGTCAGGCTGGCGCCGACAATCTGCGACTTCAGCAGGAGATCGTGTGCGCGCCGAGCGCAAACAGCCTGTGTTCGACCGCGGCGCTGCCGGCTTCGAGGCTGTCGGCGTTGCGCAGGCTTTGCGAGGTAATGGCAATCACGGTCACCAGCGAGTTCTTGACGCGGTGGTGCAACTCTTCCAGCAGAAGCCGTTGCAACCGCTTGGCCGTTTCGTTTTCGATCGCCGTGATGCCGGCCTCGGCCAGCAGCCGCGCCGCGTCGAGACCCGCCTGCGCCAGCAAAATTCGAAGTCCGGCATTTTCGGCCGCCAGCGGATTTTCGGTGAGGCCAGTGCTCGGCATAGACACTTTCAAACAGGATGAATGGTGCGCCATCAGGACGCGAAAAAACGGCGCGAACAAGACCAGCCTATAGCATTCCGCGTGCCTGCGTCTGGTAAAGTGCTTAGGCCCGGAAATGCCCTAAAACCGGCTTCTTACGTTCGGCCTGCCATGCTTGCCCTGCATCGCTTGACCGCGCGCACCCCCGCTAGTCGCGCCCGCACCGGCAGGCTAGTTCTCAAACCATGTCAGACGCCGCCGAGTCTCCGGTCGCCGCCGCCACGCCGGACCGCCCATCGCTCACCGAGCTGTTTCGCGCCTTCATCGTGGTGTCGATCTCCGGCTTCGGCGGCGCGCTGCCTTGGGCGCGGCGCATGATCGTCGAGCAGAAGCGCTGGATGACCACGGAGGAGTTCAACGAGGCCTTCGCGCTGGCGCAATTCCTGCCCGGACCCAATGTGGTGAACTTTTCGGTGGTATTCGGCTCGCGCTTTGGCGGCGCGGCTGGCGCCGCGGTCGCGCTCGCTGGCCTGATGGGGCCGCCGCTTGTCATCGTGACGGTGCTGGCTATTCTTTACGCGCAATTTGGCGAACTGGAAATCCTCGGCCGCATCCTGACCGGCATTACCTCGGCCGCCGCCGGTTTGTTGATCGCGGTGGCCGCCAAAATGGCGATGCCGCTTTTTGCAAAGCGGTGGGGCTGGCCGGCGGCGGTTGCGATTCTTGCTTTTATCGGCGTCGCCATCATGCGCTGGCCGCTGCCTTATGTATTCGCGGTGCTGGCGCCGGTGGCGGTCGCGCTCGCCTGGTTTTTTCCCGCGGTTAAAATCGGCAGGCCGGTCAAGCCATGAACGACAATCCGCTGATCACGCTGTTCGGCTATTTCGCGCTGCTGTCGCTTTTCGCGGTCGGCGGCGCCAATGCCGCCATTCCGGAAATGCATCGCATCGCGGTCGAGGCAATGCACTGGATGAACGACCGCCAATTTGCCGACAGTTTCGCCATGGCGCAATTGTCTCCCGGGCCGAACGTCATCATCGTCACGCTGATCGGTTTTCACGTGGCCGGATTTGCGGGTGCCGGCGTCGCGACCGTGGCGATGTGCGGACCGACATGTCTGGTGGCGTTTTTCGCCGCCCGCACCTGGGACCGTTTCAAGCACGCGTCCTGGCGGATCGCGGTGCAGGCGGGCCTGGTGCCGGTCTCGCTCGGCCTGATCGGGGCGAGCGCATTCGTTCTGGCGCGCGCCGCCGACAAGACCGCGGCCGCCGGCCTGGTGACGGCGGCGACCGTCGCGGTAGCGGCTTTCACCCGCATCAACCCGCTCTGGCTGTTTGCCGTCGGCGGCGTGCTGGGTCTTACCGGCTGGCTGTAGCCGCGTTAGCTCTCGACCGCGCCGGCGACGATGAGCGCGACGCCGATGGCCATCGCCGTCACGATGCAGTTCGGCGCCATATGCATAAAATCAGTGTATTCGCTCGTCATGCCGCGAGCGCGATGACGCCGGCCGCCAGCAGCACGAGTTGAACCGAAAAGACGGTGATGTTGACGTCCCACTTTTTCGCGAATAGCGGCACCGGCGCGTCGAAAGGCTGGTAGCCGTTGTCGTCATAGGCGTGTCCGCCATAGACCGGCATGGTCAAAAGCGCGGCGTAAAACGCGCCAAACACGATTACGCTGATGAGCGCGCCCAGCACGATGCGTTCCGCCGCGAGCGGGCCCGGCCACCACATCAGTAATAACGCCAACAGGCCAAAGCCGGTGTAACTCAGGATCTGCCAGACCACATAAAAGCGCGCGTGTGGCGTCCATTTCGGATTGGTCGCATGTGTGTTGTTGAGGTCGGCGATTACGGTGCCGAGCGCCCAGCCGGCGGTGTTTAAGGTGAACAAGACGCGGGCGAGCAGAAGATGATCGAAGGCGAAGCTGCTCATCACGATTTTCCTCCTCATGAACCGTTACTGACGGCAGCGCTTACACCGCAGGTTAAGACGTATTCCCGCCGTTGCAAGACGCGTATGCTTGCGTCAATTCGAATCGAGCGAGCGGAGCGGGGCATTGGTCTTGCGCGGGCTTTTACAGGATTTCGGTGACCGGCTGGCGCTGCGTGCCGGCAGCGACGCCGCCAAGAGGCAGGCCGGCGCCGTTCCCTATACGGTGGTGCGGGGCGAAGTAGTGTTCCTGCTGATCACCTCGCGCGGCTCCGGCCGCTGGATTTTTCCCAAGGGCGATCCGATCGAGGGGCTCGAGCCGTGGGACGTGGCCGCACAGGAAGCGATGGAGGAGGCTGGCGTTGAGGGCGAGATTGATCCGCGCCCCCTCGGTACCTACCGCACCTTCAAAACCCTGGCGATCCGCCGCAAAATGATCGAGGTCGAGCTCTATCCGCTGCGGGTGACGCGTCAGTTCGACGATTGGGCGGAGAAGGGCCACCGCCACCGCCATTGGGCAATCCTGCCGGAAGCAAAGCGCCTGATATCGGACGGGCAGATCGCGCAAATGGCGATGAGGCTTTCCCAGCGCGTGCGCGGCGAAATCTATCCGGCGATAGAACGCATCAGCCAGTAAAGTCCGCCAGCCAGCACGGCCGCCGCCGGCACCGTCACCACCCAGGCTGCCGCGATGCCGAGCACATGCTGGCGGCGCACCAGCTTGCGCTTCTCGCGCTTCTGATAATTGAGCAGCGCCTGTTCCGGCGTTTCATTCAGGCGCGCCGGCTCAAGAAAAATCTGGCGCGGCCGCACCGCCGGGTTGGGCACGCCGGTATTGGTGATGAACTCGCGCAAATAGCCGACGCCGAAGACGGCGCCGATGGCGATATGGGTTGAGGACACCGGCAGGCCCAGGGTCGAAGCCACCAGCACGGTGATCGCCGCCGCCAGCGCCACGCAATAGGCGCGGATCGTGTCCATCTTGGTGATCTTCTGGCCGACGGTGCGGATCAGCCCGGGGCCGAACAGCGATAGCCCGAGCGCGATGCCGACCGCACCGATCGCCAGCACCCAGACCGGCAGTGCCACCTTGTCGGCGTCGGCGACGCCGGTTTGCGCCGCCGCGACAATCGCGGCCAACGGGCCGACCGCGTTGGCTACATCGTTGGCGCCATGCGCGAAGGACAACAGGCCGGTGGCGAAGATGAGCGGGAGCGTGAACAGGCCGGCGATGTGCTTGCGGCGGTTTTCCATGCCGATCGAGCGCCGGTGCACCCAGGGGCGGGCGGCATAGAGGCTGGCCACGAAAAACGCAGCGCCGACTGCCAGTACGACTGGCGTCGATGGTTGCCACAAATGCTGGAGGCCCGTGGTCACCAGATAGATGGCGAAGACGCCGCTCATCAGCGCCACCAGCGCCGGCACCCAGGTGCGCGCCGCCGCGACGCGGTCCTCGCGATAGATGATTTTCCACTTGATGAAGCCCAGCAGCATGGCGGCGATAATGCCGCCCATAACCGGCGAGATCACCCAGCTCGCGGTGATTTCGCCGATGACGCGCCATTGCACCGCGTCGAGCCCGGAAGACGCCATGCCGGCGCCGACCACGCCGCCGACAATGGCGTGGGTGGTAGAGACCGGCGCGCCGAGAAAAGTAGCGAGATGTATCCACAAGGCCGCCGACAACAGCGCCGCGGTCATCACATAAATAAACTGAACGGTGTGCAATGCCTCGGCCGGGTGCAGCAGGTTCTTCGATACGGTGTTGACGACGTCACCGCCGGCGATCATCGCGCCGGCGATTTCGCAGACCGCGGCGATGGCGAGCGCGGCCGCCATGGTGAGTGCACGGCTGCCGACCGCCGGGCCCATGTTATTGGCGACATCATTGGCGCCGATATTGAGCGCCATATAGGCGGCGATCAGCGCCGCGATGTAGACGAAGTTGCTGAGAGGCCCGCCGGCGGAGGAAAGGCTCGCCAGCACCAGCGCCCCGATCAGGAAAACGATCAATAACCCCGGCGTGGCCAGTGAGCGCGAGCGCGCATAGGTCGCGCTTTCGATACTGACGACTTTTTTCAGGTCTTTATCGAGCGCGCTTTTCGGCAACGAGACCCCACGCCAAAGGCCGGTTTTAATGACCGAATGCCCCTACCACCTTTGTCGCAAAACTGTCACAGGAAATCAGGCGGCGCACGAATTGGCCTGTTGAAAATGCGGCGCTCGGCCCGCTTGGAATTTTGAACGCGTCAAAAACGCGCGCCCAAGACGCGCGCCCAAGACGCGCGTCCAAGACGCGGCCTTTGCGTCCAGGAAGCGCGGGTTCATCCGTACCGGGCTGCAATCGAGCCCGGCGCAGAGCGGCCTTATTTGCTGCTGCCGCCGAAAATAAAGCGCTGCGGGTTCTTGGCGAGGTCGCTGACCGACTTGTCGATATTGCCGGCAACTTTGTCGATATGAACGACGGTACGGTGGATGTCGTTGCCGACAATCTCGATATGCTTGGTCGCGGTTCCGGTCAGCGTGTTGACGCCCTCGGTAATCTCGGCGGTGCGCTTGTCGAGGCTGGCGGCGAGTTCGCTGGTGTCCTTCTTCAGGCTGACGGCAAGCTCGTTCACCGAGCCGACCGCCTGCATGCTGCTATCGACCAGTCTGTCGATCTTTTCGCCGTTGCGGGCCAAAGCCGCGGTGAAGGTCTCCAGGTTCTTGATCGTGTTGCGCAGCGATTCCTGATTTTCCGCGATCACCGCATCGGCGCGGCCAAGTGTTTCGCGCACGGCGGTTGACATGTCGGTGCCGGAATTGGGATCGGCACTCAAGGTCGGCAGCACGCCGGCTTTGCCGACCAAAGCCGGCGCTTTGGAGTTATTTCCGCGCAGCGACACCGAAGCGATGCCGGTGAGGCCGGCATATTCGAGGCTCACGCGCGTGTCGGTGCGTATCGGCGTGTCCTTGTTGATCGTGATGACGGCGGCGACCTGCGAGGGATCGTCGGTCAGCCCCATGTCGGTGACCTGGCCGATGCGAATGCCGTTGAACATGACCGGCCCGCCGACGCGCAGGCCGGAAACCGATCCGTCGAAGATGACGCGGTAGTTCGCCGTTTCCTTCGACCCGCTGGTGTTGTGCAGCCAATAGATGAAACCGAACGCGGCCGCCACAACGGCGAACGTGAACAGCCCGATCAATACATATTTCGCCCTGTCTTCCATCGCTAGAACTCCAACTCTGCGCCAACTATTCGTATGTGCCGGCGCGTTACCCTTTGACCGCCACGTGCCAATCGTCGTGCGCGCGCGCGCCGTGGAAATAAGATTTCAACCACGGGTGCTGCGACGCCAGCATCTGGTCCATCGTTCCCGCTTCGATGATCTTGCCCTCGCCCAGGACCGCGATGCGGTCGCAGGTGCGGTGCAGGCTGTCGAGATCGTGCGTCACCATGAAGACGGAAATGCCGAGCGTCTCCTGCAACGTCAGGATGAGCTGGTCGAATTCGCCGGCGCTGATCGGATCGAGCCCCGAGGTCGGCTCGTCGAGAAACAGGATTTCTGGATCGAGCGCGAGCGCGCGCGCCAGGGCGACGCGCTTGATCATGCCGCCGGACAGTTCGGACGGGTAATTGCGATAGACGTCCGGCTTGAGGCCAACCATTTCGAGCTTGGCGATCGCCATTTCCTGGGTGAGCTCGTTCGACAGCCGCAAGTATTCGCGGATCGGGAATTCGACGTTCTTGCCGACATTGAGCGAAGAAAACAGCGCGCCCTGCTGGAACAATACGCCCCAGCGCCGGTCGATGGCTTGCGTCTGGCGGTGGTCGGCCTTGTCCAGATCGACGCCGAGCACTTCGATGGTGCCCGAGGTCTTCGGCAACAGGCCGACGATGGTTCGGGTCAGCACCGATTTGCCGGCGCCCGAGGCGCCGACAAAGCCAAGAATTTCACCGCGCACCAGTTCGAGATGAACGCCGTTGAGCACATTGCGGTTGTCTAGATGCACCACCAGATTCTTGACTTTAATGACCGCGTCGGTTGCGCCGTTTGCCATGATCACATTCCGATCGCGGCAAAAAAGATGGCGAAGGCGCCGTCCATCACGATCACCAGGAAGATCGCCTTGACGACCGAGTCGGTGGTCTTGGCGCCGAGCGACTCGGCCGAGCCTTTCACCTGCAAGCCTTCGGCGCAGGCAACCAGCCCGATCACGACTGCCATGAAAGGCGCCTTGATCATTCCGACGGCGAAGGTCTGTACCGAAACCGAGTCTTGCAGGCGCGACATGAACACCGTCGGCTCGATCCCGCCATAGAGCCACGACACCAGGCCGCCACCATAAATCGCCGCCATGTCGCCGAGGAAGGTGAGGATAGGCACCGTGATGATGAGCGCGAGAATGCGCGGCAGAATCAGCACTTCGACCGGATCGAAACCCATGATGCGCAGCGCGTCGACTTCCTCGCGCATCTTCATCGAGCCGAGTTCGGCGGTATAGGCCGAGCCAGAGCGGCCGGCGACCATGATGCAGACGATCAGTACGCCGACCTCGCGCAGCACCAGCACGCCGACCATGTCGACGACATAAATGTCGGCACCGAAGGTACGGAAGTGGAAGATACCCTGCTGGGCCAGAATGGCGCCGATCAGAAAGGTGATGAGCAGAATGATCGGCACCGCGTTCCAGCCGACGCGTTCGAGGTGGTTGACCATCGAGGTGAGCCGGAACTTGAACGGATTGACGACGACACGTGCGAAGGCGACCACCAAGGCGCCCGCCATTTGCGTCAGCATGATGGCGTCAGCGCCGACCGCGCTCATGGTGCGGCCGACGCTTTCCAGCGTGGCGGCGATTGAGTTCGAGCGGCGCGGCTGCGTCGTCAGCACGTGCGCGCCGGCGCGCACCTTCTTGAACAAGTTGCTGTAGTTGTCGGGCAGGCCGACCAGTTGGGTGTCACAGCCGCGACTTTTCCAGATGCGCAGCGTGCGCTCGATCAGCCAGGCGCCATATGTGTCGAGGCGGTCGACTTTGGCCACGTCGATAACGATGCGGCGCACGGCCGCTTGTCCGTGTGCCTGCGCCCGGGTGGCGGCCTCGACCAGCGGCTCAAGCTCGCGCGCGTGCTCGGCCGTCCAGGATCCGGCCGCTGCCAGATCGAGACCGTCGCTACGTATTTGGCCGCTGAGCAAAGTCCCCGCTGTCACTTGAGGGCGCCCTTTGTCGTTGCGATGACCGGGCTACCCCGCGCCGTGACACGTGGCCGGTTGACCGGGGGCCGGCGGCCCAATTTAACAAGTTGTTAAGGTTGTTAAATACCGTTTAACTTTTACGGTTAACGGCCATATGAGGCATTTTGGCTCGATTGGGTTCCAAAACGGCCCGAAAAGGCCGCCTGCGCAGCCGTTGATAAACCGCCGTCGCGCAGTTGCCGGAACTGGTAATCCTGCCCATGTTCCGACTCGGAAATCGGACAGCCAATGCGCCAATACCTCGATCTGATCGAACTTATTCTCAAGAGCGGCGTGGAAAAGCGCGACCGCACCGGCACCGGCACGCGCTCAGTGTTCGGTCATCAGATGCGCTTCGACTTGGCCGATGGCTTTCCGCTCATCACCACCAAGAAGCTGCACGTCAAATCGATCGTGCACGAACTGCTCTGGTTCCTGGCTGGCGACACCAACATCAAATATCTCAACGACCACGGCGTGCGCATCTGGGACGAGTGGGCCGATGAGCGCGGCGATCTCGGCCCGGTCTACGGCCAGCAATGGCGCTCATGGCCGGCCAAGGACGGTGAGACCATCGACCAGATCGCCAATGTGATTGCGATGATCAAGCGCAACCCGGATTCCCGCCGCCTGATCGTCACCGCCTGGAACCCGGCCGATGTCGACAAGATGGCGCTGCCGCCGTGCCATTGCCTGTTTCAGTTCTATGTCGCCAACGGCCAGCTGTCGTGCCAGCTCTATCAGCGCTCGGCCGACGTGTTTCTTGGCGTGCCGTTCAACATCGCGTCTTATGCGCTGCTGACGCTGATGGTGGCGCAAGTGACGGGTTACAAGCCGGGCGAGTTCATTCATACGCTAGGCGACGCGCATCTCTATTTGAATCACATCGAACAGGCCGAGCTGCAACTGTCGCGCGCGCCGAAAGCGCTGCCGACCATCAAGATCAATCCGGCGGTCACTGATATCTTCGGCTTCCGCTACGAGGATTTCACCATCGATAGCTACGATCCGCATCCGCACATCAAGGCTGCGGTGGCGGTGTGAGCGTCGTCGTGCGAGACGCTCGCCCAACCGATAGCGCGCTGATTGTCGACCTGGTGCGTGAGCTGGCGGAATACGAAAAGCTCGGGTCCGAGATGGATGCGACGCCGAACATGATCGCGGCGGCGCTTTTCGGTAAAGAACCGCGCGTCTTTTGCGACATCGCCGAATGGGACGGTGTGCCGGCCGGCTTCGCCGTCTGGTTTTACAACTTTTCCACTTCCGCGGCCGTCACGGCATTTATCTCGAAGACTTATTTGTGCGGGAAGCCTACCGTCATCGGGGAATAGGCAAGGCGCTGATGGCGCGGCTGGCGCAGCGCTGTGCCGACGAAGATTTGGCGCGTTTCGAATGGGCGGTGCTCGACTGGAATGCGCCGTCGATTGCATTTTATAAGTCGATCGGCACGCAGGTCATGGACGAATGGAAAATCTGCCGCCTGAGCGGCGCGGCACTCCACGATTTCGCGCGCCGCCACGGCGCGGACGCTAACGGAGAATAGCTTGGAAAGCGCATTTCAGCCGGAACAGTGGCGCGATCTTTACGTGATGTTGGGCACGTCGGCGGCCGCCCTGATCGGCCTCCTGTTCGTCGTCGCCTCGTTGCATCTGCAAGAGATCATGAACAATCCGGTTCACCGGATCCGCGCCCGCAACATGACGTTGCATCTGCTTGCGCTGCTGGTTGAAGCGACACTCATTCTCATGCCGCAACCGCTCGCCGCCCTTGGCATCGAACTGGCCGTAATCAATCTGGTAGGTCTGCAACTTCCCTTAAGATTCATCTACCGAGCGTTTCTGAAAAATAGAAAACTAGGCGCCAGCGGCGATTATTCGATCTATCGCGGCGTACTCAATGTAACGGCCTATCTTCTCGGCCTTCTCGGTGGATTGCTTCTTATGGAGCAGCCGGTTTGGGGCATGTACCTCGTCACCGCTTCATTTATCGCGTTTCTCATTTCGGCCGTATTGAATGCATGGACGATCATGGCCGTCGTCGGCCAGGCTGAAAAGCCGGTAAAGACGAAGCGTGCCGCCCCGGTCGCAAGGAGGCAAAGCCCATGAAAATCGTTCTGGTCGCCGCCATTGGCGAAAACAATGTCATCGGCCGCGACGGCCAATTGCCTTGGCGATTGAAATCGGATCTGCAACATTTCCGCCGGCTCACCATCCACAAACCGGTGGTCATGGGGCGCAAGACCTATGAATCGATCGGCAAACCGCTCAAGGATCGCACCAATATCGTCTTAACCAAAGATCTCGGTCTGGTCGTTCCGGGCGGTGTTCTGGCCAACAGCATGGACGCCGCCATGGGCTACGCGCGTGAGGATGCGAAAAAGCGCGGCGTCGATGAGATCATGGTGATCGGTGGCGGCGATGTGTTCGATCGAATGATGCCGAAAGCCGACCGGCTCGAAATTACCCATGTTCATGCGAGCCCTTCCGGCGACGCTTTCTTCCCGCCGATCGATCCGGCCGAGTGGCGTGAAGTCGCGTGCGCCGAACACGCTGCCGGGCCGGACGACAGCGCCAGCTTCACGGTGGCGACGTATGTGAGGCGCTAATGCCGGCAGCAGCCGGCGGCGCCCGATTTTTAGCCGTGGTTGCGGCAAATGCCGCGTCATGACAGCGCGTTGTAAGGCGGCCTTGCGTCCCCTATAACCCCTCCCAACTAAGGGCCAGCCGGCCGGATTGGCGAGGCGCCCGGGAGAGATTTCAATGCCATGGAGCAATCAAGGCGGCGGCGGTGGACCGTGGGGTTCAGGCGGCGGCGGCAAAGGTCCCTGGGGCTCGGGCCCGCAGTCGTCCGGACCGAAGCCGCCCGATCTGGAGGAAATGCTGCGGCGCGGCCAGGATAAGCTCCGGCGCGTGCTGCCGGGCGGCAATATGGGCGGCAGGGGCGTCGCCCTGCTGGTGCTCGGCGCCGTGGTGCTGTGGGGCTTTTCCGGCTTCTTCCGGGTCGAACAGGAAGAACTCGGCGTCGTGCTGCGCTTCGGCAAAGAGGTGCGCGAAGTGCAGCCGGGCCTGAATTATCATTTGCCTTATCCGATCGAGACCGTACTGACGCCGAAGGCGCTACGCATCAACAAGATCGACATCGGCATGCGGGCCGTCGAGGACGGCCGCCGCTCGGTGTCGCGCGAAGTGCCGGAGGAAAGCCTGATACTGACGGGCGATGAGAACATCGCCGATGTCGATTTCGCCGTGTTCTGGAAGGTGAAACCGAATGGCGTCGGCGATTACCTGTTCAACATTCAAAATCCCGAAGGCACCGTCAAAGCGGTGGCCGAAAGCGCCATGCGCGAGGTGATCGGCCGCGCGGATATCGATCCGATCCTGACCGGCGCGCGCCAGGTCACGGAAGCCGCGGTGCACGACCTGATGCAGAAGACGCTCGACGAATACGGCGCCGGCATTCTGGTGACGCAGGTGCAGTTGCTCAAGATCGATCCGCCCAAGCAGGTGATCGACGCCTTCCGCGACGTCCAGGCAGCGCGCATCGACCTCGACCGCGCGGTCAACGAAGGCCAGACTTACGCCAACCGCGTGGTGCCGCAGTCGCGCGGCAAGGTGGCGCAAATTACGCAAGCCGCCGAAGCTTACAAATCGCAAACCGTCGCGCAGGCGACCGGCGAAACGTCGCGCTTCCTTAAAATCTATGAGCAGTACAAGAAGGCGCCCGATGTCACGCGCGAGCGCATGTACCTCGAGACGATGGAACGTGTGCTCGGCGGCGCCGACAAGATCATTTTGGATTCCGGCCGCGAAGGCGCGGGCGGCGTGGTGCCTTACCTGCCGCTGAAAGAACTCGACCGGCCGGCTCCGTCGGCATCGCAATCGCAGACGGGAGCCAAGCCATGAGGCTGAATTTCATTGGCGGCGTTGCCGCCGTCCTCATCGCCGTCGCGCTCATTATCGGCTACTCCTCGCTGTTCACCGTCTACCAGACCCAGCAGGCGCTGGTGGTACGGCTGGGCAAGGTAGTGCGCGTGGTCAGCGAGCCGGGCCTGAACGTCAAGTTGCCGTTCGTCGATAACGTGATCTCCATCGACAAGCGCATTCTCGATCTGGAAGCGCAGGCGCAGGAAGTGATTGCGTCCGATCAGAAGCGGTTGGTGGTTGACGCCTTCGCGCGTTACCGCATCAAGGATCCGCTGCGCTTCTACCAGACGCTCGGCTCGAAGACGGCTGCGGATTCGCAGCTCAACATTCTGCTTAATTCCGCGCTACGCCGCGTGCTGGGCGAAGCGACCTTCATCCAAGTGGTGCGTGACGAGCGCGCGAACCTTATGGCGCGCATCCGCGGGCTGATCGACCAGGAGGCGGCTAACTACGGCATTCAGGTGGTGGATGCGCGTATCCGCCGCGCCGATCTGCCGGAGCAGAACAGCCAGGCGGTCTATCAGCGCATGCAAACCGCGCGTCAGCGCGAAGCCGCCGAGTATCGCGCGCAAGGTCAGCAGCAGGCGCAGGAAATCCGCGCTAGAGCTGACCGCGAGGTCACCGTGTTGGTCGCCAACGCGACGTCCAAGTCCGAGCAGATTCGCGGCGAAGGCGACGCCACCCGCAACGAGATATTCGCGGCGGCCTTCAACAAGGATCCGGACTTTTTCGCCTTCTACCGTTCGATGCAGGCCTATGAAGCCAGCATCAAGGCCGGCGACACCCGGATGCTGCTCAAGCCCGACACCAATTTCTTCCGCTACTTCAACGACCCGTCGGGTAAGCTGGCCACTCCCGTGCCGGCCACGCCGACGCCGGCCCGGTAAACCTTCACGGAGCGCGCGGCCGGCATGACCGACTTTCTGGCCGCGCTCGGACTGGTGTTTATGATCGAAGGCTTGGTCTTTGCCGCCTTTCCGGCGCAGGCCAAAAGGGCGGTGCAAAGTGTGTTCGAAACGCCCGATGCCTCGCTGCGTGCGATCGGGATCGGGTCGGCCTTGGTTGGCCTTATCCTGGTATGGCTGGTGCGCGGCTGACGCCACGTCGGCAAAAGTTAGCTTTTACAGGGGAATGGGTTTTCATGACGCCCGCAACGTCGCGTTGTCGTGATGGTAATGCCTCTTTAAACGCCCTTGAATCGCCTCGAAGTCAGCGGCACTGTCGTTAACGCATTATCCAGGAGAACCGACGCCCATGGGCGCATCCGTCCCCGTCTCATTCGCCCGCGCTAGCCGTACCGGTCTGGCGATTTTGACAGCCGTTGCAATCGCTTGGCCGCTGATGGCGCGGCCGGCACAGGCGCGCGGTCCGGACGGTATTGCCGACGTGGCAGAAAAGGTCATCGACGCCGTCGTCAACATTTCCACCAAGCAGACGGTGGATATGAGCAAAGGCGCGGTGCCGCAACTGCCGCCGGGCTCGCCCTTCGAGGAGTTTTTCGAGGAGTTCTTCAAAAACCGGCGCGGGCCGGGCGGGGCTCCCGGCGCACCGGGCGGCAATTCGCCGACCCCGCGCCGCGTCAGTTCACTCGGCTCCGGTTTCATCATCGACTCCTCCGGCCTCGTGGTCACCAATAATCACGTCATCGCCGACGCCGATGAGGTCAGCGTGATCCTCAATGACGGCACCACGCTCAAGGCCGAACTGATCGGCACCGACAAGAAGACCGACCTCGCCTTGCTCAAGGTCAAGTCGGACAAGCCGCTCAAGTCCGTAAAATTCGGCGACAGCGATAAATTGCGGCTGGGCGAATGGGTGATTGCGATCGGCAATCCGTTCAGCCTCGGTGGCACCGTAACCGCCGGCATCGTGTCGGCGCGTAACCGCGACATCAATTCCGGGCCTTACGACAATTACATTCAAACCGACGCCGCGATCAATCGCGGCAACTCGGGCGGCCCGCTGTTCAATCTCGACGGCGAGGTGATCGGCGTCAACACCGCGATCATTTCCCCCTCCGGCGGCTCGATCGGCATCGGCTTCGCGGTACCGTCGAAGACCGCGGTGGCGGTGATTGATCAGTTGCGCGACTTCAAGGAAGTGCGCCGTGGCTGGCTTGGCGTGCGCATTCAGCAGGTGACCGACGAAATCGCCGACAGTCTCAACGTCAAGCCGCCGCGCGGCGCGCTGATCGCCGGCATCGACGACAAGGGACCGGCAAAGCCTGCCGGCATTGAGCCGGGCGACGTCGTCGTCAAGTTCGACGGCAAAGACATCAAGGAAATGCGCGATCTGCCCAAGATTGTCGCCGAGACGGCGGTCGGCAAGGATGTCGAGGTCATCATCATCCGCAAAGGCAACGAAGAGAAGAAGACGGTCAAGCTCGGCCGTCTCAACGAGGGCGAGCAGCAGGCGGCGCTGACGCCGAAAAAAGATCAGCCGGAAGAAAAATCGGCGGTCAAGAAAGCGCTCGGCCTCGACCTTGCCAACCTGAATGCCGAACTGCGCAAGAAGCACAAGATCAAGGATAAAGTGAAAGGCGTGCTCATCACCGGCGTCGAGGCTAACTCGCCAGCCGCGGAGAAACATCTCCAGGCCGGCATGGTGATCGCCGAAGTGCAGCAGCAGCCGGTGTCGAACGCCGCCGACCTGCAAAAGCGCATCGACCAGCTCAAGAAAGACGGGAAGAAGGCGGTGGTGCTTTTGGTCGTATCGCCCGATGGCGATCCGAGCTTCGTGGCGATCGGGTTGCAGTAGCTGTCTTTTGTCCCGGACGCGGTGCAGCACGAAGTGATGCACCGCCGATCCGGGACCTTTGCGAGTTTTGAACTCGAAACGATCCCGGGTCGGCAGCGCATTATTTCGTATTGCGTTGCGCCCGGGAAAAGATTCTACTCCTCGACAAACTCCTCCCGCCTATATCCCTGAACGTAAAGCAGCGCCGTCAGATCGCCATGCTCGATGCGCGCGGGAGCCGCCGCTGCGACCTTCGGCTTGGCGTGGTAGGCGATGCCCAATCCGGCTTCCAGGATCATGTCGAGGTCGTTGGCGCCATCGCCGACAGCCATCGAATCGCCAGCGTCAAGTTTCAGCCGGTCGCGTAATTCGACTAGGATTTTGCGTTTGCTCGCGCGTCCGAAGATCGGCTCGGCGACCAGTCCGGCCAATTTATCGCCATTGATGGTGAGTGCATTGGCGCGCGCTTCATCGAACCCAATCATCGCGGCGATACGGTCGGTGAATAATGTGAACCCACCCGACACCAGACAGGTGTGTGCACCATTTGCGCGCATGGTGGCGATAAGCGTGCGTGCGCCCGGCGTCAAGCTAATGTGCTTGTCCATCACCTCGGCGATGACCGAAAGCGGCAGGCCTTTGAGCAAAGCGACGCGCTCGCGCAGTGCCGGCTCGAACTCGATCTCGCCGCGCATGGCGCGCTCGGTAATTGCGGCCACGTGCGCCTTCAGTCCGGCGAAAGCGGCCAGTTCGTCGATACATTCCTGCCCGATCATGGTGGAATCCATGTCGGCGAGAAACAACTTCTTGCGGCGGTTGGTGGCCGGCTGCACGACGACGTCGGTCGCGGCAAGGTGGGCGCGCAAGGTTTCCGCCAAAACGCGTTGGTCCGCGCCCGCCGTCGCGCTAAAGGGAATGTCCGCGGCGGCGCCCTCGGCCAGCCAGTATGGGTTGGTTGCGCCGGGCAGCGCGACGGCAGCGCGGACGAGAGCCTCCGCGCTAAGTTGGCCGGGCGCTGCGATCAGCGTGGCGATATGAGACTGGGATTGGGTCATTTAATGCCGAGCGCCAAACAAGCGGTGCTTATCGCCGGTCCGACCGCTAGCGGCAAGTCGGCGCTGGCGCTGGCATTGGCGGAAAAGTTGAATGGCACGATCGTCAATGCCGATTCCATGCAGGTTTATCGCGACCTGCGCATCATCACCGCGCGGCCCAGGCCGGCGGAAGAAGCGCGCGCGCAGCATCTGCTTTATGGCCATGTCGACGTCGGCGAGATCTATTCGACCGGGCGCTGGCTGGCCGACGCCGCCGCTGCGGTGGCGGCGATTGCGGCGCAGGGGCGTCTGCCGATTGTCGTCGGCGGTACCGGGCTTTACTTCAAGGCGCTGACCGCGGGTTTGGCGGCGGTGCCGGCAATTCCAGCCGACATTCGCGACGCGGTGCGCTCGCGGCTGAAACGCGACGGCGTGCAAGCGCTCTGTGCCGAATTAACCGAACGCGATCCAGTAACGGCGGCGCGGCTGATGCCGCTCGACCGCGCGCGCATCGCACGCGCGCTAGAGGTGGTGCAGGCGACCGGACGTTCGCTCAGCGACTGGCATAAGGAAGGATTGCCGCCTTTGCTCGATCCCGCTTGCACCGCCAAGGTGTTCATCGCGACCGAGCGCAAGGACCTGGTGGCGCGTATCGAGGCGCGTTTCGCTGCCATGCTCGATGCCGGTGCGCTCGATGAAGTCAGCGCCCTGGCCGCGCGACAACTCGATCCGTTGCTGCCGGCGATGAAGGCGCATGGCGTGCCGTGGCTAATCCGTCATCTCAAGGGCGAACTCTCCCTCGACGAAGCGGCCGCGGGCAGCGTCATGGACACGCGCCGCTACGCCAAGCGCCAGCACACCTGGTTTCGTGGACAGATGAAAGATTGGCTGGCTGTCGCGCCCGGGGAAGCCCAAAAGGCCGTCGAAAACCAGCTTGCCGGTCTCTAGGCGGGCGACTACGCTTGTAAAAGACGCTTGACCGGGGTTTGCGGCCCCCCTATAAACCGCGCAACGAAAGTACGAGTAAACGTTATGATGCGCAATATTATTACTCTCGTAAGTGAGGTTCGGACACTGGCCAGGTAGCCCGCAAAGGCTCCTCAGGTGAGTGTCCGGACATGGCCCTTCGCGGGCCTTTTTTATTGCGTGCAATCGAGACGAAGGATGACGAACATGACACGGGAAATGACCGGCGCCGAAATGGTGATCCAGGCGCTCGCCGATCAGGGCGTCAAGCATCTGTTCGGCTATCCGGGCGGCGCGGTGCTGCCGATCTATGACGCGCTGTTCGCCCAGAAAGAAGTGCAGCACATTCTGGTGCGGCACGAGCAGGGCGCCGCGCATGCGGCGGAAGGCTATGCGCGCTCGACCGGCAAGGTTGGCTGCATGCTGGTCACTTCCGGACCGGGCGCGACCAATGCCGTCACCGGGCTGACCGACGCGCTGATGGATTCGATCCCGCTCGTCTGCATCACGGGCCAAGTGCCGACGCATCTGATCGGCAACGACGCATTCCAGGAAGCCGATACCGTCGGCATCACGCGGCCCTGCACCAAGCACAATTACCTCGTGAAACGCATCGAGGACTTGCCGCGCATCCTGCACGAAGCATTTCATATCGCCTCGACCGGGCGGCCGGGCCCCGTCGTCATCGACATTCCGAAAGACGTGCAGTTCGCCAAGGGCGTCTATTCCAAGCCGAAGGATTTCCCGCATACCGGCTACAAGCCCAGGCTCAAGGGCGACATGGAGCAGATCAAGGCGGCCATCGAGTTGATGGCGGGCGCCAAGCGTCCGCTGTTTTATACCGGCGGCGGCGTGATCAATTCCGGCACCAACGCCAGCGCGCTGTTGCGTGAACTCGTGAAGCTTACCGGCTTCCCGATCACCTCGACGCTGATGGGGTTAGGGGCCTATCCGGCCGCCGATCCGCAGTGGATGGGCATGCTTGGCATGCACGGCACGCTGGAAGCCAACATGGCGATGCACGATTGCGACGTCATGGTCTGCATCGGCGCGCGCTTCGATGACCGCATCACCGGCCGCATCGACGCCTTCTCGCCCGGCTCGAAGAAGATCCACGTCGACATCGACGCGTCTTCGATCAACAAGAACGTGCATGCCGACATCCCGATCGTCGGCGACTGCGCACACGTGCTGGAAGACATGGTGCGGCTGTGGCGCACGCAAGGCCTGCACGCCGACAAGAAGGCGCTGAGCGACTGGTGGAAGCAGATCGAGAAATGGCGCGGCCGCAAGTCGCTCGCCTATCGCGCGTCGAATGAAGTCATCAAGCCGCAATATGCGATTCAGCGGCTGTACGAGCAGACCAAGGACAAGGATACCTACATCACCACCGAAGTCGGCCAGCATCAGATGTGGGCGGCGCAGTTCTACGGCTTTCAGGAGCCGAACCGCTGGATGACCTCCGGCGGCCTCGGCACCATGGGCTACGGCTTGCCGGCCTCGGTCGGCGTGCAACTCGCGCATCCGAAATCGCTGGTCATCGATATCGCCGGTGAGGCGAGCGTGCAGATGACGATGCAGGAATTATCGACAGCGGTGCAGTACCGGCTGCCGATCAAGGTCTTCATCCTCAACAACAAGTACATGGGCATGGTGCGCCAGTGGCAGGAATTGCTGCATGGCGGGCGCTATTCGGAAAGCTATTCGGAAGCGCTGCCGGATTTCGTCAAGCTGGCTGAGGCCATGCACGCCTACGGCATCCGCTGCGAAAAGCCGGGCGATCTCGACCATGCCATCAAGGAAATGGTCGGCGTCGACAAACCGGTGCTGTTCGACTGCGTGGTCGATCCGAACGAAAACTGCTTCCCGATGATCCCTTCGGGACGTGCGCACAACGAAATGATTCTCGGCGACGCCGCTGAAAGTCTCGACAGCGCGGTGACCGAGGAAGGCAAGATGCTGGTGTAGCTTGAGCCTGTCATCCCCGCGAAAGCGGGGATCCAGCGCTTGGCCGATATGGACGTAATTGCTGGATCGTCCGTTTCGCGGACGATGACAGTGTGGATAAGGATCGAACCCCGTGAACGCAAATCCCAAGCTGCCTTCGAGCACTTCGCATTATCCGGCGGCGCCGACGGCGCAGCGCGACGTGACGCACACGCTCTCCGTGCTGGTCGACAACGAGCCCGGCGTGCTGGCCCGCGTCATTGGCCTGTTCGCCGGCCGCGGCTACAATATCGAGTCGCTGACGGTGTCGGAGACCGAGCACGCCAAGCATCTGTCGCTTATTACCGTCGTCACCACCGGCACGCCGATGGTGATCGAGCAGATCAAGAACCAGCTCGACCGCCTGGTGCCGGTGCACCGCGTCACCGATATGACTCTTGCTGGCAATTCCATCGAGCGCGAACTCGCGATGGTGAAGGTCAGAGGCAAAGGCGACAACCGGGTCGAGGCGCTGCGGCTGGCCGACGCCTTCCGCGCCCGCGTCATCGACGCCACCACCGAAAGCTTCGTGTTCGAGATTACCGGCAAGAGCGACAAGATCGAGCAGTTCGTGGCGCTGATGCTGCCGCTCGGGCTGGTCGAGGTCTCGCGCACCGGCATCGCGGCAATCGCGCGCGGACCGGAGGGCATGTAAGGCTAAGCCGTTCGGGAAGCGGGCATGCCTTCCGGGGGCTTGCCCGAAACCCCGCGCCGACCTAGAAGCTTCGCGGAAACGCACTCACTTGAACCACCTCAAAAATTGGCCGAACCTAAGGACCTCGTAACATGCGTGTTTATTACGATCGCGACGCCGACCTCAATTTGATCAAGGGCAAGAAAGTCGCCGTCATCGGCTATGGCAGCCAGGGCCACGCCCACGCGCTCAATATGCGCGATAGCGGCGTCAAGGATGTCGCGGTCGCGCTGCGCAAAGGTTCGCAGGGCATCAAGAAGGCCGAGGGCGAGAAATTCAAGGTCATGGAAGTGGCGGAAGCCGCCAAATGGGCCGACGTGATGATGATGCTGACGCCCGACGAATTGCAGGGCGACATCTATCGCGAGAGCCTCGCCGGCAACATGAAGGAAGGCGCCGCGCTGATGTTCGCGCACGGCCTCAACGTGCATTTCAACCTGATCGAGCCGCGCGCCGATCTCGACGTGCTGATGATCGCGCCCAAGGGCCCCGGCCACACCGTGCGTTCGGAATATCAGCGCGGCGCCGGCGTCCCCTGTCTGGTGGCGATCCACAAGGATGCCTCCGGCAACGCGCACGACCTCGGCCTGTCTTATGCTTCCGCCATCGGCGGCGGCCGCGCCGGCATCATCGAGACGAGCTTCAAGGAAGAATGCGAAACCGATCTGTTTGGCGAGCAGACCGTTTTGTGTGGCGGCCTGGTCGAACTGATCAAGGCCGGGTATGAGACGCTGTGCGAAGCGGGCTATGCGCCGGAGATGGCCTATTTCGAGTGCCTGCACGAAGTGAAATTGATCGTCGACCTGATCTACGAAGGCGGCATCGCCAACATGAACTATTCGATCTCCAACACGGCCGAATACGGCGAATATGTCTCGGGCCCGCGCATCATTACGCCGGAGACCAAGGCCGAGATGAAGCGCGTCCTGAACGACATCCAGTCCGGAAAGTTCACGCGCGACTGGATGCTGGAGAACAAGGTCAACCAGACCTCGTTCAAGGCGACGCGCGCCAAGCTCGCCGAGCATTCGATTGAACAGGTCGGCGCCAAGCTGCGTGAAATGATGCCGTGGATCAAGCAGCGCGCGATGGTGGACAAGACGAAGAATTAGTATCAGTCTCTACGCCCAGTTCCTGGGGCCGATCTGAGCGAGCAAAGTTGCCAACCATTTTACGACCGGAGAATGCGATTATGGCGCAAGGGGCTGCCGGGTGGTCATTGCGCAAATGGCGAACGTCGGCCGTTATTGTTTTGGTTGCCTGCGCTATGGTTGTTTTCGCCTGCGGGGCGCGGGCGCAAACGAACCAAATCTTTGCGCTTGGAGCCAGCAACACCAACGGCAAGGGTGTCGGGACCTCACAGGCGTGGCCGGCCCAGCTTGAACGCATGTTGCGGGCCAGGGGCTATGACGTGACCGTCACCGTCAACGCGGTAAATGGCGATACAAGTTCAGGTGTTTTGAGCCGAACCGCATCCATCCCGAGAGGGACCCGTGTTGTCGTTTTTGATACTGGTGGCGACAATGACCGGAAACGCGGCATAGCCGAAGGGAATATCGGCGCGAATAGGTCGAAGATCATGAGCGCCATTCGCTCGCACGGCGCTACACCGATCGGTGTGCCGTATATTCGGCTCATCGGCCCGATGCGCAGTGGTGGGTCAGGCTACCAAGCCGATGGGCATCATCTGACAGTGCAGTCGCATGCGAAGGTCGCGGCCTATCTTTTGCCTCGCGTGATCGCAGCGATGAAGAAAAAATAGGCGACCGAAAAGACTATTTTAGTCTAATTATTTCTGCGGGCCGATCTTCCTCCATAACCACCGCGCCACTTCCCCCGGCGAAGCGCCCGTGGACGAAGCGCGCAAATTAGCCTCCTGCATGGTGGCGACCGGGATGGCGCCGATCAATGGCTTCAACGCGGCGGCAAGCTTTGCGTCGCCAGCGCGGCCCGGGCCGATCAGCAGCACGGCGTCATAAGGTGGGATCGCCTGCTTGGGATCGTCGAGTAATTTCAGATCGTATTTGGCGATCTGGCCATCGCTTGAAAACGCAGCCACTACATCGACATCGCCATTGACCGCGGCCTGATACATGAAGGTCGGCTGCATCGAACGCTGGTCCTTGAAGCGCAGCCCGTAAGCGTCGCGGATCGCCTTCCATTCCGGCCGGTCGAAGAACTCGTAGTCGCCGCCGATAGTCATCTGTCCGGAATGGGCGGCGAGGTCGGCGATCGAATTGATGCCGAGGCTTTCTGCGCGTTTGCTCGGCATCGCCAGCGCATAGGCGTTTTCGAAGCCGAGACCGCCCAGCATGCGCACGCCGTATGTCGTCTTGAGCCACTGCGCGACATCGGCGAGCACTACTTCGCGCGGCTTGACGTCGCTGTGCTTCATGTAGTTTGCCCAGATCGTGCCAGAATAATCGACATAGACGTCGACATCGCCGGCGATGAGCGCCTTGAACAGCACTGCGGAGCCGAGGCCATCGCGCCGCTCCGAGGAAAGCCCTTGGGCGGTGAGGCGCTGTTGGATCAGCGCACCCAGCACATATTGTTCGGTGAAGCTTTTGGTGCCGACGACATATGTGCCCTGCACCGCGCCGAAGCTCGGCGCCAGTGCCGCCAGCACCACCAGCAAAAGCCCAAGCCCGCCGCCGAGTATACGCGCGCGGCTGCGCAGCCTCACGCCGCGCTCCATCTGCGCCAGCAGGAAATCGACCAGCAGCGCCAGCGCCGCGGCGGCAACGCAGCCAAATATCACGAACACCCAGTTCTGCGTCTGCAAACCGGCAAAGATGTAGTTGCCCAGGCTGGTCTGGCCGATAGGCGTCGCCAGCGTGGCGGTGCCGATCACCCAGACCGCCGAGGTGCGGATACCGGCCATGATCACCGGCATGGCCAGCGGCAACTCAATCTCGCGCAGCGAACGCGCCGGCGTCATGCCGACGATGCGGGCGGCTTCGCGCAGGCGCGGATCGACGCCGTTCAAGCCCGTCACCGTATTGCGCAGCACCGGTAGCATCGAATAGAGCGCCAGCGCCAGGACCGAGGGCAGAAAGCCGAGCGCGGAGAAACTAGCGCCGAAAATATTGTCGGAAGCGGCCGCCAGTGCGAGCAGCAGTGGATAAAAGAGCGCGAGCAACGCAATGCCGGGAATGGTCTGTATCACGCTCGCAATCCCAAGAAGCGCGCCGCGCAGCATCGGACGCCGCATTGAGACAATCGCCAGCGGCAGGCTGATGCCGAGCCCAAGCGCCAGGGCCGTGAGGCTCACCAGCACATGGTTGCCCAGATAGTCGGGCAGGTGGGCCCAGGCGTCATACAGGCGCGGATCGAGGGTCATGGCGGCAATGTGCCATGCGCGGCAGGTGGACGAAACCCATTCAGCCTCATGGCGAAGAGCCGTGCAAAGCACGGCGTCTCGAACCATGAGGCTGCCTCCAAGGCCGACTTGCGCTGACGCCCGCTGACGCGGGCTCTCAGGATGAGGCGCGCTGTGACGCGAGTGAGCTTTCCGTCCGCGCCAAATCCCTTTAGGTTGCCGCCCGCAGGGGACCTATTCCACGATGATCGCAACCGCAGCAATTGCGCCCGCTATCGCGCTCAACGGCGTCGACGTCGCCTTCCGTCTGGCCGGCGGCGGCGTTTATCGCGCGGTCGAACAGGCGACGCTCACCGTCGCCGACGGCGAGTTCGTCGCCATTGTCGGCCCGACCGGCTGCGGCAAATCCACGCTTTTGAATATTGCCGCAGGGTTGATCGCGCCCGCTTCCGGCTCTACCGATAGTTTTGGCGCAACGCTCGGCGGCCTCAACCGCCAAGCGGGTTACTTGTTTCAAGCCGACGCGTTGTTTCCGTGGAAGACCGCGCTGGAGAACGTCGCCATCGGTTTGGAGACCGCCGGCACGCCAAAAGCCGAAGCGCGCGCGCGGGCACAGGCGTGGCTGACGCGAGTAGGCCTAGGCGCCTTCGGCGACCGTTATCCGCATATGCTGTCGGGCGGCCAGCGTAAACGCGTCGGTCTCGCGCAGGTCTTGATCCGCGATCCGAAGATATTGCTGATGGACGAGCCCTTCGGTCCGCTTGACGCGCAGACCCGCCAGATCATGGGCAACTTGCTGCTCGATCTATGGAGCACCGACCGCAAGGCGGTGCTGTTCGTCACGCACGACCTGGAAGAAGCTATCGCGCTGTCTGACCGCGTCGTCATCATGTCGGCGGGGCCGGCGGCGCGCATCATCGGCGACTGGCGCGTGAAGCTGCCACGTCCGCGCGACATCGCCGAGGTCAAACTCGATCCCGCCTTTCACGATCTTCATCGTGAAATCTGGCAGATGCTCAAGGCCGAAGTGATCAAGGGCTACGCCCAGGCGGGGGGCGTACAGTGACTCGCATCAAACTCACTGCCGTGCAAATTCTGGTCGCGGTCGTCTTCCTCGCGGCCTGGTATGTGTTCACGACGTTCCCGGTATTTGGGTATCTGCTGCTGCCGCCGTTTTTCTTTTCCACTCCGGTCGAAGTGATCCAGCAGATTGTCATATGGTTCGCCACCGGCGTGATCTGGAAACACCTTTACGTCACGCTGGTCGAAGCCATGCTCGCCTTTGCCATCGGCTCGATCGGTGGCGTGCTGGTCGGCTTCTGGTTCGCACGCCAGCCGCGCACGGCCGCGGTGTTCGATCCTTATGTGAAAATGGCGAACGCCTTGCCGCGCGTGGTGCTGGCGCCGATCTTCACGCTCTGGCTCGGCCTCGGCATCTGGTCAAAAGTCGCGCTTGGGGTGACGCTGGTTTTCTTCATCGTGTTCTTCAACGTCTATCAGGGAGTCAAGGAAGTTTCGCCGACCGTGCTCGCCAATGCACGAATGCTCGGCATGAACGAGCGGCAATTGATGCGCCATGTATACTGGCCGTCGGCACTGTCCTGGATGTTTTCATCGCTGCACACCTCGGTGGGCTTTGCCGTGGTGGGCGCAGTGGTGGGCGAATATCTCGGCTCCGCGGCGGGGCTCGGCTACCTGATCCAGCAGGCCGAAGGCGTGTTCGACGTCGCCGGCGTTTTTGCCGGCATGTTCGTTCTGGCCGCCTTTGTCGTGATCATCGACATGGCGGTAACCGTCGTCGAACGACGCCTTCTGGTCTGGCGGCCGGTCGCGGCCGAAGCCCGGGGTTAGCGCGGTGCCGGCGCGTTAGGGCATCATCACGGTATCGGTCGGGCCCTGCGGCGGCGTCTTGATCGCGATCGCCTTGAAGGTGCGGCCGTCCGGCTTGGTGCCGGCGTGCTGGGTGCCCTTCGGAATGACGACCAGATCGCCCGGCTTGACGTGCACTTCCTTGTCGCCGAGCCACACAGTCCCGGTGCCCTCGAGGATGTACTGAAACTCGTTGGTGTTGGGATGCCTGTGCCTCGGCACGTTGCCGTCCTGGACAGAAAGGGTCATGCCGTCGGCGGTGATGAACGTTTTGGAACGAAAGCCGGTGGGCGAAGCGGGGCCCAGCGCGTCGCCATTGAGATCAGGAATGTGAAGGGCCTGGGCGGTGATGTTTTCCGCCGCCATCGCGGGCAGCACGTATCATGATGCGCCGCAGCCGACGGCGAATGCCACGGCGATGGACGCAACGAATAAAGCGCGATTCATGAGTAACCTCCCGGATTTTGTTTTCTAGAGAAGCCGACAATAAGGTGCCGCCTTATGCCTGACTAGGGGTACGGTGGGCTTTTCAGCCCCGCCGCGCTGGCCTATCTTGGCCCCGAATTGGCCGCGCGCGACGGCCTCGCAACACAACGGAGGAAATCATGTCCGCAATCATCCGGCGGCTGGTCACGACAACGGCGGCTTTGCTGCTGTCCAGCGGCCTGGCGCTCGCCCAGACCAAGGTCACGATCGCCGTCGGCGGCGCATCGTGCCTGTGCTACCTGCCGACGATGCTGGCCGAGGCGCTCGGCGAGTTCAAGAAGGCCGGCGTCGAGACCGAGGTGGTGCAGTTCAAGGGCGGCTCGGAGTCGCTCAAGGCCGTGATCGGCGGCAGCGCCGACGTCGCGTCGGGCTATTTCGACCATTGCGTCAATCTCGCCGCCAGGGGCCAGCACCTGCAAAGCTTCGTGGTCTATGACCGCTTCCCCGGCTTCGCGCTGGTGGTGTCGCCGAAACATTCGTCCGAGATCAATTCGATCAAGGACCTCGCCGGCAAGAAGGTCGGCGTCAGCGCGCCCGGCTCGTCCACGGACTTCTTCCTCAAATACATTCTGAGCAAGAACGGCGTCGATCCGAATTCGGTCGGTGTCATCGGCGTCGGTCTCGGCGGTTCGGCGATCGCGGCGATGGAGCAGGGCCAGATCGACGCCGCCATCATGCTCGATCCGGCGGTGACGCAACTGCAAACCCGGAACAAGGACGTGAAAATCCTGTCCGACACGCGCTCGCAGAAGGATACGCTGGCCGTGTTCGGCGGCGAATATCCGGGTGGCGCGCTTTATACCAAGGCCGACTGGATCGCCGGGCACCAGAAAGAAGTGCAGGGCATGACCAATGCGATCCTCGCCACGCTCAAGTGGATACACTCGCACACGCCGGAGGAAATCGCCGACAAGATGCCGCCCGAGTTCGTCGGCAAGGACAAGGCGGCTTATATAGCAGCCCTCAAGAACACGCTGCCGATGTATTCGGAAACCGGCCGTATGGACCCGAAGGGCGCCGCCGCCGTGCTGGCGGTGTTCTCGCAGTCCTCGCCGGCGGTCGCGAAAGCCAATATCGACCTGTCGAAGACCTACACCAACACGTTTGTCGAGGCGGCCAACAAGACCCACTGACGCCGCCGTATTTTCCATAACGGTTGGGAGGCGGCGGGGAACTTCTCCGCCGTCTCTGTTATTGTCCTTCGGTCATGAACCTTATTTCCATCCAGTCCCATGTGGCTTACGGCCATGTCGGCAATTCGGCCGCCGTCTTTCCGCTCCAGCGCATGGGCGTGGAGGTGTGGCCGATCCATACCGTGCAGTTTTCCAACCATACCGGCTATGACAGTTACGAGGGCGAGGTATTCGGGCCCCAGTTGATCCGCGACATCATCAAGGGCATCGATGCGCGCAACGTGCTGGGCGAGTGCGACGGCGTGCTGTCGGGTTATATCGGCTCGCCCGAAATCGGCGCCGCCATTCTCGATGCCGTGGCAACGGTGAAATGCGCCAACCCATCCGCGCGCTACTGCTGCGACCCGGTGATCGGCGACGCCAGCAAGGGCGTCTTCGTCAAAAAGGGCATCGTCGAATTCTTCAAAGACAAGGCGCTGCCGGTTGCCGACATTATAACGCCCAATCATTTCGAGCTGGATTATCTGTCCGGCACCCAATCCAAAACGCTCAATGATGCGCTCGTCGCCGTCGAGAGCCTGCGCAAGCTGGGCCCGCGCACCGTGCTGGTGACCTCGCTGCGAACCGACGAAACGCCGCAGGACGCCATCGACATGCTGGCCTGCGACGACGACGCGCAATATCTGCTGCGCACGCCGCGCCTTGAACTGGTTGCCAACGGCGCGGGCGACGCCGTCGCGGCCTTGTTCACGGCGCATTATTTGCGGCTCGGCAAAATCGGTGAGGCGCTGGCCGCCGCGGGCTCGGCGATATTCGGCGTGCTCGCTAAGACCGCCGAGGCGGGCTCCGCGGAAATCCAGATCGTCGCCGCGCAAGATGAGATACTCACGCCGAGCCAAGTCTTTGAGGCGAAACGGATCGGCGCGTGAGCGAACCTCGCATTATCCCCATCGAACGTCTCGATCTGGCTTTCACGCCGGAGCGCTGGGCTTTTGCGGGGGAACGCCGCGCCGCGATCGACGCCCATTTCGCCATGCGGCAACGCGAAAATCCGGCACTGTGGAACGGCCGCGTGCTGCTGATGCACCGCTATGCGATCGACGGCGGCGTCATGCGCGGCCATTTTCTGGAGGCCGATTATGCCAGCTTCGCCGCCTGGCAGGATTGGGGCCGGCCGGACGCCGGCATTTACGATTGCTTCGCCTCTGCCGCTATCCGGGCCGCCGATGGCGCTTTTCTGCTCGGCGTCATGAGTCCTCACACCTTCAACGCCGGGCATATTTATTTTCCCTCTGGCACGCCCGACCCGAGCGATATCGCCGGTGGCAAGGTCGATTTCGAATTCAGCCTGCGGCGCGAACTCAACGAAGAGACCGGCCTTGACGCCGGCGAGTTCGAACCGGAGCCGGGCTGGACGCTGGCCATCGACAATGAACTGATCGCCGCGATCAAGGTCTTGCGTTCGCCATTGGGGGCCGAGCCGCTGCGCGCGCGCATTCGCCAGCATTTGGCGCACGAAAAGCAGCCGGAGCTGGCTGACATTGCAATAGCGCGCACGCCTGCCGACTTCGATCCGATGATGCGTTCTTTCATCCGCGCCTTTCTGGCGCAGCGCTTTGCCGGCGGATAGGCTGCGCCCATGAAACTCGCCAAGCTCGCCAACCGCTTCCGCATCGACAAGCCGAAACAGTTTCGCCTCGCCGATCACGACCCGGCCGAATGCTGCGGCCTGTCGATCGACAAGGACGATGCCAAGGATCTGCTGAAAGAAGGCATCAAGCGCCTGTCGATCTTGCAGGAACAGCTTTGGGCCAACAATCAATGGTCGGTGCTGATCGTGTTGCAGGCGATGGACGCCGCCGGCAAGGACAGCCTGATCGAGCATGTCATGAGCGGCATCAATCCGCAGGGCGTGCAGGTGCACGGCTTCAAGCAGCCGAGTGAGGAAGAGCTCGATCACGACTTCCTGTGGCGTATCGGCCGCGCTTTGCCGGAGCGCGGCCGCATTGGCATCTTTAACCGCTCGCACTACGAGGAAGTGCTGACGGTGCGCGTGCATCCGGAATATCTGGAGCGCCAACGTCTGCCCGATAACGGCAAGGACATCTGGCAGAAGCGCTTCGACGACATTCGCAATTTCGAACGCCATCTCGCCCGCAATGGCACGTTGATCTTGAAATTCTTTCTCAACGTCTCGAAAAAAGAACAGCGCAAGCGCTTTCTCGATCGTATCGACGAGCCCGGCAAGCGCTGGAAGTTCTCCATGGGCGATGTGGCCGAGCGCAAGCTGTGGCCGAAATATATGGCGGCCTATGAGGACATGATCCGTGAAACCTCGACGCCGGAAGCGCCCTGGTACGTGATCCCGGCCGACCACAAATGGTTCACCCGCGTGGCGGTGGCGGCGGGGCTGGTGCAGGCGTTTGAAGACCTCAAGCTCGATTACCCGAAGGTCGAGGGCGAAGCCCTCGCGGAGTTGGAAAAGGCGCGCAAGGCGCTCAAGGCTGAAAAGCCGTGAGGCACGAATTTGGCCAGTATTGCTGACCTAAACCGTGCTTGATTCCACGGCCTCCTTTCAGATAGAAGCGGGGCTTCCTGGCTCAGGCTTAACGCGGGCTTTACCGAAATCCGCGAACCTGGCTGTTGAAACGAGGGTATCGAAAAGCCAATGTCGGCGCGCCACATCATTTGCGCGATCGAACCGGCGGCCAACAAGGCCATCGCCGGTGGCTTGCCATCGGCTACTCTCATTCTGGGCACGCTCCTTCTCCTTATCCGCCCCTAAGGGCCGGCTGGGCGCTTTGCGCCTGGGCACTTGGGGGATAGCGGCAGAGACAGCACCCAAAAAGCGCCCAGATGCGGCGCATTCCGATGAGAAGGACTAATCCAATGGCTACCCAGACCCAGTCCGGCAAGGACCGCGTCGTTATATTCGATACGACCTTGCGCGACGGCGAGCAGTGCCCCGGCGCCACCATGACGCATGAGGAGAAGCTCGAAGTCGCCGAATTGCTCGACGACATGGGCGTCGACATCATCGAGGCCGGTTTCCCGATCGCCTCGGAGGGCGACTTCGCCGCCGTCAACGAAATCGCCAAGCGCGCCAAGAATTCGGTGATCTGCGGTCTCTCGCGCGCCTCGCCCAAGGATATCGACCGTTGCGCCGAAGCCATCAGGCCGGCAAAGCGCAATCGTATCCATACGTTTCTGTCGACTTCGCCGGTGCATATGAAATGGAAGCTCCAGAAGGAGCCGCACGAGGTCTACGAGATGGTGATCGCGCAGGTCACACGCGCGCGCAGCCATACCGACGACGTCGAATGGTCGTCCGAGGATGGCACCCGCACCGAACACGATTTCTTGTGCCGATGCGTGGAAGCCGCCATCAAGGCCGGCGCGACGACGATCAACATCCCCGACACCGTCGGCTACGCCACGCCGGAAGAGTACATGGCCTTGTTCCAGATGGTGCGCGAACGCGTGCCGAATTCGGACAAGGCGGTGTTCTCGACCCATTGTCATAACGATCTCGGCATGGCGGTGGCGAATTCGCTCGCCGGCGTCAAAGGCGGTGCGCGCCAGATCGAGTGCACCATCAACGGCATTGGCGAGCGCGCCGGCAACGCCGCGCTGGAAGAAGTGGTGATGGCGATGCAGGTGCGCAACGACGTGTTGCCTTACGTCACCGGCATCGACTCGACGATGCTGACGCGCGCGTCCAAGCTCGTTTCGGCGGTGACCTCATTCCCGGTGCAGTACAACAAGGCCATCGTCGGGCGGAATGCTTTTGCGCATGAAAGCGGCATCCACCAGGACGGCATGCTCAAGAACGCGCAGACCTACGAGATCATGACGCCGGAAACGGTGGGCGTGAAACAGACCTCGCTGGTCATGGGCAAGCATTCCGGACGTCATGCGTTCGTGCACAAGTTGGCAGAGCTCGGCTACCAGTTGTCGGATAACCAGTTGCAGGACGCCTTCGTGCGCTTCAAAGCGCTGGCCGACAAGAAGAAGCAAATCTACGACGAAGACATCGAGGCGCTGGTCGACGAGGAAATCGCGCATGCGCATGACCGGATCAAGATCATCTCCCTGACCGTGATCGCCGGCACCATGGGCCCGCAATCGGCGACGCTCACGCTCGACATCGAGGGCAAGCACATCACCACGCAATCGAGCGGCAACGGCCCGGTAGACGCCATCTTCAACGCGATCCGCGCGCTGGTGCCGCATGAGGCCAAGCTTGAGCTTTACCAGGTGCATGCGGTGACCGAGGGCACCGACGCGCAGGCCGAGGTGTCGGTGCGGTTGTCGGAGCAGGGACGCGCCTATACCGCCAAGGGCGCTGATCCCGACACGCTGGTGGCCTCGGCCAAAGCCTACCTCGGTGCGCTCAATAAGCTCACCAGCAAAGCCGGCCGGGTGCCGGGCGTTGCCAACCGCATCCATTCGACGGATGCCGGCTGACGCGTGGCTGCGCGTGCTTCCAATATTGCATGTTCGAGAGCCTGCTCCGGCCGATGCCGGAGCAGGAACGCTTCCGGGCGCCGCGGCGGCTGCGCTGAATTGACCGTCAGCGGGTCAGCTTTTCAGCTTGACGCTGGGCGCGGACAATGGTGGCAATAGGCCTACCTGTTGTAACGCCGGCTTGCTGCCAACTTAAATGGCGGAAAAATCAACAAAAAAGCCGGTTTTACACGTTTAAAGGGAGGATACGGCAATGCGTAAATGGCTTCTTGCGGCGGCAGCGGCCGCTATTTTTGTGGCGCCCGGCGCCGGTCAGGCCCAGGCCCCGATCGTCATCAAATTCAGCCATGTGGTGGCGCCCAATACGCCGAAAGGCAAGGCCGCCGAAAAATTCAAGGAACTGGGCGAGAAATACACCAACGGCAAAGTGAAGATCGAGGTCTATCCGAACTCGTCGCTGTACAAGGACAAGGAAGAACTCGAGGCGTTGCAACTCGGCGCCGTGCAGATGCTGGCGCCGTCGAACTCGAAGTTCGGCCCGATCGGGATCAAGGACTACGAAGTATTCGATCTGCCCTACATCATTCCCAACAAGGCTGCGCTGCGCAAAGTCACCGACGGTCCGATCGGCCAGCGGATGCTCAAGCTGCCGGAATCGAAGGGCATGGTCGGTCTCGCGTTCTGGGATAACGGCTTCAAGGAAATGAGCGCCAACAAGCCGCTCAATATGCCGGCTGACTACAAGGGACTGAAATTCCGCATCCAGTCGTCGAAAGTCCTGGAAGCGCAGTTCCGCGAGCTCGGCGCAATCCCGCAGGTGATGGCGTTCTCGGAAGTCTATCAGGCGCTGCAAACCGGCGTCGTCGACGGCCAGGAAAACACGCCGTCCAACATGTACACCATGAAGTTCGACCAGGTGCAGAAGTACACGATGCTGACCAACCATGGCTACATCGGATACGTCGTCGTTGCGAACAAGAAGTTCTGGGACGGTCTGCCCGCCGACATTCGCACTCAGCTGACCAAAGCCATGAAAGATGCGACGGAGTACGGAAACGGCATCTCCGAGACGGAAAACTCCAGCGCACTCGCGGAAATGCGGAAGGCCGGCAAGACGCAGATCATCACGCCGACGGCGGCGCAAACCGCGGCGATGCGCAAGGCCATGGAGCCGGTCTATGCCGACGTCGCCAAGCGCGTCGGCAAGAAGCTGATCGACGAGGTTCTGAAAGAAACTCAGGGCGCCACCAACTAAAAAACAAGAAGATGGGCCCTCTCGCGGTCGCGCGCGAGGGCCCATCGCTGTTCTGGGGATTCGCGGCCATTCTTTAAATGTCCGCGAGTGGGCGTTGCGCAAAGTCAGCTAAATGCGGTGGGGCGGCTGGCTGAGGCAGCAGAGGGGATAGCTATGTTTTTTCGTATCCTCGACCGTCTCGAGGAGATTTTGATAGCGTCGCTGCTGGCGGCCGCGACACTTTTGATATTCGTTGCCGTCGTTCACCGCTACGGGACCGGCGTTTCCTTCCTGTACCCATACCTGATCCGTTTCCATATTTCCTGGGCACAGGAATTGAGTATCTACATGATCATATGGGTGGCGAAGTTCGGCGCAGCTTACGGCGTGCGTATCGGTATCCATGTCGGCGTGGACGTACTGGTCAACCAGCTAAAGCCGCCATACCGCAAGCCGGTGGTGATGTTCGGCCTGTTCTGCGGCGCGCTGTTTACCGGCATCATCGGCACCATGGGCGCCAGCTTCGTCATCGGGCTCTATCCCACGGATCAGACCTCGCCCGACTTGGAAATCCCGAGCTGGATCGTCTACCTCTGCATTCCGCTCGGCTCCTATCTCATGTGCTTCCGTTTCCTGCAGGTCCTCTGGTCTTTCTGGTGGACCGACGAATTGCCGCACTACGATCCCGGCCACGTCGAGGGCGTCGACGCGGACGCCGCGGCGAAGGAACTGGCCTGATGAGCTCAGCCTTTATTTTCGTCCTGCTGATCGCGCTGATGCTGACCGGCATGCCGGTCTCGATCGCGCTCGGGCTCACTGTGCTCACCTTCATGTATACGATGACGCAGGTGCCGATTGAGGCGGTCGCGCTGAAATTATTCTCCGGCATCGACAGCTTTGAGATCATGGCGATCCCGTTCTTCATCCTGGCCGGCAATTTTCTCACCCATGGCGGCGTGGCTCGGCGCATGATCGCGTTTGCCACGGCGATGGTCGGTCATTGGTATGGCGGTCTCGGCCTCGCCGGCGTGATGGCGTGCGCGCTGTTCGCGGCGGTGTCGGGTTCGTCGCCCGCGACCGTGGTCGCGATCGGCTCGATCATCATGCCGGCCATGGTCAAGCAGGGCTTTCCCAAGCGTTTCGGCGCCGGTGTCATCACCACGTCGGGCGCGCTCGGCATTCTGATCCCGCCTTCGATCGTAATGGTCATATTCGCGGTCGCGACCGGCGGCAGCGTGGCGATCGACCCCGAAGGCAAGCGGGTCCTGTCTGCCTCGGTCGGGCAATTGTTCATGGCCGGCGTCATTCCCGGCATCATGCTGGCGACGATGCTGGGTCTCACCACGTTCTACCGCGCGTGGAAGAACGACTATCCGCGCATGCCGAAAGCAACCTGGGCCGAAGCCCTTCAGGCGTTCCGCGATTCCATCTGGGGACTGTTGCTCGTCATCATCGTGATGGGCGGCATCTACGCCGGCATTTTCACGCCGACCGAAGCCGCCGCGATGAGCGCGGTCTATGCCTTCGTCATCGCGGTGTTCGTCTACCGGGACATGAAGCTTTCCGACGTTCCGCGCGTTTTGCTCAGCTCCGCCAGCATGAGCGCCATGATTCTCTACATCATCACCAACGCGGTGCTGTTCTCGTTCCTGATGACCAGCGAGCAGATTCCGCAAGCTATGACGAGTTGGATTGTCGGCAGCGGCATCTCCTGGGTCGAGTTCCTGCTGTTCGTGAACATCCTGTTGCTGGTCGCCGGAAATGTGATGGAGCCGTCATCGATCGTGCTGATTACCGCGCCGATCCTGTTCCCGATCGCAGTCGCGCTCGGCATTCACCCGGTGCACCTCGGTATCCTGATGACGGTGAACATGGAAATCGGTATGTGCCACCCGCCGGTCGGGCTGAACCTCTATGTTGCGTCCGGTATCGCCAAGATGGGCATCACGGAGCTGACGATAGCAACCCTGCCTTGGCTGCTCACCATGCTCGTGTTCCTGGTGCTGGTGACATATATCCCGGAACTCTCGTTGTGGCTGCCGCGAATGCTCGGAATGCTTTGACGGAGACTTTGGAAGGCATTCCTGAACAAACGTAAATCAAGATTGCAGCGGCGTAATCTCTGTCAGAACTTTAACTTGCGAAAGCGCGGCCGCATTCCATTATCGGTGGCATCAGAAATGCCACTGGAGGAATGCAATGATGTGGAAATCCGTTTTAGCCGGTACGACCGCTCTCGCGATTGCCGGAACGACTTTGGCCTATGCGCAGCACGGTCCCGGCAAGCGCGAGCGTGCCGATCACTGGCGGCCGAGCGTGCAGGACATGGCCGCGTTTAGCGATGCACGCATCGCCGCGCTTCATGCCGGCTTGCAGCTCAACGCCGAGCAGGAAAAGAACTGGCCGGCGGTGGGAGCGGCCCTTCGCGACGCTGCCAAGCAGCGTTCGGAACGCTTTGCCGCGCGCGCCAGCGCCGACAAGCCGAAGGATCCGATCGAGCGCCTTGGTCTGCGCGCGCAGGCGATGACCGAACGCGGCGCGGGATTGAAGAAACTCGCTGATGCCGCGGGCCCGCTCTACACCAGCCTCGACGACGGCCAGAAGCACCGCTTCATGGTCCTGGCTCGGCTTGCCGGTTCGCGTGCCGGCGGCTGGCACGGTCGCCACGAACACCATGGCGGGGCCGGCGTTCGCGACCATCGCGGTCCCGGCAACGATGGCCCGATGGCGCCGGAAGGCGGCAAACCACCGCAATAAGCCGCAGCAATAACGGCACAAGGAACGCACGCACCGCGAAGCGTAGTAGGCCGGCGCCAAAGCGATCTCCCTGACGTTTGAGGCGCCGCCTGAGAGGCCGCCGGGACCGCCCCGGCGGCTTTTCTCATGCTGCTAAGGGCTGCCGACGGCAAGCCATGCCCGGGGCCGTACCAGGCCCCGAAAATGCCAGCAGAACAAAGGTTTGCGCGATGCTGTGCGCGGCTGGACAGGGTGGAAACCCTTTGCTAAGGCAGCGCTTGCTTGGGCGTTCTCCTCGCCATCAGCAATCCGGGCGCTTAGCTCAGTTGGTAGAGCAGCTGACTCTTAATCAGCGGGTCGTAGGTTCGATCCCTACAGCGCCCACCAATCATTTCCCATGATTTTCCGGAAAATTCGCAGGAAACCATGGCCGCCGGCTGCGACGGCCCCGTCAGGCGAAGCCCTTGTGCGTGGCGTGCTCGGGCGGGCGGCTTTGACGCGAGTTTAATTTACCGCAAACGCAGGAAAAGCCGTAACGTAAACGGCGCGCGAGCGCCGCGCCTAGGCTGCCGCCGCGTCGAAACGGGCGATGACTTCGGGTGGGATCGTCAACGCTGCGATTTTGTCCGGATCAGTTTTGTGACGGGCGGCCCAGACGCGGATTTCCTCGCCTTCGACCGCGGTTTCGCCTCGATTGAGAATGCGATGTTCGACGCTGAAACTCGAGCGGCGGAATTCGCTCACGCGCGAGGTTACCTCGACTACGTCGCCGAATTTCGACGGTTTGAGAAAGTTGGCGCGCGCGTCGACCAGCGGAATGCTCCAGATGCCGTATGTCGCCGCGAGTTCCTGCGGCTTCACGCCGAGCGCCTCTTCGAATAGCAGCCAGGTATTGGTGTCGAAGAATTCGAAAAAGCGCGGATTGAAGACGATGCCGGCCGGGTCGCAATGCGCCCACTCGATGGTCAACTGGCGGCGAAAAGTCAGCGACGTCACTTAGCAAGCCCTCCGGCAATGTCGAGCAGCCGATCATAGCGGCGCGCTTGCCTGCGAACAATCGTCAACGCTTGGCCTTTCGTGTCGCCGGCTTTCGTTTTTTCTTCGGGTTGCGCGGGTCGGGCCATTCCAGTTCGTTATGCGCGCGCCGTTCGACCGCGGTCGAGCGCCGCTGTCGCCGCAACGCCGCCTTCGGCGCAATGGGAAGATGCGGCGTCTCGTCGAGCGCGACCATCAGCCAGTCGAGGTCCTCGAGCGGCGTCAGCCAGCGCTCGGGCGCAAAGCGCGTGAGTGAAAACGGCCGCGAATATTCTAGCAATGATTTCTTGCCGCCCGGCAGGCAATACTCGTGGGCGTAGCTCATAATCAATTCGCGCGGCGATCGGTAGATCGCATCGCGCCAGCGCAAAATGGCATGGTTCGTCTTGCTGATCGCGCCCCATAGTCCGCGCTCCTTGAACAGCGTGACGATGTGGTCCTGGTCGCTCGGCAGCGCGCGCAAGTCGATCAGCCAGGCCGGCTTATCGTGATAGGCCAAAGCCGCGGCGGCGAACACGGCGGCCTCCGCGCAATGCGCCAGCCGGGTTTGCAAGACTCGGCGCGGCGACATGGCGGTATCGCCGTCGAGCCCGAAATTGGCTTGCAGGCGGTCGAGGAAAGCCTGGATCTTGGCCGGCGTATCGATACGGATGAACACGCGGCGTTCGGCTGGCGTCAGCAGCGCGCGCAGGCGATCGCGATAAGCAAGGCTGGTCATGGCTTCCGGCAACCTAGCGGCATCGCGCCAGTCGTGGGGCCAGGGGCAGGGCCGGTCCACAGCTTAGTTCACCGGCTGCCGGAGTCGTCTAAAAACGGGAATAACCGGCATTCTCTCATTTCATCCTGAATGGGATGAAATAGCACAACGGTGACAAAAAAGATAAAAATCTTCTTATTTAGCGACGCTTATTGTACTTAAACAGAAAATCCTTCTATTTGCTGGTAGTTCTGAGGGAGCTTGCCGATGATGGACTATCGCCGCGATCCGGAACGTCTCTTAGCGCGGCTCCCGCATGACAGCTGGGCGGTGGCGATCGTGGCCGCGCTGGTTGTGTTCATCATCGCCGGCGTCTTGCCGCGCATTCATTGGTAAGGCGCTCTCGCAATGTCCTCCAGCTTCGCAACCATTCCGAAAACAGCGCCCTTTACCGAAGAGGACGTGGCCCTTCTCAACCAGGTTGTCGGGCCGGCCTCAGCCGTCCAGCGCGCCTGGCTCGCCGGGTTCCTCGCCGGCGTCGAGTCGGTGCAAGGCGCTGGCGCCGCGCAGCCTGCCGCGCCGGCACGCCCGGCCGAGCCGATTACGATTGTATACGCCAGCGAGTCCGGCAATTGCGAGAAGCTGGCGAACGACTTCGCCAAGAGCGCACGCAAAAATGGCCTGAAGCCGACGCTCGTCGACCTGGCCGATCTCGAACTGGACACATTGGTGTCGGCTAAGAAGCTTATTTTCATCGCCGCCACCTGGGGCGAGGGCGAACCACCGGCGCGTGCGGTGCGCGGCTATGGCGAACTGATGGGCGAGGGAACGCCGCGTCTCGACGGCGTCGAATTCGGCGTGCTGGCGCTCGGCGATACGGCTTATGTGGAATTCTGCGCTATCGGCAAGAAGATCGACGAACGGCTGGAAGCCCTGGGCGCCAAGCGAGTGGTCGACCGCGTCGACTGCGATCTCGACTTCGCGCAGCCGGCAGGCAAATGGATCGGTGAAGCCATCAAGACATTGGCGCCGCCGCCCGATGAGACCGCGCGCGGTCGCGTCATCGAGGTCGATTTCAGCAACAAGCCCTCGCCGAATACCGACATCGTCGAAGTCGAAATCACCGAGCTGACAAATTTGAATTCGTCACGTTCGGACAAGGAAACCGTGCATCTTGCGCTCGCCTTCGAGAATGGCACGCCGGCCTATCGGCCCGGCGACTCGCTCGATCTATATGCCGAGAACGACGCGGCCTATGTCGATGAACTGCTGAAGCTGGCGGGCTTATCGGCTGACGCCAAGCTGCGCGACGAACTCATCAAGACCCGCGACGTGACCACGCTGTCATTGAAGGCCGTTGAGACCTATGCGGCGCAGACCGGCCACACGTATGTGAAGAAATTAATCGAGGACGGCGCGGCCAAGGATTGGATCGTCGGCCGCCAGTTGATCGACCTGATCGCCGAATTCCCAATCGTGCTCAGCGCCGATCATCTGCGCGCCGTGACCCGCACCTTGGCCCCGCGCGCCTATTCGATCGCGTCGTCGCGCAGCGAAGTCGGCGACGAGGCGCATCTCCTCATTTCCGCGGTGCGTTACAAGACCAACGGGCGCTCCCGCAAAGGTGTCGCCTCCAACTACGTCGCCGAGCGGCTCAAGCGCGGGGCTAAGGTGCGCGTGAAGCTCAAGCCGAACAAGCATTTCGGCCTGCCGGCGGCGGATAAAGACATCATCATGGTCGGCCCCGGCACCGGCGTCGCACCATTCCGCGCCTTTGTGCAGGAACGCCGCGCCGCCAAAGCCACCGGCAAAAGCTGGTTGTTCTTCGGCGATCGCCAGTTCACGCACGATTTCCTCTACCAACTCGATTGGCAGGAAGCGCTGGCCGACGGTTCGCTCACCCGCATGGACGTCGCTTTCTCGCGCGACACCCCTGAAAAGGTTTACGTGCAGCACCGCCTGTTCGAACGCCGCGAGGAACTGGTCGAATGGCTCGATAACGGCGCGCATTTTTATGTTTGCGGCGATGCCAAGAATATGGCGAAAGACGTGCGCGCCTCGCTGGTGGCGGCTTACGCCGACGTCAAGCAATTGTCGCCGGAAGCGGCCGAGCAGGCGGTGGCTGGCCTCGAGCGCGACAGACGCTATCTGACGGATACGTACTGAGCCCTTGTCCGGGCGCGGTGCGGCACGAAGCGCGACTGCGCGAAGTGACGCGCCGCCGAACCGGGACCGTTTCAAACACCGAACCTGGAAAGGTCCCGGCTCTGCGTCGCACCGCTTCGCGATTGCGATGCGTCCGGGACAAGAGGCCTCAAAATGACCGACGAACTTTCGCGCAATGAGCATCTCAAAGAGGCAAGCCGCTATCTGCGCGGCACCATCGCCGATGGCCTGCGCGATGAGGTCACCGGCGCCATCGTCGAAGACGACCAGCAACTCGTGAAGTTTCACGGCATGTATTTGCAGGACGACCGCGATCTGCGCCCCGAGCGCACGCGTAAGAAGATGGAGAAAGCCTTCGGCTTTATGATCCGCGTTCGGATCACCGGCGGCTGCGTCAACCCGACGCAGTGGCTTGCGCTCGACAGAGTCGCTCGCGACTACGGCAATGTCGGCATACGCCTGACCACACGCCAGACGGTGCAGTTGCACGGCGTAATCAAGTCGAACGTCAAGAACACCATTAAAGCGATCGACGCCGTTTTGCTCAATTCGATAGCGGCCTGCGGAGACATCAATCGCAACGTGATGTGTGTCGTCAATCCCGACCAGTCGCGCGCCCACGCGGCGGCGATCGAGTTTTCGCGCGCCGCAACCGAGCGCTTTCTGCCGCACACGCCAGCGTACCGGGAAATCTGGCTCGACGGCGAGCGCATTGCGGGCGGTGAGCAGGAGGTGGTCGAACCGATCTACGGCAAGACCTACTTGCCGCGCAAATTCAAGATCGGTATCGCAGTGCCCCCGTCGAACGACATCGACGTGTTCGCAAGCGACCTCGGGTTCATCGCGATTATGGACGACAAGGGCGAGGTCGCCGGTTGGAACGTCACCGTCGGCGGCGGCATGGGGATGACCCATGGCGAACCGGAGACCTATCCGCGCACCGCCGACGTGATGGGCTATTGCTCGACGGCCGACGCGCTTGCCGTGGCGGAGGCGGTGGTCACCGTGCAGCG